>Ga0163144_10008327_pt1 | contig 22453 bp, 18 predicted proteins | sample OliLak19BULKMAT1_FD_123175 | JGI IMG/M metagenome (GOLD analysis project Ga0163144, IMG submission 123175) | Freshwater microbial mat bacterial communities from Lake Vanda, McMurdo Dry Valleys, Antarctica - Oligotrophic Lake LV.19.BULKMAT1 | ecosystem: Environmental > Aquatic > Freshwater >...
AGGTCAAGGCGAGCGGAGTGGCCAGCGTGGTGGGATTCACCGCGACGATCTCGGTTTTATTATAGAGGCCACCCCCGCCGATCTGCAGGTTGCGAATCGGGCGAATATAAAAATCCACATCAACGCCCCGGGCTCGTTCGGCGCCACTCAGATCGATGAAACCGACGGAGCTGTCGGGGTCGGCGGATGCCTTGGCTCGGGAGACGTTTTCCTTGTCGATCACGTAGTAGGCGACGTTGATCATGGCGCGGTTATTGAACAGATCGGTCTTGATACCGTATTCGAAACTGCGTCCGAACTCGGGTTCGAGCAGTTCGCCCCATGGCAACGCGTCGAGATTGGGTGCGGGCAATCCATCCTGGCTGTAGCGGGCGAGGAGGGTCGTTTCCCGGGCGGCGGTTCGGGCCGGCTGGAAGGTGACGCGCGGATTGACGGATTGACTGTAGAGCACGTAGAGCGAGATCGGATCGGTCACGCGATACGACAGGCCCGCCTGCGGGGTGGTGCGGGTCCGGGCGCCTTCGATCGAGCTCGTGGTGACGCCGTCGAACGTGATCGAGTTGGTGCCGGGGTTCTTCGTGCTGTTGCGAGCGGAGACGTCGTCATAGCGACCGCCCACGGCGAGACGACCCCGGTTTTTCATGAACGTGGCCGACCAATTGACGTAAAGGGAATTGCTGGTGAAGCGCTGGTCGTTGTTTGACCCGTTGCTGCGGAATTGATCCAGAGGGAGAACATTGCGGGCGGCAAAGGCATCACGAGCCGCGGTCGACGCGGGGCTGTAGATATTGTAGAAGTAATCCACGACGTTCGTCACCATGGTGGTGGTCCCGGGAATATTATACAGCGTGGTGCCGGCGTTGCTGAGAGTGTTGTCGCGGACGAGCGTGCTGTTGTTTTGCCAGACCCGTTCCTGGCTATGCTCGAAGCCGGTGAGCAGGGTGTTATCGATGCCGGCAAACTTAAAGCGGGTCACGAGGTCGATTTGTCCGCTGATTCGGCGCTCGCGACGATTGTTGCCGATCCAGTTGGTGCGACGCCAGCCGCTGACGCCGGGAGTATAGGCGAGCGTGGGAACGGCGGGATTGTAGGCATACGGTTGACCGTTGAGCAGGCGGGTGTCGGCCAGGGGATCTCCGGTTGCAGGAATGCCGCCGCGGCCGATAAACTCGTAACGATGCAGCGCTGCGGGGAAAGGATCGCCCCGGGTGTTGTCGATATTCCAGCTGTTAAAGCCGCCGAGGAATGCGATGGTGGGATTCGACTGGGTCCAGGGGTTGATCAAGCCCGTACCACCTTCGCGGATACTGGCCCGGGCGCGGCGGTGGTAGGCGAAGTTGAACCGCAGATCCATTTTGGCGTTGAGCCGCTGGGTAGCCTCGAGTTCCCAGACGATGGGCCGGTAATCCCGGTAAGACGCAGGACTGTCCTTGATGAAGTCCGGACCGGCATCATCGACCCACTGCGGGGAGCTAACGGGATCGAGCGGGTTGAAGGCGGTGAAATAGGACGGATCGCCTCCCCGGTTAATGGCGCCGGTGGGCTTTAGCGCCAGCCCCTCGGCGGGCCGGATGTTGTCATGGGTGCGGCTAAAGCGAACGATGATATTGGTGTGCTGAAACGGTTTCCATTGCACCATCGGAGCGATGGCCACGCGATCGAGACTGCGCTGACGCTCGCCTTTCTCGACCGTATAATAAGTGACGCCGAGGCGGTAGTTGAGGGTTTTCGCACGATTGATTGGGCCGGTGGTATCAAGTTCGGCGCGGAAGAGCGCTTCGCTTCCGGCGCTGAGTCGCACGGTCGTTTTGCGGATAGGCGAAGGATTTTTGGTGATATAATTAATCACGCCGCCGGGCTGAGTCTGGCCGTAGAGCAATGCCGCGGGACCTTTGAGCGTCTCGACGCGGGCGATGGACGTCATATCGGGCGTGGTGAGGCCGCGGACACCATTGCGCATGGCGGCGGAACTGTTGAAACCGCGGATGTTTACTTGCGGAATGAACTCGTTGAACGCCCGCGCGGTGCCGGGGATGACGTCGAGCACTTGCTCCAGATCGAAAAGCGCGCGGTCGATCATGAGCTGTTCCGTCACCACGTTCATCTGCATGGGCAGATCACGGATGGCGACGTTGGTGCGGGTGGCGCCCAGGGTATTGGCGGCCTGATAACTGCGATCATCTTCCCCGACGACTTCGAAGGGGGACAACTGCACGGCTTCCTCGGCGGTGGCGTTGGCCGCCGGTGAGGTTGGACGAGGTGCGGGGGCGGTTTGGGCGAACGTGGCCAGAGCGAGCCCGAACGAAGCAAAACTCAGGGCAACGGCAGGTGGGAAACGGAGCAGGGGTGAGTTCATCGAATTTTAGGTCGGATCAATGCAGGGTTGGGGAGCGAGCGCTCGGCGGACGCGCGCTGCGCGAGGCTGAGACCGTCGGGAGGTGTCAACCCTCCGGGAACTTAACTAAGACGTCAAAGTCTTCAGTTTCCTACCTGTAGAATGAGACGATTGACACGTCCCGCACCCTCTGTCCTGGTGGCGTCACGATGACGGGCGCGCGTGTCACCTTGCGACAATTGGCGGAAGCGACGGGCGTCCATTTCACCACGGTCGGACTGGCATTGCGGCGGGATCGACGGGTGGCTCCGGAGACGATGGACCGCGTGCGGGCGGCGGCGGAACGATTGGGTTACCAACCCGACCCGATGTTGTCGGCGTTGTCGGCCTATCGTCACGGCCGGGAGGTATTTCGCGGCACCATTGGTTATCTGCTTCCGGCCGCGTTCCGGCAAATCATGGACCGAAACGGCTACCGACTGGCGTATGAGGCGGCGCGGGCGCATGCGGAGGCGCTGGGTCTGAAGCTGGCGCTAATCAACGCGTATGTTCCGGAGATGAAGCCGGATCGTTTGGCGCAGCTGCTGGATGCTCGAGGGATCAGCGGACTGATTCTCGCCCCGCTTTTCGAGCCTGGTGATTACCTGCCGCTGCCGTGGGAACGCTTCAGTGTCGTGGCGATTGGCTATTCGATCCTTCGGCCGGCGCTGCATCGTGTATCCGTCCAACACGCACGTTCGATGCGGATGCTGCTCGGGGAGCTGCGCTCGCTGGGTTATCTCCGGATTGGGTTTGTGATTCACCGGGGCGGCGACGTTCGCACGGATCACAACTTTCTCGGCGCCTATTTGGCGGAGCAGCAGTGGCGTGAACCTGGGGAGCGGCTCCAGCCGTTGCTCTGCGAGACGGAAGTGCCGGCGTTGGCAGCGCTGGAGCGGTGGATGGCGGAGGAGCGGCCGGACTGTGTGATTGGTGCCATGCCGGAGACACTCGCACGGTTACGCCGCCTCGGTTTCCGGGTGCCGGAAGATCTCGGCTTCGCCATCATGGGAGTTAGGCCGCACGCGCCGAATCTGGCAGGTACCAACGAGAATTGGGAAGCGGTTGGCCGGGCGGCGGTCGACATGGTCTTTGCGTTGATGAAAAACCGGGAGGTCGGAGTGCCCGAGTTCCAGCGTTTTGCCTTGGTGGAAGGAAAATGGGTTCCCGGTCCGACCGTCCGTTCGGTGGTGGCGAAGTGAACGCAGGGGGCCCGTTCCAAGCCCGGCAAATTTGCCCGTCGGCGGCCCCCCGCGGCCCCCGGCGGATCCACCCCGCCACCGCCACGCCCTGGCGCCAATTCACGAAGCGCCGGAAAACCAGTCCCCGGTTTCCGGCACAATGTCACTTAATGCGTGAAAAACCCGGCGGCCCCCCGCCGCTGCGAATTCGCCCGAGTGTCACGTAATGAGTGACTTTTTGCGGAGGCACGCGTGGGTTTCCGGCGGACGCGGCGGCTTGGGAGCGGAGATCCGCGGCCATCAGTCGGGCGAGTTGGGCGTCGGTGGCAGAATCCCTGGCAGAATCGCACTTGCTCCCGCCTTGCGTTCCGGTCTGCTTTTCCCTTTTCCCACGCTGCTCATGCCACAAACGATCGCCGTCCTGGACTTCGGCTCGCAACTCACACAGGTGATCGCGCGCCGTATTCGCGAGTGTCAGGTCTACTCCAAGATCTACCATTACTCCACCCCAGCGTCGACGTTGCGCGCGGACAATGTCGCCGGAATCATCCTCTCCGGGGGGCCGCAGAGCGTCTATTCGAAGAAGGCTCCGCACCCGGATCCCGCGATTTTTGAACTGGGGGTTCCCGTGCTCGGCATCTGCTACGGGGTGCAGCTCATGGGGCATTTCCTCGGGGGTGAGGTCGAGCACAGCAAGGCCCGCGAATACGGTCATGGCGTGCTCACGATTCAGAAGCCAGGTCGGCTCTTCGCCGATTTGCCGAAGAAGCTGCGGGTTTGGAATTCGCACGGCGACAAACTCACCCAGCTCCCTCCCGGGTTTCGTGCGATTGGAACGACAGAAAATTCGCCCTACGCCGCGATCGAGGATGCGAAGCGGAGCTTTTACGGCATCCAGTTTCATCCCGAGGTGTTCCACACTGAACGCGGGGCGGACATGATTCGCAACTTCCTGCTCGGCATCTGTGGCGTGAAGCAGGAGTGGACGACGCGGGATTTCATCGAACATGCGGTGGAAAAAATCCGCGCCCAAGTCGGCCAGGGGCGCGTGTTGCTCGGTCTTTCCGGCGGCGTCGATTCGTCGGTGGCCGCGGCGCTGCTCCATAAGGCGATCGGCAAACAACTGACCTGCGTATTCGTGGACAATGGTCTTCTGCGCAAAGGCGAACGGGAGACGGTCGAGAAACTGTACGGTGATCATTTTCAGATCGATCTGCGGGTTGTCGATGCATCGAAATTGTTTCTGCGTCGGCTCAAAGGCGTCGTCGAACCCGAGGCGAAGCGGAAGATCATCGGGCGTACCTTCGTCGAGGTCTTTGAGAAGTCGCTGAAATCAACCGGGCGGGCTGAGTTCCTCGGTCAGGGTACGCTCTATCCGGATGTGATCGAGAGCGTGTCGATCGGGGGAAATCCGGCGGCGTTGATCAAAACGCACCATAACGTGGGCGGCCTGCCGGAGCGAATGAAGCTGAAGCTGGTCGAACCGTTGCGTGAACTCTTCAAGGACGAGGTCCGGCGCGTCGGGGAGGCGCTCGGCCTCCCGCGCGAAGTGGTCTGGCGCCAGCCCTTTCCCGGTCCGGGATTGGGTGTGCGCGTGATGGGTGCGATCACCGCGAAGAATTTGGAAATCCTGCGCAACGCCGACATTATTCTCCAGGATGAGATGATGAAGAGCGGTTACTATTATAAAGTATGGCAGTCGTTCTGCGTTTTTCTGCCCGTTCAGACCGTGGGCGTTTTTGGCGATGAGCGGACGTATGATTACGTGATCGCGCTCCGGATCGTTGAAAGCACCGACGCGATGACGGCGGATTGGGCAAAGCTGCCCCATGAGCTGATTCAGACGATTTCGAGCCGCATCACCAATGAAGTCCGCGGGGTGGGCCGGGTGGTGTATGATGTGAGTTCGAAGCCGCCGGCGACCATTGAGTGGGAGTAAGGTTTCGAAAGGTTTTGAAAGTCAGCGCGACGGGGCTTCCCTCCGGCCCGGTTTTGCGTCAACCTCTTCCGCATGATTACGTTTGCCTCGCGAATCGTGACCTTCGCGCGTGCGTTGGTCCTCAGCTCCGTTCTCGCTCTCCCGGCCTTCGCCGCCGAGCTGCCGATCATCGCCAAAGCGCGTGCCTACATCGGGCCGGAACCGGTGCTCAACTCCGTTAAATCAGTGCGTTACATCGGCACCTTGGTGACGGCAGATCCGGCTGACGCCACGAAGCAAACTCAGGCTTCCATCGAGATTATTTTTCAGAAGCCGGAGCAGCAGCGCATTGTGGTGACGAGTGCCAAGTCGGTCGAGGTGACGGCGCTCGATGGCTATGAAGCGTGGCAACGGGGGCAGGAAATCTCTGATGCAAGCAAGTGGAAGCAGACCCTGATGCAGGTCGATCAGATCAAGCGGCTGCGCGCGAACACGTGGGAGAACCTCGGTTTCTTCCGCGGGATCGAAGCCGTGGGTGGCCGGACGGAAGACCAAGGTCGCGTGACTATCGACGGCGTGGCCACTCAGAAGATCGCGTTTATCCACAGTCCGACCGTGATGTTTATTCGCTATTTTGACGTGGCGACGGGACGCCTCGTCATGACGGAGACCGAAACCGGCGGTACTATTCGGGAGAAGGGCGAGGTGAAGGTGAACGGGATGCGTTTCCCGAAGAGTATTGTTACGACCACCAAGAATGCGAAAGGGGACGTCCAGTCCGTCACGATCGATTTCGAGTCGGTCTACGTGAACGAGACCTATCCCTCCTTGTATTTCGCGGTGCCAATGCCCCGGGCCCGATAAGCCTAAATTCAGCAGCTTATATTAACCACAGACTACACCGATGAACACGGATCCCAATTCACCCGCAAGGTGAAAGGACTGTAATTTATAATGCCTTGGTAATCTGTGCTCATCGGAGGAATCTGTGGGTTCAGCTGCAATTTTTAGGATAAGTTGTCCACGGTTCGGTTTCGTGGCTTTGGCGTGGGGATGGCCGGCTTGGGCCGTCTAAAATGAGGACCTGGGTGAGACTTCCGCCAGAAAAGCCTCGCGAGCGCGGGGCGCTCATTCTAGATGCGCTGACCTTCCATGCGCACGCTCCTCCAGGCTTCGAAGACATTTGCGGACGAACTCGCGGCTTTTTGCCGCGGTGCGGTCGCTCCCAAGGAAATCGCGGATTCGGTCGCCGCTATTCTCGCGGATGTTCGGCATCGCGGCGACGAGGCGGTGACGTATTACGCGGCGAAATTCGACGGAGCGAAGCTGCGCGCGCGGGATTTTCGCGTATCCGCCAATGATCTTGCGGCGGCGGTGAAGCGCCTTCCCGCGCGGGAGATGGCCGCCTTGGTGGCCGCGAAGGAAAACGTGGTCAGCTACAACGAGCGCAATCTCCCCAAACCTTGGAGCGGCAAGAATAAACACGGCGCGACCGTCGGCGAGAAATTCGACCCGATCCGGCGCGTCGGCTTGTACGTGCCGGGCGGCGAAGTTCCGCTGGTGTCGACGGTGTTGATGACCGTGACGCTCGCAAAGATCGCGGGGTGTCCGGAGATTGCGGTGTTCACGCCATCGAATGCGGACGGCAAAGTGGCGGACGGAATTCTGGCGGCGTTGAGCGTCTTGGATGTCACCGAAGTGTATCGCGTGGGCGGTGTGCACGCCGTGGGCGCGATGGCTTTTGGCACGACGACGATTCCGGCAGTCGACAAGGTTTACGGGCCGGGCAACGCCTACGTGTGTGAGGCCAAGCGGCAGGTTTTTGGCACGGTGGGCGTCGATTCCCTTCCCGGTCCGAGCGAGGTGATGATCATCGCCGATGAGACGGCAAACCTCTCCTTTGTCGCCGCCGATCTGGTCGCCCAGGCCGAGCACGGTTCGGGCCGCGAAAAAATCTATCTGGTCGCCACCTCGGCGGACATCATTTCCGCGGTGCAATCGGAAATCCGGACGCAGCTCCAGTTGATTTCGCGGTCGGAAAAGGCGCAGCGGGTCTTGGAGCACGGTTTCCTCGCGATCCAGGTCAAGACGCTCGCGCAGGCCGTTGATGTGGCTAATTACGTCGCCCCGGAGCACCTCGAATTGATGGTCGAGTCAGCGGGCGAAAAACAACTGGTGTCGGCGATCACCACGGCGGGAGCGATTATGCTCGGGAATCATACCCCGACGGCGTTGGGTGACTTCACGGCGGGGCCGAGTCACGTGCTGCCCACGGCTCGCGCGGGGCGGTTCAGCAGCGGGTTGCGGGTGGACGACTTTTTGCGGCGCACGAGTTTGATCCGCTATGATCGGGCGAGCGTGAAGAAAGCGGAAGCCACGGTGGCGGCGTTTGCCGCGATGGAAAAACTCGATGCGCATGGGCGGTCGGTGCGCATCCGGACCCTGTAGCCAACCGGCTGATACGCCTCCGCGATTTCCTGCCCGCGGATAACGGACCGGAATACCGAGTTCCGGCTTTGCCTTCGGCGCTCCCTGCTCAATCCTCACCTTTTCTCCTGATGAATCCGGCTGAGCTCTCCTCCCTCGCACTTCCGCATGTGGCGAAGCTTCATGCTTACACTCCTGGATTGCAGCCGACGGAAGCGGGCTGGATCAAGCTCAACACCAACGAGTGCCCGTATCCGCCGAGCCCGCGGGTGGTGACCGCGATTCGGGAGGAGGTCGGAACGGACGGCGCGGCGCTCCGGCTTTATCCGAATCCGAAGAGTAGTCCTCTGCGGGCCGCCGTGGCCCAGCTGCATGCGCGTGATCAGTCGGCGCTCACGGCGGACAATGTCTGCATCGGCAACGGCTCGGACGACATCCTAAATTTGCTCATCCGTGCCTTCGTCACGAAGGATGCGGTCGCGGGCTTCACGCTCCCAAGTTACTCGCTGTATCCGGTGCTCGTGGAAATTCAGGACGGTGGGACCAGCGTGATCGAGTTGGACCGCAGCATGCGCCTGCCGGTGGAACGGATCGCGGCTTCGACGGCGCGCGTTTTTTTCCTTACCTCGCCGAACGCGCCGACGGGGGTGGCATTCGCCAATGCCGACCTTGAGCGCGTGCTGCGCGCCTATCGTGGATTGCTCGTGGTCGACGAAGCCTACGCACCGTTTGCGAACGAGAACGCCGTGTCGCTGCTCGAGCGGTATCCCAACCTCGTCATCGTTCGCACCCTTTCGAAAGCTCACGCGCTGGCGGGCATCCGGGTCGGCTACGCACTCGCGCACCCTAGGATCATCGCGATCCTCGACTGCGTGCGGGACAGTTATAACGTCAATCGTCTCTCGCAAGCGGCGGCGCTGGCGGCGTTGGGCGATGTCGGTTATTACGACGGTATTGTCGGCCAGGTGAAGGCGACGCGGGATCGGGTGATCGCGGAATTCACGGAAAAACGGGGATGGTTCACGTATCCATCGCAGTCGAATTTCATCTTCACCGAACCCAGGAACGCGGCCGGCGAGAGCGGCCCGGCGGTGTCGCTGGCGGCGTATCGCTTTCTATCGGCGAACAAGATTCTGGTGCGGCACTTCCCCAGCCACGCCTTGACCGCGTCGTTCCTGCGCATCAGCGTCGGGACGGACGCCGAAATGCGCGTTCTTAGCGAAACACTCGACGCATGGCTCAAGGCTCCAGTTCCCGCACCCGCACTGTAAACCGCAAGACCGCGGAAACCGACATCGCGCTTACGCTTGCGATCGACGGTCGTGGTACTTCGAAAATCGACACGGGCGTGCCGTTTTTCGATCACATGCTCACGCTCTTTGCGAAGCATGGCTTGTTCGACCTCGAGGTGAAGGCGATCGGGGACGTGGAGGTCGATTATCACCATACCGTGGAAGATGTCGGCCTCGTGCTGGGACAGGCGTTCAAGGAAGCCCTCGGCGACAAGATCGGGATCAAGCGTTATGGCTTCTTCATATTGCCGATGGACGAGTCGCTGGCGCGGGTCGTCGTGGATGTCGGTGGCCGCCCGCATCTCGTTTACGAGGCGAATGCGCCGACGATGTTCGTGCGTGATTTCAACATCATCCTCGTGAAGGAATTTTGTCGGGCGTTCAGCAATGCGCTGGGGGCGAATCTGCACGTGCAGTTGTTGTACGGCGAGGAGCCGCATCACGTGGCCGAGGGGATTTTCAAGTGCCTCGCCCGGGCGCTTGATGTGGCAACGCAGATCGAGCCGCGGGCGGCTGATCAGTTGCCTTCGACCAAGGGGACGATTTAGTTCGGGTCGGAAAATTGGAAAATCGGGCAGGAGAAAATTGGAAAATTGGAAAATCGGGCGGCGGAAAAGCGGGCAGGAGAAAATTGGAAAATTGGGAAATTGGGAAACGTGAGGCGCCCGGGCAGGCCGCGAGCTTGGGTCCTGCTTGGTGCCTGCAGTGTTTTCCGCTTTCCCCATTTCCCAATTTTCCGGCCGTTTTCCCCAAGCGCCCTACCGTCTCGACTTCTTCCCGGTTCGTCTCTTCGACTTCAGCATGATCGCGGTCATTGATACTGGAATCTGCAACCTGCGCAGCGTCACCAAAGCACTGGAGACGGTGGGCGCGGTGATTCAGGTCGTGCGCACGCCGGAGGAGGTCGTGGCAAGTGGCGCGCGCGGGTTGGTTTTGCCGGGAGTGGGCGCGCTACGGGATTGCGTGGCGTCGTTGCGGACGACCGGACTCGATCGCACCGTACACGACTGGATCGGAGCGAACCGGCCATTCCTCGGCGTTTGCCTTGGCATGCAGGCATTGTTTGAGCACTCGGAGGAAGGTGATATCCGCGGACTGGGCATTTTCGGTGGTAATGTGGTGCGTTTCCAACGTCCGCGGGAGTTCAAGATCCCGCACATGGGCTGGAACACGGTGCGATTCGTGCAGCCGAATTCGCCCCTCGCGGCGGGGCTGCGGACCGAGGGGGAGGCGTTTTATTTCGTGCACAGCTTTCACTGTGTGCCGACCGATCGTGCGCTGGTGCTGGCGGCGTGTGACTACGGTGGCGAGTTTTGTGCGGCGATCGCGCGCGGGCGGGTTTTCGCGACGCAGTTTCATCCCGAGAAGAGCCAGGCCAAAGGGCTGCAGATCTATCGAAACTTCGCGGCGGTGGCGGCGGAGTGACCCGTTGGTTACCTGCGCCCGATTAATGGGCGATGAGGGCCCACGCGCGAAGGTGACGCGTTATTTTCGGCCCCAAGCTACAAGAATTCCAACTAAACCCAGCCTCGTGACGTGCTTATTTGCCGCGCATCTCTCACGCGTGCGCAAACTTTTCTTTGCCAGTGGCGGGGAATTGGGTTGGCTCGACGGAATATGGCCAAGACTGCCTTGCTGAAGCTCGAAGACAAAGAATACCCCCTTCCGATCATGGAAGGCACCGAAGGGGAAAAAGCAATCGATACGCGGACGTTGCGCGCGGCCACCGGTTACATTGCTTACGACCAAGGCTACGGCAACACGGGGTCGTGCGAGAGTCAGATTACCTTCCTCGATGGGGATAACGGTATCCTTCGTCATCGCGGTTACCCGATCGAGCAGCTCGCCCATCAGAGTGATTACGTTGAAACGGCCTACCTCATTATTTACGGGGAGCTTCCAAACGCCGTTCAGCGGAAAGAATTTGGCCTGCGTTTGCGCAAGAACGCGGCGGTGGAAATGCAGATGCAGAAAATCCTCGAAGGTTTTCCCACCAACGGATCGCCGATGGCGATGTTGTCGGCCCTGGTCAGCGCGCTGCCGGCGTATTACCCTGATCTGGCGACGAACAATTTTGAGAAGGATCTGAAGACCTTCGACCTCGCGGCGGCGATCGCGATCTCGAAGATCCGCACGATGGTGGCGATGATCTACCGGTACACCCACGGGTTGCCGTATATGTTCCCCAAGCAGGAGCTGCCGTTTGCAGAGAATTTCCTGCACATGATGTTCTCGGAACCGTATCAGGATCACAATGCCGCCCCGGAAGTGGCGAAAGCGTTGAACCTCCTTCTGCTGCTCCACGCTGATCACGAACAGAACTGCTCCACCTCGACGGTTCGCATGGTAGGTTCGAGCGCGGCCAACCTGTTCGCGTCAATTTCTGCCGGCGTCTGTGCCTTGTCGGGTCCGTTGCATGGCGGCGCCAATGTCGCGGTGATGCAGATGCTACAGTCGATTCACGACGAAGGTGACGATGGCACCCGTTTCATCGCGGCGGCCAAGTCGGGTTCGAGGAGCAATCGGCTGATGGGCTTTGGCCATGCGGTTTATCGCAATTTTGATCCGCGGGCGAAGATCATTGGGGAGGCCTGCGACGTCGTGCTCAATAAACTCGGCATCAATGATCCGCTCCTGGATATCGCGAAAAATCTCGAGCAGGCGGCGCTCAAGGACGATTATTTCGTTTCGCGGAAGTTGTATCCGAACGTCGATTTCTATTCCGGCATCATTATGCGAGCGGTCGGCATTCCGATGAACATGTTTACAACGATGTTCGCGATCGGACGCGTCCCGGGCTACATCGCGAACTGGAAAGAAGTGGCATCGAACCCGAAGGGGCGGATCTACCGGCCGCGTCAGATTTACGTCGGTTCGAAGCAGCGGGAGTACGTGTCGATCGGGAAGCGCGGTTGAGCTGCGCGTTCGCGAACAAAGCCGCCACTACCTTCGGCTCCGGTCGCCGCCCAACGGCGACCGGACGCAGGCGTGGATTCAGGTTTAGGGAAACGGCCGTTTCCCGCTTGTTTAAGAAGCCTGGTTACGGAGCTGACTTTGGCTTGGCCGCGGCGCCGCCGTGGAAGATCTCATCGATCTCAAGACCGGTCAGCCGGGTCAGGCCGCTCATTAGTTTCCAGAACACGAACATGGTCACGATCATGGTTGGGAGCATGATCACGGGGAGACTCAAACCGTTCATTTTTCCGAGTTCGGCGTTGAACTCAGGAGTGCCGGCCGGACTTTGGAGGAGATAGCGTGCGAGACCGAAATTCAGCACAGCGCTGAGCAAAAAGGACGAGGCAAGGCCAAAGCTGGCACGGCGCAGCAGCTGATCGAGTTCACCGTGCTGGCCCTTTTCGGTCAGCACCGAATCGACGCGCGCGGTATTGATGACTTGGTCGTTCCAGAGCAGTTCGCGCACGAGCGGGCGTTTCGTCCGCATGGAAATCAAAACCGCCGCGCCGAAAAGCGTGGGGATGGCGGCTTCCTTGACCGCGAACCACAGCCCGTCGGCCTTCATTTGATTCAGCGTTCCCGTGAGCAGGACGCTCGCGATGCCGACGATGGAGAAGATATTCGCCTTCTTCCGCTTGATCAGATCGTAGATGCCGTAGCCGAGGGGAAACAGGAGCGCGACCACCATGCCCCATTGCGGTCCGAGGCGATCTTCGTTGCTGAGCTTCATCAGCACGAAGGTCGGAACCGCCAGATTGCAGAGCAGATTCAGGATGAGGTTTTCGCGCTTGGCGGGCTCGGGAGGCATGGATGGGAAGGAAGGTGGATCTGAAAGCAGGGGAAAGAGGAAATGACAAGGGCGCGGTCTACGGCAGTCTTTGCGCCCGAGAAAGGTGCGGAGTTCCATTCGGCGCGAATGCGGTCGGACTATGGGTGTCGGGCCAGAAAACTCAACTGCCGCGAAGGCCGCCGATCAGAGGCGGTTGCGGGAGAGGCGACCTTTCGGGTGAGAACGCTCTACCCGCTGGGTACGTCTATTATTACCTTGTCATTGCAGGAGCGCAGCGACGAAGCAATCCATCGAGCTGGATCACCACGCCCTCGTTCCTCGGGCTCGCGATGACTAATCAGAGGATGAAATATCCGGGCTGGCACCGCACGGCTTCGGTTGATTTTACGACCGCCTCCGTGTTTCTCTCTCCCTCCATGGACGTTTCCCTTCCTCCCGGCGGCATCCTCATCGGCATCGGTACCGACATTATTGAAGTCGATCGGGTCCGCGGAGTTTTGGAGCGTCAGGGCGAACGCTTTCTGCACCGCGTGTTTACGGACGAGGAGCGGGCCTACTGTTCCGCGATGAAGCATCCTCACAAACACTACGCGGCTCGTTTTGCCGCGAAGGAGGCGGTCTCGAAATGCTTCTCCACGGGAATTGGTGCCGAGCTCGGCTGGCGCTCGGTTTCAATTTATCATGGCGCCCGTCATCAGCCGCTGGTTCGGCTTGATGAGAAAGGACAAGCTCTGTTGCGGCACGTGGGCGCCACGCACATCCATGTGAGTCTGTCGCATACGGAAACCGTCGCAATGGCTGTGGCGGCGCTTGTGCGCGCCTGAATTCTGTGTCGCGTTTGCATCATGGAAGATGATCCCGAGGTTCCGTCCAGGAGCTACCCGCTCACGCCTTCGAAGATGTCGAAGACGCCCTCATGGATCATGCTGGGTTTTCTCCTCGGTGTCTTGACGGTCATCGCGCTGCCTCCATTGCGGAAATCGCCGCCTGCTCTGTCGGTCGAGCCCTCTGGGGTCGAGTACCAGCAAAAACGGAAGGGCCCCGTGGAGCCACCTCAGCTCATGACGATTGAGGCGGTTTTTGCCCAGTGGGGCCAGTATGCGGTCTGGTTCGACGGGACGACCGAAGTCGCGTTGTGGAACTCGCAACGGGAAGGCTACGGCGATTTTTTTGAGGTGCGCCGTTTTGGGAGCGCCTATTATTTCCGCACCCTTCCTGAGCTGACCCAGCGGATCATCAAACGCGGGAAACCGATGCCGGATTCGCCGCTGGAGTTCACCGAGACCGAAGAACAGTATCAGGAATGGCGTCAACATGGGCGCAACGAACGGCCGGGTGAAAGTGAGCCGCGGCCCCCCTTGCGTTTCATCGCGCCCGAGGCGCCGCCTGTGCAAATCGTGCGTCCGAGGGTCGAGCCGCCGGCGAAAGAACGGATGGTTCCCTTCTTCGACGCGGCTCCGGTGTCCAAGGAAAACCAGGACCGATAAATCGCACGATGCTCGCCACCACTCATCCGCTCCTGACCTGTGATGCGGCGCGAGCCCTCGAGGCCGCGCGTTTTCAGAGCGACGAAACCAAGGAGTGGCCTGCGATGCAAGAGGCCGGGCGTCGGATCGCCGCGGCGGTTGAAGCGGATTTTGAGGAAATGGGAGGATTTCCCGCGCGCGCTCGAATGGTTGTTCTCGTTGGCAAAGGCCACAACGGCGGCGACGCCCTCATTGCCACGCAGGCGTGGCTGGCGACGCATCCGGAGGCGACGGCGCAGGTGCATTTTGCATTTGGCGAGCGCGTTCTGCGACCGCTCACCGCGCGGGCCTGGCGCGAGCTCTCGGGGTTTGCCGGCGCCCGGGCGAACGTGATCGGCCGCAACCAACTGCCGGCCACCGCGGATCTCTGTGTGGATGGCGTCTTCGGTTTCCAATTTCGTCCGCCCGCTCCGCCGCTGATCGCCGAGTTGCTGGCCGACATCAATGCGCGCTCGTTTCGATTGCGGGCCGCGGTCGATTTGCCGAGTGCAGGACTGTTTCAAGCTGATTTCACGTATGCGACGGGGATCGTCAAAGCTCCGGCCGCGCTGGCACCGGAAGCCGGGCGGGTGCGCTATCTTGACCTCGGTTTTTTTACCGGAGATGAACCGGCGAAAGACCGCGTGCTGACTTCCCGGATACTGGGTCCCCTCGCAGGTTTGCGGCGCGCCCGCTGTGACAAGCGCAGCTTTGGGCACGTTTTCATTCTGGGAGGCTCGCGACAATTTCCTGGCGCGGTGCTGATGACGGTGCTGGCGGCGCTGCGCAGTGGGGCGGGTTTGGTGACGGCGTTCGTGCCGGAATCGGTGGCGGCGAGCTTTGCGGCGCGGGCGCCGGAGGCAATGTGGGTGGGCTGGCCGGAAACGCCTGAAGGCGGGCTTGCGCTGGAAGGAGAGCACTTGCTGCGGGAGCGCTTGGAGCGGGCCACAGCGCTGGTGATCGGGCCGGGATTGGGCCGGGAGCGTGAGACCCTGTCGCTCGTGCGCAATCTGGTTGAAACGGTGTCGGTGCCGCTCGTGCTGGACGCCGATGCGTTGCAGCCGGAGATCGTTTCGGCGGGGAGCGCGCCGCGCGTGCTGACGCCGCACGCGGGCGAGTTTGCGCGCATCTCAGGCGGCGTAGCGCTGCGTGACTTTGTGCGGGGCAAGGGAGCGGCCGTGGTGCTGAAAGGGGCCATCACGCAGGTTGCGGGCGGAGGGGCCGAGGAGGTTTATCATTCGTTTTTCGGCGGTCCTGTCCTCGCCCGGGGAGGCAGCGGCGATGTACTGGCGGGGCTCGTGGGCGGGCAGCTGGCGCAAACGCCGACGGAGCCTTTGCTGGCGGCCGCGCGGGCCGTCGTGTGGCACGGCCGGGCGGCAGACCTGTTGGCACGCAAGCACGGGCCCACCGCAGTTACGGTGGTTCAGTTGCTCGACTTTCTTTCCACGGCTCTCCGAGAGTCGGTGGATGCACAGTGAATTAACCGAACGGCAGGCGTTTCTCGTCCTTAACGCGTTGCCGAATATCGGCCCGATCACGCTCAATCGCCTGCTGGTGGAGCTGGGGGGCGATCCACGGTTGGTGTTTGCGGCGGAGCGCCGGCGGCTCGAAGCGGTGAAGGGCGTCGGGCCGGTGATCTCGGAAACGATTGCGACGTGGCGGGATCATTTCGACCTCGCGCGGGAGGAGGAGTGGATGGCGCGCAGTGCGGTCGACTTTATCACCACGCGGGATGCCGCTTATCCGCGATTACTCCGCGAGATTCCCGATCCGCCGATTGGGTTGTATCGAAAAGGTCGTTACGACTGCACCCAGCCCTGTGTGGGGATCGTGGGCAGCCGGCGTACCACCTTGTACGGTCTGGCGACTGCGAAAAAATTTGGCGCCGACCTGGGGCGACTGGGATTCTGCGTGGTCAGCGGTCTGGCGCGCGGAATCGACACGGCGGCGCACGACGGCGCGCTGTCGGTCGGCGGAAAAACGATGGCGGTGGTGGGGACCGGAATCGATATCATCTACCCGCCGGAGAATCTGGATCTGTACCGGCGCATCGAGGCGGATGGAGCGGTGTTGTCGGAGTTTCCATTCACCCGGCGAGCAGACCGGCAGTCGTTTGCGATGCGCAATCGGATTGTGGCGGGAATCTGCGATGCGATCATTGTAGTGGAGAGTGATGTGGACGGCGGCGCCATGATCACGGCGCGTTTTGCGGGAGAACACGGGAGACTCATCTTTGCCGTGCCGGGAAGGATCGACCAGAACACGAGTGCGGGTTGTCATCAGTTGATCCGTGATGGAGCGACGTTGATGACGGGCATCGACGACCTGTTGTCGGAGCTGAATTATCTCGATGGTCTACGTCCGGCGCGAATTCCGGAAAAAGAGGGAGTCGGCGCACGCGCGACTGAATCAAACCCGATGGCCGCTTCTCTCAACCCGGAAGAAGCTGAGGTGTTGAGAGTGTTTGCGGGAGGGGAAATCCTGGCCCCTGACGGCGTGGCCGCACAGACGGGACTCCTGGCCTCCCAGGTTTCGGCAACCCTGATGATGCTCGAGTTAAAACGCCTGGTGGTGAAACGCGCGGACGGCCGTTTCGAAGCTCGCTAGTGGATCAGCCGGGGGGCCAGGTCATCTGCCGTTGGGCGAGCAGGTGGATGTGGAGGTGCGGTACGGATTCGCAGGCGTGAGTGCCATGGTTGATCACGAGCCGAAAGCCATGAGTCAGCTCAAGCTTGCGCGCAACCGAGCCGGCGACGAGGAGGAGATGGCCGAGGATGGCTTGATCCTCGGGCTTGGCCTCGCCAACCCGGGGTATCACCTTTTTGGGGACAATCAAAAGGTGGACGGGCGCTTGAGGCTGGATGTCGTGAAGGACGACGCAGTGTTCGTCCTCGTGTTCGATGCGGGCCGGGATTTGGCGCGAGATGATTTTTTCGAAGATGGTCATCGCCGGATTGGGGACGCAGGTGCGAGAGCGGATCGAGAGCTTTAGCTTTGCGAGCATTGTTTTAACAACAATTAGGTCCAAAGGCGAAAATTTCGCATCGAATTCGAGTGCCTTACCTTCTGTTGTCGCACATGACCGGCTTGGAGGAAGTTCAGTTCGGATCCTTCGCACGCGCAAGGCTGTGGAAACCCCGCAACCGAATTTGGTCGAGGGAATGCACTGGCTGGAGAGCACGTTCGCCACTCGCTTCAATCGTTTCCGTTCCGAGCGCGGACATGTGTTTCAAGGACGCTACCAGGGCGCTGGTGGTCGAGGATGAGGCTGCGCTTTTCCCAGTGATTAACTACATCCATCTGAATCCCGTGGCCGCCAAGATCGTTGAGCCCTGCGACTGGCGAATTTTCGGTGGAGCAGCCTCGGCCGGTTGAGCCGTCGCGAGCGACCGTCCTGGATGGTACCGGAAGTACCGCTGCGGCAGCTCGGTCTGGAGGATAAGCGAGGCGATTGGATTCGATATATCCACTATCTGATCGCGCTGGCGGCCGATCCGGAAGAGCAAAAGCGTCAAGGGATCGACGAGCTCACTTCTGGCTGGGCCATCGGGACACTGGGTTGGAAACGGGCGCTCGCCCGCGAATACTCTCACCTCAAGCTCGACGTCGGGGTCTCTGCCGGCGGAGTCCGGGAACTGAACGCGGCACGTTGGAGCGATGCGTTGACAAAAGCGTTGCGCGATTGCGGCCACGGGGAGTCTGACATTGCAACGACACCGCCTTCGACACCTTGGAAGATTGCGATTGCCGCCAAGCTTCGACAGGAAGCGGCGGCGCCCTACAGCTGGATTACCCAGAAACTGAATCTCGGGAATCTAAATACTCTTCGCTCAAACGTCAGGCGATGGCAGTCAATGCACCATGCACTGGCCTGACCCCGTACGTCCAGCCCTTGGTATGGCCCCCGCGGGCCTCGACCGAGGGTCGCATCGCCATCTTGACGCAGCGCCCCGGAAGACGGCTGCGCTGCCGCGGCTTTGATCACCGCTACCTCGCGGTTGCCTGGGTCGTGTTGGGGCACAACCTTAGGCTCGTCGCTTGCTGACAAAAGGCGGTGCATATCCAGATCGCGCGGTCATCTTCCGCTCAAGCGCCGTGATCGCCAGCCAGCGGCATTCCCGCCGACGCGCGCTCTCCGAACATCTGCTTCCTATCATTTACGGGGCGTCCACTTACACCACACTATACAAAACGAGCGAACTTGAGACAGGCTCTGATTAAATTTACAGCTGCGGAATGCCGCCGAAAAAAATTCTCGCTACTTCGCCGCAACATGTGGTTTCTTTTGCGCGCGCCTATTTCCCCCCCGAGAGCAAAGACGGTGGCTTCGCTTCCTCCGTATGTCAAACTCCTATTTCCGCCTGCTGCTCTTGCTTGGATTGTTCGTGTGTGTGGGCGTCGGACGCTCGGCGGTGGACGAGCGGCGCGTGGGGGCGCTGTTTCGTCCGTTCTTAGGCGAGCGGCTGACGTTGTCACCAGATGGCAAGTACATCGCCTACACGGAGCACGCGGGGAGCGACCTGACCGTTGTCATTATGGATCCGAAGTTTCCGGCGGGGAAGAAGACGGTCATCGTGGACGAGGATCGGGTGGTCGAGCAATCGAAGGAACGGCAGCGGGCAGCGCTACGGTTTCTGCGATGGGCGACGCCAACGCGTCTAGTGATGGCGCCGACGGTACAGTATCTCAGGCCAGCGGTGCGCGGGAGCAGTCTCGGTGTCACGGCGCCAGCAAGCATCACTGCGCCGATACTCGCGGTCGATGCGGACGGCCGCAACGCGCGCACGCTCGTGACAGCTGAGACTTTCCAGGCGACTTTGCCGGATTTGCCCTCGTTGGAGGATCCTCCCCGTTTGAGACCTCCTCGGACGGTGCCGCGCGCGGCGCGCATTCTTGGATTTGCTGCGAGGGTCCCTGGTCAGCTACTGCTTTCAGTGAACGGTGTTGGGGCTGCGCCGGGACTTTCTCCGATCCCATCGGAGATATTTCGGCTCGATGTGCACACCGGCAAGCTGAAATCGCTGGGCGAGGATCCGACTCTCTTGGCCGGCAACTACGATCGCGACGGGCGATTGCGGCTCATCGTGAACGGCGGCAGTTCGCGGCTGCCGAGAACGACGTTTCTCTACCGCGCGATCGACTCGAGTCGATGGAAAGAACTGCACGAGCTCGCGCCGGAGAGCGATGCGGCGCGTTTTGTGGTCTCGCCCGAAACGTATTTCGACGAGCGGGCGATGCCGCTGGGGTTCGACTTCGATCCGAATGTGCTGATCTACGCGGCCAATATAGGGCGCGATACGGTGGGGATCTACGGACTGAACCTCACGACGATGCGGCGGACCGTCCTCGCCCTGGAGCATGCGACCCGCGATCTGGCGACCCTATCGGCGACGCTGCCGTCCGACGCACTCGTGTTCGACGACGCCCGGCAGATGTTCGTTGGGGTGCGTGCTCCGGGGTCGCCGCCGCTGACCGTATGGGTGGATCGCGAGTTGGCCGAGGTGCAGCGGGGGTTGGAGGCAAAGTTCCCGGGCCGGAGCATCGAGATCGTGGAGTGGGACGACGAGCGCGGGCGTATCCTGTTTCATGTGACGGACGAGACTGATCCCGGACGGACGTTCCTCCTGCAGCGGCGAGAGCAGGTGCTGCTTGAGGTACTTCGGCGGGCGCCGTGGCTGCCCGATGAGGTGCTGCACGACTCGCGGTTCGTGGAGTTTGCCGGGCCCGGCGGAGCGCAGCTCAGTGGCTATCTGACACTACCGCGGTCGCCCCGGGCAAGCCTGGCGCCGCTGGTGATCGTGTTTGCGTCGGGACTGCCAGCGACGGCACACGCGGAATTCGACCGCGAGGCGCACGTGCTTGCGGACATGGGGCTGGCGGTGCTGCGGCTGAACCAGCGCGGCGTGCTCGGTCGTGGAACGAGGCAGCGCGAGGCGGTACGCGGCGGGCTTGATCGTGCGGCGGCGGATGACGCGTTGGCGGCGATCGCTTGGGTGGCAGCGCGGCATCCGATCGATCGCAAGCGCGTCGTGGCGATGGGTGAAAAATTTGGTGGGTTCCTTGCGGCGCGCGCGGCGCAGCTCGAGCCGGAGGCGTTTCGGTGCGTGGTGGCGAACGAACCGATGCTGCAACCCTCTGTGGCGTTGCAGCCGCCGCCGAACGTCCATGGAGATCCGCCAAGCTTTCAACCGGAGGTAAGCCGGATCTATCTAGAACGGATGGCGCCGCGGTTGCACGAGCTCGATGTCACGTCGCACGCTGACGCGTCGGTGCATCCGGTGTTCGTGGTGTATCGATCGCATCGCGCAGATGCGATCGCGCAAGGGGTAGCGACGCTGAGGTCACAGTTGAGACGGCGGGACGTTCCGCACGAAATGCACGACGTTGGCGACGATTATTTTCATGAGCTCCCCGGGGCGCGGACCCGCGCGTATCGGGCGCTGGAGGAGTTTTTGAACCTGAACTTGTATCACTACGACGTGAAGATCGGGCCGACGCGGGTGGTGAAGTGAGGGAGGTATGTCTTACGACGATCAAAACGCACTCAGCCTTTGCGCGCGCTAACGAACAACGCGACCGGCAGCCGTGCGCGCCCTCTATTTATCAGACCGAGCCGACGGCCCTCGAACTGGACGTGCCGGTGATAGCGATCGTCTCCGGCTCGATTTAACTGAGCCTGGTGCTCTGCCCATGGGCCGCCTCGCCGACAAAAGGCCTTCTTCGTTATCCGCGCTCGGACCGACGTTTGCTTCTATGTGCGAGCGTCCCGCATCGTCGGCCTGCGATTCCAGACATTCTACGGCGCCAGCAACAACGCGCTGCGCCTACAGCTTTGGGCCTCCATCTGTGTATACCTTGTTCTGGTAGCTGTACGCATACAACTCGGCATCACCACAAATCTGACGACCTTCGCTGAAGTACTCTCACATCACGCGCTTCAAAAACACCTGTTGATGAGTTTCGGCTGGAAATAATACAAGCAGCAACGCGCCCGCCACCCATAACCAGCTCTCACGCAGTGGCGGGTTCGGACCCTTCCGGCTGGCCGCGGATTACCGACCGCAGGTGAGTGCACTTTCTTTTTGCAGCCTTGAAGAAAAGTGTTGCCTATCTTTTCCAAGTTGCCAGCGAAACAGTCGCTTCACCCACGTAGCCCTCATATTACCGATTTCACCGCGGCCCCCTCCGCAGTATTTATCTCTGCTCTCGAAGTCCCGTCTCTTCATCCTTTAGTCACATACCCGTGACTTGCTGTGCAAAATGCGCTGGATCTCGAAGAGCAGGAGACTAATGAATTGTTTTGGCGTGCAGCTCTGCGCTTAGCTTCTTCTCCGACTTGCGGCTTAGAAACGAGTTTTTCCCGTTTGCGCGAGCGCCTCGGCGTTTTTTGTTTTCATTTCAATCGAATTAACGCCGCGGGGTCTGGCTTGGGTTAAAACTGCCGTCGCACCGTCCACGGTACTCGCCACTTCTTCACGTCGGACACCCTGTCTCGGGCGGAGACCAGGATATAGTACATCATTTATCCCGAATAGAGGCCGAATGCTAGAAGGTTCGGGTTCAGCCCCCCCTCCCATGACCTCACTGATAACATCCCTTGTGTTTCTAATCGTCACCTGTGTCCCTGCGTTTGCTTCTTCACCTGTCCAGCAGGTATCGGGCGAGCTGACTTATAACCTTTACGATGGGCGAACGAGTCGGATTCAGAAATCCGAAATCGGCCATTTCACCGTATTGAGGACGGACGAGAAGTTTCAGTTCCGCGTCTTCGATCCGTCGACCACGCCCAAGCGGCTGTGGCGGACAGTCCTAGCCCGGATATTTCATACGCGGAACCGTTTTTCGAGTTTTCGTGGTTCCGAATGCGGAAACCGGCGTGGCCGACACACTTGTTTTCACAAATCTCTGGGATTCGAGGCGCCGGCGCGTTTTGCAGGCCCAAAACCCCGATTGGGGGACATGGCGGTCGACGCTTCGCCCTTGCGGCGAGCGTGGCTCGACGTTTTTTGCG
>Ga0163144_10008328_pt1 | contig 22451 bp, 19 predicted proteins | sample OliLak19BULKMAT1_FD_123175 | JGI IMG/M metagenome (GOLD analysis project Ga0163144, IMG submission 123175) | Freshwater microbial mat bacterial communities from Lake Vanda, McMurdo Dry Valleys, Antarctica - Oligotrophic Lake LV.19.BULKMAT1 | ecosystem: Environmental > Aquatic > Freshwater >...
CGATCACAATCAACGCGCTGATCTTCGCGCCGGGCGAGAATCCCGAAAAAATGGGCTTCGGAAAAGTCGAAGGCGGCGTGGCGCTCTATTGCAAGAAAGTGCTCATTGACGCGGAGCCGAAAGACCTGCTCCCCGAGTGGCTGCGCTTCGTGAAAGGTGTGGTCGATAGCGCAGACCTGCCGCTGAACATTTCCCGCGAAACGATGCAGGACAGCGCGCTGGTGAGGAAACTCAATGGCGTGATCAGCAAGCGAATCATCAAGATGTTCGAGAAGGAGGCCGAGGCGGATCCGCTGAAATACCGTGCATTCTACGCCAAGTTCGAGCGCTTCTTCAAAGAGGGCATCGCCACGGACTATGCGAACAAGGATGCACTGGCGAAACTGCTCCGCTTCGAGTCCTCGATGACCGAGGCGGGCGGGGTGTGTAGCCTAACGGATTACGTCGGGCGTATGAAGGACGGCCAGGAAACGATCTACTACCTCGTTGGCCAGAACCGCGACCAGATCGAGAGTGGCCCGTATGTGGAGGCGTTCAAGGCGCGTGGGCTGGAGGTGATCTATTTCACCGATGCGGTCGATGAGTATGTGGTCGATTCGCTGGGTGAGTTCGATGGCAAAAAACTGGCATCGATCCGCCATGCGGGTGCCGATCTCGATGATCTCGATACCGATGGCGAAGCGCTCTCCGAGGATGAGGTTTCAGCGCTTTGCGCATTCCTCAAGGAGCAGCTCGGTGACGGTGTGACCAAGGTTTCAAGCGGCAAGCGCCTCGTGGATAGCCCGGTGATCGCGCTTGTTCCCCAGGACGGCATGAGTCCGCAGGTTCGCCAGATGATGAAGGCGATGGATGAGAATTTCAAAGACGAGGTCAAGGTGGAGCTGGAAATCAACCCGCGCCACGCCCTCATCCGGAAACTCGCCGAAACCCGGGAAAGCAACCCGGAGATCGCTATGCTCGTCGCATCCCAGCTCCTCGACAATGCACTGATCTCCGCCGGACTCCTCGATGACGCCCGCGAAACCATTCGCCGGATGAATTCCCTCATGGAAAAGGCGATGGGCTGAGGTGTTTCCGGGGATGTGGATAACTTATAGGAAAACCCGCCCGTGTGATTTGGCTCAGCCCGCGCTTTAGCGTGAAAGCTGCCATTTTCCCCCTTTCCGCTGATGGTTCCAAGCATCTTGTTCACAGGCTTACCGATGTGAGCAACTTGTCATCAGCTCCGTAAACCATTGGTAACCAGATGGATGGACTGTTACGGAAGTGTTACACAGAGCTATCCACAACTTGTTCACATTTGCCTTCCGCCAGCGGTTGTTGAGGATGCTCCGTTTCGCCATTCCAAGACGAATTGGATGTGGATAACTTGTGAATTTCGGGTTTCCCGGTCGTTTGCATCGCCACCGGATCATCGGACTGTCCGATTGACCACGGGAAGCGGGGTGCTATCTTCCCTCCTTAAATGAAAATCCCGAACAAAGCCATCATCGGCTCCCTTTTGCTCGTTTCCCTGGCGATCCCCGGCTACGGGCAGGCGAAGGGGGTGCCCAGTCCTGGCGATGATGCTGAGCTTTTGAAAAAATCAGCGCTCGAGATCGACCAGTTCATCGCCTCCTTTTATCGCAGGAAGAAACTGCCTGTCCCGGAGGTGACGGATGATGCGACATTCATGAGGCGGGCGTTCCTTGTCGGCATCGGCAGGATCCCCACCGCCGAGGAGGCGCTGGCTTTCATGGAGATCGGGTCCCCCTCCAAAAGGGAGGAACTCGTCGGATATCTGATGAATTCCCAGGGCTATTCCAGCCACATGACGAACTGGGCTTTCGACTTGCTCCGCCTCCGTGACGGCAGGCAAGGCAGCCAAGCGAACAACGAGCCTTACCGGAACTGGATCCGCAAGGCGATGGACGAAAATATGCGGTGGGATGAATTCGTCACACGTCTCGTCAGCAGCTCGGGTGATGGCTGGGATCCGGAGACGGCATCGGTGGGTTACTACACGATCGACAAGGGCATGCCGCTGGACAACCTCGCGAACACCATGCGGATTTTCCTCGGATCCCGCATGGAGTGCGCACAGTGCCACGACGACCCCTTCGGCAAGACCGAGCGGATGGATTTCTATCACCTGGCCGCATTCACCAACGGCCAATATGAGATGAACAAGAAGCTGATGACACCGCTATGGGAAGAGCTTCAGGAGGATAGGGAGTCGCGTGGATTCGAATACCAGGTGGCGCAGCTTTTCTGGGACAGGATCTACGGGATGGCGCTAGGTGGCGGGGGGATGGGGCGGATCGATCTGCCGTCGGACTACCAGTATCGCGACGGAAAGCCGGGGGAAATGGTCGGCGCTAAGACCCCTTTCGGGAAGACGGTGCGGATGTCGGACCGGCGGAACGAAGGGGATGGACGGGAGCAGTTCGGGGGATGGATTGTCACCAGGACGGGCGAGCAATTCGCATCGGTGATCGCGAACCGCATGTGGGAGAGGATCATGGGCAAGGGGATCTATGAGCCGATCGATGAATACATCGAATCGCCGAAGACGGTTTATCCGGAGCTGATGAGCTATGCGGCAAAGCTGATGCACGATCTCGATTACGATCTCAGGGCATTCCAGCACGTATTGATGCTTACCAAGACTTTCCAGTTCACCACCAATCCGAATCCCTCGACCCTCGAAGGGGGCGACGATTTCCACGGCAGGAAAATCGAGAGACTTTCGGCCGAACAGATTTGGGATTCCCTCATCACCCTCTCGAGCGGCGATCCCGATAAGCAGCAAGTGCGGACACCGGACAACCGGATCTATGTGGGCAACAGCCCGGTGCTGGTCGGGAAAATGGATATGACCCGGCTTTCGAAAGAAGTCCTCGCCCTGAAATCGGAACCGGAGGTGCGCAAGTATTTCAATGATTTCCTAGGGACGGTGAAGAGCGGTGGAGGAAAATCCGAGGGGGAGGATACCATGTCGATGGATACCATGTCGGTGAAGCGATACGGAAGGGACGCGCCGGTTCGCGCATCCGAGCTGCCTTCGCCCGCTCCGCGTGAACATTTCCTGTATCTCTTCGGCGCATCGGACAGGGAGGTGGTGGAAGGGGCCAGCAAGGATCCGAATGTCGGACAGGTGCTCTCCATGATGAACGGCTTCGTCCAGAGGCAGCTTGTGGGGAACACCGGCGCACACATTTACAAGAGCCTTGAGGGAGCAAGCACTGACGAAGAGAAGATCCGACGCATCTATGTGGCGATCCTCAATAGGCCGCCCACCGCCGAGGAAATGGGATGGATGAAAGACGAGGTGGCATCGCAGGGCGAAGAAGGGTTGAGCAACATCGTCGCGGCGCTGGTCATGTCCTCCGAGTTCCTTTTCCTCCAATGAATTTCAGAACCGAAACCCATGAAACATCTTTTCAACCAGGCCGATGAGCCGACACGCCGCCAGTTCATGCAGAACGCTGCACGCGCCTATCTCGGTGTGCACCTTTTCCCTATGCTCGGTTCGTCGATCGCAAGTGCGGCCGCCGAGGGCGCGGCAAAGGGGGCGAAGGCCAAGCATGTTATCTATCTTTTCATGGCCGGGGGGATGAGCCATATCGACACCTTCGATCCGAAGCCGAAGAAAAAGGATGTGATGGGGCCGACCACAGCGATCCCGACGAGTGCGGACGGGGTGGAGATCAGCGGATATCTGCCGAAGACGGCAAAGGTGGCGGATAAGATGTGCATCATCAATTCGCTCAACTCGACCCAGGGGGCGCACGAGCAGGGCAGCTACATCATGCACACAAGCTACAGCCAGCGCGGCACGATCCAGCATCCGGCGCTGGGTTCATGGGTGGTGAAACTCGGCGGCCGCCTGCATCCGGAGTTGCCGGGCTTTGTGGCGGTGAACGCTTCCCCGGAGCTCACCGGAGGAGGCTTTTTCGGAGCGAAATTTTCCGCCGCCCCGATCGGCAGCCCGGATCAGGGCTTGCAGGATTCCCGGCGCGCGGACGTTGTCTCGGAAGTGGATTTCACCCGCCGCCTTTCGCTAGCCGACAGGCTGAACAAGCAGTTCCATGACCGCTACCCGAACACCGATGTGAAAGCATATGAGGAGCTTTACCGCGAGGCGATCGCGCTAATGAATTCGAAGGATCTCAAGGCCTTCGACCTCGGACAGGAGGACGCCGCGACCCGCCAGATGTATGGCAGCGGAAATTTCGCACAGGGCTGTCTGCTCGCGCGGCGGCTGGTCGAGCACGATGTCCGTTTCGTGGAGGTGCAGCTCGGCGGCTGGGACACCCACTACGACAACTTCACCGCCGTCGAAGGCCGATGCCAGGAGTTTGACCAGGCGTATGCAGCCCTGCTAACGGACTTGGAAAAGCGCGGCAAGCTCAAGGATACGCTGGTGGTTGTCGCGACCGAGTTCGGGCGCACTCCGGAGATCAAGGCGGAGCACGGCGATGGCCGCGACCACCACCCGGGCGCGTTCAGTTGTGTCCTTGCGGGCGGAGGCGTGAAGGGCGGGATGAAATACGGCGAAACCGATTCCTCCGGCGGCAAGGTCAAGGAGAACGTGGTTTCGGTGCAGGATTTCAACGCGACCATCGCCTACGCGCTCGGGCTGCCGCACGATCTCGTTCTCATGTCTCCGACCAAGCGCCCGTTCAAGATCGCTGACAAGGGGATACCGGTGACTACGATCTTTGGGTGATCCTTGCGGAGCGCCGTCCTTCCAATGTGCTAGGCTAGGGCTCTGTGAGGAACGCGCGACTCCAGTCGCGCAAGTCACTTCTTAGGAACGCCACCTTGCGCGACTGGAGTCGTGCGTTCCTTCACCCGCTTCGAAAACTTATCCAGCAGGTTGACGATCTGCTCGCCCGCGACGTTGAAAAGGTCGTTGTGGCCGGCGTTAGGGATCACTTCGAGTTTCTTGTCGGTGGATCGTGAGGCGGCGAACAGTTTCCGCCCGTGGGAGACATTGATCACACCGTCGTCCTCGCCGTGGATCACGAGCAATGGGTGATCCATGGAGCGGATGCGGCCCATGTTTGGGAACCTGTCTCCGGGGAAGATGGCGAAGGGGGTGGAGATGGCGGCGGTGAATGCGGATCGGAAGGGCGATATCAGGATGAGGCCGCATGGCTTTTCGCGTGAGGCCAGCCAAACAGCCGGGCCGCTGCCCACGGATCGGCCGGTGATGATGATGGAGGACGCGGGTATGTCGGAGTCGGTCAGGTGTTTCCACGCCGCTTGGATGGCGCGTTGGCAGGAGTCCTCGTCCGGCGTCCCGGTGGAGAGCCCGTATCCGGGATAGTCGTAGGCGAGGACGCCGAGACCACGCGCATGGAGTTCTTCATAAAGGCCGTCGGTTTGGGCGAGATCCTCCGCGTTCCCATGGGAATAGAGAAGCGTCGGCATCCCTTTTCCGGCAGGCAGATGGACGTAGGCGATGGATTCGTTCTCCGTGGTTTTCAGGAAACCAAGATCCGGATACGAGGCGGTGTAGGACGGGGACGGGGGGACGAAGATGAGGCGGTCCGCGAAGAAGCAGGATGTGAGCAGGAGCAGGATGTAAATCGATCCGAGCGAGATGAACGGGCGCTTCCAGCTCCATTTTCCGATGAGTATCCGTTTCCAATCCATGTCATGTAATGTGCGGTTTCAATGGGGGGTGGTGCGAGGAAATTGTTGACTTCGGAGTGCGGGGACATGTCACCGCTTTCCACTGGCCGACATGTCGGCCAGTGGAAAAGCTCCGACATGTCGGAGCCACTCCAAAAGGCTTTGCCACGGCAGTACCAGGGAGGAATCTCACGGCCACGGGTGGCGTGGATATCTCCCCGCGAGTTCCTTCTTCATCTGCGGGTAGCCGTTTTGCCAGAAATTCGGGATGTCCTTGGTCATCTGCCATGGGCGTTGGTTCGGGGCGAGGATATGGACGAGAAGTGGGATGCGGCCTGCGGCGATGGTGGGCGTGCGGTCGGTGCCGACGAGTTGGACGAGCTTTGCGGAGAAGAACGGGTCGTTTTCCGGATGGTAGGTGATCTTCGCAGAGTGGCCGGAGGCAAGGCGGATGCGCTCCGGGCATTGGGTGTCTAACAAATGGCGCTGGTGGGATGAGAGCCAATCGTTGAGGACGGGCCAGACATCGGCTTCCTTGATTTCCTTATAGCTGACAGCGCCGTGGCAAATCTGGGAGATGGCGGCGATGCGGTCTTCATCCGTCCATGTGGGCAGGCCGAGTTCCGGCATCCACTTTGAAATGCACGAGAGACGGTGGGTGAACTGCTCCACCTGCGAATCCCAGTTTTTCAGGATGAGTTCGCCGGACAGCACCCGTGCGGCGAGGATCTCGGCGGCGCCATCGAGGGGGACGTTCTGGTCGGTCTCTTTGGATTCGAGGACAAGGTCACGGAATTTCACCTCGCGGCGGCGGACGACCCGCCTACGTGATTCATCGTAGCTGGCTCCGTCCGTGGTGGTCATGGCTTCCGGGAAAAGTTCCTCGATCCACGGGATTTCCACGGCAGTCGCGAGGCGGAGGTGGGTAGTGGTCTCGCGTGCCTCGACTTCGGTGATCTCGCAGGCGACGAAGGCATCGGCCGTGCGGACGCATGATTGCTCATCGAGGCGGCCGCGGCGGTTGCCGACGAGGCGGCAGGCGAGGTTTCCTTGGCTGAGGCGGATGGCGAGCTGATCCGAAAATGCGGAGAGGATGGATTTTGCGACCGCCTCGCGGCTCGCGTGGAAGTCGATGTTGGTGGAGGCGTTTTTCGGGAACATGCCGAGCAGCCGCGAGAGGATCATGCCGGTATCCTTTGCGCCTCGGGAATGGATACCGAGATGTGAAAGGCGGCGGGGATCGAAGTTCATTGCCTCGGCGGATGAAAAGGCGCGGTGCTCGCCGGCGAAGTCCGAGGGATCGTCCGGGAAGATGAAATCCTTGCGATCCGAGCCGCCCTTGCCTTTTGGGAAAATGCCCTCGCCTTGGACGACGGCGGCGATGAATGCGGTTTCCGCGAGGCAACCATTGTGAAGCCCGGCGAGGAGAAGACGGGCGAAGCGCGGTTCGAGCGGGAGGGCAGCCATTTCCGCTCCGATCTCCGTCAGTGCGCCGGATTCATCGGTGGCGTGAAGGTCTCGCAGCAGCGTTTCCGCTTTCAGGATTGAGTCTTCCGAGGGTGCCTCGAGCCAGCGGAAACAGCGGGGATCGGGGACGCCCGCAGCCTTCAGTAGGAGGATGGCTTCCGAGAGGTCGATGCGATGGACTTCGGGTGTCTCGAACGCCTCGCGCTTTGAATGATCGGCGGTGCTCCAAAGGCGGAGGCAGCGGCCCGGGGCGGTGCGGCCTGCGCGGCCTGCCCGTTGGTCGGCGGCGGCGCGGGAAATTTTACGGATGAGGAGGGTGTTGATGCCCCGGCGGGAATCGAAGGCGGAGGCGCGGGCGAGGCCGGAGTCGATCACCGTGCGGATGCCGGGTATGGTTAGCGATGTTTCCGCGACGTTGGTGGAGACGATGATCTTCGGTTTTTCGGAAGGGCGGATGGCTTTCTCCTGATCGCCGGGGGGGAGCGCGGAGTAGAGCGGGAAAATGTCGTAGGGCTTCGCGGCGGGGATGTTTTCTAACAGCTCTATGGTGCGGCGGATCTCGTGGGTGCCGGGAAGAAATACGAGGATGTTGCCGGGATCGGGCATGGCCAGTGCCTCACGGGTGAGGGCGGTGACCTGTTCCCAGACGGGGGCTTCTCGCTGCGGCCCGGCCTGGCGGTGGTTTGCGGCGGGCCGGTGGGGGCGGTGGAGGATCTCGACGGGGAAGGTGCGGCCACCTGCCTTGAGTTCGGTGACGGGAGCCATGTATTTGGCAAGCGCATCCGTTTCGAGGGTTGCCGACATGACGATCAGGCGGAGGTCGGGGCGTTGGCCATCCTGGAGATTGAGGCAGCGGGCGAGGGCGATATCGACCGCGAGGCGGCGCTCGTGGAACTCATCGAAAATGACCGCCGATATCCCGTCGAGCTGGGGGCTTTCCTGGAGCATGCGCTGGAATACGCCGTCTGTTAGGTAGAGGATTTTTGTTTTCGCGGAGTATCTCGTATCGAAACGCACCGCGTATCCGACTTCCTGGCCGAGCTGCGTTTTCCTGTTTCCTGCGACAAATCCAGCAAGCAGCCGCGCCGCCATGCGGCGGGGTTCGATGACGATCACACGGCCTTGGATTTCCGGAAGATCCGCGATCATGCCGGGGACTTCGGTGGATTTCCCGGAGCCGGTCGGCGCGGTCAGCAGGATGCGCGGACGGGTGGCCGATGAGGCGGCGGAGCGGATCTCGGCCTCGATTTCGTGGATGGGCAGGGGCACGCCAAGAGGATGATAGGTTTCACAGATTGATGCAACCCGGCTTGGAATTCGTCAGATGATTTCAGCAGGCGGGACGCCCAATACTGTCAGAATAAGATTTTTCAACCGCAGATGAACAGGATTCACGCAGATGATGAACTCAGATCGAATTGGAAACCTCTTAAATCTCTTCTCTTAAATCTGCGTGTATCCCGTCCATCTGCGGTTAAATTCTTCCGTCTTCATCCTTAATCTGACGGTTTCAGGAATCCTCGGGCTTCATAGTGCCTGTTGGGCCGGCTGCCTCCTCGGTGGGGGAGGGTTCCATGATTTCGACAGGTGCGCCATCGGGTGCATATGGCAGCCGCGATGTTGCCAGCCAATCACCGGGATTGAGCCCGTTCCTAACAACCAATACCTCGGTGTTCGACCAAATCGGCGTGAGGTCGGTTTTCCGGATTTTCGGGTCGTCCTTTTCGATCAGGAAAATGCGGTTGAGGCTGCGCATGGCGGTGCGCGGGATGACATAAACGTCCTCAAGCGTGATGCCCTTGACGGCGGCGCGGAGCGGCTGGCCGATGCGGAGCTGCGGCAGATCCGAGCGTAGGCTGAAAGGGTCTTCGATGCGGGCGATGGCGAAGAGTTCGCGGGAAGTGGGATCGAGCGTGCCCTCGGTGCGGACGATTCGGGCTCTCCACTGGTGGGTGGCGGGCTGTGAGGGATCGGCAAGTGCATCGGTGAGGATCACATCGATCGGATGATCCTTTTCGTCATCGGGCAGATCGACAAAGGGGAGCTGTGAGGGGGAAAGCGGCAGGCGGATCTCCGCTGTCGCCGTTCCGAAAATCTCACCGAGCGGGGATGCTGCGGCGACCGCCTGGCCTACGCCGACAAGGCGTTCCTTGACCCTGCCATCGAAGGGCGCGCGAACCTTGGCTCGGTCGAGGTTGCGCTTTGCCTGGTCGAGATCGGCCTGGGCGGCGCTGACGTTCGCCTCCGCCTCGCGGAGCTGTGGGACGCGTAGGACGAGGGTGGAGGGCGCTTCTCCGGGGGCGATCTCATCCCAGTTGAGCTCCGCCTGCTTGCCGCGCGCCTGTTCCTGGATCAGGGTGGCTTCGGCGCGGGCGAGCCGCGACCCGGATGCGGAAACCGCTGTTTCCAGATCGGCGGGATCTAGTTCAAGGAGGATATCCCCTTTCATGAAAAATGCGCCGTCCTCGAAGGCGGGAAGGATGGATAGAACGGTGCCGGAAACCAGCGGCGTGATGGTCACCTCCTGCTGGGGGCGGACGTTGCCCTGGGTCTCGATGACGACCGCGTAGGAAGTCGGGTTCAGGACTGTCTTTTCGGTCTGGAGCCGCTGGAGGTCATGGTGCTGCGGTTTGGGTTTTTCCACCGGGATACCGAGCCATTTCCACGCGCCGAAGCCGACCGCGAGGATCGCGACGGGGATAGCGGCTCTTATGATGAGTTTCATGCGGGGCGGGAATATCGGATGGAAACGGCGGTTTTCCAACTACGAATCACAGGGACGTTTTGTTGCAGCGAACCGGAGTGTGTTTCAGATCCCTTGCCTCCGTAGTGGCCTTCCTCGACGCATTTCTTGGCATTGTCCCTGGCTCCCCCGGGATTGGACATGAAAAGGGCGAGGAAAACACAGCCGAGCAGCGCGCCGATGAGAGTCCCCGCAACTGCCCCGCCGATCAGTAGGCCAACGAAAAAATAGGAATCGGGGTTGCGAGATCTAGGCTGATGCCCGTTTCTGGATGAATGCGGTGATAAGGGCGAGCGCTGCCAAGCCTGCGTGCCGATGGCGAAGGAGATAATTACGCTGTGGTGAAACATTCCCGATCTCCGGGCGTAGTCCAAAACCGACATGAAACGAAAAACCGCATCATTTGGATTTTGCACCGCCGTCCTCTCCGCAGCAGTCCTTTCTTCCGGCATTCTACAGGCCGAGGTGAAGCCCAACCCGCTCTTCACCGATGGTGCCGTGCTCCAGCGCGGACAGGGCGTCCCGGTCTGGGGAACTGCCAGCGATGGTGAGAAGGTGAGGGTGGAGTTCGGCGGACAGAAGCTCGACACCACGGCCAAGGACGGGAAATGGCGGGTGGATCTCAAACCCTTGGATGCGGGCGGCCCGTTTACGATGAAGATTTCCGGGGAGAACACCGTGACGGTGAACAACCTGCTGGTCGGCGAGGTGTGGATTTGCTCCGGGCAATCGAACATGGAGTGGCCCTTCAACAAGTCCGCATCGGCAGCCGAGGAGCGGCCGAAGGCGAAATATCCCAAGCTCCGGATGTTCACGGTCAACAAGGTCACCTCACCGACGCCACAGGCGGAGGCCAAGGGAAGCTGGGTGGAATGCTCGCCTGAGACGGTGGGGCCATTCTCTGCGGTGGGGTATTTTTTCGCCCGGGATCTCCATGAGAAACTCGGCGTCCCGGTCGGGATGATCCACACCTCATGGGGCGGCACCCCTGCCCAATCCTGGACGAGTGTCGAGGGATTCGGTGAAATCGCGGAACTCGGAGGCTACGCCAAACAGTCGAAAGAGAATCTCGAAAAATACGCCAACACACCACCTGAAAAAGCCCTGAACCCGCACACTGCGTCCAGCCTCTACAACGGCATGGTCGCCCCGCTGCTTCCCTACGCCATCAAGGGTGCGATCTGGTATCAGGGCGAATCGAACGCTGGCAATTCCAAACAATACCGCACCCTGTTCCCGGCGATGATCGCGGACTGGCGGGCGAAGTGGAACCAAGGGGATTTCCCTTTCTTCTTCGTGCAGATCGCGCCTTTCAAAGGGCAGCCTGCGGAGATCCGGGAGGCGCAGTTTCTCACGCTTTCAAAGTCGAGGAACACCGCCATGGCGGTGACGACGGATGTTGGGAATGCGAACGACATCCACCCGAACCGGAAGCAGCCGGTCGGACATCGCCTTGCCCTGGCCGCGCGCGCGCTCGTGTATGGCGAGAAGATCGAATACTCCGGGCCGCTTTACGAGTCGATGAAGACGAAGGGAGGCGAGGTCGCGATCAGCTTCACTCACGTTGGAGGCGGCTTGGTCGCTGAAGGCGGGGATCTGAGAGGTTTTACGATTGCGGGCGCGGATGGGAAATTTGTTCCGGCGAAGGCTGAGATCAAGGGAGCCTATGTCGTCGTATCGGCGGAAGGCGTGTCGCAACCCAAGGCCGTGCGCTACGGCTGGGAAAATGTTCCCGATGTGAACCTTTTCAACAAGGAAGGCATCCCCGCATCGCCGTTCCGTACGGACGTGGATTGATCGCCCTCAGCAGAGGCGGATCATGTCCTTGATGAACTGGCCCCAGAGGAAGAACAGGCCGCGTTTCGAGTATTGGAAATGTCCGTCCTCGGTGAGGCGGATGATGCCGCTGTGCAGGTTGTGATCCACCTGGTTGCGCATTTCCGTCTCGATGTTTTCCTCGATGCTATCGGGATCCGGGACAAGGAGTTCGGATGTGGCTATCCTCATTTTCCCAAGGAACGCCTGATGATCTTTCAGGATCATGTGAAAGCATGATTTCTCGCAGGGCACGTGGTTCCACCTGAGGCTGGGTGCGCAGCGGAGGGTGGGCGCGAAAGGGAAGTTCGTGGTGCGCCAGGTTTTTCCGGATGCGTCCATGGACGTGATCGAGATGAATGCGAAGGCGACATCGTCCTGCTCACAGAGGCAGACGGATGCGACGGCGCGTTCCTCCGGGTGCCAGAACAGCCGGAAGTGCTGGTGCATGCCGGACCATTGCCAGCCACAGTCGGATACGTGCTCGAAGCCGGCTTCCTCCATGCCGGTTGCCGCCTCGATGGCGTTGGGGAAAAAGGAGGGGTTGGGAAGATCCCGGTGGCGGAGGCGGTTGTTGAGCGGCATCCGCAGGCGGCGGACATGGGTCAGCAGCTCGATCCATGGCAGGAGAAACCAGATGCAGGCACCTGCGATGCCAGCGAAGACATTTCCGCTGAGGTAGTAGAAGAAAAAGAACGTCGCGACGAGAAAGACCAGCGCGCCGAGCTTTCTGGCCAGGTTTTTCCGAGCAGATCGCATAGCCATCGCCAATACGAACAAGCCGATAACGATGAGGATTTCACGCATTTTTTCTTGGGAGGGGTGACATGGATGGGAGCGGGGCGGGACTCCCATGGGGGGGCTCCGCGTCGGGACCATCGCCCGTTACGGCGGCCTTGTCCAATGACTATCCTGCGAGGGCGTCCATCACGTATTTGGAAGGACGGAAGTTCTCGATCAGGATCTCCTGCTTCCCGCCACGGTTCATGCGCACCTGGCTGACGTTGAAATTCGGCGTCTTGTGGGGGGCGAAGAGGATATCGTCGTGGGTGGCGTTCTCGTGCTTCTTGAACATTCCGGGAAGGATGTCGCCGCCGAGATGGTCGTCCCGGCCGGTGGCGAGGTGGCAGGTGCCGAGGACTTTCTCGTCCTGGATGTCCGCGTAGGAAACGGGAAGCACCTGGGTGCCGAAGCCTAGCTCGCCAAGGGTGCCTGTCATCGGGTCGTCGGCGAGGCGCGCGTTGTGGGCGGCGATGGTTTCCGGGTTCCCCTCGATGAGTGTCGAGCGGTAGATGCAGCGATCCTTCACATCCAGCACCCCGAGCGTGCCGTCCTCGTATTTCATCGGGAACTGCCCGTACGCATCGGTGGGCACGAAATAAACCTCTCCGGCGGGCAGGTTCGCGATGTCAGGTTTTTCGCCGAGGCAGAGGCCGTGGGATTTCTGTGCCTCCTGACAGTCGAGTCCGAGAGTGGCGGTGAGCACGCGGCCATCCTCAAGGGTGAAGTCGATTTCCATCGAATCGGCCTTGGTCAGCGCCAGTCGGATTTTTTCCGCATCGCGGGAGACCTCCCGGTAGTCCACGGCAAGGCCGGAGTTGAGGATCACGTCGTTGAGGCCGTGGAGCGTCGCTCCGCGGAAGCCGTAGTGTTTGGCCTTGGCGGTGAGCGGGGCGGTGGCGGACCAGGTGGAGATGCAGAGGATGAGGTCGTAGTTCGGATAGATGTCATTATCGAGCGAGAGCTGTTTGCCGGAGGTGTCCCAGACCTCGTCGGAGAGGTCGAGGTTCGAGCCGTAGGTGTATTTGTAGGCGAACATTTCACCGCCTGTCATTCCGAGTTTCCCCATCGCATGATCCCTCAACGCCTCATAGAAATATCTGTGGGCGTTTTTCTGGACGGGAAATCCCTCCTCGTTCAGGAAATTGAAATCGGTGATGTGCCCGGCGGGTTCATCGAAGTCGACGAGGATGCAGACCCGGCAGCCTTTCGTCGGTTCGAAGACCGTATGCAGGAGGCGGACGACATCGAATTCCGGGAACTCCCGTTTCTCGGGGTTCAGCAGGATTTCGGGTGAGAGATATTCCGGTAGGGTGGGGAGGGCTGTGCTTGCCATGGTGGGCGAAGGTAAAACCACATCCTGTCTCTGCAAGGGTCGATTTTCCGAAATCATTCGCCGAAATCGATCCCGGGCTCCTCCGGCCTCTCGTCGGCGCGCATCTTTTCAAGCAGCGGCTGGCGGTCTTCCAAGGAATCCCAGACGGTCTTCTTGACATACATGGGTGCTTCGGCGCGGGCGGAGATGGCGAGGCAATCGGACGGGCGTGCGTCGAGCTCGATGATCTTACGCTCCATGATCTCGTTCTGCGCCTCGATGATGAGCCGCGCATAGAAGACATCGCCCTGGACTTCGTTGATGATCATCCGGGAAACCTTCGCGCCGAATGCCTCCAGCGTCAGCATGTAGAGGTCGTGCGTCAGGGGGCGTGGCATCTTCTGCCCGCTCATCACAGTGTTGATGGATAGCCCCACCGCCGGATCGATGTAGAACAGGATCGCCTTTTCCCCGTCTCCCAGGAAAACCGCACAACCCGCCTGCGTCGGCATCAGCGCGATGATTTCAACCCGGACAAGTTCGGCCATGCCAGGATCGTGACCTCATGGGCGCACTTGTGCAACCGAAAGGCACTCAAGGCATCCAGCTGTTTTTACTTTCCGATGCCATGCCGGTCGCCAGCCTCCGAACATCCGGCATTTCCGCCGCTTGCCACAGCCCACGCATGTTCGAACAAGTCTTCAAAAACATCGCCCGCTTCCTCAGCGAGCCGGCACGCCTCCGCCCGGCCGGCTCAGCGTGCGAGGAATTTCCGTGACTGGACAACATATTTCAGCGCCCAGCCCTTGACCTTGGCCTGCTCTTCCAGCGAGAGCGTGCGGACGACCTTCGCAGGAGAGCCGAGCACGAGCGAACCCGGAGGTATGATCGTGCCACCGGTGACGAGCGCACCTGCGCCAACGATGGAGCGCTCGCCGATCTCCGCCCCGTCAAGGACGATGGCCCCCATGCCGATGAGAGCCTCGTCCTTTACCGTGCAGGCATGCAGAATGGCCGAGTGGCCGACCGTCACCAACTCACCAACATGACATCCGAAGTCATCGGAAAGGTGGATCACCACGTTGTCCTGGACGTTGGAGCGCGGACCGATCTCGATGCGGTTAATGTCGCCGCGCAGGGTGGCGTTATACCAGATGCTGGCCTCGTCGTGGATTTTCACCCTGCCTATCACATCCGCGCTGGCGGCGATAAATGCCGATGCGCTGATCTGGGGAATGTGGTTTTCGTAGGGTTCGATGGCCATGTATCCAAGGTAAACGCAGGTGTTCCGATTGGCCAGAGCGTTCCGCCGGACTTCTGTGCTTGACAAGGTCTATCGGCTTTGTTGATGTCCGCGCGGGGTGGTTCAGGAACCATCCCGCTGTCCGCCGCACAACGCGCGTTTCGCCATTGGCAGCCGGGATGCACCGGTGCCATTTGCTATTTTTCTCCCACCAAAAATCATGGATATCACTTCTCCCATCTGGTATGTCGCTTATATCACCGTTCTCATCGGCCTTGCCGGCTACGGTTCCCATCGGCTCACCATCATCTTCCTTTACCTGAAGCACTCCCGCAACAAGCCGGTGCCGCTGGAAAACTTCAAGGAACTGCCCCTGGTGACCATCCAGTTGCCTGTTTTCAACGAGATGCACGTGGTTGACCGTCTGCTGGATTCAGTTTCCAAGATCGACTATCCGAAGGACAAGATGCAGATCCAGCTTCTGGACGATTCCACCGACGCAACGGTGGACATTTGCCGTGATGGGATCGCACGCCTCGTTGCCCAAGGCTTTGACGCAGAGCACATCCACCGCACCGACCGCACCGGCTACAAGGCAGGCGCACTGGAGAACGGCACCCAATTTGCCAAGGGCGAATACCTCTTCATCCTCGACGCAGACTTCGTCCCGAATTCGGATGTCCTGCAAAAAACGATCCACTATTTCTCCGACGACAAGATCGGCATGATCCAGACCCGCTGGGGTCATCTGAACCGCACGTTCAACGTCCTCACCCGCATCCAGGCGATGTTCCTCGACGGTCACCTTGAGCTTGAGCAGACCGCCCGGAACCGTTCCGGCCGCTTCTTCACCTTCAACGGCACCGCCGGCATCTGGAGGAAATCATGCATCGCGGACGCCGGCGGCTGGGAGCACGACACCCTCACCGAGGACATGGATCTCAGCTACCGCGCCCAGCTCAAGGGCTGGAGGTTCATTTTCCTAAACGATGTGGAGACCCCGGCGGAGCTCCCTGTCGATATGGACGGCTTCAAGAGCCAGCAGCACCGCTGGACCAAGGGTTCGATCCAAGTCTGCAAAAAGGTTCTCCCCGCGATCTGGAGGAGCGATGTGCCGCTTTTCGTGAAAATGGAGGCCACCGCCCACCTCACCTCGAATTTCGCTTACCTGCTCCTGATCTGCCTCTGTTTCCTTATTTATCCGAACCAGCATGCGCAGCCGGATTTCGGAAAACTGTCCTATTACATCATCAACGTGCCGATCTTTTTCTTCGCCTCGGTATCGGTGATCCTTTTCTACCTCACCTCCCAAAAAGCGCTCCGGCCTGACACCTGGTGGAAGGAAATCCCATACCTTCCGCTGCTGCTCGCACTCGGAATCGGCATGTCCATCACCAACGCCAAGGCCGTGATCGAAGCCCTCTGTAATCACCAGACCGCATTCATCCGCACCCCGAAATACGGGATCGAGCAAAAAAATTCCGATTGGAAAAAGAGCAGCTACAAGGCGATGAAGAGCCTCACTCCCTTCGTGGAGTTCCTGTTCGGATGCTTTTTCCTCTTCGTCGTCATTGAGGCCGCCATGCAGGGAAGATGGTCATCGGCGATTCTTTTGCTTCCATTCCCGGTCGGATTCTTCTATACATCCACCGCATCGTTGGCACGCATGCTGCCTTCCTTCTCACGTCCCACAACCTCAAAAACGCCAGCCATCAACCATTCCGATTCAAACTGAAAAAATGAAAAAGGGTATCACCCTCCTGTTTTTCCCCCTTGCTGTCCTTCTGTCGCTGAACAGCTGCGGCCCTACGGTTGACGACCGCAACAAGATGATCGTCAGCGTGCGCGATCAGAAGCTGCTTCTCCTGTGCGATGGGCAACCGGTCAAGGCATACCAGATATCGACCTCGAAATTCGGTGTCGGCGACATCCCGAACTCCAACAGGACGCCGCTCGGGCGCATGAAAGTGGCCAAAAAAATTGGAGCCGGGGAACCCGCCGGAGCTGTTTTCAAGAGCCGCAGGCCGACCGGGGAAGTCATCAAGCCAAATGCGCCGGGCCGGGATCCCATCATCAGCCGCATCCTCTGGCTGACAGGGACGCAATCCGCAAACCGGAACGCCTTCCGCCGCTTCATCTACATCCATGGCACGCCCGAGCACAACCGCCTCGGGACCCCAGCCTCCTACGGCTGTATCCGCATGGGATCCAAGGACGTAGTGGATCTCTACAACCGGGTAGGGGCCGGTGCCGATGTATATGTGATCCGCGGCTCCCTCCGCAAGGATCCGGCCATCGAGCGCAGGTTCACCGCCGCGAGATAACCGACCCCTGTTTTTCCGAAACATCAGCTTGACACCCCGGGGTTCATCCCCCTAGTTTCCCGCCCCGTCCTGCGGAACAATCTTTCCCAAACCAAATTCCTTTACCAAATGGCCAACCACAAATCCTCCATCAAGCGCATCCGCCAGACCGTCGTGCGCACCGAGCGCAACCGTGCCGAGAAAAACCGCATGAAGACCATCCGCAAAAAGGCGCTCGCCGCCATTGCATCCGGTAACAAGGAAGATGCAGCGAAAGCCGCCTCGGCTTTCTCGTCCGTCGTGGACAAGGCTGCCAAGCGCAACCTCATCCATCCTAACAAGGCAGCGAATCTGAAGAGCAAGACGGCGAGAGCGGTCGCTTCGATCGCCTGAGGCCAACCCCGCTCCGGGAATTTCCCAACCACAAAGCGGGCCGGACTTCCGGTGCCGTTTTTTTTTATGCACCCAATGCAGGAACCACCATCCAACCGCGCCGAAGCCGCCGCAAAGATCGTTTCCAACCCCGGCAACTACAAGGTCTGCGAGGGCTGCGATTCGATCGTAGGGAAAGCCACGGCAATCTGCCCGAACTGCCATAGCTTCCGTTTTGATTCGGAGCAGGATACGGTGGTGCATCAGGCGGTCATATTGGGCAGCCGTGAGCAAAGGTCTGTCACGGCGGACGATCTCGCATGATCGCGTCTAACTAGATTTTCATTGCGCCGGTCCCACGCTGGTTGAGACTGGTTGGCAATGAAACTCAAATTCTGCGGTGCGGCCGGAACCACAACCGGCTCCCAGCATTTGCTGGAAGTGAATGGCAAGCGGATCCTGCTGGATTGCGGGCTCTATCAGGGGAGGCGCGGGGACGCCTACGAGATCAACTGTTGTTTCCCCCATTATGATCCGGCATCGGTGGATCTTGTGATCCTTTCCCACGCACACATCGACCATAGCGGGAACCTGCCCAATCTTTCCAAGAAAGGATTCAAGGGGACGGTCTTTTCCACCCACGCGACCCGCGATCTCTGCCAGATCATGCTCAGGGACTCTGCCCACATCCAGGAAAACGACATCGAGTGGCTCAACAAGCACCGCCAGCGCAAGGGACTCGATCCCGCCGAGCCGCTTTACACCCAGCAGGATGCGGAAAAATGCATGCGCCAGTTCGTTACACTGAGCTATGATAGGGCGATCCACGTTTCCGATGGCGTGGAGCTTACCTTCGTCGATGCGGGGCATATCCTGGGTAGCGCGCAGGTCGTGCTCGATATCACAGACCATGACGACGGGAAGAAGAAGCGCTTCCTGTTTTCCGGTGATGTAGGCAGGGGGCACAACGAGGTGCTGCGCGATCCTGCGGTTGTGGAGAATGTCGATTTCGTCCTGATGGAAAGCACCTACGGCGGTCGGGAGCATGAAATTCCGCCGGGCTTCGACGGGAAATTCGGGGAGGTGATCAAGGCGGCGCTGCGGCGGAAGGGCAAGATACTCATCCCCGCGTTTGCTGTGGAAAGGACGCAGCAGTTGCTTTACGTGCTCAATGAGCTCTTCGTCTCCGGAGAGCTGCCGGCGATCCCGGTCTATGTGGATAGCCCGCTGGCGGTTAGTGCCACTGAGATCTACAAGCTCCATCCGGATGCCTTCAACGCGGATGTCTATGAGGCGCTCTTCGAGAAACAGAATCCCTTCGGTTTCGAAGACCTCACACTCATCCGCTCGGTGAAAGCCTCCAAGGCGCTCAACGATCTTGAGGGTGTGGCGATCATCATTTCGGCATCCGGCATGTGCGAGGCGGGACGCATCCTTCATCATCTACGAAACAACATCGGCAATCCCATGACGACTGTCCTTTTTGTCGGCTACTGTGCGGAGGGGACGCTCGGACGCCGTATCCGCGACGGTGCGAAGGAGGTGAACATCCTCGGCGACACCTTCCATGTGAACGCGCACATCGAGGCGATCGATTCCTTTTCAGGTCATGCCGACAATTCTGAGCTATTGGATTATTACGGCCGCATCGCTGGGCCGAAAACGCACACCTGGCTTGTGCATGGCGAGCCGGAATCCGCCCAGTATCTGGAAGCCGCGCTCAAAAAGGTGGGCGCCACTGTCGATGTCGGGAAACTAGGCAGCGAAGTCAGTTTTTGACGTATTGCTCGGCCAAAGTCAGGCTTGATATCGCCGGGTGATCCGAAGCAGACTCCCGCCCCTCATCGGGGATACCTGTCATGCCTTCCAACCAAGAAATCCGCGTCTTCGCCCCTGCGACGGTTGCCAACGTCGCCTGTGGCTACGATGTGCTTGGCTTCGCGATCGACTCCCCGGGTGACGAAATCGTCGTCCGCCATTCCCAGAAACCCGGACTCCAGATCACGAAGATCACCGGAGACGGTGGGAAACTCCCCAAGGAACCGTCGAAGAACACCGCCGGGGTGGCCGCATTGGATCTGCTGAAACACCTGGGCATGCTGGATCGCGGGATCGAGATGGAGATCCACAAGAAGATGCCCTTCGGATCCGGCCTCGGCTCATCCTCGGCATCCGCAGTTGCGGGAGTTTACGCGGTCAACAAGCTCATCGGCGAGCCGCTTTCCAAACGCCAGCTCCTGCCCTTTGCAATGGCCGGAGAAGCCTCAGCGGATGGTGCATGGCACGCAGACAACGTCGGACCATGCCTGTTAGGTGGGATTGTTTTCATTCGCTCAAACGAGGAGCTCGACATCGCCCAGATCCCGGCTCCAAAAAACCTCTGGGCCGCTGTTGTCCACCCGGATATCGAGATACTCACCAAGGTCGCCCGTGAGATCCTGCCCAAGGAAATCCCCCTTGAAAACGCCACCCAGCAGATCGGCAACCTCGGCGGCCTCATCCTCGGCTTGATCCAGGAAGACTACGGTCTCATCTCGCGTTCCATCCACGATGTCATCGCAGAGCCGCGCCGCCAGAAGCTCATCCCCGATTTCTACAAGGCGAAACGGGCCGCGCTTTCCGCCGGAGCCCTCGGGTTCTCCATCTCCGGTGCGGGGCCTTCGGTCTTCGCACTGTGCGAAGGTGAAGAGATCGCCCGCAAGGTGGGCGCTGCCGTCGAGAAGGTCTTCGCCGCGATCCCGCTCAACTGCCAGGTGCACGTGTCCGGGATCAACCCGCGTGGGGTGCATGTCGTGGATTGATCCGAGAATGAGCATTTCGTGAAATACCATTCCACCAACAACCCCGGTCATCGGGTCGATCTGAAGGAGGCGATCCTCCGCTCGCTGCCTCCGGACAACGGACTCTATATGCCGGATGTCCTTCCGGTGCTGGGCGACGAATTCTGGGGTAAGTGGCGCAATCTCACTTTTCGGGAAATTGGTTTCGCGGTTGCGGAAGCGTTTTTCGGAGAGGATGTGCCCGGCGATGACATTAGGAACATCGTCGATGGAACTCTGGCGTTCGATGCTCCCGTGGTCACGCTTGCTCCCGGCGACCACATCCTTGAACTGTTCCATGGGCCGACGCTGGCGTTCAAGGATTTCGGGGCGCGCTTCATGGCGCGGCTGATGGCGCACCTCACGGAGGATGAGGATAGAATGCTGACGGTTCTGGTCGCGACCTCCGGCGATACCGGCGGGGCGGTGGCATCGGCGTTCCACAACGTGCCGGGGACGCGGGTGGTGATACTCTATCCGAAGGGCAAGGTTTCCGGTCTTCAGGAAAAGCAGCTCACCGCTCTGGGTGGAAACATCACGGCGCTTGAGATCGAGGGGACTTTCGATGATTGCCAGGCGCTGGTGAAAAAGGCGTTCCTCGACAGGGAGCTTTCGGAGCGGATGAACCTGACCTCCGCGAATTCGATCAACCTTTCCAGGCTCGTTCCGCAATCCTTCTACTACATTCACGCGTCCCGTCAGTTGGAAGAGGGCGTAAAGCCGGTGTTTGTAATCCCATCCGGGAACTACGGGAACCTGACCGCCGGACTTTTCGCAAAGCAGCTCGGTCTTCCTGTCGGTCATTTCGTGGCGGCGACGAACCGCAATGACGTGGTTCCAGCGTATCTGCTGAACGGGGAATACACCCCGCGCCCGAGTGTTGCTACGATTTCCAATGCGATGGATGTGGGCTCGCCCTCGAATTTTGTCCGGATGCAGGCGCTGTTCGGGAGTTCGTGGGAGGGCATGCGCGGATGCATCAGCGGGATGGCGTTTTCCGATGAGGAAACCAGAGCTGCGGTGCGGGAGGTGAAGTCGCTCTACGGCTACAACATTGATCCGCACGGCGCGGTCGCTTGGTTGGCTGCGCGGAAATACCGCGAGGTGAATCCGGGTGCGGAGACGATTACGCTGGAAACAGCGCATCCTGCGAAATTCCCCGATGTGATGGATGAGGAACTGGGCAAAGGGACCGTCGAGGTGCCTGAGAGACTAGCGATCCTTGCGGATGAGGAGAAGGTGGCAACCCTGCTATCGAAAGAGTGGGAGACGTTCCGGTCTTGGCTTGAGGACAATTTGTAGCGGCGTCCGAAGATCGCCGCTACTTTAGGAGCTCGAGAATCGGGTATGGGTATATCCCGAAGATGAGCGTGAGCGCTGTTAGGGCACCGATGGAGATCTTCGAGATGTTCGGAAGGTTGATAGAAGTCGCATCGCTTGGTTCGATCCACCAGATTGCGCGTATGGTCTTGAAGTAGTAGTAAAATCCAGCTGCGGCGGCGATGACGGCGATGCCGAGACCCGCCCAAAGGTGGGCACCGGCGGCGAGGGAGAAGACGAAGAATTTCCCGATGAAGCCAGCGGTCAGCGGGACGCCTGCGAGGGCGGCGAGCAGGACTGTCATCGCGAGGGCGAGCAGGGGGTTGGTTTTTCCAAGGCCGTTGAAATCGGTGATGGCCTCGCCGTCGCGGTGGATGCGGACCTGTGCGAGGATGAAGAAGACGCCGAGTGTCATCAGCAGGTAGGTGGCGAGGTAGAAGGAAACCGCCTCGGTGGAGGTCACGGTGGAATCGGAAGCGGAACTCCATGCGGCGAGGGCGAGTATCAGGAAACCCGCGTGGGCGATGGATGAATAGGCGAGCAGACGCTTGAAGTTGGTCTGCGGGATGGCGGCGAGGTTTCCGTAGAGGAGTGTCGCTCCGGCGATGATCAGGAGGATGGTCAGCACCTGGCTGCGGACAGGGGATGTCTC
>Ga0163144_10008329_pt1 | contig 22451 bp, 14 predicted proteins | sample OliLak19BULKMAT1_FD_123175 | JGI IMG/M metagenome (GOLD analysis project Ga0163144, IMG submission 123175) | Freshwater microbial mat bacterial communities from Lake Vanda, McMurdo Dry Valleys, Antarctica - Oligotrophic Lake LV.19.BULKMAT1 | ecosystem: Environmental > Aquatic > Freshwater >...
GATGGCGGAGCTGACTCACCGCGTCGCGAAGGTGCGGGCGTCTCTGGGTCGTGCGTGAGCACTAGATAGACGCCGATCGATGCCGCCGCGATGCCCGCGATGATGCCGATGTCGGCGAGCAGCGAGAACGTCCCATCGCGTGACAGCGCGGAGCCGGCGCTGCTCGGGCAGAACGTGCTCTCGCCTACATTACTACAGAGCGCACCGGCGTCGCTGCGCGCGCCGAGCGCGAGCGCGCCGAAGACGATGCCGGTCACGGCGAGCGCGCCTCCGCCGATGGCCAGCGTAAAGCCGAGGATCGGCGGCGCAGGACCGGCCGGCTCCGCACCCACGCGACCATTGCGCACCGCCGCTGTGGCGGCAGCCTCCGCCGCAGTGCGCGCGATGTTCTCTTGATCCGCGCGACGCTCTTGCTCTTCGCGCTGTTGCCGCGCGACGCGATCTTCGAGTCCGCGAATCCGCCGCTCGATCACCGGGCGCTCGTCGTCGGGCGCGTCTTCGAGGTAATAGCGCAGGTTGTCGAGCGCCTCGCGCAACAGGCCGAGCCGCTCTTGCGCGTTGGCGATGTTGTAGAGCAGCAGCGGCCGCGCGCTCAGCCCATACGCCTGCTCGAACGCGGCGATGGCCTCGTCGTAGCGACCTTCTTCGTAGGCTGCTTCGCCTTGTTCGAACAGCTCGCGCGCGCGCCGCTCGCGCGGGTCGACGCGGCGCTGCGCAGAGGCGCACGCAGGTGCGAGCGAGTGCGCGACCGGGCCGAGCAGCGACGCGACGATCAGCGCGACGAAGATCCGCTGCATCAGTCCCATGGGTTGCGTACGTCCCCGCCGCGGCGCGGTGTCGGCGTCGCGCCGCCTGGCTCTGGATTGCTGACGCGCGCGCCGCCGCCGCCGCTGCGGCGCGTCAGCGTGACGGGCACATCACCCTGACCGGCGAACACGACGACGCGTCTGGCGAGATGCCCCGGCGCAGTGATGTCGATCTCCCACGACTCGCCAGCGGGCACCGGCAGCGGCGCGCCACAGTCTCCGAGATCGACGCTACCCCGCTGCAGCCGCGCGCCCGGCACGTTGCAGACGATCCGCACCGGCACGACCTGCGGCGTCGCTACCGTATCGTCGACGCCGATCGGCGTCGCGACGACACCGTCGACCGGCGGCTCGCCGGGTGTGCGCGGCGCGGGCGGCGGGTCGTTCGAGTGGGCGAGCGCGTAATAGCCGGCGGCACCGAGCGCGACGAGCGCGAGCGCGATGAGCACACCGAGAAAGCCAGCGAGGCCGCCGCGTGCGGACGAAGTTGGCGTCTCGCGCGGCAGCTGAAACGCGGGGCCGGTGGCGGAGATGTAGCTGCTCTGCTGCGGATCGTAGAGCGGCGCGCCGCTCGGCGGATACGCGCCGTTCGGCTGTGAGTGCGCGCCGCTCGGGTGAGTCTGCGCGCCTGACTGCGACACGGCGGCGAGCTGCGCCGGCTCGCTCGGCGGCGCGACGATCACGCTGCTCGGCGCGGCCACTTGCGCTGCCGGTGGCGCGACCGGCGGCGGCGCGACGCGGGTCGGCGCGGTCGCGATCGTCGGCTCTGGCGCTGCGCGCGGCATGGCGCGCTGCATCGTCGTCGCCGTCGAGCCGGTCGCGTAGGCGAGCGGGTTGGCGCGCATCTCGCGCTCGCAGAGGACCAGCTCGCGCTCCACTTCTTCCATCGTGCGGAAGCGCTGCGACTTCTCCTTCGCGAGACAGCGCATCACCAGCGCCTCGAGGCGCGCTGGCGCGGCGTAGAGCGGATACATCTCGCGCAGCGGCACTGGGGGCGTGCTCACGTGCGCGGTGAAGATCTCGAACTTGCTCTCGCCGTCGAACGGCGGCCGACCAGCGAGCGCGTGATAGAGGACGGCGCCGAGCGCGTAGATATCGCTCTGGCCGGTGACGTCGCGGCCCGTGACCTGCTCCGGCGACATGTAGCGCGGCGTACCCATCATCACGCCGCTCTGCGTCAGCTCGGTGCCCGATTCTTCGTCGCCGAGCACCTTGACCAGTCCGAAGTCGAGCACTTTGACGAAGTCGGGGTCCTGACCGCGGCGCGCGAGCAGCACGTTCGACGGCTTGAGATCGCGATGCACGACGCCGATCGCGTGGGCCTCGCCGAGCGAGCCGCATATCTGCTTGCCGATGTGCACGACGCGCAGCGGCTCCATCGGGCCGTGCTCTTTGAACGTCTGCGCGAGGGTGCGGCCCTCGACGAGCTCCATCGCGATGAAATAGACGTCGTTGCCCGCGAGGCCGTAGTCGAAGACCACGATCGTGTTCGGGTGGTTGAGCTTCGCCGCGGTGGCTGCCTCGAGGAAGAAGCGCCGTTGAAAATCGCCGCGCGAGGTCACCACACCGCGCACGTCGAGCACCTTGAGCGCGACCTGACGGCCGAGCGGCAGCTGGATCGCGCGGAAAACCTTGCCCATCCCGCCGCGGGCGATCGGCGCGACGACCTCGAAGCGCCCGTTGAGCGTCTGCCCGACGAGCTCGTCTTGATCGGCGTCCGCGGCTTTCGCCGTCTTCGTCCGCGCTGTGTCGTCGCGCATTCGAGCGAGCCTCACACCTCGCCGCGAGGGGGTCAAGCGACAGGCGAGCGGGCCGGCGCTGCGTCCCGCACGAATGCCACCATTCGGGCTTGACGGACGCGCACCCGGGCCGCTTCAATGCGCGCATGTTCACTGTCGTCATCACGGAGAAGGGCGGCTCGCAGCGCAAGCTCGAGTTCGACAAGCCCGAGGTCACCATCGGGCGGGTGCAGGGCAACGACATCATCCTGCCGAAGGGCAACGTGTCGAAGCGGCACTCCCGCATCGTGCTGAAGGACAGTCGCTTCATCGTCGTCGACCTGAAAAGCACCAACGGGACGTACGTCAACGGGCGCAAGATCACGTCGCCACTCGTCGTGAAGTCGGGTGACAAAATCTACATCGGTGACTTCATCCTCACCGTAGAAGACCCGAGCGGCGTTGCCTATGCGGACGAGGGCGATGCCGCGCCGGCGCCCGCCTCGCAGCCGCCGCCACCGGCGTCGGAGCGTCGTCCGCCGCCGCTGCGCTCACAGCCGCCGCCCGCGATGAGCGCGCCGCAGATGGCCGCGCCGCAGATGGCCCCGCCGCCGATGGCCGCGCCACAGATGAGCCACGCGCCCGTCGCGCGACCGACCGTGCGCGGCTTCGAGGGCCCGCCGAGCGCGCCGCCGCCGCTGCCCTCGCGTGGTGAGTCGCAGCAGGCGCAGCCGCCGCGACCGATGCCGGCCTCGCAGCCGCCGGCCGAGCGGTTCGCGCTCGACGAAGATCCGTCGGACGAGTCGGTGCCACCGCAGCCGCGCGTCTCCGATCGTGGTGTGCCTGCGATGTTGCGCAGCCCCGAGCCAACGTCGTCGGACACGCCGACACCGGCACCGCCGGCGCCGCGTGAGCGCCCGTCGAGTCAGCAGTACGCCGCGCCCGCGCCCTACACCGCGCCTGTGCAAGCGCCCGCGCCCTACACCGCACCAGTGCAGGCCCCAGCGCCCTATGCGGCGCCCTCCGCGCAGACTGCGCCCGCGCCGTACACGCCGCCCGCAGCGGTGCCCGCCTACGTCGCGCAGCAGCAGCCCTATGCCGCACCGCCCGTCGCCGCAGCGTACGTCCCACCGCCGCAATTCGGCGGTCGCCCGATCGCCGCGCGCAGCGTCCCGCAGGTCGCGCTGCGCACGCTGATCGCGCGCGTGGCGCAGTCGTTCGACGTGCGCGTCGTCGACCCGCGCGCGCTCGCCGATGAGCAGCGCTGGCGTGACGCGCAGCGCGCGATCGACGCCGGGATTGCGGCGCTCGCGACGGAGGGCGCGCTCGACGGCGCCGATCGGGAGTCGCTCGGCAGCGCGGCGCTACGTGAGGCCGTCGGGCTCGGCGTGCTCGATGCGCTGCTCGGCGACGCTAGCGTGCGCGAGGTGCTCGTCGAAGGTCCGTCGCGGGTGCTCGTCGACAGCGGCGAAGGTCTCGTAGCGACGCCGCTGGTGTTCTCGTCGCACGAGGCGCTGCGCACGACCGCGCGGCGAATCCTCGGGCAGACCGGCGCCGATCTCGATCCGTCGCGCCCGGTATCGGAGGCGCGCATCGGCGATCAGTGGAGCGCCCATCTGGTCGGCGCGCCGGTGATCACGGCTGGCGCCGTGCTGATTCTGACGCGCATCGATCGCCGGGCGAGCCCAGCCAGCGCGCTGGTCGAGCGCGGCATGCTGACCGGCGCGGATCTCGAGCGTCTGCGCGCAGCGGTCGCCGGGCGTCGCAACATCTTGGTGAGCGGCAGCGGCGGCGTGACCGAGCTGCTCGGCGCGCTCGCTGGCCTCATCGACGCGCGTGAGCGAATCGCGATCATCGAGGACGTCGCTGGGCTCGCCGTCGATCACGCGAACGCGGTGTCGTTCTCCGCGGGCGGCGTCGGCTCGAAGCTCGGTCTTCGCGACGTGCTGCGCGAGGCCGAGCGCCTGCGCACCGAGCGGCTCGTCATCGACGACATCCGCGGCGCCGAGGCCTACGACGTGCTCGTCGCGATGGCCGGGCGGCGCGGTGGTGTGCTCGCTGGAGTGCACGCCTCGTCGCCCGACGACGCGCTGCGCCACCTCGAGATGCTCGCCGCGCTCGATGGCCGCGTCCCGGCGCCAGGCGCACACGCCCTGGTACGCTCGGCAGTGCACGTGGTCGTGCAGATGGCGATTGGTCCCGACGGCGTTCGACGCGTCGTCGCGATCGAAGACGTGCGCTAGCGCGCGATCGAGGACACGCGCCAGCGCGCGATCGAAGACGGGTCGGCGGCAGCGCGCAGCGCTTGAACAAAGCTCCGCGCGCTGCTCACGAGCAGCGCCCCATGCACGCGCTGCTCGTTCGACCTCGGCGATGGGAACGATCGCGCAAGCCCGTGAGCGCTGAGATCGCGCGACTCAGAGCAGCACGACGGTGCTCAGGCTGCCGGGATACGCGTAGCTGATGTAGCGATCCCAGCCGTACACCACGACCCCGACAGGTTCCGTCGCCGCGATGGTGTGCACGCCATCGTCTTGCACGCCGGGCGACAGCATCGGTTCGCTGCGTGAGAGCAAAGGAAATCCCATCTGGCACTGATGCACGACCCATCGCGCGTCGATGGGCCTCGGGCGGCAGCGCGCGCCGAAGGGCTCGCCGTCGATGGTGCCCTCGACGCCGACGGGCGCGACGATGACGATGAAATCGAAGAGATGGTGCGGAGGCACCAACACGACGTGGCGATCGCGGAAGAGCGAAGTCGGAGGCACCGCGAGCATCGCTGGGTCGCCGCCGGGATACGCCTCGGGAATGCCGGTAAACTCCTGACCGGCGAGGAGCTGAATGACGCTCAGCGGCTGGTCGCTGCGAATGTGCGCAGCCTGGTCGAGCCGAATCTCCCACATCGCACCCGGGGCAAGCTCCGTGGCGTCGAAGGGCGGCGGCAACTCCGTAGTGATGTGGGCCGTGTCGACACCCGCGTTTACCATACGCACCCAATCAGGCTCGTCGTTTGCGTCGATCGGGCGATCCTCCGGGTCGTCGAACGCCTCCACGAGCGCGCGTGACCGCGACGGAAGTGGGTGCAAAACGAAGTCGCGGCCGAGTGCGCGATCGGGGAGCAACTGCTCCTCGAGGTGGTCCGCCGCCGCGATCCGGCGACCCGGCACATACGGGACGTCCGCAGCCTCCACCCCGACGAACACGCCGACGTCCCGGGTTGCATCGACCACGGTGCCGGTGAAATCCGCGCCTATCGCGTCCGACTCGACGTTGAGTACGCCCATCGGCCCGAGCACGACCTCGATGACGTCACCCGGGCCGCCGGGCGGGAAGCGATCGCTGCCGGCGGTACGTATTACCCTGGGCCCGAAGGTGACAGTCACGCGCGCGCCGTCGGGTCCAGCGACGACCGTGACGAAACTGCGAAACTGTGTGCCGTAGGTGAGCGGCGCAGCGGGGCCGATCGTCTGCGGCCAAGAGACCACGGTGTAGTGATCACCCCACGCGCTGGTGGGTAGAACGAGCGAGGCGTCCTCGCTATACGTGTCGGCGGGCAGAAGTGGATTGAACTGCACCACAGCGACAGGTACCGACGAGCGAATTCGATAGGCGTTCGAGGTGACTGTGCTGTGGGTGCCATCGTTGAGAAACGGGCTCGAGGCGCCATCGAGCGAACGGTTCGGGAGCTCGAACAGCTCTGCTTCGCCCGCGGGCACGGCGCGTTCCATCACCGTACGTAAAGTCGACACCGCGCCAGCCGAACCTACGTCCTCCTCGACGACGACCCATGCATCGAACGCTGACGGGTTCGAGACGAACACCGCGTACTGCTGCGCGGCCGCGAACATTGGCGCGGCGTTGCCGTTGTCGAGATCGACCGCACGAAACTCGCAGCCGAGATACCCGCGCTCGCTCGTCGCGTGGGCGCAGAGGTCTTTGCAGATCCCTTCGATGCAGCCTTGTCCAGCCGCAATATCGCAGGCTGTCGTCGTATCCCACCCGCTTCCGTCAGCGCGACAGACGGCGACATCGGCTCCCGAGCAGCCGATCTGTGACGGACGGCACGCGACGCACCCAATCGCCGGATCGCAAACGCTGCCCTCGATCAGACATGATCGCCATTCCGCGACCGGCTGGCCTCCCACCAAGCGACACGTGACCAGAGCCGTCCGCTCGCAGGTGGTGGCGCCGACAACGCAAGTCTCCGCGGGGACGGAGACGGGCGCATTCACACTGCACGCCACGGCGAGATTGGCGACAATCGCAAGCGCGGCGCGGACCGCGACCGCAGAGCGGCGCGCCCGCATCATGGCGCACCTGGATTCAGCCGCGCGAAGACACGATTGCCGCTCACGTGAAGTCCGCCGCTCTGCTGAGCGATCCCGATGAACGTCCAGCTATTGAAGTCGAAGCGCTCGAAGTTCTTCGCCGTCACGTCGATCTGGTACAGCGCGGGCGCCATGCGCAGTTCGTCCTCCGGCGCGTCCGGCAAGCTGATCTCGCGCACGCCACCCGCGGCGAACAGGTACCATGCGGGGATGCTGCCACCGAGCCTATAGCCGTTAGGCAGCACCTCGAGCTGCACGAGCTTCGGCTCGATCGCGCCAGCGATCTCGAAGCGTATCGACTCGCGAAGCGTCGGCGCGACGAAGCGAGGCACTCCCATGGGAATGATTGGAGCCGAGTCGGTGAGCGACCGCACGATGGCGACCGAGTGATCCCAGACGACGCCCGCTTGCAGCTCGGAGCCCCGTGGTGGAGCGAACGGCGCAGCAGGCAGCCGGAAGAATTGCGCGGTGAAGGGCGTGAAGGGACTCGACTGTCTGGTAACCCCGTCATAGTCGACCTCGCGGAACAGGATGAAGTCCTCGAGGACGACAGAGGCGCCCGCAGACAACGACGAACGCGTGGATGCGGGGGACTCGCTGTTCGGAACCGCCAACGACGGCAACGGTGCCGCGGTGATGAAAGCGATGTCAGTCAGTCGCCCGGTCATCTCGATGGTCACCTCGCGCGACACGCCCAATGGCGGCACCAAGACGGTAGGCGAGCAGCCCACGACGAAGCGCTCGAAAACCAGCCCCCTCTCGTAGTCGCGCACGCAAGCACCGAGGTTGTCGATGGTGCACTCCTCCGGTCCAGGCAAGGAAACCGGCTCGATGCCCGCAACGGCACAGATCGATACGGCGACGGAGAGCGAGCTCAGGTCCGCGACGAAGCCTTGGCGAGATTCATCCCAGTCCGATTCGAGAAAGCGTAGGAAGGGACTCTCGTCGATATCCGGCCCGGCGGTGGACCACACGTAGAGTGCGCGCCGCGTTCCAGGTCGCGGATCGGGCACACCGGTCCACTCGCGTGTAGGCACAGGAAACTCTTGGCCCCCCAGGAACTGAACGAGCGCTCGGGCGCGTCCGGCTGGCAGGAACGGGGGGAGGCCATTTTCGCTGGCCATGGGACAACCGGGCCTCGTCCCTGCGGTGTGATGGAGCCGGAGGGGAATCCTGAGAATGCGCGCGTTCACTCCAACGACGGACGTCCGTGAATAGCAGAGATGACCGACATGAACTGAAACAGGCCCGCTCAGCAGCGGGTCGCTGAACACGACCGTGCCCGAGATACCCGTGCGCGCGCGCAGCTCACCGGCGGGACTGCCGCTGACGATCACGAGCGCATTGGCGAGCGGCCCGGAGTCCCCGAGCGCCGAAACTTCGAGGCTCCCGGCGATCGCCTCGCCGGAGATCGAGCCCGTGGTGAAGAACGTGTCGATGTACTCGAACGCTTCGGGAGCAGTCACCAACGCGACGCTGCCACGTCGGAGCACGACGTCGACCTTACTTGCTCCGCCGCTAGGAACACGACAGTTTGCCTCGTCCTCCGACACGATGACGAGCTCGTTGCATGCTGTGCCACCGAACTCCAGCACGTCGCCGGCGCGAAAGCCCACGCCGCTACCGCGAATCGATACGCGCAAGCCGCCATCGGTGGAGGCGAACGCGGGTTCGACCGCCAAGGCGTCATATTGGTAGGCGTCGCTCAGTTGGGCAGAGAGGTCTCCGACGCGCACCGACATGGAAGCAAGACCCGGCGCGTGAGGAGGCATCACGACGGAGAGCATTCCAGTCGAGGTGACCGTGACTTGGTCTTCGCGGACCATCACGCCATCGACGGCGAGCGTAGTCGCCCCTTCGAGGAAGCCGGCGCCCTGCACGATCACGCGATTTCCGCCGACATACGGGCCTCTCGGCGGGCTCGTGCCGAGCAAGCGGAGCATTCGCGTACTCGCGTCGGGCAGACCAAAGCCGGCGTCGGGTCGAAGCGGTACGGGTTCCCGCTGGGAACAACCGGCGGAAACCAGAAGGAGAAGAGCGGCGAGTGTTTGTCGGAGATTCACGGTGCACCCCCGATTTCGAATGCGAGCTCGTATCGACTGACATCGCTCATGGGCTCCACCTCGATGTAATAGGTTCCTGCGTGCAACAGGCCTCCCTCGAAGCTGATCGGAGCGCCCGGAACGGGCTCGGCGCCACCGCAGCCTCGGGCCCAAAGCACTTGTCCGAGCACGGTGGGTCGCGCCGATCCGCGTGCGGGTGGCGTAAACAAGTGGGCATTGGCGACGAACCGTCCGCCAGCCGAGATGGGTAGATCGATTCGAAAGATCGGCCCAGTAGTCGATTCGAAAGTTCCGCTGTACACCGTGAGGCCAGGAGAACTCGATAGGACGCGCGCGCTAGCGCAATCGACGTTTCCGCCGACTGGCGTGATCGACTTCGGGGCCTCCACGAGGAGTAGAGTCTCGATGCGCTCGAAACGTCCTGCTCGCACGACGACATAATAGCGACCCGCTGGAAGCCGGCTGGCACGGGTTCGTAGGGCACCCCCATCAAACCACCACGCCAGCGCAGGCTCGCTACATCGTTGTTCGGGTACGGAGCCCACCGTGCCACACGATGCCTGAATGGATGCCGTGGGGGAACCGTCGGCGCCGCGGACGACCACCTGCACTTCACTGGGGGCGCTCAGCGTGAAGTCGTAGACGACGTCGCGAAGGAATGAATCGTCGTTCCCGCACTCCGTGGGGCCGTGGTCCAGCGCGCGGTCGTCGAGTGTGTCCGCTGCCCAGACACCGGGGACGAGGGGAGTTGGGTCGGCGCACGTCTCTCCGGGACGCGCGACCGTCGGTGCGCTGAGCGTGACAGTGAGCGTACCGAGGCCGTTGTCGGGTCCGCTCACCCTGACGAGGTAGCCGCCAGGCGATAGCGCGCGCATCAAGAGGCCCTCCGTGATCTCAGGGACGCATTGGACCGTAGTCGCGCCGACGCATTCACCGGAATACAGAGCGATTCCGTAAGCACCGGCGACTTCAGAAGCGAAGTCCAGCGTCACGTCGGAAGGCGCGGAGAGCTCGAATCGAAAGTACACGTCCTTCGCCACTGAGCACGCATCGGCCAGCGGATCTACCGAGGACGCTGTGAGCTCGACGCGATGCATCGTCGTTCCGCGCGCGCCGGGAATCGCGAGAGCGCGCTCGCATGTGTCGTTGTCTGGGGGAAGGATGGGCGGAGTGATCTCGACGCGAACGTCGAAGGAGGGCGCCTCGCCGGTGATGGCCGACGGTCCCGACTCGCCGCGCACCTCGAAGAAGTAGGAACCCTCCGGCAGCCCGGCGAATGCGAGCGACGTCGACCCGGCGCCGGCGATGCTCGGGGAGCAGCCAGTGCTCGCGCCGTCGCAAACATCGAGCGCGATGAAGAAGGCGCTGCGGCTGTCGTCGTACTCGGGCCAGGCAGTCGATAGGCTGACCGCCCTCGGTTCCGAGAGGTCGACGCGAATCACGTGGCGTCCCGAGTAATATCCGAGCCCGAAACACGCTGGGTCTGCGCCGCCGGCGTAGAGAGTCGCTGCGATGGTGTTCGACACAGTGAGGATCGTCGGAGCAGCACACGACGAGCCGGTCGCGTCGACGCACGTCGCGTCCGTGACACCGTCGCAGTCATCGTCGATTGAATTGCCACATAGCTCCGGGGCGCCCGGACGCACCGTGGGGTCGCGATCGTCGCAATCGGTGCCGTCGGCGCAGCGGTCATCGAAAGCGCCATCGCCGTCGAGATCGAGCGGTGGCACGCAGGTCGGCATGGGAACCGCTGCGTCAGCCGCTGCGTCAGCCGCGCCATCCGATCGCCCGTCGGTGGCGACCATGGTCGGGGTGTTGCAGCCCGCGAGGACGGTCGCGACGAGGACGGACCGCCACAGTGCCGATCCGCGTATTGCGGATCGGAGCTGCGCGAATCGGCACAGTCGTCGATCGAGCTGGGGAGTGTTCTTCAGCATGGGATTACTCGACGCTGGTAGCGAGCGCGCGACGTTCGAGCCGGTCGCACTCGGTTCGGAAAGTGCCGTTGGGATACTCAACGCGATAGCGGCGCACGAGCTCGAGGGCGCGAGTTGGATCGGCCGCAGTCCGAATGCTCTCCACCAGCCGGATCTCGGCCGCGACGCCGTTCACACGAGCGACCGCGGTCGCTGATGCCTCCGCCTCCTGCGGAACGGCGCGGCTCCGCGCCGACCTCGGATTCGGTGTCGACGCGAGAGTCTGTGCCGGGATCTGTGGCGGTGCTGGGGACTCTGCAGTGGTCTCCGCAGCGCGCACGCGAGCGGCGGTGTTCGAAGCGCGCACGCGAGCGGCGGTGTTCGACCGATGCGTTTCGTCGGGACGTGAGCGGGTCGGCGTATTGACCCACGACGACCAGGGGAGAAGCGCAGCGACCACCAAGCCCACGAGGACCGAGATCGCGGCGACGGCTCCGATGACGCCGCCCGAGACCGGCGGACCCGCCCCAGCGGGAAGCGCAGCTCCCGGCGCCACCGTGGACGGGCTCGACGAGCTGGGCGCCAAGGCGAATCCGAGGCGCGCGCCCACGCGCTTCACCATCTCCGGATCGTCGTCGAGCGCTGCGCTGTCGATGAGCCCGCGTAGCGCAGCATCGTCGCGAAGGCGTGGCGGGTCTTCTGAATGAGTCATCGGAGATCCTTTCCGGACAGCGCCCTACTCATGGTGGCGCGCGCGGAGTGAAGTCGTGCGTAGGCGGTCTGAACGGGAACGCCGATGACCTCTGCGGCCTCGCGCATTCCGAGTCCTTCGATCTCGTATAGAACGAACACTTCGCGACGCGGGGTGTCGAGCAGGTCGAGGGCCTCGTCGAGCATTCGCCGCGCGCGTCGCCGCTCGAAGTCGGCTTCTTGTGGGGGCGCGGCGCCGTGCTCTGACGAGTCGTAGGGGACGGTCTCGCGCATACCTTTTCGGCGATGATCGGCGACGACTCTGCGAATGACCCCGAAGAGGACGCTGCGCGGCTCGGCGCCGCTGGCGAGGAGCTCCGGTCGTGTCGATAGGACGACGAACGTCTGCTGTACGAGGTCTTCGACGTCAGCGGGACGCGCGCCGAGGCGCCGAGCGATGCGCACTGCGAATGCTGCATGCTGCCGGAACACCGTTTCCAGGCTGGGCGCGACGGCCATTGACGTGTGTGCGGCAGAGCCGTCCATTTGGAGGTGCCGTGGCAGCGCCTCGGTCGGATTATGTACCTCCGACGAACTTTTCGTCCGAGTGCCGAACGACACAGGGAAACGGGCCGTCAACCGGCGCCGCGGTCGCAGCTCAGCCCGGCCAGCGGACGCCCAGACAAACGCCTAAGCCCGCCCAAAACGCGCCCACGCGCTCGGCAAACACCCGCGAGGTCCCGTCCACCAGCACGAAGAAGGAGGGGCTCACCAGGTTTGCGCCGACCTCGGCCTCGACGCGCGCCAGGAACGCGCCCCAGACGAAGGCGAGCTGCGCGCCGACGGATGCGGCCAACCGAAGCTGCCATTCGGTAAGACCGTCGCCGTCGAAGCCGGACGCGAACGCGCCCGTCGCGCCTACGAGGAGCGCCGAACACGCGCCGAGCTCCACGCTCTTCGCTCCGTGCAGCGAGATGCCGCGCCTCACGCAGGCGCCGACCCGCAGAGCGAGCGGGAGGATCTCGACGCTGCCTCGCGGGCTGAAGTCAACTGTACGCGGCCCCCACACGCGCACATCGGAGATGAGCGACGCGATGGGGCCGAGCCGGTATGCGACGCCGACATCGCCGCCGATCGCAAGGCCACTCAGCGCGCCGCCACTGGCGAATCCGCCCGCGTGCATCTCCCACGCATCGAGCGTTGGCTCGGTCCACGCCCACGCCTGAACGGCCGCCTCGGGCCCTGCGATAGCCGTCGCGCTAGCGGGCGGCTCCGGCTCGACTGTGGGCGCATTGGCCTGTCCCTCGGCGTTGTCGGGCGGAGCGACGTCGGGCGCAGCGACTTCGGACTGCGGCGGCTCGAGCGCGACGAGCACCACCAGAGCAATCGCATCCCCAACTTGTTCGAGATCCTCCGCTCCGAGCGTCAGGCTTCGGGCCTCGACGCTCTCGCGCGTTCGAATGCCGATCTCGATGGTGATGGTCTCGCCACAGACGATGACGGCAGACACCTCTGCCCGGGCGCCGACCCGCGCGGCTAGCGTCGCGCTCACCGCCGCCGCATCTGCGCAGCGGCCTCGAACCTCGATCGCGGGCGTCGATGCCTGCGCGAGCGTGGCCTGCGGCAACATGAGACTCATGGCCGCGACCGCGAGGGCGACAAGCCCCGGCTCGAGCGGGCGGAATCGGTGATGCGTACTCACCCGAGCCGCTGTGGACGTGGCGCTCAGATGCCGCTCGGGCAGCAACCAGCGCCGGTGCACGAACGCGAGACGCAGGTGGCGGTGGACGGGCAGCAAAGCTCGTCGGCTGCGCAGCGCACCGGGCAGCCTGCGCCCGTTACGCACATGGCGTCGAGGCAGCCGCCACCTGCCGATAGCAGACACTCGCAGAAGCCATCGCGGTCGCAGTCCTGGCGGGTATCGATGCAGAAGGTCGATCCGCCGCACGTGCCGCTGCCATCGCACGTGCTGGCGGTACCACTGCTCAGCATGCACGGCGTACCGGCGCGGACCGGGGGCGCGGTACATGCGCCGGTCGAAGGATCGCACGCGTCGGCCGTGCACGGGTTGCCATCGTCCGAGCACAGCATCGCAGAGCGCATGCAGGCGCTGGCTCTGCAGATCGCGGCGGTACACGCGTTGAGGTCGTCGTCGCAGCTGGTGCCAACCGGTGCGTCCACCGTCATGCAGCCGAGCACGCGGTCGCAGATGTCGAGCTGACACGGGTCGGCGCTCCCGCGGCAGGTGATGGTGGTCGACGCCACACAGAATCCACTGGCGCAGACATCGTCGAGCGTGCAGACGTCGCCGTCGTCGCAGGTATTTTCGTTTGGTACGTTGACACACCGACTAGTGGACATATCGCACATATCGTCAGTGCAGTGTTTGCCATCGTCGCAGAAGAGCGGCACGCAGCGGTCGCCGCAACACTCCTCCATCGCCGTGCAGCGCGAGGCCACTACGCACGTCGCGCCGGCGCACGTCGCGGTGCCGCAGGGCGGCGCGATGCAGGTCGCGGAGTCGCACGTCGGATATTGGCAGCTGCGCGAGGCGACGTCACAAGAGCCGCCGGGGATGACGTCGCACAGGCTGTCGTCTGCGACGTTCTCGCAGCCTATGAATGGTACGCAAGAGTCGCGCGTGCAGTCGAGATCGTCATTGCAGTCGAGCACACGTGCGCGCTGGCAACCGCGCGCCGTGCAGCGCTCTTCGCCGTTGCAGGGGTCGCCGTCGCTGCACTCGCTGTTGGTCGCGCACCGCGGGCCCGCGTCGAGCTCGATGCGCGCGTCGCCGAGATCCGCGCGGCCGAGATCGGTCACGCCGAGATCTGCGTCGCCCAGATCGCTGCGACTCGCATCGAGGAGTTGCGGATCGGGCGGATCGAGGTCGAGCGCCAGGCTGCAGCCTCCCGCGAGAATCGACAGGACGAGGGCGAGGGTGAGGCGCGCGTGAGTCGAAGCCATCGTCCGAGGGTGGCTGGCAGTGAGGCTGTCGCGCAAGCCCGATGTCAGCCAAGCAGGTCGAGGTCGAGCTCGATCTCGGCGGCGAGCACGTAGCCCTCTTGCTCGCTGCGGATGAGGCCGCGGAGGCCTAGCTTCTTCAGGTCGGCGAGCGCGACGTAGAGGCGCGTCGTACCGGCGCGACCGGGCAAGCGCTCGTCCGGCCAGCCGGCGGAGACCAGCTCCGCGCTCGTGGTGCTGCGTCCCTCGAGCGCGCGCTGCGCGAGGCACCAGAGCAGGCGCGCGAGCAGCGGCCGATGCGCGAGAGACACGGCATGATCGGCGAGCTTGAAGCGGCCACCTCCCGGCGCGACGAGGAGCCTCACATGCGCGGACTCGCCGACACGCTTGAGCCGTTCGCGGAACACGGGCGCGAGCGCCTGCGCGCGCTGCTCGACGATGGCGAGCACGATGCGCAGGTCGTCGGAGACGTCGATGGCGTGCGGGCGCGAGCGCCGCTGCCCAGTACCGACCCTCAGCGCACGCGCCTGCGAGATGCGCTCGGTGAGGCTCATCGCGCGGCCGATGGCGCGGTCGGTCTCGCCGCGGGCGAGCGCAGCGCGCGCCTCGGCGAGGTCGACCAGCCCAGCGAGCAGATCGCCCGCCACGGCGTAGAGACCATCGAGCAGCGAGAGCCCGACGGAGACCTGCCGCGCCGCTGCCTCGCGGGCGGCGTCGTCGAGCGGATCGATCTCCGCGAGCGCCGCAGCGCGCACCATCGTGAAGAGGCCCGTGGCGCGCACATAGCCGATGGCGCGCGCGTGCTCGACGGCCTCCGCCGCGAGCGTCACCGCGGCGAGTGGAACACCACGCGCCAGCTCCGCGAGCGCGCGATAGCCGAGCGAAACCGCGAGCAGCGAGGACATCGACAGTGTACGCGCGCGCGCCGCGCTGTCGGTGTAGCGGCTGATCGCGAGCGCGTGCTCGCCGCGCTGAAACGCGAGCGTCGCGAGAGTCGCTTGCACATGTGCGAGGGTCTGCGTATCGCCGAGCCGCGTCGCCTCGCTCGCTGCGCTCTCGGCCAGCGACTCCGCCTCCGCGAGCGCTCCGCTCGAGCCGTGAAGCGCGGCGAGGCGATGCGTGGCAGCGAGCGCACCGCGACCGTCGTGCACCGCCAAGTACCTCGCGCGCGCTTGCTCCCACGCGACGCGCGCGTCGACGAGCTCGAACGCTCGGAAGTGCTGGTCCGCCATGCCCGCGAGCGCGCGCGCCGCGCCTCGCTCATCCCCTGCGGCCTCGCAGGCGCGGAGCAGCGCGCGGAACGCGTCGAGGGCGTCGGCTGCGCCCGCCTGGGCGCGCGCCTCGGCACGCGCGCTTGCGATCGCGAGCGCGTCGGTGCTGCGTCCGCTCGCGAGCGCGTGTGCGCGATCGAGCAGCGCGAGGTCCGCCGAGGAGAGCGAGACCTGTCCGAGTACGAAGTGGAGCTGACCCACCAGGCGCCCGAGCAGCGCCGGCTCTGCCGCGACGGCGAGCGCCGCGCGCAGGTCCTCCACGCTCGGCCGATCGCGCCGCGCGGTCGCGGCGGCGTGCACGAGACGCAAGCGGCTCGCTTCTTCCGCGCCAACTTCCCGCAGCGCGCGCAGCCCGATCGGACCCGCGACGAACAACGCGCCCTGTGCGTCGCGGTGGATCATCGACTGATCACGGAGCGCGCCGAGCAGCGCCTCGGCATCGGCCCCTGGAGCGTGCGCGGAGAGCAAATCTTCGGCGTCGTCGCTCGACACCGCACCACGGAACGTCGCGAGCGCGGCCAGCGCGCGCACCTCCATCGGCGTCGCGTGGTCGAGCGCGTGCTCGATCACGCTGTCGATCATGGTGTCGCGCGCGTCGGCGAGATGCGCAGCAAGTGAGCGCGCCGAGAGCACGCGGAGACGCAGCGCGGCGAGCTCGATGGCGCGCGGTAGCCCGGCGGTCGCGCGCACGATCGACTCGACGAAGGGCCGCTCGTCGTCGCCGAGCGGGAGCGCCGTGACCTCGGCCGCGCGGCGCAGAAAGAGCGCGGTGGCGAGCGGCGGTGCGAGCGGCCCCACCTCGACGATGCGCGCCTCGCGCAGCGGAAGTGCCCGCGCCGACACCAGCACGACGCGCACATCGGCGACGCACTCCTGCGCGCGCCGCGCGTCGGCGACGAGCGCACCCATCACGCCGAGCAGCGCCACCACCGCTTTTTCGTGGCGATGGGCGTCGTCGAGCACGAGCACCGCCCCCGACGCAGCGAGCGCCATCGCGATGGCGCGCGCTCGATCATCGTCGGAGCCGACGAGCCCCATCGCCTCCGCGAGCGCGCTGAGCAGGTCTTCGTTGTGCGGGTCCGCGGGCTCCACCACGCGACGGCCTTCGGAGAAGAGCCTGCGCACGAGCTCGCGCCGGATCGCGCTCTTGCCGACCCCCGGCGGCCCGAGCAGCTGCACCACGACGACCTCGCCGATCGCGCGCCGCGCGCGAGAGAGCTCGTCCTCCCGGCCGATCAGACTGGACTCTCGCACAGCGGCCACCGACACACTCTAAACAGCCTCGCGGAGATTCTGGAGCATCGATCTCCTGTTTCGACGGCGAGCTCGCGCGAGATCTTAGGTCCCACCTTAGCAAGCGCACGAGCACGCTGGCCCGATGGTCTACTCCGCTCTCGTCGCAGGCTCCGCGCGTGTGTTGGCTCTGTCGTACACCAGCGCGCTGCTTTTCGCTGCGCTCTCGGCGTGCTCGCGCGGCGAAGAACCCGCGTCGACGCCGCCCATCGATGGCAGCGCAGCGGGCGCGGACCTCGGCTCTTTGGATGCGGCGCGCGGCGATGGCGGGACGTCCACGAGCGATCTCGGAGCTGAGCCGCCGCCAAGCGAGCCGTGCAACGGCGTCGACGACGACGGCGACTCGGAGGTCGACGAGGGCTGCGCGTGCGTCGCCGAGGCCACCCAGCCGTGTTTCGTCGGCGCAGCGGAGCTCGCGGGCGTCGGCGCCTGCGTGCGCGGCGAGCAAAGCTGCGTAAACAGCTCGGAATTCGGCGTATGGAGCGCGTGTGTCGGCTCCGGCGCGGCGTCCGCGGAGGTGTGTGACAACGGCGTCGACGACGACTGCGACGGTGGCGTCGACGAGGACTGCACAGCTTCGTCGTGCGCGCCCGGTGACCTCCCATCGCCGGAGATCTGCCGCAACGGCCTCGACGAAGACTGCGACGGGCTCATCGACGAAGACTGCGAGGCGGGCCGCGTCGTTGGCCGCGCAGTCGCGTTCGGCGCAGGTCGCATCGTCGTGTGGGGCGACGAGCACGTCACGTTCGACAGCTACGGCGACGCGGTCCGCCCGTTCTGGTCGCAGATGCTCGGCTGGCTCGCGTGCAGCGACTGCGCGGCGCCCGGAGCCTCGGTCGTGTCGAACCGCACCTTGCCGGACACGGTGGTGGCGGACGCCGCGGCGGCTGGGCTCACGGTGAGTTCGTCGTTTGGTGCTGGCTTCGACGCGAGCGCGGACGTTCTCGTCTTGGTCGGCGACACCAGCGTCGATCCCGACGCGCTCGCCGACTGGGTCTGGGCGGGCGGCGGCTTGATGGTGCTGTCGGTCGGCTTTGGCGACTCGGTCGAGTGTGATGGCGTCAATACGCCGCTCTTTCAGCTGCCGCTGCGCTTCGACTGCGCCGCGCCGAACCCGTGGGGCCTCGTCGACACCGTGTATCCGCATCCGGCGACGCTTGGCCTCGTCCCGGACAACGCGCCATTCGTGAACGGTCGCTGGGTCGTCGAAGATGTCGGCACCGGCAGCACGGTGCTCGCACGGGTGACCTCGTGAGTCGCTCCGCAGCGCGGCTCGCAGTGCGCGCGTGTGCGAGGCAAACGGCAGACATCCCAGATCCGACGATCGGCCAAATACACGTCGATCGCGTGGGCTGCCTCTGATCGAGAGGCCGGAGCTCACGCGAGACATTAGGACCCACCTTAGCAAGCGCTATGGCACATTCGCTGAATGGCCCTCTCCCCCCGCTCGACTGGCTCCGGGCGTATGTTTGCCCGCACGTGCAACAGCGCGCTGCTCGCCTTGCTGGCGATCGCTGCATGCGCGTCCCGCGAGCCCACGACGCGCACGCCCTTCGATGCGGGCGCGCGTGACGCGGCGCGGGTCCTGAGCGACGCGGGGATGGACGCGACGACGTTCGATGCTGCGGCGATGGACTCGGGCGCGCGGCTCGATGCGGCGCCGACCGACGCCGCGCCACGCGACGCCGCGCCGGTCGATGCGCCACCGGCGCTCCCCGATGGCGCGCGGCCGATCCGCGACATCGGCACGGACGCGCCAGCCGCAGGCTGTAGGCTCTCGCTCGAGGGCGTCTGCACCAGCGAGACGCCATCGGTCTACGACGGTCCGTGCGGCGCTCGGGAGCTGCATGTCATCGGGCAATATCAGCCCGCCGGAGGGACGGTGACGGTCACCGTGGCGCGCCTCGGAGCGCCGGTGGTGCTCGCGCTCTCGTCGTACGAGCCGACGACTTGGAACGTCGTGATCGAGCCGGGCGCCGTCGTCGAGCGGATCCTCCTCGATGGCTACAACACGCAGACCGTGGTCGCGCCGGCGACGGTACCCGTCGACAACCGCAGCGGCGGCCCCGGACCGATCGCATGCGCGTACCGCTGGCCGAGCGACACTGGCGGCTGCGACACGGTGGGGCTCGTCGCGAGCCTGTTCACGGCGACCGGCCTCAGGCCGACGAGCTTCATCGGCTGCTACGAGGGCAGCAGCTATCGGGTCGGCGAGTGACCATGGCGCGCACGCTTTCAACGTCGCTGACACTGCACCTCACGCAGTGCATCGGACTCGGCTGCTTCGGACTCGGCTGCGCCGTGCTCGTCTGCGTCGGACTCTCCGCGTGTGGCTCGGATACACCGTCCGCGACCGTCGATGGCGGAGCCGGAGCCGATGGCGGCGTGCGCACAGACGCCGGAACGCTGCCGACGTACGCGTGCGCGCTCACTGACTTCACTGCGCCGAGCGCCCCCCCGCAGACACCCTATTTCGTCGACGTGAGCGCTGCGGCGGGCGCCCTCGAGGCGACGCGCGGCTTTGGCCGGGTGCTGGTCGTCGATGTGGACAGCGATGGCCACGACGACCTCGTCGGAACACCCACGCACGACGGTCCACACAGCATACCCGCGGACGACTTCGCCAAGGTCGTGCTCCGCGCCAGAGGTGACGGGACGTTCGAAGACTGGACCGCATCGAGCGGTCTCGCGGCGATGCGCGCCGGGCTGATGGTCTTCGCCGACGTCGACGACGACGGTGACCAAGACCTCTACGCCGGCACGATCGAGGCGCAGGGCCTCGGCGATCGCGGGATCTGGCGCAACGACGCGACGGGACGCTTCACGCGCGCGGGCGAGAGCGGACTCGCGCTCGAGTCGCTCGCGTGTGGCGAGCGCACGTGCTGGCCGGCGCAAATCGGCGCGACGTTCTTCGACGTCGACCGCGACGGGGACCTCGATCTCTACACCGGCGGCTGGTTCTGGTCGGACGGCGAGACCAGCACGCGCTACAGCCCGCCACCTGCTGATCGCCTCTACCAGAATCGCGGCGACGGCAGCTTCGACTCGCTCAACTTGCCATTTCACGCACACCCGCGCTCGGGCATCACTGGGCCGCGCTTCGGTCGGGCCGCCATGGGCGTCTCCGCGGGCGACTACGACAATGACGGCGATCTCGACGTGTTCGTCGCCAACTACGGCGTAGGCCGACCCGCGCTCGTGCTGCCGAGCGGCCGCACCTGCGAGCCGCCGCGCTATTGGGACCAAAACATGCTCTGGCGCAACGACGCGGGGACACTGATAGAGGTCGGTGAGCTCACCGGGGTCGCCGCCACCCTGCGCGGCCCCTCTGGCATCGACGACGAGCCAGCGCTGACGATCGGCGACGAGTGCCCTGAAGACGTGCGCGGAGACTACACTTCGCCCATCGGCGGCAATTCGTTTACCTCGCAATTTGCAGACTTCGACAACGACGGAGATCTCGACTTGATCGTCGGAAGCATCTCGCACTCCGACTACCTTCAGAGCGACCCAACGGTGATCTTCGTCAACGGAGGCCCGCCCGACTATCGCTTCACCGCGCTGCAGACCGAGCTCGGACTGCGCTACCGAGAAGACGAGAAACACCCGTCCTTCGTCGACATCGACGCGGACGGTCTCCTCGATCTGGCGATCACCGGATTCCGCGACCCCGCCGAGAATACCCTCGATGTGTATCGCCAGACTCCCACGCACACCTTCGAGCGGCAGAGTACGGCGGTGAGCGGCGTCGACGACCAAGCGCAAGAGAGCATCGCGTGGCTCGACTACGACGGCGACGGCGACCTCGACCTCTACATCGCCGAGGAGTCCAACCCGGGACGCCTGTACGAGAACCGGGCCGCGAACGACGCGCACGTCCTGGTGATTCGCCTCGAGGCGCTCGGGCCGCGCGACGCAACCGGCGCGCGCGTGAGCGTCGACACCAGCGCTGGCCGACAGCTGCGCGAGCTCACGAGCGGCAATGGCCACTACAACCCGCAGCCCTCGCGCGCGCTGTATTTCGGCCTCGGCGGCGACTCGTGTGCAGGCGAGGTGCGCGTGCGCTGGCCCGACGGGTCCGAAGAGTCGCTCGGCGCGGTTGCGGCCGATCAGACACTCACGATCGTGCAGGGCGCCTCAGTCAGCGCGACGAGCCTCACGCGCTGAGTCGAGCGGCGAGCGCACGGATCGCCGCGCTTGCGCGAGACGATCCGCGGGGCGCTCGACGACGCGCTACTTGCCCTGCGGCTGCACCTGCTGCGGCTGCACCCAAGTGGACACGCCGAGCTTCTCGTCGTCCCAGTCGATGCCGAGCAGCCCGTTCTGCATCGCGACGACATGGCCCGGGTACCACTGACCGTTCGTGTGCTGCGCTTGCACTCGCGCTCCGATCTCCGGACCTCCGCCGTGCGGCACACCCTTCGTCTGCGGAGGGGGAGCGCCGCCCTTGGCCGAGGGATCGTGCCCCTTCTGCTGCTCCTGCTGCTGTGGGTCGAACTTCCCGAGTGCGGGCGGCTGCGCGGCTTGCTTGTCGAACTTCGCGCCAGCGGGCGTCGCCTGCGGCTGCGCGGCTTGCTTGTCGAACTTCCCTCCAGCGGGCGTCGCCTGCGGCTGCGCGGCTTGCTTGTCGAACTTGCTCTGCGCGCCAGCTTGCTCAACGAACTGAGCCGCGGGCATCGCCGGCTGCTTGACCGCGGGCGGCGGCGCGACGTGCTGTTCTACCGGCGCCCCGCCGACGATCTGGATCTCGACGTTCGTGCCCGGGTCGATCGCGTTGTCGATGTCCGCGGTCGCGACGAGCCGATACTTCACCTGCTTCGGCGTCGAGTTCAGCAGTCCCATCGGGAGCTCGACGTTGAACGGAAACTGCGTGACCTGGCCGGGCGTGCTCTGGAACGCGGGCGCCACGTCGAAGAACGGGACCACATCTCTCCCGTGCGTGCGCTCCTGCTCGACCTGCTTTCCGTCGACGAGCGCCGTCTCCATGCGCGTCTGCTCCACCACGAGCTTCAGCTTGATGTTCGTGATCTGCTGCGCCTTCGAGCCGCCCTGAAACGCGACCACCCCCGTGAGCGGACCGCTGGCAGAGACGCTCAGCGAGCCCGGCTGAATCGCGAGACTTCCTCCGCCGCCACCGAACATGTCGAATAGCCCCATGATCAATCCCCCCTTTTTGTAGATCTCGAGCGCCGTTCCGAGATCGTCGAGATCATCGCACGACGTCCGCTCGTTTGGGCATGTCGTCGTCGTGCCGCCGTGCGCTCGTTACACTTTGCGCGAGCGCGAGCGCGGCACTTCGTCGATCTCGGCGTCTTGCAGCTCGTCGCTGCCGACGCGCAGCTTTGGCGCGCTGCCGCCGCGCGCGCTCTTGCCGGCGTCGCCGCCGGTGTTGTCGAGCTCGACCA
>Ga0163144_10008330_pt1 | contig 22449 bp, 21 predicted proteins | sample OliLak19BULKMAT1_FD_123175 | JGI IMG/M metagenome (GOLD analysis project Ga0163144, IMG submission 123175) | Freshwater microbial mat bacterial communities from Lake Vanda, McMurdo Dry Valleys, Antarctica - Oligotrophic Lake LV.19.BULKMAT1 | ecosystem: Environmental > Aquatic > Freshwater >...
CGCATCCTTGAGTAGTTGGCGTAGTGATTTAGCGTCTTTGTCGGTTACGGCTAACTGCTTGGCGGTAAAGTACTGTGCTGCACTAGAAGCAAGGACGATTAAGAACGCCGGCCAATAAAAATTATCACCAATCGCTTGACGAGCCAGGTCGACTATCCCAAATAACGAGTTATCGAAAAGCGCGATATTGCCGGACACCTCTTTCATCCATGGCAGATTCTGGACCCAACTATATGAAAAGCTAATGATTGTACTTGGGTCTTTAACAATCTTATTAATGCCGGCAAAAAGAGCAAACAATATTGGTAGCTGTAGGAACATTAGCCCGATTGGCGAAAATGGGTTGATGCTGCGTTCTTTATATAGCGCCATCGTCAGAACACCTTCGCGCTTTTTGTCGCCTTTAGTTTCTTGCTTGATGCGCCTAATCTCTGGCTGGAGCGTCCGCATGGCTTTGGTGTGATGCAACTGTTTCTTAGCGATTGGCCAAATCGCGAATCGCATAATGACGGTAAAGATGATTAAAGACAAACCGAAGTCGTGCCCTGGAATAACGGCGTAAATAAACGTTAGAATATTGAAAATAGGTCGAACTAGTATCGTGTCAAACATTACTACGTACTATAACACGGGCAAGCGACCTACTTCGACGTTAAAAGAACTTTGGTGGCATCTAAAAAGGCGTTTCGAAGCTCTGGAGAAGATAATTTTGCAACTTCTTCGTCAAAGATTGTTATAACAATATCTAGGTTCGAAAGTTTGTTAGCTATCTCAACCCTAACTAGTTCATATAGCCGCCGCCTAATCCGATTTCGAACCGGAGCGCTTTTGCTAATCTTCTTGCTGACCACGACCGCTACACGATAAGTCTGCCGGCGAGTATTCGGAGTGTACTTAATTGAAAAATATTTACTGCGCGAAGTCTGGCCTTGCCGGTAGACATAGTTAAGACTGTTGGTGCCATGGAAACGGTTAGAAGATTCGACCATAGTACTATTATGCACCCAAAAAAAGTGCTCTAGTTTACTTACTTAGCCGTTTTCGAAGTTTGATACGGCGGTTCTTTAAAACTTTGCGTCCGGCTTTGCTAGCCATTCGTTTCATAAAACCATGAACTCGCTTAGCTTTTCGTTTCTTGGGTTGGAAGGTTCGTTTTGGCATGATGTTTCCTTAAAATTATTGATTTTTAAAAGATTGTAAAAAGTACAAAATTTACCAACAGATTTTACCTCATTATCCACACCTTTACTAGTGTTATGCACTATTTTGCATCTGTACGATTTTATTGTGCATAAGTCTATATCTGTTCGGTGAAGTTTTGTTGTGAAATTATAAAACATGACTATTCCTGTGGAAAAGTCTGCTAATCTTTTTGTATGGTAGTTGGTGGCGGCCGTTCGGGGGTTGTTGTTTTATTAAGGAAGTTTATAAGTAGGGGTATATGCACGAAGAAGCTTTATGGCAAACCGTCTTAGGGGAAATAGAAGTCTCGGTATCGAGAGGCAGCTTCGTCACCTGGTTTAAAAACACACGGCTTTTAAAGTTTAGTAACGAATCTATCGTTATAGGTGTCCCAAACATCTTCGCTAAACAACAGCTGGAAGTTAAATATCACAAGCTAATATCCGACACGTTAGGCAGGAATGGTGCTACGCCCGACAAGCTAGAGTTTAAGATCCACACTGTCGCTTCACCGAGACGTGAAGACCAAGAAACTATCATCCTAAACCAAGCCTCTACCCCGACCATTAAGCGGGCGCCGTCTATTGGGCACTCTTATCGCCAGGGCTTAAACGAACGTTACACCTTCGACAACTTCATAGTTGGTTCGGGTAGCGAGTTTGCCTATGCAGCCTGCCAAGGAATTGCCCAGAACCCAGGAAACAAATATAACCCGCTTTTTATATACGGCGGTGTTGGGATCGGTAAGACTCATCTCATTCAGGCTGTGGGTAATGCTATTTTAGCCAACAACCCATCTGCCAAGGTTGTTTATATTTCTAGCGAACAATTCGTGCAGGAATTCTTAGACGCTATCCGCTTCAAGAAGATTACCGACTTTGCCGGGCACTACCGTAGCGCCGATGTGTTAATCATTGACGACATGCAGTTCATCGCAGGTAAAGAAAAGACTCAGGAGGAGTTCTTCCATACGTTTAACGCCCTCCACCAAGCTAATAAACAAATAATCATAAGTAGCGATAAGCCGCCGCACGCTATTCCAACCCTAGAGGAAAGACTACGTAGCCGATTTGCTATGGGTATGACTGTTGATATGCACGCCCCTGACTTTGAGACTCGCTGTGCGATTCTACAAACCAAATCGACCGAAAAGGGAATTAGCCTTGTACCCGACGTGGTTGATTATCTAGCTAATCACATCCAAACCAACGTCCGTGAACTTGAAGGAGCGCTTAACCACCTTATTGCCTTTTGTGAGATGCGCAACCTAATACCCGACCTGGCTATTACCACCGGGTTGTTTGCAGGTGGAAGGTCCAGGCCGAAGCATTTAAGCGCTAAGAATATTATAGAGAAAACGGCTAAGCATTTTCAGTTAAACATCGAGGAAATAACCGGACCAAAACGAGATAAAGAGATAGTCGTGCCTCGCCAGGTAGCAATGTATTTACTGCGCAGCGAGCTACACATGAGCTTTCCGAAGGTTGCCCGTGAACTCGGCAAAAAAGATCACACTACGGCAATTCACTCTATCGATAAGATCGAGCGTGAGCTGCAAATCGACGTTATTCTCCGCCAACACGTTGATGAGATTAGGGAGCTTTTAAATGTTTAGTTTGTGGAAAGCTTGGGTACAAAGACATGGTCTGAGCTCGTATAACCCGGGTTGCTTTTGCACTGTATCCCCAGGTTTTGGTATGCAACAAAGCAAGAACAGGTTGTTATACCAAGTTAATGCCTTGTCTATCCACCAAGTAATCCACACTTTTTTTCTAGATTTAACCGGGGTATTTAATGGTTTATACCCGCGTTCCACAGAGCCTATAACTACTACAACACTATATAAAGGAGGGCGAATATGAAGTTGCAACTAACCCAGGAAAACCTAAACAAGGCTCTAACAAATGTTGCTAGGGTAGCGATATCGTCACGTAACCCACTGCCGATTCTTAACAACATCCTTTTAAAAACAGTCGACAATCGCCTAACCGTTTCTGCTACAAACCTTGAAATTGCCATAACAGAGCACGTTGGTGCAAAAGTTAGCGTCGAAGGTTCGGTGACGGTGCCGGCTAGACTATTCCAGGAATATATAGCAAGCCTCCCGGCCGGTAATATTGACCTTAGTGTTAAAGACAACAAAGTATATATTTCTACCGGGTCTTACAAGTCAACTATTAACGGTATGGCGGCAGACGAATTTCCAGTTATACCAAATCTAGAAAGAACGGGGGGTTGGACGATTGGCACTAAAGAGTTAAAGCGGGGATTGTCGCAGGTAATCTTTGCTGCAGCTAACGACGAGACTCGCCCACTACTAACCGGAGTCTACCTTCATACACACGAAGGATATTTATATGCAGTAGCAACAGATAGTTATCGACTAGCCGAGAAGAGACTGGTTGCTTTGAAGAAAGAAGTTAGTTTGGTTGTTCCTTCAACAGCACTCCAGGACTTAATGCGAATTATCGGTGATAGCCCTAATGACGAAGTAAAGATCTATGAAGACGGCCAGCAGGTATTATTCTCGGTTGGCGAGAGCGAACTAATTTCTAGGCTTGTTGATGGCAACTACCCAGACTACCGAAAACTAATCCCGGCCTCATTTACAATAACCGCCGATTTCGATCGTACAGAACTAGCTAACGTTACAAAAGTTGCTAGTTTATTTGCCCGCGAAAGTGCCGGAAGTATTATAGTCAGCTTTAACGAGGCGAATAAAAAAGTTTCAATTTCGTCGGTAGCCTCGCAGCTTGGAGAGAACAGTTCGACTATTGATACTAAAGTTATTGGTAGTGGCGAGGTGTCGCTTAACTCGCGTTATCTAATCGACGCGCTTGGCGCCTTCCATGGTGACATAACGACGTTTATGTGTAACGGTCGGGTTGAGGCTTGTATCTTAAGGTCACCCGACGAAGAAGATTATTTGCATGTAATAATGCCCCTTAAGAGTTAAACACTCTTATAATAACGGCATGTCTCTACAAAGTATTACGCTGCATAATTTTCGTTCGTACGAGGAATCATCATTCGAATTTTCTGACGGCGTGAACATAATTATTGGCCCCAACGCTGTTGGGAAAACTAACCTTTTAGAGGCTGTATATGTTAGTGCGCTTGGCCGTGGTTTTAGGTCTAAGCAAGATAGCGACCTAATTCGTAGCGACCAAGAATGGACAAGAATTGACGCTATCCTAGACGAGCAAGAAAGGTCTATCGTTTTAGAAAAATCCGCGCAAGACATTCGCCTAAAGAAGAAGTTTATATTCGGAGGTAACGAAAAGAAACGACTTAGTTTTGATGATATCCGGCCGTTGGTGCTTTTCCAGCCAGACGACCTGCGGCTAGTTGCTGGTAGCCCTGGGCGTCGTCGTGAATACATCGACAACCTACTCTCGCAACTCATACCGTCGTATAGACAGGATTTAAGCGCCTATAATCGGGCTCTATTGCAACGTAATAGTTATTTAAAGAGCTCACGAATCTCATCGAGTGATCAAATGTTTGTTTGGAATATGCAGCTTGCTGAGCGAGGTGGACGAATAATCCAGAAACGTCTGAAAATACTTAACATGTTAAGTATTAAAGTCGGTCCAGTTTATAGCCAGGTAGCGGGAGCTGACCATAACTTGGAAATCAAATACGAAAGCTCAGTCCCCCTAGGCAACTACTCTAACTCCCTACTCCAAGCCCTAGACAGATCTTTGAGCATCGACAAACTACGAGGCTTTACTAGCGTCGGCGCACACCGCGATAATATTACTATCACAATTGACGGTCAGATCTTCAAGGACGTCGCCTCACGTGGAGAAAACCGAACATTAATATTAGCTCTCAAAATGATCGAACTCGAAGAACTCAAAGCCGCTAGGCAGACTACACCGCTCCTACTTTTAGACGACGTCTTTAGTGAGTTGGACGGCTCGAGACGCAGCCTACTGACTAAGTATTTAAAAAATCACCAGACATTAATCACCACCACCGACGCCGACATTACCCAAAAAAAATTCTCAAGCAGTGCAAATACCATATCTGTTTAGAACTTATTCAATACTTGAATCGAATATCTGTTTACCCGCTTTATCTGAGACGACTACCCTAGCGTAATCTAAACCCGAATAGCTAATTACGCATAAATATTTAGTTGTACGATTGGCTGTAAGATCAAAAGTGAGACTTATACCACTATCATCGATAGTCTGCTCAATAGTATCAACAGTTACACTGAGCTCTTTTATATTTCGTTCGTTAGTTGTCGAGAACCTTCCAAAGATTGACCTCACTAGATCTAATTGACCAGCAGTTAGGCCGGCGCCGACTAGCTTAGAGAACCCTAAGAATAATGGTCCTTCTGAATCAACTCCAAATAGCTCTGGTGTTTTGTTCTTAGGACTAGATACTGTTTCCCCAGAACCGGGATCAAAGTATTCTTCAGAATTTGAGCCTCGAGTGTTAACGAATACGAAGACTATTAGACTAATAACTACGGGCACCAAAACTATCGAGGCAAGTATAAGCTTGTTTCTATTTGGTAATTGCATACATACTCCCCAATGACATCGGCTCTAATATTTGTGTAGCGTCCCATTCTTGCTCGGCGGTGTCTTTATGATAGGAGTCGGCGATCTTGAACTTCCCACCACTAGTTACGCCGCGGATTATTATGTAATGCCCTTCGTCAGTAAACGGCTTCGCCCCTCCGCCAGCCCCAATTATTAGATATCCTGCTTGAAGGGCGGCGGTGATAGTGGCGACGTCTTTCTTTATGATTTTTTGAGACTTTAAGCCCCAGTGGGATGCTAACTTAGGGGCCACCTCCCAGCTACTCCCCTTACCATCAATATACATATTCAATTCATTAGAATAGTCAGTTGTCTCTAGTGGGCTCACCACACTCCCAGTTAGATTTGTGATAATCATCGACATCGCAGAAGGACCACAGCCTGAGTACCCAATTGTACTACTGCCATAAGGCTTATCCTTCCAGGCTTTATCTATCTGGCTATAAATCGTAAAGCCTTCAACATATTTCGTGTCGTCTCCTGGACCGGTGATTGTTGCGCAGCTGCCTGTCGAGCCAGAGAAGACAGAGCCACTAGAAAACCTCGAGTATTTTTCTAATATCTCGGTGCTAAATTTTCGCCTAACGTTGAATGCTCCGTTTCTACGCGCCTCATTTGTGTCGGGACTAAGATTAGGGTCAAAAATTACGGCGCGCGGAGTTGCATAATCTAGAGCGACCTTATCGGAGGCGTCGTTTAAAGAAACGGTCGGCTCTCTAAGTTTTGCTAGGACATCGTCGAAGTATTTGGTTTGTAGCTCGCCCCAAATATGTTCGAGCTGTACTTCTAGGTCACCTGTAAATTTATCAAGTCTTTTAGACGTTTCTATAAGTCCCTGCTGCCTACTGACGGTTGTCCATTGCATAATACCGTACCCATAGCTTCCGGCGATTGAAGAGTCTGGCGCTAAGCCACCAGTGACTTTGTCGATCTCGGTCGGTAGTTCTGGTCCGTCAGGAAAAGGCGCGCCTCTTTGTATGTTTTGCGGATTAATCCCGGACTCGGCCATCAAGTTGCCCATCATCCCGGCGATAGCGTTAGGAGCCAGTCCCTTGCCTGAGAAATAGTTCCAGGTCTTCTCGAAGTTATCGTTTCCGTTTAAACCTGTGGCCACTTCAACAGAACAGCTGCAACCATTTGCTACTACTGTATGACTACTGTCACTCGCATTATTAATAACAGTCCTACTTACAAGCTCAACCAAAGCGTCGGTACCGACAGCCGTTAGATGCACGTGCTGGTTGGCGTTAACAATATATTGGTTGTTGTCGGTCTCAAGGCCGGTAGGGCTCTCGGGGTTACCACTCGGGTCTACAGTTTTGAACCAAGGAATAGGCGTTATGGTATTATTCTTAGCCTCGGTATAAATCCCAACATTAGACTCCTTGATTGTTTCTGTTTGATAGTCCGCCCGGCCGATCGCAATAGTGTCGACCCAGTAAATCTTTGCTTCCTTGTTTAGGCCTCGTAGCGCGCTGAAGACCGAACTAACTCTATCTGCTGAGTTATGGCCATTTGACCCCAAGGCTACAACAATAGCCTTAACCTCTGACCTGGATACTTTAGCTGAATCGGCCGCTATAGCCTCAAGGCCAGATAGTCCGTCAGATCCCGGACTTGTAATGCTCCTACTGTCGGAAGCACTTACGATAGCCACAATACCCTGGTCTATAAACGCCCCCTCATATTCGTCTTTTGCAGAAGCTGTGATTGAGTCGCCTAGGACGTAAACTTCAGACCCCGAAGCCAACCGTCTATTTGCAGTAGCACTGCTAAGGGATCTACAGTCATTACTAGTGCCAACATCAAAGTGCAAAATGCCTTTATCGAATATGCTTTTTTGTTCAGCAGACAAGCCAAAAGCCGACACGGTGTTGGACATGATGAACACAGGCAAAGTCATTACAATCATTAGGCCCCTAAGATACTGGCGAACAACAGTGATACTCAACCTCATTGAAGTCCTTCTACGTAACCAACAAGATCGGGCGGTGCTCCGTCAAGCACGAGAGAGTCTATATCGATAAACGATCCAACATCAACAGTTTTCCAGCTTCCACTGGAGGTTAGTTTTGCAATAACTATAAAAACTTCTCCTGCGTCTTCCGTAGCCGACACGGTAGTCCCAACCAACCAACTATCCTCGGCAAAATATTTGGCTCCGGATATATTAAGATCTTCGCTCTGCCCAACTACATCTTTTAAAACTTCTGAGGCGCTGAGAGAGGGAGCAAAGGAGACTCTAGTAATACCACCCCCTTCACTAGAGACTGTTATTTGTTTCGTCACGCTTCCGAAACCGTCAGCGGTAAATGTCAGATCATAGGTGCCTAGAGCTAACTTAAGGCTAATATCATCCTCGGAGAATTTCCCTAAACTGGTACTACTTTTTGTGTCCTTAACGGTGAAGCTATCTGTGTATCCAGTAACAGATAGCCTAATCGTATATTTACGATCGTTGCTCTTGCTGTTTGATAGTAATAGGAATAACACCGCCAGTACTATACCAACAACGCCTAATATAATTAGGACTACTCGTTTCATACTCATAGCCCCGGTCCTATCCAACGGGAGTGGTTGCCGTCTTTGAATCTATCTAGTTTTAACTGTCTAAAATGGCTAGTCGTTCCAGACGCAGACTGCTCATAAACAATGATATTGCCGTCGGCGTCTGGAGGCGCGGCCACTATGGCGATGTGGCTGGTTTTTCCAAGGTCGCAGCCAAGCGTCATAGAGACAAAATCACCCGGACGCAGCTCACTGGTCGGAATCTCTTTAAATAGTTCTGGATGGCTGCGTTCGCCCCACCTACCCGAGCAGCCGACTACAGACTTATAGTCGAACGCCCTATAGACTGCGACCGTTGTCAGGGCACTACACTCCAGTACATTATAAGGGTTTAACCCTGGCCTCCTTTTTTCGAACCAACCTGTTGGGTTATATAGGGCATTAGTAGATATGGTGAAGCCGTATTTCTCTTGTGCACTCTCGTCGAGCGACGTGCTTCCATAATATACGTCACTAAATTCAAAGGCAGCACACAAGGCTTTTTGACTTCCGCTTACTCCGGCTTGGCATTCAGCTTTCCTTGAGGCGCAGGCGGTTCGGGTCGCTTCATTGTAGGGCACCTGGGTTATGTTAGTCGGTACACCGTTGACTATCACGGCCGGAGTGCTACTGATCCGATCGTAGCCCTCGCAGTTTAAGTTATTCGCTGAAGCAAAACCGTCGGTAGAGTCCACTGTCTCGTCTGAGTCGTTCAACCCAAGTTCAGTACAAGATGCCGCTGCATCGTCGTAACAATCCATTATGGCGGCTATCGAGTCGTCCATTACAAATAGCGCGGTTCTGATCCAGTCAGGATTACTAAGATCACCGCAGTTAGCATCTTTGTATTCCTCCGACAGGGGGTTTACCTCGTCTTCAAGTAACACGGCTCTTAATTGTTCACCCTGACCGACTATTTCTTTTCCGAAGCATTTTTTAGCTCTACTCTCGTCGACACTGTCCCTATTATCAGTAAGCCACTTAACGTTGTCGACGGAGTCATACTGCGGATCTTCGGCGATAGAAGCTGGCATTGAAACTAACGGAAAGCCCCAATCGTAGGTTGTGGCTGGCTCGGCATGAGCCTTTGGAGATAATGCAGACAGGAAACTCCCAGCTATAGTGGCGGGCGCCTTCGCTAAGCTAGCAACTATCGAGCCAAGCCCGTCGCTACTAATTCCAGACTCTGCCATCGGGCGTAGCGCCGTCATCACCAGAGATCGTTTTTCCTTAGTACTAAATAATCTTTCAGACAATCCTTTTTGCTTAAACTCTACGATTTCTTGATTATTAACCTCGTCTAATAGTGCTACCTCGTCACTACTACTTATTGGTACCCCGCCCATAGAGGCGGCGTTTATATTACTGGACATCCTAGCCGCGAACGCTAGGCAGTTTCCATAAGCTTCAGCGTTCAATATCTCAATGTCCTCTGGTTTATCGCTTTCACCCGAGTCGTACTCAACGCCACAAACATCAGATACCTTATCTTTTACAGTCCCACTAATAAACTCGCCAAGTATCCTACTTACAGCATAAGAGATGGTTCCGGCAAGTGCCGCCTGTGCTGCAACCCGAGTCACAGCCCCGGCTGTTGTTGTGCCGAAACTCCCGACGCCGCTTACGATTCCGCCTACAGTTAGGGCGAGACCAACAGCTAGACCGCCGAGCCTTGCAATCGAGCTACACGCCCAACCTGCGACACTATCGGATACGTTTATTCCGGTTGCGTCATCGAATCCAAGGGCGGCGGTAAGACCGGCAATACTACCGCCTTGTGTAGTAAATGCAGCTCTCGCTCCAACGTCTATATCCGTTCCCCTCCCCTCGCCCCCATCGGTTAAAGAGTTCATAGCTTTAGCACCCCAGACAGTGCGTCCGTCACCGTCCTTTAAGTCTGCTATCGCATCTGCCATTTGTTCGCTAGTGAAATCTTCCCCCGACGCTAACTGAGAGACGACACCTTGAGTTTGTATAGCCCTTATCATAGACGGCATGACAACAGTCGCGTAATAGACCTTTGGCACTATGCCGGCGATGTCCTTAACCATACACATAACTCCCTGCACCGCAATTGCCACCCCAGCTGTTTTAGCTATATTTTTCCCCACCTTACTCCTTAGTTCGCTTTTGGCACCAGACTGTCTTTCGTTAACCTTAACGCTCTCTCTACTTGCAGCGCCAGCCTGCTTCCTTGCCCGCCTTTTTCCTCCGGGGTCTACAAGGTTATCTATTCGCCTACCCGCGGCTTCGCTAAGGTCTCTTATAGGGTGGAAGAGACTCGGTAGGCCCAGAGTTTTCGCAAATAATCTTTTGTTTACTGCTACAGCAAATTTAGGGCTTAGCCTTGTTAGGCTGCCACCCCCAGTATTTTGGGACAGCCATGACTTAACCCCCCTAAGATCAGAGGTGTCTAGGTCTAACTGGCTGATACTGAACTGTCCATTATTGCCAATACCGTCCAGGTTTGGGATTTTTGACGCGCTAATTCCAAATGCCTTAGATATATTTAAGCGTGTGATAGTGCCCGTACGGCCCTTAAGAGGGTGGCCGTCAGGTAGGTCGAACACGATAGTTGGCCTCGACTTTCCGGTCACCGGTCCTGTCGTTTCTGTAAATGTTATGCCATGCCTGGACTCTAACCTATCTAGCATGCCGCCAAATACTCTATTCTGCACCGTGCCCAGGCGCGACCGAGCCAACAAAAGCCTGTCATCAGCACTCCTAAGAGTCGACCGATAAATCATTCTTCTTATACGCCTATCAACAATATTTTCCTGGGCACTTTCAGGCTTGCCAAGCGCACTATTGAGTAGAAAGAGTTGCGCCGGTCCTTGTAGGAAACTAAACAACCCAAGACCCCCTCCCGCTAAGATTAGGGTTCCAAGGCCAATCGAGGCTTTTCTACGACCTCCAGATACCATCGCTCGTAAACGACCGCCGCCTCTATTCTTTTCGGCGCCTTGGTTGAAAAAATCTGTCTCATCTGACGTCTGGCTACTAACCTTGTCTTTCTCTGCTTTATCCTGGCGGCTAGCAGTGTCCCTGGTAGCGCCATTACTAGCATCCTGCTCCATGTCGCCAACATTTTCAGGCGATGAATCATCTACCGGTTCGTCACTACCTTCACCATCATCTAGCCGCCCCCTACTGGCAGGTGAAAGCCGGTCATCGGTCGGATCTTGATATTCGTTTTCATTCAACACTTAAGCTTAACCCTCTTATCTCAAGATGTATTATAACAGCCCTTACGCTTGTAGGTTGAGTTCGCCACCGGCTTGATTTAACTCACCTGTCGACTGTGTAGTTGGCTGGACGGCCGTTGGGTTAGTCGATATGAGTCCGGTTTCTGTTGGGCTTGGCAAGATCTGGATATGCACATGATTCTGTCCTGCGAAGAATAGCCCTTGCCCAATCGGGAATTGAGTCAGGCGCTTCTTTTCCTCGCTAGTTAACTTGAAGACATCGGCCAGAACATCGACTGCCGACGGCGACTGTTTGAGTAGTAGCTGCATACTGGCATTGGCAACGATCGCTCGTCCCATTCGTGAACCCATAAAATCTTCGACGTCTTGAGAAATGGTCGTAACACCGAGGTTATATTTTCGGGCTCGTTTAGCCATACTAAACATGAAGTTGGCGGAGTCTTCGTACTTCATAAGCTGCCAAGCCTCGTCGACAATCAAAATGCGTCGTTTTTGGTCGGATTTAGTCTTGTTCCAGATGTAATTAAGAACTATATACATCGCTACCGGGCGAAGCTCGTCCTCTAAGTCGCGTACGTTGAAAACAACCAGAGGGTTATTAATGTCGATGTTGCTTGGCTGGCTAAAGACGCCCGCAAAAGTACCGGTTGTGTATTTGCGTAGACGTTGGGCCAAACTTGGTCCACTGGCGCCCATGTGTAGTAGTGTGTCGTAGAGGTCGGCAATTGTTGGCGGGTTAGCGTTATGAGTTAGCGGGTCGTTGGTAATACCGGCCTTAGCATAAGTTTCTATTAGTGCTGCGTCGAGGTCGGACTCCTCGGCAGGGGTGAGCCCGACAACATTAGTTCCACCACCACTGGCTAATACGGCCTGAGCCGCCGCACCACCCATCATTAGCCTTAAAAGACCGTGGAGGGTAATGAGGTTACTTCGCAATGCGCTGTCAGCTTCGTCGCTGTCGACAACCTTAGGAATATCAAATGGGTTGAGCCGGGTTGGCGAGTTAAGCGACAGTTTAATATATGCTCCGCCAACGGCATCGCACATTTTTTGGTATTCATTCTCTGGGTCGATAATAAAAATTTCAATCCCAAGCATCAGGCTTCGAAGAGCCTCGAGCTTCACGGCAAAACTTTTGCCGGCACCGGACTTAGCAAAGACCACCGAGTTACTGTTTTCTAGAGAAAAACGATCGAAGATAACTAGCCCAGAGTTATGCATATTAATGCCGTACAAGATTCCATGGTCGTCGGTTAGGTCGGCGCTAGTGAAAGGAAAGGCTGTCGACAATGCTCCGGTATTCATATTGCGCTGGATGTGTAGTTGGTCGAGGAACTGAGGGATAGTACTGTTAAAGCCTTGCTCCATCTGTGTTGTTGATGGTTTTGAATAGACTAACTGTTGGCCGAGCATCGACTCAACGCTATGGGTGACAAATTCGAGCTCGTCGAGCGACGAACCATATATTGTGAAGTAAAGACCAAACCTGAAGAAGCGCTCCTCGCCCACCTGGAGCTTGTCGCGCATTTCTTCGGCATCTTGTATGGCCGCTTGTTTGCCCGGGTCGCGGACTTTTCCTTTCTCGGATTCGATTTGAATACCGGCTTCCAGCTGACCGACTTTTTTGCGCAGATTTTCGAGCACTACTTGGCTTTCCACCGGATAGATATACATCGATATATCCATAACCTCATCGAGGTTGATCATTGGCCCAAGCCAACCGGTATAAATTTGCCTGGGGTAGCCATAAACATAGAATGTTCGGGCAAAACGTGTCCCGAGCTGGAAGAACCCAGCCTGGAAATCAAGCGAGCTAGGCGCTATAAAATCACGCAGTGCCGTGACGCCTTTACGAAAAGCCTCGTTAACCTCTTGCTGTTCGCGCAGTCGCTGTTGCTCGGCTAAGTTCACCGGATCGATTGGCGCATCGACCTTCTTTTTGCCAAACATCAGACGCTCCCTCTGGTCGCTTCAATTAGCATGGTGCATGTATCATGTTTCAAAAAATTAGCATGTAGCATGTAGCAGTTAGAGCTAGTTAATTTGTTACATGAGACCTGTAACATTTTTGATACATGCCAATTGATACATGTGCCATGTTTCGGATTTCTGATCTCAAGTTTCATTACATTGTGCCTTTATCTAGGTTTGGTCGTGGAGCTTCACCAACGCCTTTAGTTATCACTGGTGCGGTTAAATCGTCAAAGTTTTTGAGTTGCTGCCTAGTGGAGGTGTCAGGATTGTAGGCATCATAATAAACCTCGATGAGCTCTTGAGTATCAAGAGGCACGGCTCGAACACCAGTCTGCGCCAGACCCGACACAACCGCCTGAGTGTAGTTACGCAGTTCGGCTTTGGCTTTTTCTAACGCGTCTTCGTTAATGGTGACGTGATCGGTTTTGTTGCCGAAGATATTACTAATAAAGTTTCGGCTAGCCTTTGCAACAGCCCCGGCGTTGGCAACCGGGAAATACGGAATAACTACATAAAATCGCTTGTCCATAATATTGGCTTGGCTGGCCGTGTCGCTAATGAAGGCAATATAATCTTCCATAAGTAGTGCTAGTAGCATATTTTCGTGTTCGGAGCGGATTTTGTCGAGCTTTTCGAGGTAGGGGCGTAAATCAACTCGTTGCGACCGAATAGTAATTTGAACCGGAAAATACAGCATGTTCAAAAAGCCCTGAAAAGCTAGCTCTACACCGTCACGTTCTTGCGGGCTCATAAGGTCGAAGTTAATGCTCTTACACATAACCACTGCCCTGAAAGATCCGTCGTTCATAATGACGATTCCGTCACGGATTTCACTGATGTGTAGAGTGTTCTGGGTGCTGTTGGGGTTGCTCTTCGACTTTGTCGGGATTGACTCATTTGCCGCCGGCGAAGCTAGAGCAGGATTAACAGCAGAGCCGGTTGGCGCCTGGCCGACTGGTTGATTGGTCTGTCCTTGTGACCCTATAGTTGGTTGAATGCTTGGATCCATATTTTTTGTTTGATGTTGGTTTTTTCCCCTCTCTTTCGAGGGTTCCCACCCCTAGAGAAAGCGCCTTAATGTAGTGAAATAACTTCGTCCTGTTGCAATGCTGCCTGCCCTTCTGCGTGCTTGGCAAGGCTGACAATACTAGCGACATTTAACTCATTACTACTCTGGCCCAACTCTTCTAGTATATCATCGGGGGCTTTACCTGCATTGGTATTTGTCGCCGGAGTATCGAGCTTGATCTTTTGGTCGACAACAGTGCTTTTTGGTGAATCGATCGGAGCTATGACCTTACCGTGACCATTGCTAGCTAATAGGTTATTTAGATCCTTTGAGGCATGGAGACTACTCAAAAAATTAGCCTCATCGGCAGTTTGGGTGGATGGCTCGTCTATAAACGAGTCAGACCCAGCTAATTTATTAGCCGGCCCCACAACCTGTGCACCGAATGAGGTATAGCCTGGGTCGACTATCGGCGCGGTGATAAAAGAATAGTCGATATCAGTCGCTGGCGGAGTTTTGCCGCTAGCGATGTCTTTTAGTTTGGACAAAGTATCTTCATGCTGCTTAATCAGGTCTGTGTCGAACCTATGGGCAACCATGTTGCTAACAGGGTCCAGGATATCTTCGTTGTCGCGAATATCAACATCCGGCACCTGCGTTGTTGTGGTGATGTCGAACAGCCTGTCAGAGCTAGGCGACGCTCCACCCCGCGTAAAAGAATCTATAGGGCTTGCCCCCAGATTTTTAACAGCCCAACCACGACTATCCATGGTTGCGCTTAGGGCTTTTAGGCGGCTACTAACCTGAGTTTGGTTAAGACCGTTGGTGCGTATTGCCTCAGCCTTTTTTGGTGCGGTGATGGTCACAAGTTCGACCATTCCGGATTGGTCCCAGTGTCGTTTGCGGGGTTTGATCAAAAAGCGTATTCGCGCCGCTAGCCAAACGTCATTAGGTTGGTCGCGGCCAATTGGTGATGCCATAAAGCCGAAGAATAAAATTGGTATCAACCAAGGTGCGGCCAGAACAATGTTGACCTTAGCGAACATAAAGGCGATGAACATAAACACCGCCGCGATGATTGCAAAAATAAACTGCTTTAATGTCAGCGGCCCGAGTAGCTTATCTTCGGCTTCAATGTCTTGTAGTACTTTATATGTTCCCATGATCAAATATTAGTCCCTACGGTCTGATAGTTGGCCTTGCATAGCGCAATCTCTCATCGTTTTTTTGATCGCTATATGTGCCATCGGCTTTTCTGGCTGTAGTTCTAAGCCCGAGACCCCTCTCGATAGCCTGCTTTTTGAATGAGTTTAAAGAGCTAGATGCTTCTGGACTGCTCTCCAACATTTCACTATAAAGACTACCCTCTCCTCTGCGTACAGCCGTACTAACTGCTATCTCCCATGTGTCTGCGCTCCACCCCTTAGTATCCTGTGGGGCGGGGATAGATACGAAGGCAAATGGGTTCAAAATATCTGGGGCCTTTTCTCCAAAAGACCCACCCAGGGTTCCGTCACTTGACGCACGTTGAATCACTCCTTCGGTAAACTTTTGAACTTCGGTCATAGCAGGTCCGCCTGCTGCAGCTGCAGCAGTCGCAGCTCGCGAGGCAGTCACGATGCGCCTAGTGTGATAATCGTTCTTTGACGCTACTATCTGGCTGAATGCGGCTCGCTTAACATTCTCATCGGTACTAGTGTTAAAAACGTGCTCCAAGTGAGCGGCATTATTAAAGCTAAATGGCGCGGTCGTAGTTACGCCCCTGCCATCCGTAGAAGTCACATCGCCTACAGCTGCTCCGTTAATCAGGCCTCTTCTTAACTCAGCGGTTGCCGCTTCTTCTCTGAGCTTCGCCTCACCCTCATCCAACTTAGCCATTGCGGCAGAAGCACTAAAGTTAGTTGCCTGGATCCTAGCGCCGTGCTCCGCAACTCCACCCAGAATCATCTGTCTTTCAAGTGAGTCTTTATGACCCTGGACGATATTTCTCTTACGGTTGAGTTTATATGCCTTCCTTCCAAACCCAACTTGTCCAAAATTCCTGAACTTATCTCGCCTCGTGTCGTCCCCCTTAGCCAGTCTCATCCTATAGTCTTGCAAGCTTGCTTCTTTGCGAAGCTTCTTGTTTTCTTCTTTTTTGCCTTGAAGCCCACTCTTCCATTTGTCTGTGAAGCCAGTACCTTTTTGCACCGCACCGGTTATGTTGCTAAACACTCCACCCGCTAACTTGAAGAGTACCGGCAAGAAGAAGAACGGCGAGACGTAAGCTATCATAGGAATCAAAACCTCAATCACACCATTGTTGGTTTTGGCTGAGTGTACTGAGATTAGAGCAAAGATCTTGCCGGCCGTGAATGCCCCCATAAATAACGGATATAACAAAAGTAATTTATTAAACGTCCCAGACCATAACTTCCAGACCTTTTGGGTGTTTGGCAGCATCCATGATGCGACACCTATTGGCGCCATTATTAAGAGGAAGACAATAAGGACCTCTCTAAGCGCTAATAAAAACAGCCCGATTAGCATTGCGACAATAATCGTTAAGCCGGCAGATAATATTGCGAACAACCCACCATGCGAAACTATAAATAAGACAAAGGCACCCGTAAAAACTAGACCGGCGGTGTTGTCGGTCAATGCATCTGTCTGCGAAAAAGAGTGCCCGGCGATATATTTCAAGTTAACGTCACTAAAAGACGACACATCGGTGTATAGGTTTTTGAAAGGTTCAAACATCAAACCAGATATACCTCGGCCTAGATCATTCATGAAGCCAATGTAGGTAGTCGCCAGTGCCCAAGATAGCCAGATACCAATTGCCCCAATTACGATTCTTGGCAACATTTTCTTGAGCGTATAGCTACTAACCAAGTCGAAACCAAGAGCGGTCGATATGATCATTGCTAACGCAACGATCACGAGTAGCCCAGACGAAATCCTAGCAAGTTGCGTCCAGGCATCGTGGAGGCCTTCGTTGCTAGTAAATTCAGTGTTTACTTGCAACTTCTTTTCAATAATTCCTTCAGTAGCCGTTATTAACCTGTCGGCTCCAGTAAGCATTGGACACACCCATAGTCCGGTGAAGCCGTCCATAGCACTCTCGCAGGAATCACCGCTTTCAGTGTTTGTTCCTCCTGGGCCCGACGTTGAAGGGGGAACATCAACTACGGCATCACTTGTGTTAGCGAGCGTCCAATCGTAATTATTTCTAGGAAAAGAGCTAGGGTTGTCATCGTTCTTGTCGTAGTAACCGCAAGTAGTACTGACATCGTCTGGGGGGTTGCCATCGTGGGCTCCTGATTTTCCAAGGTCATACCAGCGGACAGTGTTAGCTACCCGATTCAATATCAGCTTATTCCGGCAGGTATCAACGCCAGATTCTCTGTCGCTCAAGAACACATCATAGACAACACCGTCAATGGTTGCTTCAGAGTCACCTTTTGTGAAGGTGCCGGGCCAATCGTCGTCGACCATGCCGATCTGAGTCGGGTTTATCCATTTGAAATACGCAATACTGAGTCCTGGATGCTCAATAGCCATGTCAAATTTGTTACCAGGACTACAGTCGTTATCTGCATTAGCGCGAAAATGAAGATCTACGTGGCCCGGATTTAATTGCTTCGACTGTTTAGTAAAAACATCGTGTCTTTCATTTATATTAAATTCCACCCTCGCTACGTCACAGGTCCACCCATCTGCTTTGGGTGCTACATACCGCACTCCATAGCCGTCCTCAATACTCAATCTCTCATCCTGAAGTGGGCTATTGCTGTTTTCTGTCCCACCTGGTGTAAAGACTAGAATCTTGCCGTTTTTAAAAGTCATTTTGATATGTGCGGCATCTAACCACTCCAGTTTTTGGATAGCCGGCTTTATGTCATCTATATCACTTACTCCATAATCAGAGGCGAGCCCGGCGGACACAGATTGTGCCGAAAAGCCGAAGAAGGAAATAATGCCAAGGACGAGAGCTACCCCCACCCATTTTTTTACTCTATTCATATTTACCCTTTAGTATAACAACGTGTACGAGAAAAAAATAATGATAACGTAAGTTCTTTCAAGGACTGACTTTTGATGCCTTCACTCTGATATACTTATTCTCAAGGTTATAAAATATGTACAAAAAAGTTTTTATCTTCACTGCCATTATATTTCTAGCTATTTTCATTGGGACTCTGTCTAAGTCCGGCACAGTCAGTGCAGCCGAAGATACTCCAATCCAAAAATGCTTAAAGAGCGATGGTGAGTGGCGTTCGGTTGACGGAGGAGGTACAGAGTTCTGTGATTGCCCAGCTAACTCAGAGCTAGTCGCTGCGACCTGCTCGAAAGCTGAACCACAAAACGATGTTTCTCCAGGTTCAACCGACGAAGACGTGCAAAAGATTCTGGGTTACCTGCAAACTGGCATAAACCTAGTCACCGCCATGGCGGGACTTGCGATCACCGCCGGCTTCATAATTGGAGGCATCCAATATTCGACATCTGGAGGCAATCCGAATGCAGCAGCAGCCGCTAAAAAACGCATCGGTAATGCCGTTTTAGCGCTACTCGCCTTGGTTTTCTTATATACTTTCTTGCAGTGGCTCGTACCCGGCGGGATATTCGGTTAAATATATGAAGAAGCTTATTTTTACATTTATGTTTGTGGCCTCGGTCTGCGGGGTTTTTAGCTCTCAGGCGGCCCGAGCTGCCGACCCCAGCCCAGCTACTAAGACTTGCACGAATTCTTTCCTTGGTTTGCCAACTTGGTATAAATACCTCGAGCTAGACTCGCAGTGCCGGGTTAATGGGCCGATAAAGGCTGGCACCGACAGCCTAGATATGTCGAAAGTCGTTACCCGCGTATCGCTCGCCATTATAGACATCTTAATGCGAGTTGGTGGCATGGTTGCCTTTGGGTTCATTGTTTATAGCGGTTTTAGGTTCGTAATGTCTCAGGGCAACCCCGACCAAGAGAAGGCCGCCCGCGAAACGGCCATCAACGCCCTGATTGGTATGGTGATTACGATTTTTGCAATTGCTATTGTGACGTATATTGGGAGGCGGTTAACAACAACATGAACTTTCTAGCTCAGCTCTTCCAGTATGAAGGCCCAAAGGCTCTTGGTGAGGGCGGCAACGGAACATTGACGGCTATCTTTACGATTGCTTTCGGTCTGCTTGGTGGCATTAGTTTGATCGTTATAGTTATGGCGGGAATGCGTTTGACGTTGTCGCGCGGCAACCCTGACTCACTGGCAAAACTACGCAGCACTATTATTTATGCTGCAGTCGGCCTGGCGGTGGCACTCGGCGCAACAGCTATCATTCAATTCGTAATCGAGAAAGTCTAGATGAAAAAATTTGTAGCATTATTAGTATCTGCTATCTTCAGCCTGCTAGTACCGATGAGCGTCCTTGCCGCAGCGACACCAACCAGCGAGATCGACTGCAGCGGCGAATCTGCCTCGTCGGCATTCTGCGAAGGCCAACGCGAAACCGGTAATCCACTATTTGGAGCTGACGGTATCTTGACCAAAGCCGCTAGAATTTTGACTATCGTAACCGGCATAATCTCAATGTTTGTTATGGCTATCGCCGGCCTCCGGTTCGTAACCTCTAGTGGTGACCCGGCCAAAGTAGAGTCTGCCAAGAACGCCATTTTGTACTCTTCAATTGGCCTCGTAGTGGCGCTCGCCGGCCAAGCGATTGTCAGTCTGGTGCTAAATAATCTATAATAGGTATACATGAAACGAATATTCTTAATTATCGCAGCAGTACTGTCACTCACAAGCCTTGCGTTGGCGCCCGCTCAACCGGCGCTCGCCGCTAGCAAAGACGACGTCTGCGAAGGTGTTGGTGCCGCTTCTGGTGGCAACGGCTGTACGCCAACGAGCGGTGTGACTGACATCAACAAGGTCATCCAAACAGGACTCAGGATATTTCAATCGATCGTCGGTTTGATAGCGATTATTATGATGGTCACAGCCGGTATGCGCTTCGTTACATCCAGTGGTGACCCCACCAAAGTTGCTTCGGCCCGCAATACACTACTTTATGGCGCTGTCGGTATTGTCGTAGTCGCCCTGTCGGAAGTGATCATCCAGTTTGCGTTGAATCAGGCAGCCTAGAAACAGGGATACCGCTTGAGCATAAGGCCTAAGATGTGGTATAAGAATTACATAAGAATCTAAAAAGGAAACAAATGAAAAAACTAAAATTATTTTTTGTAAGTGTTCTAGCGATGTTTAGCTTTGGCCCAGCCTTAATGCCAGTCATTGCCTCGGCTGCCACCAGTGCCGACAACATTTCTTGCGGAGTTTCTGGCGACATCGCCGGGACTACACAGTGTGACGCTACTGATACTATAGACGCCGATAACCGCATTAACGGAATCATAGCTACTGCTATTCGAATTTTCCAGGTTGTTGTTGGTCTAATCTCTATTATCTTCGTCATTATGGGTGGCCTCAAGTACATCACCTCAGGTGGTGACGCTACCGCAGTTGGCGGCGCCAAGAACACGATTCTCTACGCTATGGTTGGAATTGTCGTAGTTGCTCTTGCAGAAATCATCGTGCAGTTCGTTTTGAACCGTGCAACTAACGCCGGCACCGGCTCCTTCTAAGAATTAGCTCTTAATAAAAAATGCACAAAACCCCATCTGTTAGGGGTCTGACCCTGTAGCCCCTTATCGTCCTATGCGTATTATCATTTAAGACGCTATCGCGTGAAATATGATAATAGGCTTAGCGTAGATCGGATTTGCAATTAGCGTTTAGCCATAAATTCAATTGCCCATAGCCCATATTTTGCCAATGGCTCATAGCCAATCGTTAATAGCCGTCTACTCTAAACCTCTTACTGGACTTGGATCTTCTTGATTGTGTCTTGCTTTACCTTCGTAAAGCTAATAGTCAGTACACCCTCTTTGAGTGATGCCTCAACCTCATCTTCTTTGACGGGTACCGGCAAGGCCACACTGCGGCTAAACTCGCCCCAGTAGCATTCCTGCATGAAGTAGTTCTGTACGGCGTCTTCGGTGCCAGCCGATAGCGTCCCACGGACAGTCAAGGTGCCGTCCGAGAAGCTAACGTCTAAATCTGTTTTATTGACTCCGGCGGTGCGGGCCTTAACTATCAGCTTGTCGGCGGTTTCGTATACGTCTAAAGCTAATTGGCCAGGCAATTGCTGGTTACTGTCGTCGTCCCAGTCGCTTTGGCTTGCAGCTGTTACTTTGTCGTCATCGGCGGAGACTTCGTCTTCTCCTAAGAATGCCGCACTTAATTCTTCTTCTAACAAAAGATCATCGTTGTCGCTGTCTCGTCGTGCCATAGTGTGATTGTTCCCCTCCACTTACTCATTCAAATAAAGTTTGATTTTTGTGTTAGCTGTATTATAGCTATGGTTGCACTCTGTTAGCAATCGAATCGGTAGTTATTCACAACATAAGTTTTACAACATGCAGTTACTCGAAAAAATCATATCTGTTATTGCACCTAGCGTCTGTCTCGTCTGCGACGATGAAGGCAGCCTGTTCTGTGAGGCTTGCCGCCAAAGCGAGATCGTTCGGGTGGCTTCGACTTGCTATGGTTGTGGTGAAATCGCTAATAATTTTGAGTCTTGCCCAAGGTGTCGGCGGACTTCCCCGCTCGCTCATGTTTGGGTAGTGGCAAAATACGATGGGTACGTTAAAGATCTTATTGGCGAACTCAAATTTGACTCACGCCGCGATGCTAGTGGACCAATTGCCGAGCTGTGTCTCGAAGTTTTGCCACTTCTCGAGGGTGTTATAGTGACGCACCTGCCAACAAGCCCGCTACATATTCGCCGCAGAGGCTTCGACCAAGCCCGGTTGATAGCCAAAGCCTTGGCTCGAGGTCGTTATCATTACTCCCCACTGCTAGCCCGAATAAAAAATGTCCACCAAATCGGCGCCAGCAAGGTAACCCGCCAAAAACAACTAAAAGGAGCTTTTAGGGCG
>Ga0163144_10008331_pt1 | contig 22447 bp, 32 predicted proteins | sample OliLak19BULKMAT1_FD_123175 | JGI IMG/M metagenome (GOLD analysis project Ga0163144, IMG submission 123175) | Freshwater microbial mat bacterial communities from Lake Vanda, McMurdo Dry Valleys, Antarctica - Oligotrophic Lake LV.19.BULKMAT1 | ecosystem: Environmental > Aquatic > Freshwater >...
CAGGTCGCGTGGTCCACGCGGAAGGGCGCGCCGCACTCCGCCTCGCCGCTGGTGCTCGGCGATGAGCTTTACTTTGTCTCCGACGCGGGCATCGCCACCTGCGCCGACGCGCGGACCGGCGCGGTGCATTGGAGCGAGCGTCTGGGCGGCGGCTTTTCCGCGTCGCCCTTCGCGGCGGAAGGACGCGTGTATTTTCAAAACGAAGCCGGCGTGGGCTACGTGGTGCAGGCGGGCAAGACGTATCAACTCCTGGCGACCAACGACCTCGGCGAAGCCACGCTGGCGTCCGCGGCGGTGGCCGACGGCGCGCTCTATCTCCGCTCCGCGCGGCACCTTTGGAAAATCACGCCGTGAGCGGGTTCACCACCACTGCGTCTTGGAACTCGCGAGCCAGTAGAGCCACCAGAGGATCAGCCCGGCGGCGACGCTGCGCCAAAGCCACAGGCGTGAGCCGGGAGCGCGTGGGCGGCGGGTGAGGGGACGCACGATTTTTTCGGTGTCGTCTTCGTAGGCCCAGTCGGGCAGGTCGAGCGCGGCGTAGTCGGGTTCGTCATCCAGCTTCCAGCCGCTCTCGTGGCACGCGCCGCATTCGGGGCAGGCGCGGGCTTTGGGCGGCACGTCCTCGCCGCAGACGGGGCAGACTTCGGGAGGACGGCGCGGCTTCATGGCGGTGGGAGAATGGTGATGCGGGTGGTGCCGGTCTGGACGGTTTGACCGGCGCGGATTTTTCCAGCTTTGCGCAGTTCGCGCTGGCCGTCCACCTGCACGGCACCGGATTCGACGAGCGCCTTAGCCTCGCCGCCGCTGGCGCAGACGCCGGTGACTTTGAGCAGCTTGTGCAGCTCGATGAATTCGCCGCGGAGTTGGAATGGGATCGTGTTCATGGGCGTCGGAACTGCGGGTGATCGAGAATCAGGCGCGCGAAAGACGGATGCTCGGTGGTGGGCATGCCGGCGGGAAATTGTGCGATGGAGCGGCCCCATTTGGCCAGCCACTCCGCGCCGAGCAGCTCGAGTCGGTCGGGCGCGGACGCCTGCCAGGCGGCGGGCGTGAGGGCGATGGTGGTCTCGGTTTTCTCCCCGGCGCTGCGCCCGTGGGCGACGTAGAAACCGGCGGCGAGCAGGGCCACGCGGTTCGCGGTGGAGCAGGTGTAGGTGAACAACTCGGCCGCGCGGCCCGCGCAGGCGGCGAAGACTTTGTGGAAGGCGGTGAGCGTCCACGGATCGCCGACGGACCGGGTGGAAAACATGTCGTAGAAAATGAGGTCGGGCGGCGCAGGCGCGATCGTGAGCGTGGCGAGGAAATCGCCGGGCACGAGCACCCAGCTCAGGCCGGCGTGCTCGCGCGATTGCCATTGGCCGGTTTCCAAAATCCCGGCGGGACCGGCGTGGCGCAGGTAGGGGAACTCGCGGTTGTGGCGGAAGGCGAGGCGCAGCGAGTCGAGGTCGTTTTCAAAGCTGATGATGCGCAGCGGGCGCAGCGGCGCGGCGGCGGCTTGCTCCTCGTAGCAGTTGATCGCGGCCATCGCATTCGCCGCGGCGCCGAGGCCGACGTCCCAGATGACCAGCGGCGTGGCGGTCTCGGCGGTTTCGTCGTGGGAAAGGCGCACGCGTTCGGCGAGGCGCGACTGCTCGATGTAGAGCCGCCGCGCTTCCTCCATCGGCGCGGTGCGTGCGTGCATGATCTCGCCGGAGGAAATCTGCCGGATGTTCGCCCAACCCTCCCACGCGGTGTGGATTTCGTAGTCGCCGAGCGTGCGCGCTTTTTTCTTCGAGGGCTTTTGCTGGACCGTCGGATGATCCACGTCCGAGGCGTGCAGAAACTCGCGCTTTTCGCGATACAGATCGAGGAAGCGGCCCGCGAAAATGCTGGCGCGGATGTCGCGCATGAGCTGGTGGTAAAAGTAGATGTTGTGCTGGCCGAGGAGCTGCCAGCCGAGGGTCTCGCCGGTCTTGGCGAGGTGATGGAGATAGGCGCGCGAGTAGCGCGTGCAGGTGGGGCAGGCGCACTCGGGATCGAGCGGGGCGTCGGCGAATTTATAGACGCCGCGCTTCATCTGGAGATAGCCGCGCGACGTAAAAACCGCGCCGCGCTGCGCGACTTGCGTGGGGATGATGCAGTCGAACATGTCCACGCCGCGATGCACGGCTTCGAGGATGTCGAGCGGCGTGCCGACGCCCATGAGATAGCGCGGGCGGTCGGGCGGCAGCAGCGCGGCGGTGAACTCGCACACGTCCTCGCGCTCGTGCTTTTCCTCGCCGACCGCGAGGCCGCCGATGGCGAAACCGTCGAACGCCAGCGCGCGCAACACGTCCGCGCTTTCGCGCCGCAGCTCGGGAAAAAGCGCGCCCTGCACGATGGCAAACATGGACTGCGGCGAATCTCCGCGCGCCGCCAGACTCCGCGCGGCCCAGCGGTGGGTGATGCCGAGCGCCGCCCGCGCGGCGGCTTCGTCGGCGGTCGAAGGGATGCACTGGTCGAGCGCCATCATGATGTCGCTGCCGATGGCGCGCTGCGTTTCGATGCTGACCTCGGGGCTGAGGAGGATGGTCTGGCCGTCGAGATAGCTTTGGAAAACCGCGCCCTCCTCGCTCATCGCGCGGGAGTGCGGCAGCGAGAAAATCTGGAACCCGCCCGAGTCGGTCAGCACGGATTTTTTCCAGCTCATAAACCCGTGGATGCCGCCGGTGCGGCGAAACACCTCCGCGCCCGGCCGCAGCAAGAGGTGATAGGTATTGGCCAGCAGGATTTGCGAACCGGCGTCCTCGAGCGTCTGCGTGAGCTGCGCCTTCACCGTGGCCTGCGTGCCGACGGGCATGAAGAGAGGCGTGAGCACTTCATTGTGCAGCGTGCGAAACCGCGCGGCCCGGGCGCGGGAGCCGGTGGCCTCAGCTTCGACGTGAAAGTGCAAACGCGAGGTGCTCACGCGCGGCGGAGAGGGTCGGAAATCATGCGGGCGGTGGAGATACGGCATCGCGCCCAGCGACGCCAGCGTGGAGGCGGAACGAAACCCTGTCATCCTGAGCGGAGGCGGCGGGCCATGCGCTCCGCACCGCCACCGCCCACAGAAGTTAGAGGTCCTTCGAGTGCGTTTCCGCCATCCTTCGCCCGCCGGGAACTCCGCTCAGGATGACAAGCTTTTCGACCCGCCGCGATGCCCGTAGTTGGCGGAGCGCTGGTGGCACGCAATGTGTTCCCATCCGACGGACTTACCCATGCAAAGCCAGACGCTTCCTACTCCTCGTCCCGCGACTCCCGTCCCGAATGTCCGCCCGAATATCGCGACCGCCGCGCGCCCGCTCACGGCTTCGCCCGCATCGACGCAGACGCTGTCACTGGATGCGGTGATCACGACGATGGTGAACGCGGCGGAGGGGGTGTCCGATCTGCTTTTCGTGGTGGGCCGACCGCCGCAGGTGGAGGTGTATGGGAAGTTGCGCGGTGTGGAGGTGGAGGGACTGGGCGCGACGTTGCAGCCGGCGCATGTGGAGGCGATTGCGAACAAGCTGATCGGCGGGACGGAGCGGCTGGCGGCGGATCTGAAGAACTTCGGCTCGTGTGACACGAGCTACGGGGTGCCGAATCTCGCGCGGTTTCGCGTGAACATTTTCAAGAACAACGGGAATCACGCGATCGTGATGCGGAAGCTGAGCACGAAAATCCCGACGTGCGATGGGCTGAATCTGCCGCCGATTTTCAAGGAGATCATCAAGGAGAAGACGGGCATCATTTTCGTAACGGGAGCGACGGGGAGCGGGAAGACGACGACGCTGGCGGCGATGCTCAACGAGGTGAATCAGGACTCGGAAATCCACATGGTGACGCTGGAGGATCCGATTGAGTTTTTGCATCCGCATTTGAAGGCGACGTTCAGCCAGCGGGAACTCGGGAAGGATTTTTCGGACTTCGCGGTGGGGTTGCGGGCGGCGCTGCGGCAGGCGCCGAAGGTGATTCTGGTGGGCGAAATCCGGGACCGCGACACGATGGAGATCGCGCTGACGGCCGCGGAGACGGGGCATGTGGTTTTTTCCACGCTGCACACGATCAGCGCGGCGCAGACGGTGAACCGGGTGATTGGGATGTTCACGACGGAGGAGCAGGTGCAAATCCGGCAGCGGCTGGCGGATACGCTGCGGTATGTGATCAGCCAGCGGCTCGCGCCGAAGGTGGGCGGTGGGCGGGTTATGGTGTCGGAGATCATGGGCAGCGGGCTGCGGACGCGGGAGGCGATTTTGCTCGGCGAGAATGAACTGCGGGATTTTCACGAGATCATCGAAAGCAACTACCAGAACGGCTGGCACAGTTTTGAGCAGGCGCTGCTGAAGCATTTTCGCGATGGGACGATCACCGAGGAAACGGCGATGCTCTACTGCGTGAATAAGTCGGTGATGCGCAAGGCGCTGGATGTGGCAAAAAAATCCATGCAACCGGAGGATGAGGTGCCGTCGGGGTTCCGGCTGAATCTGGCGGGATTGCATCAGGAATGCGCGGCGCGCGCGGCCAAGTAGCTGCGGCGGACAGGCGGATTTGGGCGGTCGCGGAAGATTTCGGAAATCTTTTGTTGCGTGACGTGAGGGAGGCACCTATACATCCGACCCCTTTCGCGCTCGGCTGAGTTTCACTCAAGCATTCGCGGCACCCGGTCAACGGTTGCTGCGTCTATTGAGGAGACCAGCGGGGATGCCTGAGGAAAAATAAGTAGCGGCCCCAAAGAAAATCGCTTGCACGGCAAGCTGATTCTCCTAAAGTCCGCGCTCCCCGCTCCCGATGGGCTGTGAATTTGCCCGCCAAAGCGGGGTTTTCAGTCCCCGGATGTAGCGGGGAAGCAGCCGTCAGAAACGACAAAATTTTTCCAATGCCAACCATCAACCAGCTCGTCCGCAAAGGGCGCAAGAAAGTCACGGTGAAATCCAAATCACCGGCGCTGACCAATTGTCCGTTCCGGCGCGGAGTCTGCACCCAAGTGATGACCCGCACGCCGAAGAAGCCGAACTCGGCTTTGCGGAAGGTCGCGAAGGTTCGCCTGACGAATGGTTACGAGGTGATCGCCTACATCCCCGGTGAAGGACATAACCTCCAGGAGCACTCGATCGTGCTCGTCCGTGGTGGCCGCGTGAAGGATTTGCCCGGCGTGCGTTATCATATCGTCCGTGGAACGCTTGACGCGCTCGGCGTGGATGGTCGCCGCCGCAGCCGCTCGAAGTATGGTGCCAAACGTCCCAAGAAGGGTGCTGAGGCGGAAGCTGTCAAGGGCAAGAAGAAGTAATCACTTTCAACCACTCTCCACATGTCCCGTCGTCGCCGAGTCATTCATAAGGAAGAAAAGTTGGACGCCCGTTATGGCAGTCCAGTGGTGGCGCGCTTGATCGCCACGGTCATGCAGGATGGCAAGAAGTCGCTCGCGGAGCGGATTGTTTATACGGCGATTGAAGAGACCCGGACGGGGACCGATGCGGTCGATCCTCTTGAGGTTTTGAACAAGGCTATCGACAACGTGAAGCCCCGCTTGGAGGTCAAGAGCCGCCGGGTGGGTGGTGCGACTTACCAAGTGCCGATGGAGGTGCCTCCTGCCCGTCAACTCGCTCTCGCGATGCGTTGGATCGTTGGTTATGCGCAGGCGCGGAAGAACATCCCGATGATGAAGGCGCTCGCCAGTGAGTTAAAGGAGGCCGCGAATGGCCAGGGAAACGCTATCAAGAAACGCGACGACACCCACAAGATGGCGCAGGCCAATCGCGCCTTCGCGCATTTCCGCTTCTAACCAGTAACGACAATGTCTGCCGCTACTGCGCCTGCCGCAACTAATCCCAACTCGCCTAACCGGCAGTATCCGCTTGAGCGGACCCGGAACATTGGCATTGCTGCGCACATTGATGCGGGCAAGACAACGCTTACCGAGCGGATACTTTTCTACACCGGCATGATCCACAAGATCGGTGAAGTGCATGAAGGCACGACCGTAACGGACTGGATGGAGCAGGAGCGTGAGCGCGGCATCACGATTACTTCCGCTGCGACGACTTGTTTCTGGGAGCAGAAAAAGGAACCCGGAATCTATAAGGCTTACGAGGCCATGAAGATGCGGGTCAACATCATCGACACCCCAGGGCACGTGGATTTCACGGCCGAGGTCGAACGCTCACTCCGCGTGCTCGACGGCGCGATCGCCGTTTTCTGCGGCGTCGCCGGCGTTCAACCGCAATCCGAAACCGTCTGGCGTCAAGCGACGAAGTATAACGTTCCGCGCATCGCGTTCGTGAATAAGATGGACCGCACGGGTGCCAACTTTAACAACGCGATCAACGACATGCGGACCAAACTCCGCGCGAACGCTTGGCCGGTCCTGATTCCAATCGGTTCCGAAGACCAACTCAAAGGTCAGTATGACGTCATTAACAAAAAAGCGATCATCTATCTCGACGACGAGAAAATGGGCTCCAACTACGTCATCGAAGAAATTCCCAACGAGGCGAAGGAGTTAGTTGATAGTGCTTACAACGACCTAGTGACCGCGATCTCCGACCTCGACGATGAAATCGGTGAAGCGTTCCTCGAAGAGAAACCAATCTCCATCGAGATGCTCAAGGCGGGCATTCGTCGGCAGACCATCGCGAACAAGTTCGTCCCGGTGGTTGGCGGATCGGCCTTTAAGAACAAAGGCGTTCAGTATCTCGTCGATGCGGTCATCGACTATCTCCCGAGCCCAATCGACATTCCGCCAGCCAAGGGCATGGATCCAGACACTCTGGCCCCGATGGACGCGGTTACGGATGACAACGCCAAGTTCTGCTCGCTCGCGTTCAAGCTCTGGACGGATCCATTCGTCGGAAAACTTGTCTTCTTCCGTGTTTACAGCGGCAAGGTCACCAAAGGTGACACCGTCTATAACCCACGCACCAACAAGCGTGATCGCATCAGTCGCCTGATCCAAATCCAGGCTGACAAGCGCGAGGACATCGACACGATTTACTCGGGCGACATCGCGGCGATTGTCGGCATTAGGAACGTTACCACTGGTGATACTCTCTGCGACGAAGACCACACCCTCCTTCTTGAGCCACCATCCTTCCCTGATCCTGTGATCTCCATGTCCATCGAGCCTAAGACCAAGCTCGACCAGGAAAAGATGGGCATAGCACTTCAGCGTCTAGCGGAGGAGGATCCTACCTTTCGCGTCCACACCGACGAAGACACTGGCCAGACGATCATCGCCGGCATGGGTGAGTTGCACCTTGAGATCATTCGGGATCGAATGCTTCGGGAGTTCAAGGTGGACGCCAACTCGGGCAAGCCTCAGATTGCCTACCGCGAGACGATCACATCTGCCGCCGTTGGTGAAGGAAAGCTCATCAAACAGTCTGGCGGTCGCGGCCAGTATGGTCACGTGGTCGTCAAGGTTCGCCCAGGTGAACGAGGCAAGGGTCTCGTCGTAGAGAACAAGGTCGTGGGCGGCACGATTCCAAAGGAATACATTCCTGCCTGTAAGAAAGGCGTTGAAGAAGCCGTCCTCAACGGTGTGGTTGGAGGTTACCCGGTGATTGACGTTGAGATTGACATCATCGACGGCAGCTACCACGATGTGGACTCCAATGAACTCGCTTTCAAGATGGCCGCCATCTTCGCAGTGAAAGACGGCTTCAAGAAAGCCGGTGCTATTCTCCTAGAACCGATCATGAAGGTCGAAAACAGCACCCCGGAGGAGTATCAGGGCGACATCATGGGCGACCTTAGCCGCCGCCGCGCCAGTATCAAAGGCATCGAAGCTAAGAATAATCTTTCCGTAATCAACGCAGATGTGCCGTTGGCAGAGATGTTCGGCTACTCGACGGCGATTCGTTCGCTCTCGAAGGGCCGTTCAAGCTATTCGATGGAACCCTCACATTTCGAACAAGTGCCCGCGCAGGTATTGGCGGCCGTAATCGACCAGAAAGCCAAGTAATTTCTATCTATGACCGGACAACGCATTCGCATCCGTCTCAAAGCATTCGATTTCCGAATGCTCGACCAATCGTCCTCGGAGATCGTCGAAACCGCCAAGCGCACAGGTGCCAAAGTGGCGGGCCCGATTCCGCTGCCAACGCGCATCGAGAAATTTACCGTGAATCGCTCCCCGCATGTGGACAAAAAATCCATGGAGCAGTTCGAAATTCGCACCCACAAGCGCTTGCTCGATATTATTGAGCCGACAGCAAAGACAGTCGATGAGTTGAAAAAGCTCAACCTTCCGGCGGGCGTGGACATCACCATCAAAATTTGACCCTCTCGCCCAGCCCCTACATGAAGATTGGACTTTTAGGCAAAAAGATCGGCATGACCCGTATCTATGACGATAAGGGCAACGCTACGCCTGTCACGGTTATTGAGGCAGGGGGCAATACCGCCCTGCAGCTCAAGACTGAGGAATCCGACGGCTACTCAGCCGTTCAGGTGGGTTTCGACACCCAGAAGGCTCAGCGCGTGACCAACCCGCTGCTGGGGCATTTCAAAAAAGCATCCTCGGACCCAAAGAAATTCGTCCGGGAGTTCCGTCTGCCTGATGGTGTCGCACTTGAAGGTACAGTCGATCTCAACGTGACGCAATTTGCTGTTGGCGATGTTGTGGACGTCATTGGGCGTTCCAAGGGCAAGGGTTTTCAAGGCGTTATGAAGAAGCATAACATGTCAGGCCAACCGATGTCCCACGGTCACATGATGCATCGCCGTAACGGTGCTATTGGAAATCGTTCGACGCCTGGTCGTATTTGGAAGAATATGGGTATGCCTGGCCATTTGGGTGACGAGCGCATCACCGTTCAAAATCTACGTGTGGTTCAGGTCCGCGCCGAGGACGGCGTCATTCTTATCAGCGGGGCGGTTCCCGGTGCCAACGGAGGTTACGTCATTGTCCGGCCTGCGATCAAAGGTCAACCGGAGGCTGGTAAATAGTTATGGCTGCCAAAATTCTTACCGTAGAGGCTGCTAAAGCCGCGAAGATCGACGTAGTCGAGAACGGAAAATACACCCAAGTAGTTCACGATACCGTTGTCGCGCTTCGGGCCAATCGCCGGAGCGGCACGGCGTCAGTTAAGACGAAGGCCACCGTCAGTGGGTCAGGCTCTAAGCCTTGGCGCCAAAAGGGAACCGGTCGCGCCCGCGCTGGCTACAAGACCAGTCCGGTCTGGGTAGGTGGCGGTGTGGTATTCGGGCCGCATCCTCACGACTATTCCAAGAAGGTGTCCAAGACGAACAAGCGGATTGCCTTGCGTAAGGCACTTAGCGAAAGAATCAAGGCAGGAGATGTGTTTATCGTCGATAACTTCAAAGTGTCGAAGCCGAAAACCAAGGAGTTCGTGGTGGCTCTGAATGGGATTACCGACGAGATCAAGACTTTGGTCATCTCTAAGAGCTTTGATGCAGATACCTATTTGTCCGCCCGCAATGTTCAGCCTACATTGCTGATGACGGCCGACGAAGTAAACACGGAGCAACTTTTGAATTTCCGCAAGATCGTCGTCACTAACGACGGACTCGAGCAACTTTCACAACGCCTCGCTAAGTAATGAACGAGCCCTACGACATCATCACCACCGTTCGCCTGACGGAGAAGGCAACGATCCTGGCGGAGAAGGAGAACAAATACGTTTTCCAAGTCCGTCCCCATGCGACGAAGATCCAGATTAAGAAGGCCATTGAGTTGCTCTATAAGAAGACGGTTATCGCAGTGAACACGGCCAACTACGCAGGTAAGAAAAAGCGCGAGCGGACCGCGACGTTTGGACATCAGGCCGATTGGAAAAAAGCCATCGTCACACTTAAAAAGGGTGACAAGATCGAACTCACCTAACCACTGAACTGTCATGGCACTTAAATCCTTCCGCCCACTCACGCCGACCAACCGCTTCAAGGTGTTGCCGGCCTTCGATGAGATCACGAAGTCCAAGCCCGAGAAGTCATTGGTTGAGGTTAAAAGCAAGACCGGCGGGCGCAATAACAATGGGCGCATTACCACGCGGCACATTGGTGGTGGGCACAAGCAGAAGTACCGCATCATCGACTTCAAACGCAGCAAGCGGAACATCGAGGGAGAAGTCAAGGGCATCGAATACGATCCGAACCGGACCTGCCGGATTGCTCTGGTGCAATATTCCGATGGGGACAAAACCTATATCTTGGCGCCTGTAGGACTTGTCGTTGGGGACAAGGTTTCCGCTGGAGAGGCCGTCGAACCGAAGGTAGGCAACGCTCTTCCATTGAGCGCTGTTCCTCTTGGGGCTTCTGTCCACAATGTCGAACTGGTCTCCGGGCGCGGCGGACAGATTGCCCGGAGTGCCGGACAGGTTGCGATTCTCAATAACCGCGAGGGTGGCTATGCTCTGGTAAAGCTGCCGTCCGGTGAGATTCGCAAGATTCACGAGAATTGCTATGCCACAATTGGCCAAGTTGGCAATGTAGAGCATATGAATGTTTCGTCCGGCAAGGCTGGCCGGAGCCGTTGGCAGGGCATTCGTCCTACTGTGAGAGGCATGGTCATGAACCCGGTGGATCACCCAATGGGCGGCGGCCAGGGGAAATCGAAGGGTGGCGGTGGTCGCCATCACCCCATGTCGCCTTGGGGACAGTTGGCCAAAGGTTTCAAGACCCGGCGCAAGCACAAGACAAGCAGCAATTTCATCGTCGAGCGCAGGAAATCGAAGAAGAAGTAATAGATAAATAGATATGGGTCGCTCACTCAAAAAAGGTCCTTTTGTCGACGGTCATTTGTTCGAGAAAATCGATAAAATGAATGTTGCCAGTATAAAAAAGCCAATTAAAACTTGGTCTAGGCGTTCAATGATTACGCCTGAGTTCGTTGGGCACACTTTTCTTGTGCATAACGGCAAGATTTTTAACTCCGTCTTTGTGACGGAGAATATGGTAGGTCATAAACTTGGGGAATTTTCGCCCACGCGAATCTTCAAGAAGCACGGTTCACACACTGCCAAGGTGGCTAAATAGCCGATGGCGGCGAAGAAGCCTTGAGACCATGAAACTCTCAAAACTACAGCGGTTTGCACTGGCCACTACCGCCCTGTTGGTTCTGCTGGCTTCACCGCCAGTCAGTCACGCGGCGAGTTCTTTCACAGATTTAAATATTGAATACGGAGAACTGAAACTGGCTCTCGTGAGCGCGCTTGCCGAAAACAAACAGCTTCGGGAATCGCTCGCCGAAAATGCCAAGACGCTTACCGAGACCCGGCAAAGTTTGTTTGAAGCAACCGCAGAGTCAGCGACGTTCAAGACCCAATTGACACAGATAAGGCTCCGTATGGAAGCGCTTGGCGTGAACGCCGCTAGTGGCGGCAATGGAATTCTAGAGCAGCGACTATTGGCGGCAATAAATGACCTCCGGGCTACTGTTATAGACAGAGCCAGGCTTTCCCAGGCGATTGTCCGACTGGTTGATGCTTCAAGTCTCTATATAAAAACCGCAACAGCGGGAAACCCTGAAAGTCGATTGACTTTGGAGTCTGAAATTCGGAACGGCAACATGGTCATTAGTGCATCACCCGGAGACCCTAAAATGGTACCCGACGGCGAAGGAATCGCTGGCAATTCTCCCCGCGGACAAGTTATCAGCGTGAGAGATGATCTATCGTTGGTAGTGTTAAACGTGGGCCTCAACGCTGGAATGCGACTTGGCATGCCTCTGCAAATCACACGAAACGAACAGATAATAGGCAGCGTCCGAATTGTTGATGTCCGCGAGAAAATAGTGGGAGCCGTTATTCAAGATTTAAGTTCCGAAAAAAATCGAATTAGACCCGGAGACCATCTAAAACTGGCGGCCGAGCAGTAAATAATTTCTAAAAACTAACTAGACGAGCAGTATCATGCAGATCAAATCAATCTACCGTGGAGCACGCATCTCGGCCTTTAAGGCTCGAGAGGTGACGCGCGAAATCCAGGGCCTGCCGGTGGCAGCCGCCTTGGATATTTTGGCGTTCACTCCAAAGAAAGCCGCGACGATGATCGCAAAGACGCTCAAAAGTGCCGTCGCCAACGCGGAAAACAATAATAACCTGCGTGCAGATAAGCTTGTGGTTCAAGAGGCGACGGTCGGTGAGGGGCCGACTTTCAAGCGCTTCCAACCGAAGGCCCGAGGCAGCGCCGGACCGATTCGCAAGCGGACGTCACATATCCGCATCATCGTCACCGATGAGATCGAGATCCGTCCGAAGCGGCAGCCAAAAAAGGCTGCTGGAAATAGAGCTGCTCGTAAGAGCCATCCAAAAACAAAACGTCAAACCTCAGCGGAACAATCCACCTCAAACGAATAACTATGGGACAGAAAGTAAATCCTATTGGCTACCGTCTCGCGGTAAATCGCGATTGGCGTTCCCGCTGGTACGCGTCTCGCAAGGAGTTGCCTGAGTTCTTGCACGCAGACATCAAAATTCGTTCCTACGTAAAGGACAAACTGAAGCTCGCAGCAGTTGCAAAGGTTGTTATTGAGCGGGCGTGGAACAGCATTCGCGTTACAATCTACACGGCCCGTCCCGGAATCGTGATCGGGCGCAAGGGCACCGAGATCGAGAAGATGACCGAGGAGATTGGGCGAATGGCCGGTGGAAAGTCAGTAAAAATTGACATTCAGGAAATCAAGACCCCCGAGCTTGATGCCCAGCTTGTGGCGGAAAACGTCGCCCTTCAGATCGAACGCCGGATCAGCTTCCGCCGCGCGATGAAAAAGTCTATCCAGACGACCATGGACTTTGGAGCTCAGGGCATTAAACTCCGTTGCGCCGGACGGCTGGGCGGAGCGGAAATCAGCCGAGCAGAGTGGTACCGCGAAGGTAAGATTCCTCTCCACACGCTGCGGCAACCGATTGATTACGGTTTTGCGGAAGCCAACACGGTTTACGGGAAAATAGGCATCAAGTGCTGGCTTTGTAAGCCCGAAGGAATTGAAGAGTCTCAACCTGTAGAGAAGCGCGAGAATGAGGCTGCTGTATCCGATGGGGTTTCAGGGAAGTAGAAAATCAACCATTCTTAAGGAGACAAGCTATGCCATTGATGCCAAAACGAGTGAAGTATCGCAAGTCCCAACGCGGCAGCCGCGCTGGGAAGGCTTCACGCAATATTTCGATTGATTTCGGCGAATTCGCCCTCCAGACGCTGGATCGTGCGTGGATCACCAATACCCAAATTGAAGCCGCCCGTGTCGCACTCACGCGTAACATGAAGCGCAAGGGTAAGCTCTGGATTCGCATTTTCCCTGACAAATCAGTGACGGCCCGTCCGCCTGAAACCCGCATGGGCAAAGGTAAAGGGTCTCCTGAATACTGGGTTGCAACCGTTCGCCCAGGGAACATCCTTTTTGAACTCGACGGCGTCTCCGAGTCGGTGGCGCGTGAGTCACTCCGCCTTGCAGCGGACAAACTTCCAATCCGGGTCAAATTCCTCACCCGCCACCGGGGCGCGTAGCATATGAAACTCAAAGAAATTCAAGACTTAAGCATTGACGAACTAGTCTCTCGGAAGCGGAAATTGCGTGAGGAGAGCTACCATCTCCGTATTCAACAGCAGAGTGGCCAGCTCGAAAAACCAAGCGAACTCCGGGCTATCCGGCGCGAAGTTGCTCGGGTCGAAACGGTTTTGAGTCAACGGAACCCAGCATTAACCAAGAAATAAGGCATGAGCGCACAGACCGTAAAATCTACTCAAGTAAATCGTGGTCTCCGTAAGGAGCGCGTAGGACAAGTCGTTTCGACGAAGATGCAAAAGACTGCGGTTGTTGAGACGACGACCAGGGTGCCTCACGCGAAGTTCGGAAAAATCATCAAACAGGTCAAACGCTTCTACGTACATGACGAGGAGGGCAAGGCTCGCCTTGGCGACACCGTGTTGATCACCGAGACGCGGCCGCTGTCGAAACTCAAAAGATGGAGTTTGGTTGAAATCATCAAGCACTAGTGTAGCTTCGCGATCCTTTTATGTTACAGATTAGATCAAGACTGGATGTCGCCGACAACACCGGGGCCCGCATGGCCAAGATGATCGGCGTCATCGGCAAGAAAAACTCCCAAAAGGCCAACATTGGGGACGTGATTACAGCGCACATTCGGGAGGCTTCAACCGGTGGAACCGTTAAAAAGGGAGAGGTCGTTCGCGCGGTTGTCGTTAGGACGAGGCAGCCAATCCGCAGGGATGACGGCAGCTATTTGAAGTTTGACAACAATGCTATCGTGATCATTGATAAAGACCTAAACCCTCGGGGCACCCGGATTTTCGGACCGGTGGCGCGAGAGCTTCGGGAAAAGAACTTCATGAAAATCGTCTCACTGGCCCCGGAGGTTCTCTAAACATGAATCGACCGAATTTTCACGTCAAAAAAGGCGACCAGGTGAAGGTGATCACCGGTAATCACCTCGGCGCAACCGGGAAGGTGCTCGCCGTCTTGCCAAAGAAGCAGCAAGTGCTCATTGAAGGTGTTCGTCTCATTAAGAAGCACGTTAAAAAAACCCAAGACAACCCGCAAGGAGCGATTGTCGAGAGGGAGGGGCCGATTCACATTTCCAACGTAAAACTAGTGGAGGCCAAGAGCAGCACCAGCAAAACGAAGTCAAAGAAGAAAGCCTAATTAAGGACATGGCCGTTCAACTATACCAATATTATAAGGACCGCGTAGTTCCTGCGTTGCAGACTAAACACGGATACCGAAACATTCATCAGGTGCCGAAGATCGAAAAGGTTGTGGTGAACACCTGTGTTAATGCGAATACTGATGTGAAGCAGGGTCTTGAGGATGCAAAGGCAGAGATCATGCTGATTACAGGTCAGAAACCAGCTGAAACAAGATCGAAGAAGAGCATTGCGAATTTCAAGCTCCGTCAACATCAGCCCATTGGTGCGAAAGTTACGCTTCGGGGCGTGCGGATGTATGAATTTCTAGAGCGTCTGATCAAAACGGCACTTCCTCGGATTCGTGATTTTCGCGGGGTCTCGACTCGCGCGTTTGACGGTAATGGAAACTACACGCTTGGCGTCCCAGATCAGACTATCTTCCCAGAAGTCGAACTCGACAAAATCAAACGTAACATTGGATTCGACGTAACCATCGTCACCTCGGCGAGCACAAACGAAGAAGCCAAGTCTTTGCTCACCGAGTTGGGAATGCCATTTAGTGACAAAGCCAGACTTGCAAAGAAAAAGGCCGACGAAGCCGCTGCCCAATAAACCATGAGTCAACTTTCCGATCCCATTGCTGACTTTCTAACGCGGCTGCGCAATGCTGGTGCGGCGCGCAAGGAAGAGGTTAGGGCACCATATTCCAAAATCAAGGCGGAGATCGCCCGCATCCTCAAGCAGGAAGGCTACATTTCAGATTACGCCGTTGACACGACCGGGACGTTTCCTCAAATCAAGGTGACCACTAAGAATTTGAATCGTACGTCAGCCATTACTGGACTAAAGCGCATTAGTAAGCCGGGTTTGCGCCGCTACGTTGGTGCCTCTGAGATTCCGAAGGTTTTGGGGGGTATGGGCATTTCAATCCTCTCCACACCGCAAGGCGTGATTAGTGGCCGTGAGGCCAAGAAACAGAATGTTGGGGGAGAACTCCTCGCCTTCGTTTGGTAACCAAGTCACTGAATCATGTCGCGCATCGGCAAAAAGGCCATCGAACTTCCGGCCAAAGTGAAGTTCAATATTTCTGGTGAAGGCTCGGTCACGGTCGAGGGGCCGAAAGGAAAACTCGTTTGGCGGCTCCCGAAACAAGTGAGCGCCCGGGTTGACGGCAATCAAGTTTCGGTCGAGCGGAGTAGTGAGGACCGTAAAGTTCGTGCGTTGCACGGTTTGGCGCGGGCTTTAGTGAACAATATGATCACCGGCGTATCTGCTGGGTTTGTTAAGGATTTGGAAATTCAAGGCGTCGGTTTTAAGGCGGCTGTCAAAGGGAGCATTCTTGATCTCAACCTCGGGTTTTCGCATAATATTCATTTTCCCATTCCTGCAGGGATTAAAATAACAGTCACTGAGAACACCAAGATTAAGATTGAAGGAATCGACCGTCAATTGGTAGGGCAGGTGGCGGCCGATATCCGTTCCTATTACCCGCCAGAACCCTACAAAGGTAAGGGTGTTCGTTACGCTGGTGAACAAATTCAGCGCAAGGAAGGCAAAACCGTTCAATAAGTTATGGCTACGAAGAAAATCGATCCTCTAAAAATGCGCCATCAGCGCCTTCGCAAGAAGGTTGCTGGTACACCACAGCGTCCGCGTCTTTCGGTTCACTTTTCCGGGCAGCACATCTACGCTCAGGTTATTGACGACGAAGTCGGCAAAACGATTGCGGCGGTCAGCACGACCGAGAAGGAGTTCAAAAGCGACAAATCTTCCCGTGCGAATAAGACGACCGCCGAGAAGGTCGGGAAGCTGGTTGCGAGCAGGGCTAAATCTGAAAAGGTGACGAAAGTCGTTTTCGATCGGGGCGGCTTCATCTACCACGGAAAAGTAAAAGCGCTCGCAGACGCCGCTCGGGAGGGCGGTCTGGAATTTTAACTAGAAATATATGGCAGCACCTCAACAAGGGAATCGCAACCGTCGGGATCGTCAGGACAAACCCAAGGACGATTCCGGCCTAACCGAGAAGGTCGTTTTCATCAATCGTTGTGCGAAAGTCGTCAAGGGTGGTCGGCGATTTAGTTTCAGTGCCCTGATCGTGACGGGTGACAAACTCGGTAAAGTCGGCTGCGGTTTTGGAAAAGCCAATGAGGTCAGCGAGGCCATTCGCAAGGCTTCTGAATCAGCCAAAAAGGCGATGGTCAAGATTGCGGTCCGTGACAACACAATCCCGCACGAGGTGATTGGTGAACATGGGGGCGGGCGTGTTTTGTTGCGCCCGGCGTCGCCTGGAACCGGTGTGATCGCGGGAGGCGGTGTGCGCGCCGTGGTCGAGGCGGCGGGGATCCGTGATGTCTTGGCGAAGTCACTTGGATCGAGTAATCATGCGAACGTAGTCAAAGCGACTCTCGAGGCATTGGGGCAACTCCGTTTGCGCGACGACATTTTTAGGACCCGCGGACTGGCGATCCGGAAACACAACGGCTCTGAAAGCTAATCTTATCCAATGAATCTCCATACTCTAAAACCTCGTCCAGGCTCGAAGCATAGAGTCAAACGCCTCGGTTGCGGTGAAAGCAGCGGTCACGGCAAGACTTCCGGCAAAGGACATAAGGGCCAGAAAGCTCGGTCGGGCGGAAGCATCCGCCTAGGATTCGAAGGTGGTCAGATGCCATTGATCCGTCGCATTCCGAAAAGGGGTTTTAACAATGCTAACTTCAAAACCCGCTTTGCTGTGGTGAATCTCGACTGTCTGAACCGATTCGAAGATGGTTCAACCGTGACGGAGGAGACACTGTTGGCGGATGGAGTCATCCGTCGTCCCTATGACGAGGTGAAGATTCTTGGCACTGGCAAGTTGTTGAAGAGGCTTACGATTGTTGCTGATCGGGCCAGCGCATCTGCCAAAGCAGCTATCGAGAAGGCTGGGGGATCACTCTCGCTCAAGTGATTGTGCTTGGAACGTTCGGTTCTCGGTCGGATGTGCTGGACTAGCTGGGACTGACAAGCTGTTCGAAGATGATTTCCGCGTTTACTAACACATTCAAGATTCCGGAGCTTCGGAGTCGCGTGATGTTCACGCTTTTGTTGCTGGTGGTAGTAAGGATCGGTGCGGCAGTGAGTTGTCCGGGGATTAATGTCAGCGTAATTCAGGCGTGGTTTGCCGCGCAGGGAACACAGGCGGGCGGGAGCCTCGCGGCATTGTTGAATATCTTTAGTGGTGGGGCGCTTGAGAACTGCGCTGTATTTTCGCTCGGGGTGATGCCGTACATCAGTGCTTCCATCATGTTGCAGCTTCTCACAGCAGTGATCCCGCAGCTTGGAAAACTGGCAAAAGAGGACGGGGGGCGGCAGAAGATCATGCAGTTCACGCGGTATGCCACGATCGCACTTTGCATTCTTCAAGGTTACTATCTGGCACTCTCGTTCGAAGATCCGAAGATGAGTCCGTTTTTAGGGGGGATCGTTGATACGATCGCTAAAATGGGGGTTCCGCTTGTAGGAGAGCCGGGTTGGCAGTTCAGGATCATGACAGTGATTACCCTCACTTCAGGGACGATGTTTTTGATGTGGCTCGGAGACCAGATCACAGATCGAGGGGTTGGAAACGGAATGTCGCTAATTATTTCCGTGGGTATTGTTGCGCAATTGCCTTCGGCCTTGGTGCAAGCGTGGAAGACTTTCGTTCCGACGGCGGAACGGTCGAGTCAGGTTAATCCGATGGTGTTGGTCCTGATGATCGCCTTTCTGTTCATCGTCATTGCCGCGGTTATTTGTGTGACTCAGGCCCAGAGGAGAATAAGCGTGCAGTACGCGAAGCGAGTAGTTGGCCGTAAGGTCTATGGCGGCCAGACGCAATACATGCCACTCAAGGTTAACTATGCAGGAGTGATGCCGATCATTTTCGCGCAGGCATTGCTCGTTTTCCCTTCAACGATCGCCAGCATGGCGTTCAAGAACAGCGAGCGAGCGCAAAAAATTGCTACAATGCTCAATGATGGCTGGCTACATTACACCCTGTTTGGGGCGATGATTTTCTTCTTCAGTTACTTTTGGGTGGCGACGCAGTTTCAACCGCAGCAGATAGCTGAAGATCTCAAGAAATACGGAGGATATGTACCGGGCGTCCGTCCAGGAAAGCCGACGGCTGATTTTCTCGACTTCACGATGACTCGCCTGACTTTTGCAGGGGCGATTTTTCTTACCATAATCGCGATTCTTCCGCAGATGCTTTCGCATCAATTGAAGGTCCCTTACACGACCGCCCAATTTTTTGGCGGGACTAGCCTTCTGATTATCGTTGGGGTCATTCTCGACACCATGAGGCAGATCGAAACACACCTTATTCAGCGGCATTACGACGGCTTCCTGCGTAAAGGGCGCATCCGCGGAAGATTTGAACGGTCTACCGGCGGGCAGGGCGAACCTGTAAAAGAGGGGGCGTTGTTGTGGCTCTATTTGGGTATCGCAATCCTCCTGATTGCCGCCGTCGCAATATTTGTTGCGGGCAAATTTCACTAACGTGGCGTGAGTGGGTGCATGAAGGTTGCCGTTCAATATTGGTCCATGGCGGCCGACGGGATGCGTCTATCTTCATGAGCATTCCGATCAAGAACGACCGGGAAATTGGCAAGATGCGGGTCGCTTGCCGAACGGCCAGCGACGTTCTCAAGCGAGTGTCGGGATTGATTCGCCCAGGAATTTCGACGCAAGAGGTGGATCAGGCCGCAGCGCAATGCATGTCGGAGTTGGGCTGCAAGAGCGCCTTCTTGGGTTATCGCGGATTTCCTGGAAATGTGTGCATTTCGGTGAATGAAGAAGTCGTTCACGGCATTGGAGGAACCCGGAAGATTCAATATGGGGACATTGTGAAACTCGATGTCGGAGTAATCAAAGATGGGTGGGTGGGTGACACCGCGACAACTGTTCCGGTCGGGATTATCGACGAAAAAACGCAGCGGCTTTTGCAGGTGACGGAAGACACCCTTGAACTGGCAATTAGCTATGCTCAGAATGGGCGAAGACTTGGCGACCTGTGTTCGGCGATTGAGGATGAAGTTGTGGCGAACGGTTACAGTGTGGTTCGTGAATTTGTAGGTCATGGCGTGGGGCGGAAGCTGCATGAGGAACCGCAGGTGCCGAACTACGGACGCCGTGGCAGCGGTCCGAAGCTGAAACCGGGGATGACCATTGCGATTGAGCCGATGGTCAACCTTGGAGGGGCGGGTGTGCGGGTTCTATCCGACGACTGGACGGTCGTGACACTCGACGGTAAGCCGTCGGCTCATTTTGAGCACACCGTGTTGATCACAAAGGGTGAACCGGAGATACTAACCTGGCGCGAGAGGTTTGTGGCAACGCCGGAGGGGCAACCTGCATGATAGCGTGCGAAGCGTTGCCCCGGAAAAGTGAAAAAAGTTCAGTTTCACCACAATCCTGCCTTGCTATGCGAAAAAGTTCTGGTAGAAATCACGCCCTGCTATTTCGGGAGGGACGAAAAGCGTCATCTAACGAGAGCGGTGAACCAACCCTAATCGCACTGGGAAAAGCCATTCCTGGCGCGATTTTTTGTCCTCTAAACAAAATTTAAATCAGACCATGAAAGTAAGAGCATCCGTCAAGCGCCTTTGCGAGAGCTGCCGCATCGTAAAGCGAAAGAACGTGGTTCGCGTCATTTGCAAGAATGCGCGTCACAAACAGCGGCAGGGTTAAAAAATTAGATCAAGTATATGCCCCGACTCCTAGGCGTTGAAATTCCCGGCGACAAGCGCATCGAAGCTTCTCTGCCGTATATTTATGGGATTGGCCCAAGCACCGCGAAAAAAATCCTCGAACAAACCAACATCAACCCGGATATGCGGGCGAAGGATCTGAGTGCGGAACAGCTCAACCAGATCATTCAGGCGATAACGGTTAGCAAGCTTCCCATTGAGGGTGACCTGCGCCGTGAGCTTCAATCGAACCTCAAGCGGCTCCAGGCGATCAATTGCTATCGTGGCATTCGTCATCGTCGCAGCCTGCCGGTGCGTGGTCAGCGCACCTCCACGAACGCCCGCACCCGCAAGGGGCCGCGCAAGACGGTAGGTGTCCAACGCGCAAAAGAAGCCGCCAAACCCGCTGGCAAATAACTGTTAAAACTATGCCCGAATCTCAAAACCCAACGGACGCCAAAGCTGAAGAGGCATTCGCCCCAATTGCCCCAACGGCAGAAGCTACCGCAGCCGCCGCACCGAAAGCTGCAAGGGCCAAGACCTCGAAGAAGAAAGAGACTGCAACTCCAGCCGAACCCAAAAAGGAGGAGAATCTTTCGCTCGATCCCAACGCGGTCGTTGAGCAGATCAAGATTATTAAGGCCAAGGGCAGCAAGAATGTTTACTCCGGCATAGCTCATGTCGTGGCTTCCTTTAACAACACCATCGTCACGATCACCGACATGAACGGTGCGGCTATCGGATGGTCGAGTGGCGGCAAATGTGGCTTCAAGGGTTCGCGTAAAAGCACTGCGTACGCCGCTCAAATGGTCGCACAAGACGCCTGCCGCCAAGCCATGGGGCACGGTTTGAAAGAAGTCGAAGTCCGCGTCAAGGGACCGGGTGCTGGACGTGAGTCTGCAGTCCGTGCGATACAAGCCGTAGGTTTGGAGATCAGCGTGATCAAAGACGTTACTCCGGTGCCGCACAATGGCTGCCGTCCGCCCAAGCAACGCCGCGTTTGATACCTTTGCGACCCTCTAAATACTTTTAAGAACCAAATACTATGGCACGTTACACAGGACCAAAATCTAAAATTAGCCGCCGCTTTGGTGTGGCTCTCTTTGGCCCATCGAAGGCCCTTGAACGGAAGAACTACGGTCCTGGAATGCATGGGCCAAAGGGTTCTCGCCGAAAGCAGAGCGAGTATGCTGTCGCCCTCGGCGAAAAGCAGAAACTTCGTTATCAGTATGGCGTCTTGGAGCGGCAGTTCCGCCGGTATTTCCACATCGCCTCAACCAAGCGTGGTGTGACCGGTGAGATTTTACTTCAACTCCTCGAGACGCGGCTCGACAACGTCGTGTTCCGGCTTGGATTTGCGAATTCGCGCAGTGGTGCCCGACAGTTGGTCGCGCATGGACATGTGCAGGTGAACGGCCGCAAGGTGGATGTGTCCTCGTTTAATGCGAAGGCTGGTGACACTATTACCATCAAAGACAAACCGCAGTCCCGTCGGTTAGCGGCCAAGAACCTTGAGTTGACCCAAATCACACCAGTGCCGGATTGGCTCAGTGTTGACAAGGACAACTTCAAGGGTGCTGTTTCCCGCGTTCCGACGCGCGAGGAAATTGCACCGATTGTCAATGAGCAGCTCATCGTAGAGCTCTATTCCCGTTAACAAGCTGACGAACTTGTTTGCCTCGAAAATGTTACGCGATGTGTGATGGGACCGGGTGTGATCGGCAGCTTCCTCAAATATCGACAGCAACCCCTCAATACTTTCGCCTCCGGGCCTGCGCGATGCGGGGATTTAGGATGACTTGGCTCATTTTGCCATCTAGCAGCCTGTCGGACTTATACTTCGCGTCATCACAAATGAGAATTTATGAAGAGTTGAAAGTTGAGAGACAGCAATGAATCCAGTTCGGTCTGGTGGGTTGAGTTGATTGAATCAAGAAAGGCGTCGATGGCCGCGGTGAATTGAAAGGACTCTGGGTAGTATCTGCTACGCAAACATTTCGTCTTCGTGAGCTTCCAAAGTCTTTCGATCAGATTAAGATTCGGGGAGTAAGGCGGAAGATAAAGTATGCCGCCACCGATTTTCTTGGACACCGGGTAGGGCCACCCAAACACCATGAACCCTGTGTCCAATACCCATACCGATCCTCACACCCACA
>Ga0163144_10008332_pt1 | contig 22445 bp, 11 predicted proteins | sample OliLak19BULKMAT1_FD_123175 | JGI IMG/M metagenome (GOLD analysis project Ga0163144, IMG submission 123175) | Freshwater microbial mat bacterial communities from Lake Vanda, McMurdo Dry Valleys, Antarctica - Oligotrophic Lake LV.19.BULKMAT1 | ecosystem: Environmental > Aquatic > Freshwater >...
GCCGAGATGCTCATCAAGAAGGACTACAAGCTGACGAAGCTCAAGGGCGAGATCGACGACAAGGACAGCGAGGCGTTCTGGAAGCGGGTGGAGGCGGCGGTGGAGATCGGTGTTGGGGAGTGAACGGGAGTAGCGCTAGGCGTTCTTCTTCGATCTTGGAGCTGCCTTCAGAAGTCGCGGCCCACTCACCAATTCAGAGCCCACGATTGAGGGTGTTATTGAGGCATTGGCATGACTGAAACGCTCGACAAACAACGCCGTGCTGGCAGTCAGCCAATACGCCGAAGCCTTGCAAAATCAGGGCACGACACACCCCCGGGCACCGCAAGGAACAGCTTCTTGCCAAACCACACTCCGCCCATCCCCGGTCCAGCTAAATCGTTAGAAGCGCGCATCACTGTGGCCACTCCGACCGTGAGCGTTCGCCGCCTCACGCTTCGGCATCCCCGGCTGTTAACCTTTGGAAGAGGCCCAGCAGCACTTCTGCATCCAACGCTGCATATTCCATCTGCTCTTTGCTCAGCGGCCTCGATCGCCAATCGCTCACCTGCTGACTTTTATCGAGATCCAGCCCGAATTCGCGCCAAACGACGGCGCGCAGGCTGTGCCCGCCCTCAGCGTCGATTCCGTACTTCTGTCGCGAAAGGCTCAACGTATCAATGACAGAGTCGATGACAAACCCATGGCGGCCGAGGACCTCGCGCTCGAACGCAGCGTTGTGGATAAGCTTCTTCGTTTGGGCATTTTGTAGGACTTGGTGCAGTGGCTCCAGATCGGTCGCCTCCAGCGCGTCGATGAGATAGGTCCGAGCGGGCGTGGCGATCTGAATCAGGCAAAGCGTACGATTCGCCAGGGTGGTTTCGACGTCCAGACCGATCAGCGGTTCGCCGGCCAATTCGGCAACCGCGGATCCCAATTCATCAATGGTCCGCACCCAAACAATTTCGCGCGCGCTGTCCCTGCGAAGCGGACCGGCGGCGACTCGCATCTCCATTCGATCGACGCGCGCCTGGTCGTCAACGGAAAGCTCTCTAAATCCCGCCGGGATGCGAGCGCCCGTATGCGTGGTGCCTGAAAGCCATCGCCACGCGCCACCGACATCCAGCAGGTAGCTGGCAACCACCTCACGTTCGACCCACGGAGGCATGAGTGTTTGAAATTTGCTCAGGCGGTAGGATGGTAGCGATTCGGCAACCTCGGCCCACAGCTTATGGTTCTCCCAGAACTCGATCTCGCGGAGTTTGGAAATGGCGTCGTCGAACCGTTCGCGGTTGACACTTCCGCCGCGAATCTTGATCAAGAAGTTATCGGGAATGACCTTCCAGTCTCCGCCGACGGCTTCAAGCGCATATCGCAGGGTCGCGTTGATGCGACCCCCAGCAAAGGTCCACCACCGGATCTCATTTCCATCAACCTCGACCCCGCCGCGACCTGGCGCGAGGTCCGATGGCATCGCGTCCCGGTATTCATCAAATGCCTTTCGCGCGGAATCGTCCAGATACCCGTACGTCTCGCCTCCCGTCAGGACAGCGAGAATCTTCTGGCAGACCTCGAAACCCAGAAACTGGGGTAAAAAACCACCCCATGTCGGCTGGCGCCCGCGCGGCGCTGGTTCGACCACCACCCTTCTATCGTCGTGCTGCACACGTGTCACGTTCCAGGGACGGCCTCCGAGCAAGAAGCAACTGACGCCATCGACAAGGCGATCAACGAACCCTTGGTGAAGTGTTCCGATCGGTTGACCTGAGGATCTCTCCACCGTGTAGCTCTGCGGGCTGGAAAACACGGCAAACATTTCCATGAAACTCTTGCGGCCAAAACGTTTCTCGGCTTTCGGCCCAATCACCAGACGCCCGGACGCAAGCCGCAAGGCACCGTCGCGCACCATCCATGTCACAAGGCGATCGTACTCGCCCCGGTGGATGCCGTGAAAGTCAGGCACTTTCGCCAGGTGCGTCCATGCGTCGTCCGCCGTCACACCGTCACTGGCCAGCGACATGGCTAGGATTTGGTGAATCAGAACCGGCCAACAACGCCCGTCGACCTCAATGTGTTCAACCCAACCCGCCTTCGCAAGTTCGATAAGCGCAATGGCTTGCACGATGGCTTCGCTCGAATCACAAAAGAAGGTGGTGTTGGCGGCCTGACCCGCTCGGCGCCCGGTTCGGCCCATTCTCTGAAGGAATGAGCTGACGGTATCCGGTGCCCCTGCTTGCAAAACCCGATCGAGATCCCCCACGTCGATGCCCAGTTCAAGCGTTGACGTACAAACAACGCACGCATCAGCACCATGATGAAAGCGTTCTTCGGCCAGTTGGCGTTCTTCGTAAGAAACAGCGCTGTGGTGCACGTATACAGACGTGCCAGCGCGACGCATAAACTCGGCGACCGCCTCGGTGGTTGCGCGCGATTGGCAAAAAAACAAACTCTTGTGGCCCTTGGCGACACGGGCCGCGTCGGTCGCGAGCTGTTCCAGATCGGGGCGATGCACAATCAGCAATTGCCGTTTGGCGGGCTGCCTGGGCGGGTCGACGATGCGCACGTTGCGGGCAGACGATCCCCGAATCCACGCAAGGATCGCCTCGGGGTTACCGACCGTCGCACTGAGCCCAATGCGCTGAACATCGTGTTTGGACGCCTTCGCGATGCGCTCCAGCACGCTCATCAGGTGTGCGCCCCGATCCGTGCCAGCCATCGCATGAACCTCATCGATGACGACCACGCGAAGATCAGCAAACAAACGGCGCGCGTTGACCCGCTTAGAGATCAACATCACCTCCAGCGATTCCGGGGTCGTCATCAGCAGTTCAGCGGGTTCCTTCAGAAATGCACGACGCTGCGAATCGGTGGTATCCCCGTGCCACACAAAACGACGCAGTCCGACCATCTCCGTGTACAAACCCAAACGCTCGGCCTGATTGTTCAGCAGCGCCTTGATCGGGGCCACATAGATCGCACCCACGCCATCGGGCGCATCCGAAACCATTTGCGATAGCGTCGGAAACATGGACGCCTCGGTTTTTCCGCCTGCTGTGGGCGCCAAGATGACCGCATTGTTGCCTTCCAAAAGTACTGCACCGGCTTCTTCTTGAACCGGTCGCAAACTCGACCACCCGAGGCGCGTCGCTATCGCTTCCTGCAAGCGCGGCGCAAAGCGAGCGAACGTGCTCACCAGGCGTCCTCTTCCGGAACCAATTTCTCGTCTTCGCCCTCCGGAACAGCGAACGGCTCACCGGATAGCGCATGTTGTTCCTCCGCGCTGAGCGATGCGGGGGTAAACCCATAGTTATCCATCGGAACGTAGTCATCATGCTCATCGACCTTATCCATTTGGTCGACGAACTCTCGCAGGAATTGCCGGGGCACAACCCCCACGTCACCCTTGAATCCAGCGGTCACTTCCCTGACCATCCGTTCGACAAACTCGGTGTTCACACGGGCATCGATGCGTGTGCGATCTTTGGACTGATACATTTCCCGCAATTTCAGCGCCACCGCACGCAATCGCTCGGCGTCAAACGGAACCAGTTCCAGTTGCGCCTGACGCAAGCTCGCGAACTTGCCCTGTTTTAAAAAACGAATGCGATCGTGCAACGGAGCCAATCCGGCGACCCCATGTCGTGTGTCAAAAAACTCTGGCGTCCCGGTTATCAGCCACAACAGGCCCGGATATGATCCGGCCGCGTCGGCGATTTGCCGAATACCGTTGAGCGATTTGTGTCGCGAATCCGATCGCATGCGCAAGATGGTTTCGGCCTCGTCGATTACGATGACAAGGCCCGCATAACCGGCTGCCTTCACGATCTCAAGCACGCCGCGCAGGTAATCAAGCGCATCACGGCTCCCGATATCCCCCTTGATGCCGGCGGCTTTCTTCGCCGAAGCGGCCACGTTCCCGCTGCCGCACAACCAGGAGATGAGCGCACCCGCCTCGGCGACATCCCCTTTCTGCTTAAGGTCGAAAATGGTCTGTATCACGCGGACAAAGTCTTGCGGCGCCTGTCCACCAGTCAACGACGCCAGATCCTCGTCAAGGCGTTTGCGCACTTTTTCATCGAACTCGGCAGCATCCTCGTCCTCACCAGCGGCTATCAACCCCTCTTCGATCTTCCCGATCCAGCGATCCAAAATATCACCGAGCGCGCCGCGCGCACACGATGCCGTGCCCAACTCCATCATCACCTTGCGATACACATCGTCGAAGCGGTGGAACTTGAGATCGTTGTCGGAAACCACCACGAAGCTGGTAGCGAAGTTGCTCGTCTGCGCATCGAGCAGGGCCAGGCGCGCCATGAAGGTCTTGCCGCATCCGTACCCGCCGCGCAGAAATTTGATGGTGCCCTCGCCGTCCCGCGCGAGTTCAAGCTGCCGGTGCAATTCACCCCGCTGCTTTTCGATGCCCACAGCAAAGGTTTCGATGCCCTTTTCAGGAACCAGGCCTTTCCTCAAGGATTCGAAGACGTGTTCAACGTCCTTCTTGGTCATCGTCTTCATGTGCCGCTCCTTCTCGTACGTAGCGTTTTGCGCCCGATACAACCTTGATGCGCACGCCAAACGGAACTTTGGCGGCAAACTCTTCAAACCGAACCGCGAAGCGGCGAGCGAGCCGCGGCCCACCTAAAATGTTAGCGACCTCGGATTCGGTGACGGTGCCATGGGCGGCAAGGTGTTCAAACACCTGGCGAATGCCACCAACGGGAAGTTCCTGCAGCCACCCAGCTGTCGAGACACTGACAACACTTGAGGTGGATTCACCGAGGGCTACAAGCTTGTGCGGCGGCGGAACGTCGGACAGCGTGCGTGCCGCTGCGACGGGGAACCGGGCATCCAGAACACAGGGCACCACCTCGTAGCGCTGACCGGGGTGATACAGTTCCATTTGCACCCGATCGGTCGCCGTTCCCGAGAGACGGAAGAACAACTCGAAACTTTGGGATACGGCGGCCACGACGACTCCACCGGCTATCTCCGCCTTGCCACGCACCTGGCACAACTCTACGCTGACATCTTCAGTACCCGGTACGCGAAGGGCGATTTCAACTTCCTTCGGCCCACCAAAATCGAATGCGTGTTGGTCAGCCAGTTCCACTTTGGCTTCGATGCAGTGCATACCCGCAACACCGTCGCGAACCAAAGCCGTTAGGGTATACCGGCTTGTGCTACCGCCTGCGGCTGCGCGGTGAACCACAGTGATTACGGGAATCACGCGTTCTTGCAGGCTGTTTCCGCCGTGTACAAAGCTCATGGAACGGCGGCCGATGTCAAACACGGCGGTAGTTTCGGGAAACATCACATGCCCCTGCACCCCCTCATAACCAAGGTCGGAAAGCGCCACACGCACCTCACCAGCGTGATCGGCGGCGTGCGCGGAAAACACATGGCGGCGTTTCGGATCAACCTTGCGACCATGGGTGATAGCGGATGCCGCGGTTTCATCCAGCAGCAAAAAACCGTGGTCGCTTGTGAACACGAACCGTCGCACGCCGGCATCGCGCAACAGACCCCACGCGGCCCGAAGTTTCTGAATGGCCAGGTCGAATACGGCAGGACCCACGCCTTTTTCACCGGCGTTGTCGATCTCCATGCTGTGGACCACCACCAGCCGCGCCTGAGCGACCGCTTTTTTCAGCGACGCACTGTCTCTTGAAACAACTTCTTCCAGCGTCAACCACGGGCAGGTGTTGCCACCCACGCGACCCTGCATGGCACGTTTTCGGGTTTCGGGGTCTGAAACCCTGAATTCGCCCGTTGTGAACCCTTGCACTTTGCCGCCGTTGATATCGGTGATGGATGGCGTTAATCTACCGTTGGTGGCAACGGGCGCGAGCACATTCATGCCGACCTCGGTCACGGTGGGCAATTCCGCCAAACGCGCCTTTAGCGCAATGGTGGTGGACGATTCGCTTTGCAGTTGCCGGAATAGCTCCTCGCCCATTTCGAAGCGAAAGGCATCCACGACAAAATAGGCAGTTGTCCCTGCTTCCTGCGCCATGGGCCGCACAATTTCATCGAACAGTGTTCTTTGCTGCCGCCCAGAATCGGGCAGAAAGCCGTGGCTGCGACACAGATCATTAAGATCGCGCGCCCACGCATCCGCCCATGCGCGCCACAGGGTTCGCATGTCATCGAGGCGCGCTCGCAATGTCTCGAACTTGGGCAGTTGCGGATACAGCAGGGCCAACCGCCGCTGTTCCAGGTGGCGATGCGCCTGATCCACAGCAGCGCCGCATTCAATGTAGAAATCAACGGCCGCGTCCAAACTGTCTTTGTTGGTGATATGCCCGCCCGCCTTTTCAATGGCGTTCCCCAACACAGCTGCATGGGCGATAAGCAGCCAGGCAGATTGGCGGGTGGGATCTTCTTTTAGCCAGTAAGATCCGTGGGTCGAACGGGTGCCGATGCGCAGAGCGGCCCACTCGGCGGCGGTGTTCCAGTTGCGACCGCCGAGGTGATCGAGCGCGGCAACCAGCACCTTGTCTTCCTCGAACCGGAAGGTATCGATGCGCCCCAGATTCTCGGCCTTTGCGGCGTCTACTTCGACGCGCAGCATGTCTTCGGTTTCATCCGCCGTACGCTTATAGAAAACCGCATGTCGTTCGCGAAGGTGGGCGGCGACAGCATAACAGGCTTCGATAACGGGCCGAGGGAGACCGGCCATTTGCTGCAAGAGATTGGCCACGGGGGGGCGGCGCAGATCATCAACGTATTCGACGCACAGGCACCAACTGGCACAGGCAAATGCAGCGTCATTGGGGCGCGGCTTCGTAGAGGGCATCGTCCGGGCGATCCACTCGGTGGAAAGTCCGGTGGCAACCCGCATTCGCTGCCACAGGTTTTCAGCGTGGCCCTGGGTAACCTGCTCGGCAGCGAACCCGCCGACAAGTAATTCGTCAAAGATGGCTAGCGGTTGCATGGCCCGAAGCTGCGCGCCGATGCCGGAATCACCATCGGCGATCGCGGCGGCCAACCAGGCGTCGGCGGCTTCCAGTGACAATCCGCCTTGCGCTTGGAATGCGCTGATCTGTTCGGGTCGCACTTTGCCGCCAGCGGCTTCGCTGATCAGGGTATCGATGCCTTTGCGATAACGAACGCCGGCGGAATACAGTTCCAGCAGCGGGGTTTCGCGCACGGTGTCTTCGTTGAAACCGGGCAAGTGGATGACAAGTTGGGTTTTCTCTGTGCCACCGCACAGGCCTTCCAGCGACATCATCAGGTTGAGGTGGCTGCCGCGAAATGCCTTGATGTCGTAGGGTAGTTGGCCGGCCGAGCGTGCCTGGACGAGGCGGTCCACCATGGGTGTGTAGTGACTGTCGAGATCAAGCCACACGACGATGCCGTGTTTGCGCACCCAATTGCGCAGGTCGGCCTCAAGCGCCTCGGAAACTGGGCCGCCGATGGTGGGCGATGGGATCATCCGGCGTCCTCCCACAATTTCGCCACAGGCTTTGGCGAAATTGATCGAATGCGGGCGACCCCGGCGCAAAGGGCCCCAATTGCCACGGACTGTGGCAATGTGACGCAGCCGGTTAGTTGGGCCACAGGCCGTGGAGTTTCCAGCAACAGCAAAGAATCGACGAACGCTGTCTGTTGAATCTCCTGGGCCGAGGGGAGTTGCGTTTCAAATCTCACGACGCACCCTCCATGATGGACCAGACCCGGTAGTAGCTCTCCCCGCGCTCGCCCATTGCTTTCGTCCACTCGCTCACGTTGGCCGCGCGGAGCCGACCGCGAACTCGGTGAAGTGGTTCGTCGGCTTTGACGGCGAGCACTTTGGCAAGTGCCGGCGCCGCCGTCCTGGGTACGCCCAGCAACCTGAGAGCGACGGCCTCGTCAGTGTTGACACCGTAGTACACGCGCGCCGGGAGGTTGCGGAGTCTTCGCTGCTCGTCAGGGGACAACTCATCAAAGGCATTCCCCAGCGTCAGGGACTGAAGCGCGGAGAGCCCCCACGATACGGTCTGGGTTAGTCGCCCGAACACGCTCCGACAGCAACGAGTCATTGCAGCGACGGGATCAGTGGCTGGTTCATCGCTTTCTTCTTTGACGGCTTGGCTGAAGTAGTCGGTCGCCATCTCGGGAAGCGGACGACCCTGCACCCAGTCGCAGATGATTCGGGCAAGCTTGTCGCCGTCCGGGCTCGTTCCACCAGTCACGGCTTCGAGCGGCTCTCGAAGCTCTGGCACCTGAAGAAGAAGCCCCATCATTCGCCGCAGGTCATCTCTGCGACCTGCGAACAGCTCGGGTGACCAGACGTCATCCGGCAGGTTCTCCTGACTAATCCTCGCAAGGGTGGCGCTGACCGACTCCCACGAGAATCCGGTGGCATCGACCAGACTGAGTGGCTTACCCTTGATGCGTTCAGCGTAGGCGTACACACCTTGCACCAGGGTATCGGCCCAACCCTTGTGGCTCTTGCGGAGAGCTTGAAAGCCAAGCGTTCCACGCAGCACCTGCTCAACTTGAGCGGCGAATTGCTCGTGGTTGCCAATCTGACGATAGGTGTGCGCCAGGTACTGGACGAAGGCGGACCAGCCGGGCTGATGTGACAGGGATTCCAAGTGTAGCAGCGAACCCGTGGCGGCTGCTGCCTTCACCATGTCGACCAGAGTCGAGTTCAGTTCGCCGACCGATTCATCAATGAATTTCTCCAGTACCTGCTGCTTGGCATCGTCTTGGGCCGCCAGGACCACCACACCGAGATCTCCTTGATCAACACGACCCGCCCGGCCAGCAATATTCCAGAAGTCCTGGGGAGGCATGTCCTTGCGGAAGGGAAACTTCCTCAATCGGTACTGATGGCTAGCGAAGACAATGCCGGACACCGGGAAGTTAACGCCTTGCGCTATGGTCGTTGTTGCAACCAAAACGCTCAGCCGCTCGTTCTCCGTCAACCACTCCACGAGAGAGCGCGAGTCCTCGGACATCCCTGAGTGGTGCACCCCGACGCCATACTCGAGCAAGCTAGCTAGCGGGAAGTCCTGTCCCATCTCGTCGACGAGGAATCGCCGGACGTGTCTGAGATCATCGCCGTCCAGGCTGCGCTTGTTCTCCTCAATCTTGAACGTGTCGGCGATCCCCCATGTTGCCGCTGGGGTGTCAGCAAGCACAATGACCGTGCCTCGCTTCTGAAGGACTTGCGCTGTGGTTGCAGCGATCTTGCCAGGCGATTTCGCTACTGCCGACCACGCTAAGCCGAGAGGACGTGGATCGCCGATGCCAATCTGCTCCGGAATGTTAAGGGTGTTACGCGTCGTATGTCGCGTGTGCAAGGACAGACTGAACTCGCCTTTGGCATCACCGCGATCCACGCGAGCGATCGCCACCACTCGGTCGTTAGGCGTCCAGTCGACGCCCATGTCGATGCTCTTGTTACTGTCGGGCGAAAGCCAGCGAGCGATCTCGGCGCTGTTGCGGATGAAAGGCGTCAGCAGGAGAAACTGCGCGTAGCGACACTCTCGGTTGATGGTGGCAAGAAGTAGCTCGAGCTTGAGGCCGCGGTTCTCGGAGGCCAGGCCATGCGCCTCGTCCACGACGACCAGAGTAAGCGGACGGCCGATCTTCTCTTCCCATCCCCCACGGAGCATCAGGTCCAGCTTCTCGGGAGTGGTCACAAGGATGCGGAACTGCTGGGCCCCGTCGGCCTCCGTGAGCATCCCGGCCTCAAGACCATCTACTTCCAGCGCCGGACTCACCTTCTCGACAACGGTCCCGAGGTGCGCGAAATCTCGACGCAAGCGTGCAGCTACCTGATTCACAAGAGCACGCGTAGGAGCCAAATAGGCAACCCAGCCGTTCTCCTGGTCGAACTGATTCAGCGCCTGGAGGATCCGAAACTCCGCGATGAACGTCTTTCCGCTCGAAGTTGGCAGGCTTACTACGACGGCTCGATGACCCGAACCAAGCAAGCCCTCCTCCCGCAGCGTCCGTCTTTGGGGTGGCAGCATCTCGAAGATCGGGCGCCTTCGATCACGAGCGGTCAGCGACTCAACGAATCGGGTTACCCTGCTGTTCACCGCGCGGGTCACTGTCCAGATACTGCTATCGACCATTACCCTTGCAGCCCGAGCCAGAAGTCGCGACATCGCCTCTCGCTCGATCAGTTGCCCGCGGGCCGAAGCCCCGATGGCTCGGTCGAACTGCGCCTCGAGTTGCTCGCGGATGTCGAAGTGACCGTCGACTGACCCCTGGCTGAGATAAGCGCCTAGAATCTCTGCGGCCTTCGCAAGATGGTAGTGCGCCATGAGTTCCCAGGCCGGGCGCACGTCCTTGCGCGCCTCGGCTTCTTTCAGGAACCTTGGTTCGATCGCTCGCTGGGCTGCACGAATGGAGACGATTCGCGCCTGGACAGCATCGAGATCGTCCCATCCCTTCTTTCTCAGCAGACGCAGCCAAACGTCCAAGACCGAAGACCATACCCGAATCCCCCAGTCCGGCGAATCGAGCGGGAGGATTGGGAGTTCACGCTCCGTGACGATGCGCCGGAAGTCGGCCGAGCGATCACCGACCACCGCAATGCAGCCCAGGCGTACGAGCCATTCCGCTGCGGCAACAGGCTCGTCAGACCACGCCAGCGTTCTGGCGATCTGAAACGTCTCATCAGCTACGGCACGAAGCTCGGCCACTCGATCCTCGTCCTCCAGGGCATCGAACAGCTGCAACTCCAGCGCGTTGGTGACGAACTGGATCTCCCGGTCGTCGACCTCGCCAGCCGGCGATCCCAGAGCGTTCGTGAGCCTGCGTCGACTTGCCTCGGTCGATGCGAGGAGCAGCCGCTCCTCGCCTACCGCCATTCTGAGCCAGGTGCCTGCTGTCATGGTGCACCCCGATGCAGCAAAGCCGGCCAATCCTTGATCGGTACAGGAAGATACCAGGCAGTGATCTCGATGCGCGTCGGGTTGCCAAGACTCTCGGCGATGGCCTTCGCACGAGCAGTTACGTCCAGTTCATTGGGCTCCGTGTCGCGAAGAAGAATCCCGACGAGAAGAATCTCCTTCCCAAGCGACTGCACATAACGCTGAACCGCCGCCCGATAGAGTGCTCGGTGCTTGATGGATTCGCATCGTGCGCGAAGCCACTTCAGTAGCGCGTGCTGGATGTCGAGGCGCGTTGCTTCGTCCTTCAGCTGCCACGCCATTCCCCCGCTGCCATTCATAACGTTGGGGGGTTTGTTCGTGTCGGAGGAAGTCTTTACCTCTCCGAAGAGCAAGAGGACCGTGTCGCCCTCCTTGCAAAACCCGACAAGGTCGGCGCCCGGCAAGCTCGCCCTTGGCGTGCGGCGATCGCGAACGAGGTTCCACGGCCAGCAGATCTCTCGTGCCTCATCATCTGCCAGAACGCACTCGGCCAGGGCTTCTCCGACTGCCCATGCCTTTTCCTCTGGAACGGCTCGAAGGAGATTCTCGACGAACTGCGTGGCCATGCCCGTTGTGGCCATCCCTCGGAGTTCGGCGGCGAACGGGTCCTGGGTTTCGTCATCGTCAACACGAGCACGAACACGGTCGGCGATGTACGCACGGAAGCGCTCTTCGTCGGCCACGACCTGGCCACGCCATTGAGCTGAGCCGTGAGACCCCGCGTACCGCGTTTCTGGTGAAAGTGCTGCAACCATTTCAGTCCCCCTCAACTCCTCCAGCAGCGCCTGGTAGACAATTGAACAATTCGATGCCGTCGAGGTGTGCTCATGCGGGCTCCTCGTCGCCCGTTTCGCCATTCGGATCGTCGGAGGCGATGTCCGAATCCTCACCATCGGTTTCGTCTTCCTCGAAGAGGACTCGGGCGGGGACGAGGTTCTTTATGAGTACCGCGCGCGCCTTTACTCGGTCGGGGTGGGCGGACTCGAAGGTGGTGCGGGCGTCGGCTTCGTCGGGGGCGCGCAGGTGGAAATCGGCGCCTTGTTTTTCGGCGAGGCGAAGTTCCATGGCCCACACCTCATCGGGCAGCGCCGACCACAAGCCGCGCTCAAGGATGCGTAGCTCGGATACGAGGGTGCGGTCCTTGCCGCGGCCTGTGCGACGAATGGCTTCCTTTTCGATGGCGGCAAGGGCCTCGGGGGCGTGGTCGCGAATCCAGGCGGCGCGGTGGGGGGCATCGCCGTGATCACTCCGATCACGATCGCCGGGGCGATAGGGGGCTTCTGTTATACGAAAGTCGGGGGAAATCTCATCTTGAAGGCGCAATTCCCACGCCCAGGCGCGGCCCGAGTGGTAACGCCAGAAGCAACCGTGGGCCACACCAAGGGAGGGATCCTGTTGGCATCTTTCGTCCACGCGGGTCGGCCAGTAGCGCATGGCAAGGTGTGACCAATCGTAGCCTTTCTTGCCGCCGACGGTTGCGAGTTCTTTGTACCACTTCTTGGGATCCTTCCACTGCGGTTCCAGCAACTTCCACAGTGCGGCGCTGTTGATCATCACGCCGTCGTCGAGATCGGGGGCGTAGCGGGCGTCTTGCTCGCGCGGTGGGCACTTGCTGTCGGTGGGCAGGGGGCCGCGGTCGGCACATTGTTCAACGTCGGCAACGAAGGTTTGCAGTTCGTCGCGCGCCTTGAGGACCTTGTCGTAGCGTTTTTCGGCGTCGCGGGCGGCCTTTTTGTCGGCGCCGTCGCGGGCGGCGCGCAGATCGGTTAGTTCGCCTTCGATGCGAGCGAGCGCGGGGTGCAGGTGATCGGCCAGCAGGACGCGCAGGGTGCGGTCATCGAAGCGGTGGATGTTGACCCAGGCGACGAAGGTCTTCTTTTGGGATGACAGTGGCCAGTGGATGGGGCGGGTGTCGTACATGCCCTTGTGGACGTCCTTGAAGAAATCGAGGGCGAGCCAATCACGGAGGGTGCGCTTGGTGTCGATGGCGGGGCCGTGGGTTTTCCAGGCTTCGTAAAGTGGTACGGTTGCGGCGTGACCGAGGCCGTCGCGTTTGTCTTCGGCATCGAGGGTGGTGTCGAGGAACAGGATGCCGGCCGGGAGCGCATGGGTGAGGTCGGCGGTGGTGGGGTCAAGGAAGCCGTCGCCGTTGGCGGCAAAGCGACCAAGCGCAACACCAAGGGCGAAACTCAGGTGGTCGGTGGGGGGCTCGGGATCGAGTGCTTCGGTGTACTCGGGGAGGGGGGCGCCTTCGGGGCGATCGACGGCAAGTTGCGCCCAGTCTTGGACGTGATGCCAGGGCGATGGGCCGGGGCGTTTGAATTCGACGGAGGGTTCGCGGTGGGATTCGTGTAATGCGAATGCGGATTCGACTTGAGCGAATATCGTGTCCGCACCGACAATAGGGAACAGGGGAAGTCGGTTGACGTCGCCGACCTCGAAGTGAACACCAGGGTTGAGCGAAGAGAGGATGTCTCGGGAACGTCCGCTGTTCATGGCACACACGGCGCCTGCAAGATCAGTTGGGAACACCGACGACCCCATGTTGCCGAAGATGCTCGGATAGCGATGAACGCGCGCGCTGAAGTTGGCACCGATCATCGAAAACGCAACGCCGCGGGTTCCTAAGAAAAACTCCTCACTAGCAAGGCTACACGTCTCAACTCCCGTCTTGTGGCACTTCGATACCTTGACTGGCACGCCCCTGGCTGCCCAATTGGCAACTTCCCGAAGCTCCTCAAACCACTGCCGTCCCTTCCCGCCGTTTACGAACGGAAGCCATGCGATCGGGTAGGATCGCGCATGTCCGCTGCGTGTACCTATCTCCCAGACGAGGCGAACGAAACGTGGATTGTCGCCAGTCGACTGTGCCGCGCGCCCCGGGGACACCTTCCCAATCAGGGGGGCGCTTTGGTAGGCGCGGAGCATTGAATCGTCCCACCAATAGACCAGGGGCCACTCCGGCACGACCTTCAGCGCGGCCGGGTCGAAGGTGTGGCGGCCGACGTGGCAAAGCGTTGCGGCGCGCTTGCGGGCCGTACGTTCGTTGTCGCGCGAACGGTCGTCCCTTGAGGTAGGGCCAAGCGTGACGGACTGGCGCCTGGGATCGTCGCGAACAAGTATCGCGACCGCAACGGCGACAACCTCGTCGGGCACGTCTTCAAAAGCCCCTCGATCGAAGTCACCCAAACCCTGAAGGCCATGTTCGGAAAGCAAGACATCCCTCAGCCCAGCAAACGTCTTAATAAACATCCAGTTCCGCATCATCAGCATCGCCGACACGCCACCCTTGCGCACCAATTCCAACCCACGCAGCAAGAACGCCGCGTACAGGTCCGCCTTGCCCAGCGGATACGCCTTCTCTAGATACTTCGCATCCGCCATCTTGCTTGTGCCCTGGTACGGCGGATTCGCCACCACCAGGTCATACGTTTCCTCGCGCGCCATCCGCACAAACCGCACACCCGCCGCAAGCTGCTCACCCCGCAACCGCAACCCCAGATCATCCCCCGACGTGTGCTTCGATAAAAATCGCTCCAATCGATCCAATAAACTTGCCCGCGCCTCGCCCCGATCCAGCGGCAATCGCTGCTGCTTCTCGGCAAACCCCTCAAACAAATGCCCCTGCTGCGCCAACGCCCGCCCCAACTCGGCCTCGTGCTGCGATAGCGCCTCGTCCACCGCTCGATCCACCTTCAGCAAACTGCCCAGGTGATCCGCACCACGCAACGCATGGACAACGGAATCCGTCAGCGCCCCCGGGATCCCGGTTTCCCGCTGTACCTCGCGCCGCAATTCCACCAGCGCCGGATCATCATCCGACAAACTCGCCAGCTTCAAATTCGACGCCACCAGATTCAACCGCTCGGGCCGCGCCCCCGGCGCAATCTGCTGCGCCTTTAACCACAAAGTCGCCGCCGCAATCTGTACCGCGCGCGGATCCAAATCGATGCCATGCAGATTGTACGAAAGGATGCGCTCGACGATCGCATTATCCTTCCAGGCCTCACCGCGATGCCGCGCCTCCTCCCGATACAGCGCCACCAACAAATCTAACGCCACCACCAGGAAATGCCCCGACCCCACCGCCGGATCCAAAATCTTCAGATCCCTAACAGTCGCTGGCGCCTGCGCCACCGCATCATCCGGAATCTCCTGTGGAACGTAATACGCCCAGCGCCGTTCCGCATCGGTGTTTAAAGGCATCAACGCCGTTAATTCAACTTCGCCAGCATCCCGCTTCGTCCGCCATTCCACACGTCGCGCTTCCAGCCCCGCCAATGTGCCGTCCGCTTGCGCCTCAGGCGTCCATCCATGCTTCATGCACATCGCCAGCCACATCGGGCCCAGGCTGTTTTGCAACAGCCAATCCACCATGTAGCGCTCGGTAAACATCTGCGTCTTGCTGGCGATCTCGTGGGGTTCAATCTTGCCGCTACCCCACGTCTTTTTGGGATTGATCTTGTCGTCGAGACGTTCACGCTCCGGATCATTCCAATACTGGTAGACCCACCCCAACGTCATGTCGTCGGTCCAGCAACTGTCCAACGATTCCTGGTTCAGTTCCTCGACCACAAAACGCAACGTCGCCGCCGGCATCGGAATCAGATCCGCCACACCCGCCGCACCAAAAAGCCCTGGCAACTCCGTTGCCAGATCCTCAAACACCAACCCCAACAAAAACGCATACCCTTCGGTTTCATCGCCGCGAACCAAGGCCGGCGCTAACTGCCGAAACTGCTTGTACCCCTGACTTTCCCACCCGCCCCCAACCACAGCCGGCCCACGTAACACCCGCCCATTTTCCCCCGGCACTTCCATCAACCGCAACACAACCAGCCGATTCAACCACGTATAAGCCGCCTGCTTTTCCGCATCCCGGCGAAAATCATCCGAAGTACGCTTTGCCCCATCCCCCTTCCCATCCGTGCGCACCTGCTCGGCAATCCAGGCCTCCAACCGCTCGCGCCAAACCCGCCTAGCCTCGTCTAGCCTTGCATCCCGTGTTCGAACGGAAAGCCGATACACCGATTCCGTGTGATCGTGCAGATCCCGCAGCAAGCGCTCCCGCAACCCGCGAATCGTTTTCGCAAGCGCGCGCTTGGCAGTCGATGTCATCATGTCAGTCGCACCCGAGCGCCAGCACGGATCTGTTCCAACAAACGCGTGCGGATTTCGTCCAACAACGCATCAACATCTGCCTCCGATTGCAATTCCCGGTTGCGCAGATCCAAATGCACCCGCGCAATCATCGGTTTGTCGCCTTCGCTAAGGATCGCATCCAACGCGTCGTTGGCCTGATCTTCAGCTTTGCACAACGCGATTGAGAACGGATCCTTCAGCGCGCCCAACGACGGCGCTATCGCTTCCGCCGCCGTGTCCGTCGCAGCACCCGCCAACGGACGCAACACCTGATGTGCCTTTTCCCCGGTCAGCGTGCTGAAGCCATCGCGCATCTTGATCCGCCCCCGCGCCGCCTCCGCCTCTTGCTCCTGCCATTGCAACAACCGACGCCGCTCGATGACATACGCCGCACGAATCTGTGCGATGTCGGCAGACAACCCCGCAATCGCGTGCCAGGGCCGGTCTGAATCCAAATGTCGCCGAACCTCGGATGCCGCCACCGAAACGTTGGACGCCCCCACCCCCAACTCCGCGATCTGTTGCGCCTCATAAACCAGCACCCCGTGCGCATCGTTCACTGCGGCGATGGCATCGTCGGTCAGTTCCGCGTCGTACAGTTGAAGCATCTGGACGCCATCTCGCAATGCATCCAAATGCTTCGCGACCAGTTTCACTGTCGGCTTGGTCTGGCGACACGTGCGAATGCACTGCTCTAGCGCCTCGCCCAACCGAGCAAAAACCGCCGGCCCGCGCGGCGATCCGGGCAAACGATCCAGTCGTGTCAGAACGCCACGCAATTGCTGGGCAAGTTGCGGAAAGCGCGCCGCCACTGCATCTGCGATCGGCGCCGGCTCACGGTCCAACTTCTCATCCAGAAGATCCTCGAAGAACTTGCAGATCCGGGCCAGCACAGTAATCCCCGTGTCATCATCGTCGCCTGGGAACACTGTAGCCTTGCGAAAATCGCGATCCTTTTCAAACAGATCGCGCACACCCGCGTCGCGCACCGCCGTAATCTCGCTGCCAACTTCCGGCATCAAACGCACTTTTCCGGCGCGCAGCAAACCCGCAATGCACGACTTGACCACGTTGGCCGTGTAACCGTACGGCGGCCCGCCAAAGTGCGCCAACAACGTCGTGCCCCCAAGACCACGCTCAGCCACGATATGTTCTTGGACGCGGCGGGGTACCACACCGCTGCACGCTGGCACATAACGCCCCGAATCCAGATCTAGAATCCCCAACTCGCTTGAAAGAAACTTCGGCGATGGGCCAGAAAGTTCTGCGTCCACCAACTGAAGCAGTTCGGTAGGTTGAATCTGCGTTGCCACGAAATGCGGATATAAGTCTGGCAATACCCGCGTCGCCGTTGCGGAAACCACGACTGAGAAAGACGAGCCATGGTCCTGCGGCGAAATCAGTCGGCCGCGAAAGTACAACTTGCCCGACATGAACGCGTCAGCGATGGCCACGCGCGCAATCTTTTCCAGATCTTCCGCGCGGTTTTCCTCTTGCTGCAAAAGCAGTTTCCGCGCCGCGTTCAATGACTCGCGCCGTGGCTTGTACTTTCGAACCATCGCGCGAGATTTTTGCAGTTCGCGCGCCTTTTCCCTGGCCTGGTCGCTGTCCGCCGCTACCCAGATCAGCTGATCTTTCAGTGCCGTTTCTCCACTTAGGCGAACCCACGCGCTTTCCGCCGATTCTTCCCGCGACAGAAAACGGAAATCCACACGCATCACAGCGTCGTCACGCGGATCGACCAGCACCACGTCGTCTGCCTTGCGCCCATCCGAGAACACCGCCGCCCACGGAAACGGGCGCCCGTTCAATTTTGGCCGCTCGGGATCCGCCAGAAGGTACTTCAGGGCGTCTTGCACCACTTCACCCACCGATTCGGTGGGCACGCCAAGGTCGCGTCGATCACGTTCCCATTCTTCGCCCGCCGACGACTGGATTTTGTAACCATGCTTTTCAGAAAAGCCGAGCAAATTTCGGCGGCGCAGGGACTCCAGCGCATCGGTAACAGCCGGAACCTGATTGCCTCTGTCAAGCTGATCGTAAAGACACTGGGCGACCAGGTTGGCGTCGGTGGGCGTGGTATCAGAAACCAGTTCAAGCAACGCCACCGCTTTGGCCGCACGGACCAACAGCGCGTCCTCGGTTGCCGTACATTGGGCCAAGACGCGCGCCATCGAATCTTGCACGTCCGAATCAAGGGCCGTGTGTTGCACTTCATAGACCTGATCCAGCGTCACCAGCGTGCCCACCGGTTGGTCGGCAAGTTTCTGTTCGCGGAACAATTCGCCCAACAGCTGCAACAGGCCGCGAATGGCTTGGTCGTCGCCCTGCGCGCGGGCCGAGCGCGTGCGCAGCGCACTGGTGATTCGCAAAATCAGATCGATCTGGCCCGGCACCATCGGATAAACATCCACAAACTCGTCGGGCGTAACCGACTCGCAGCCGTAGGCGTAAAGCTTCAGATCGGGACGGTGTTGCTCGAACAAGGAGCGCAACCCAGCCTCATGTTCCGGGGTTTTCTGAAGCAAGCGCTTGTGGACAACATCGCGAATGTTGGTAGTCGCCAGATGAACGCGAAGCTTCGGGGGAAAGCGATCCTTGGCCCACACCAGAAAGGAATCGTCGGCCTTTTCGTCAAGTTGCTGTTGACCCAACGCCACCAGCCACGCCTTGCCCTTCAGTGTTGCGCCCAGCGCCGTAGCGAACGCGCGCAAGCGATCCACGCGATCTTTGTTGGCCAAAACGTACTGCGAAACCTCGTCGACCACCATAAACAGCGTGGTTCCAGGACGTCGAATGTCGAGCATGTCGCGAATGGCCGCCACCGCCTGTTCCGGGGATTCCGAACGCGTGTGCGTGCCCCCGCGGCTCGTGAACCAGCTCATGGGATCGGGGTACTTTTCAGGGAACATCCGCGACATCACCCAGGAGAACTCCTCCTCGGCCAGCGCCTTGTCCTTCACGGCGGCCCACGGCTGGCCTAAGGTCTCCTCGGCAATTTTCTCGAAGCGCGGCCATTGCTTGTCACGTTCCAGCGTCAACTCGAAATCCGCAACCAAAGGTTCCGTACTGCAGTAACCCAGTCGAAGCTGAACCTGCCGGACCGCCGCAGCATGGATGTGTTCTTTGTCGTCCGCAAATCCGCCGATATCGAACACAACGGCAATCGGATCAATCTTTTGCCGCAGTTTGTTCCACGCTTCTCGTAGCGCCTTACCATTGGGCGAGGTGTCCCTGCGCAGCCATGCCTCGGCCAGCGACGTACCGCCCGGCAACGCAACGCCGTCCAGCGCGAGCCCAAGAAGTTTTGCAAAACTGGATTTACCCGAACCGTAAAACCCCGACACCCAGACCGTGGGCAAATCGGGCCCACCGGGCCGTTCCAACTCGGAAGCGATGTTGGAAAGCAAACGAACGTATTGTTCGTGAATGCCACTTGGCACCCGCTTGTGGTTCGGATGTGCCTCCGGCCAGCCCCCAGTGATGATGTACTCCGCAACTTCGTCTGCCAGTTTTTGCGGATCCTGTTCGTGGAAGTAAACAACCGGCGGGATATCGCGGGTGACCTTGGAAAGGAAAATTTCTCGAATCGCCTTGGCTTTCATTACTGCTTTCATGGCCCCTTGTCCGTCCAGTCTGGATAAATGCGTGGTCGATAGTCGTGATCTGGTTCCAGCATCCCCATGAACGAAAGGCCCGTCTGACCCTGACGTTCACCAGGATAAAGAAGCACCACCGGCACATTGCGCGTTTTACCGTCCACGTGGCGCAACAGCGCGGATGATCGAAAGAACGGATACAGCGACCCGGCCCGACCAACGATGGCAACCGTTTGATCGATCTTGTCGGGATGGGCGTCCGCGTACTCGCCGATGATCTTGCTGCAATCAGCGGCAATGCCATCCGGCCCCTCGATGAGTGGCGCCAGTTTCGACTTGATGTAATTGAGGCCCCGGATGGGTTCTATCGACGCCATCTGGTACTCCATCTCGGCAACCCGCTTGACCCAGTTGTCGGGCTGTGCGCGCACGCGATCGAGTAAGAGCTTCTGCAAGTTGATTGAAAGCACCATCCAGCCGTTGGCGACCAGGTCGGAGCTGAGACGCTGTACTTCCCGACGTAGTTTAAACTCGTCCGCGGGAAGGTATTGAACAATCGCGAACCGGTAGTTTCGCATCGTGCTGATGCGCGGCCCCTGCTCATGGATGAGATCGCGCCTAAGCGCGCCGAATGCTTCTTGCAGCGGCGTTTTTTGGAAAAGTGGCGTGCTCACTGCGCAAGTTCCTCAGCATCTTGCAGATTCGCCTTCGTCCACGCTGCCAAATTCGGATGCCGCCAACCGAAATCAAACAGATCACCTTGGCGCACGAACTGCATCCCGGGCAAACTGGCCAGGCGCCCCTCAAGGAAGCGACCTTCAAGACCAACCGAGGCTAGGTATTGGTTCTCGAGCAACCCACCCTCGAACGTCACCTCGCGCATCAGGTACAACAAGTATTCCAGCGCATCATCCGGCACGCGCGGCAATACGATTTGTCTTGGATCGCGGTTCGAGGCCACAAGGCCAGCCGAAAATGCCGCGGACAACAGTTTGCTGGCGAACTGGATCCGCGTTGCCATGGTCCATCGTTCGGGGCCTTGATCACCGACCCAGGATGCGACCAGGTCACGCGTCACAGTCATACGCCCGTTGGCCCGCCGCTCGACCAGATATTCGCCCGCGAACGAGCGGTACAACGGATCTGAAAGCTGCAGATGCCAATGGCAAATCAACTGGCGGGTGTCTGGCGCCATGTTCGACCAGCGGTGCAGGGTGTGCAGGGCCGAGGGAAACGCTTCGAACCTGGCCCGCATGTTGGAGAGAAGGATCTCGATCCAGGGCAGGCTCCTGGCCCCAAACCAGTACTCATCGAATGCCCGTCGCGCCGTGACGGGTTTGGCATTGCCAGCGTGCGACCAATACGCGCGGGCATCATCGATCCCCAACGCGCATTTGAGCAGTCGGGTGTGCACGGCGGTGGCTTCACCCGGGCTAGCGCTCACTTGCCCCTCCGAAAGTGTGGCAAAGGATACTCGTCGGATGGTGCCGCCAGGGCCGCGACCAGCTGCCGCATTGTTGCTTGGAGGGAAGCTGGGACAGGCCCAGGAATGAGGCGCCCGGCGGGAACCGTTTTCGTTTCCACGGAACCATTGGCCCCAGCCCATTTCAAAAACGTGTCTCGATTCCACGTGCCGGGAATGCCTTCCTTGAGGCCGGTAAGAGCATCGCTCGGATCCCCGTGGAGACTTTTCAGATCTTGGAGGCGCTCGGCCAGGCGCTCATCCAGCTCGAACCCAAGGTTGAAAAGAGACACGATCTGATCGGGATCGTGATCCCGCGCCCGCAGTTCGGCATCCCTGCGGCGAGCAGCTTCGCGAGCGCCCTGCATCACCCCCCATCCCCAGCTATGCGGAAGCAAACGTTTGAACAAATCTTCGCCCCCGAACTCGGACATCAGATCCGAGCGCCACCAGCCAAGACGGCGCTGCTCACCGGCCTCGCCGGCCCAGGCGATCACGATCTGGACCGTGAGTGCGAAGTCGAGATCGGACGCAGGTATCGGCGCTTTGCCGGGATGTTTGCTGTCGGTGTTTTCGTCAACTTGCATGGCAACTTGTCTGTGCATCGCGGTCGAAAATTACCGCCACAAGGTCCTCGTCGGTTGGCACAGTTTCTGTTGACCGCTTTACGCTCGAGGCGCGGATCAAATCGCAACCGTGGGTCAACTGCTCCCGATACCCCAAGAAATTCACTGGCTCTTCCGTTCCGTGGTCGCCCACCCATGCCTGCCCTGCCAACCTGTTTAGGCTACCCATGATTGACGGGGCAGAGTATCATGGGGACGAGCCCCGGCGAATGGATAAAGTCCATGGGGTTGATGAACTCCCACGGGGTTGATTTGGTTCAGCGCTCTGGGATTCGGGATGCGACGTGGCGTTCTACAGTCGATGTGCCTGCGTGCAAAGCACCTACTCTTCAGGTCTACAAACTGCGGCCTGTATCGCCCGGTCTCACGTACTAGGCCAAGGGCGCAGACAATGTCTGTGCGCCTACAACCCCTCTACAACCCCGACCGCAAAGCCGCATTTTGCTGGAGACATTCAGGCGGCCGGCATCTTCGTTTCTGCCGTAGAACGGCCCAATATAGAACTTGCTTAAATAGTGGACGCCGCGCCGCCGCCTGAGGACCCATGGAGAATCACCCAAGGTATCGGCGCTTGCCCTCGTGATCAAGCGGGTCGAGGTGGCGGCCTGAACACCCCCCTCAGTCCGCCGCCCGCTTAAAATTCTCGAGCACCTCAAGTGCTCGCTTCTCAGACGGTGAAAGGTCCTCGCCGTCACCTTCTGGCGACCGATACTCAAGGAGCGCGCCATCGAGATCGTCTTCGCTGATGAAGCGGTGTTGGACC
>Ga0163144_10008333_pt1 | contig 22444 bp, 26 predicted proteins | sample OliLak19BULKMAT1_FD_123175 | JGI IMG/M metagenome (GOLD analysis project Ga0163144, IMG submission 123175) | Freshwater microbial mat bacterial communities from Lake Vanda, McMurdo Dry Valleys, Antarctica - Oligotrophic Lake LV.19.BULKMAT1 | ecosystem: Environmental > Aquatic > Freshwater >...
CAGCAGTTGGCCGAAGCCACCGGGGGGTCAGCCGTGATCTGTCGCGGTTTGTCTGAGATCCCGGAAGGGGTGGCGGCGGTCTTCGGTCACGTAAGGCAACATTGGAGCGTCGTCGTGGCGCTGCCGGCGGGGCAAGGGCGGAGCGCCGTGGTTAACCTTTCGGCGCCAGAATGTAAGATGAATTATCGACAGAGGTTTTCGGTGCGACGATGAAGCAAAACAAATGGATATTGGTCGTTCTTGCTGTGGCGCTCGTGTTAGTCGTGGCTCTCTCCGATGCGCTTTTCCGAGAGCGGTCGAAACGAGCAGTTGCCGAACAGAAGCTACAGTCGATGATCGTCCGGGCGGACCCGTCACCGGGGGGCTCTGCTCCGGTTACGACCTTAGCGGAGCCGCCGGCCGAGTCAGCGTCGGCAAACAACACCGCCAAGCGGATTGAGAAGTCCGGCCACCCGCCGCTTTCGACCGAATACATCCGCGTCATTGAGGAGGCGCGAGCGGCGTTGGAGGGAGTGCGAAAAGATCTGTCTTCCGCCCGCAACGAACTGGAAGCAGCGAGGGCTGGCGTGACGCAGGAAAAGGAGGAGCGGGAAAAACTAGCGGCGGAGTTGACCGAACGAAGCGAATCGCTGGCGGCTTCCAAGCGGGTGGTAACGGCCACCGAGGCCGAATTGAAGGCAAAGAACGAGCGAATGTTGCGTTTGGAAACGAGCGAGAAGTTGGTCCGCGAGGCCGCCGGAAAAGCCGAGATTAACTCGGCGAAAGCCCTGCGGACCGCCCAGGAGCTGGAAGACTTGAACCGGCGGCGCGAACTGCTGCTCGGGAGCATCAATCGACGCTATCGCGAAGTGACCGATCAATACCGGACTCTCTCTTTGCGGGTGCAGGGCCGGGCCGAACAGTTGGGCTTAGACCCCGGCGCGGGCGAGTTATCAAGAATTCAGACGTCCGTACAGCAAGCCGAGGAAGAGATGCGGCAACTCAATGGACTCAGCGCCCAGGCCGCGAAGTTGTTGCGCAACGGGCGCTAGGCTTCTTTCTTTTCGCACTCTTTGGAGCAGAAGAAGATGTCGGCTTCCCGGGTGCTGTGCCGCAGCATCCGCGTCTCTGGGGCAAATGTCCCGCATGTCTTGCACTTTCGCAGTCGAGTGCTGGGCTCCGGTGGCTGCTGGGAAGATGCCGACGGCTGCGCGTCCTGTTGCAGCGCCTCTTTGGCACCCTTCATCAGCAGGCTCGTCACCGCGCGGATGAAGGCCACCGCGAGAATCGAAACCAGCAGGCCAATGAGATACTTAATCATAAATAGAGAAAGGGCGTCCTACGAGTAAGACGCCCTTTTATCCTAACGAGTTTCGTTACTTCTTTTTCGGAGCGGCTTTCTTCGCTGCCGGCGCATTCGGGTTCTTGAAGGATGTTTCCACCTTCGCTCCCATCGATTCAATCATGCTTTTGGCGCTGGCGGCGAACGGGCCGTCCGGCTTCAGCTGAAGGTATTTTTGAAACGACTCTTCGGTGCCAGGAACCGGGGTGATCTTGCCGTCGGCAGAGACCTGCGCCTTACCAATCAGGTAGATCCCGTATTGATAGTGGGCATCGGCGTAGTTCGGGTCGAGTTCGAGAGCTTTCTTGAAAGAGCTTGCGGCCGCTTCCATCTGATTGATGTTCGTCAGGATGGCTCCCATGTTGTAGTAGTATCGGCCGGCGTTAGCAGGGTCGATCGCGGCGGCCTTGTCGAGCTCGATGCGGGCTTCGTCAAACTTCTTCACTTTCGCCAGAGCAAGAGCGTAGTTGTTGTGCATGCCAGCATCGTCACCCTTCAATTCCAGCGCCTTGGCGTAGCTTTCGAGGCCCTTGGTATTCGCGGCTTCCTGTTCGGCTCCGGTCTTCGAATTGGCCAAGCCCATGTAGGCCTCCGCCATATTCGCCCAAATCACCACCTGCTTCGGGTCGAGTTCCACCGCCTTCGTGAACCCTTCGACCGACGCCTGGAAGTTCTTGCTCTTCAGGTTTTCCATGCCAGCGTTGAAAGCGTCATTCAGCTCTTTGTTCTTCGACATGACGGCTGCGCGTTCTTTCACCTGCTTTTCCATGGCCTCGCGCTGCTCTTTAGTCATCTCACGCGACATCTCTTCGGTCACTTGCCCGGTCGCCACGGCTTTTTCCATCGCCTGTTTCCGCGCCACATTCTTCGATAGGTCGAAGTTGACGGGCAGCGGGTCGCCGAGACGGGTACGAATGCCTTTCACGGTATCGACGACTTTGCCATCGACTTCGCACTCGATTTCATATTGACCCAAAGGCAGGCCGGCATGGAACCATTGGCCCTTCTTGTTGGTCTTAACTTTATAGTTGCCTTTAATATCGGTGCGGTTGATCTTAATCAGCGCGCCCGGAAGCAGTTTGCCGTCTTCGCCTTTCACTTCGCCTTCCAGCGAAGCTGTCTGGGCCAATGCTCCAAACGTGAAAAGCAGGGCTACTGCGGTGAGAGAGAACAAACGAGATAGTGATTTCATGAAAGGAGACCTCCGACGTGGGGAGCTGGGTTTTGCCAATCCTGAGGATACTACATCAGCAATGCCAGTTGGATGCTTTTCCAGACGGAGGCGTTCCAAACCTGATTGAAACCCGCGTTATCCTGGATGCATCGAAAGAAATGATGAAGATGCTTTTGATCGCCATGTTCGCCAGCGCCGCCCTCTGGGCCGGCTCGGCCGAATTGACGCGCGCCGCTGACCTGTATCAGCGGACAAAGTATCAAGAAGCCTACAAACTTCTCCAACCCGTCCTCGGTACCGATCCGACCGCCCATGCCCTGGCCGGCAAATGCCAGTATATGGTCGGCGACTTCAAGAAGGCGGCGGATCTGTTCGAAAAGGCCGTCCAGTTGAACGGCCTCATTTCCGATCACTATCACTGGCTCGGCCGCGCTTACGGGCGCAGAGCGGAATCGGGAAATCCGCTGATCGCCCCGCACTACGCCACCCGCGCCCGCCAGATGTTTGAAAAAGCGGTCGAACTCGATCCGAAAAACGGCGAGGCCGTCAGCGATCTGTTCGATTATTACCTGGAAGCGCCGGGCTTCCTGGGCGGCGGTCTGGCCAAAGCGCAAGCGATGCTCGAGCTCATCAAGTCGAACGACCAAGCCGAATACTACTACGCCACCGCCCAACTGGCCCAGAAGCGGAAAGAGTTCAACACGGCCGAGCAGCACTTGAAGCGGGCGGCCGAACTCGCGCCTAGGCAGATCGGACGGTTGCTCGACGTCGCCAAGTTTCTTGCTCGCCAAGGCAAGTTTATCGAAAGCGAAACGTTTATTAGCAAAGCCGAGAAAATTGACCCGAACAATCCGAAGCTGCTCTTTGATAAGGCGCAGACCTACGTTATCGCCAAGAAGAATCTGCCGCTGGCCACTAAGCTGTTAGAACAGTATTTGAAGGCGGATCTGAACCCGGAGATGCCGTCCCGCGCCGAGGCCGAGAAGCTCTTACGGCAAGCCCGGGGCGGCGCTTGAACTGGCGCGAAGCGCTCCGCTTCAGCTTCTACGCGCTGCAAGCAAACAAGGTTCGGACGTTTTTAACCGCCCTCGGGCTCGTCATCGGGAATGCCTCCGTCATCCTGGTAGTCACGATTTCGCTGACCAGCCGCGACTACGTCATCGAGCAAATCCGGGGAATTGGTTCGAATCTGATCATCGCTTACTTCGAAGCCGGAAATCGAACGGGCGTAAGCGTTGATGCCGATTTCGTAAAGATTGCCGACGTCGACGCCACACGGGTCGCCCTGGGCAGAAGAGCTACCGCCGTCACCGGAGTGATGACGATCTTCGACCAGATGGTGATCGAGGGCAAAGAGCGGGACGTCAAAATCATCGGATCCGATCACGAATATGTCCCCATGCGGAATTTGGTGATCCTGGCCGGTCGCCCGATCCAACTGGACGATATGCAACAGCGCAGTCGAGTGGCCCTGTTGACCCAGAAGTTGGCGACCCGGCTCTATGGCAGCCAGTCGAACTCGATCATGCGGATTGTGAAGATTCGCGGTCTCCAATTCACCATCATTGGCACCTTCCGCGAAAAGACCGATAGCTTCGGACTCTCGGAACTGTCCACGGAAACAATGTTGATCCCCATCACGGTGATGAAATATCTGACCGTCGAAGAGCGGATCGACCCAATGTATGTTCAGACCCGGCGAGCCGAAGACGTCATCCCGCTCACTCGCCAAGTACAGCAGTTGCTCGAAGCCCGGCATCGACCGGGTGCCAAATATTATGTCGATAACCTCTCGGCGATTCTCTCCGCGGCCGAAAATATCTCGCTGATTCTCACCGGGGTGCTGGTACTGGTTTCGGCCATCGCCCTCATCATCAGCGGCATCGGGATCATGAACATTATGCTGGTCACCGTGACCGAGCGAACCCGGGAGATCGGTCTGCGTATGGCCCTCGGCGCCTCGAAGCAAATGGTGATGCTGCAGTTCCTGATGGAGGCTGTCTTGATTAGCGTCGCCGGTGGCCTGATCGGGATTGCCGTCGGCGTCGCCGGGCCGTTGGCGGCTGGCTACTTCGGTGGCATCGACATCCCCATCTCGGCTACCTCCATCGGAGTCGCCTTTGCTACATCGTTGCTTGTCGGCTTGGTCTTCGGCCTGCTCCCCGCCAATCGGGCGGCGCAACTGAATCCGACCGAGGCGTTACGGTATGAATAAGCCCCCCATTCGCCAGGATTGGAAGCGCTAGAATTGGAAGCGGTGAGTGAACTTAAAGAAGGCCTGCGGTTCGAACTCCAGGCCCAGTGTCCCCAGACCGGTGCCCGGGCCGGACTGCTCCATACCCCCCACGGCATCGTAGAAACGCCCGTATTCATGCCCGTCGGCACCCAAGCGACTGTCAAGAGCCTGATGCCCCGGCAGCTCGAAGAAGATCTCGACGCCAAAATCATTCTCTCGAATACGTACCACCTTTACCTGCGGCCGGGTCATGAATTGATCCGACAAATGGGCGGCCTCCACAAATTCATGAACTGGCCGCGGGCGATTCTCACCGACTCCGGCGGCTTTCAAGTCTGGAGCCTGTCGAAAATCCGTCAGGTCACCGAAGAAGGCGTCCTCTTCCACTCCCATCTGAACGGCGACCGCCATCTGTTCACCCCGGAATCAACCGTCGACACCCAAATCGCCCTCGGCAGCGACATCATGATGGTCCTTGATGAATGCATCGAATACCCGGCCAGCCGCGAAGCCGTCGAAATTTCTACCCGACGCACCAACCGTTGGGCGGCCCAGGCGTTCGCTCATTACCGAAAAAACCCCGTCAACCAAGCGCTGTTTCCCATTGTGCAAGGCGGCATGTACCCGGATCTGCGTCGCGAGTGCGCCGCCGAACTTGTCGGTCTCGACGCCCCAGGCTACGCCATCGGCGGGCTCAGCGTCGGCGAACCGCGAGACCTTAGCTTGGAAATGGTGGCCGCCACGGCCCCTCTTTTGCCCGTCGAGAAGCCCCGCTACGTGATGGGCGTCGGCAAACCGGAAGAATTGATCGAATATGTGGCCGGCGGTATCGACATGATGGATTGCGTCATGCCCAGCCGCAATGCCCGCAACGGCTGCTTGTTTACATCCGTCGGTAAAGTGGTGATAAAAAACGCCCGTTATCGAGACGACGCCGGTCCGCTCGACCCTTCCTGCACCTGCTACACTTGTCGGAATTTCTCCCGCGCTTACCTCCGCCACCTGTTCTTGGCGAAGGAAATTCTGTTTTCAGTACTAGGGACTCTACATAATCTAAGGCATTACCTTGACATCATGCGCCGGATCAGGCAGGCTATTCTCCTTGGGGACTTCCCTCAACAATTAGCGGCAGTCCGCGCTGCCGAAACGGAAACGAAGTAGTGCTATTCGCCATAATGTTCCAACTCCCCTCGGCAAACAGCCTCATCGGCTTCCTGCCCATGATCGCGATTTTCGCGATCTTTTATTTTTTGCTGTTCCTGCCTATGCAGCGGCAAAAGAAGCAAACCGCCGAGATGCTCGCGAACCTGAAAACAGGTGATGAGGTCGTCTCGACCGGAGGAATTGTTGGAACGGTCATCGCCGTGAACGCAACCGATGATACGCTAGTGATTCGCGTAAAGCCTGACAACGTAAAATTGCAGATGACGCGAGCCTCTATTACCTCTCTCGTGACCAAGCCGGGAAAGGCTGTTTAGGATTTTTTCATGGATAAGAACATCAGAACGAAAGCTATTGTGATCGTGGCAACCATCTTGATCTGCATTTACGGGATCATCGGTTTGCCCACTTCCAAAGAAGAGCTGAGCCAGAATATCGCCAATAGCATCAAGCTCGGCCTCGACCTTCGAGGCGGCAGCCAACTAGTGCTTCAGGTGCAGGTACAGGACGCCTTTAAGGCTGACGCCGACCAGAACATCGGGCGATTGAAAGACGAAATGCTCAAAGCCGGCATCGCCTACGCCGCCGTGGATCGGAACGACCCGGCCACCATCGAAGAGGCCGACAAAATTCAGATCCTCATCAAAGGCGTTCCGGTAGACAAAACCGCTCCGTTTCGCGAATTGCTGCAGCAGAAGTTTTCAATGTGGCAGATGGCCAATGTCGGCTCCGACTACCGCCTGACGATGAACACGACCGAAGCCATCACGATGCGCCGCGATACGGTCACCCGCTCCATGCGGACGATTGAAAATCGCATCAGCGGTCTCGGCCTCGCCGAAGCTACCGTCCAACAGCGGGGCAATGGTGACGCCAGCCCTGAAATCCTCGTCCAGATGCCGGGTGTTGACGATCCAGCTCGTATCAAGGCGATTATCCAACAGGCCGCCAAACTCGAAATCGTCGAAGTCAAGGACGGACCGTTCCCCAGTGAAGAAGCACTCCGGGCCAAGAGCGGCGGCATTCTGCCCCTCGGCACCCGGGCGATTCAGCAGGCCAGCCGGGCCGGCGATCAAGGCGAAAGCTGGTACGTTGCCACCCGTTCGGCGGTTGTCACGGGTCAAGATCTGCGCAACGCCCGCCCCTCCCAGGATCAGTTCGGCAAGTGGGAGACCTCCTTTGTCCTCTCGCCCGACGCCGGAAAGCGCTTTGGGCGCTACACCGAAAGCAATGTGGGCAATAAATTGGCCGTCCTGCTCGATAACAAAGCCCAAAGCGTCGCTACGATCAACAGCAAAATCGAAGATTCCGGAGTCATCACCGGAGCGCCTTCCCAGCAGGAGGCGTCCGACCTCGCGCTCGTCCTCACGTCCGGGTCCCTACCCGCCGGCATTGTCTACCTGGAGGAGCGCACCGTAGGACCGTCGCTGGGCGCGGACTCGATCCGTGATGGCCTCGTTGCCGGAGCGGTCGGCGTAGCCGCCGTCGTTCTGGTCATGCTCGTCTACTACAAGAAGGCTGGCATCAACGCAGTTCTTGCCCTCATTCTGAACGCGGTCATTTTGATTGCCGCTCTGGCTTACTTCGGTGCGGTACTCACCCTCCCCGGCATGGCTGGAATCATCTTGACAATCGGCATGGCCGTCGACTCAAACGTCTTGATCTTTGAGCGAATTCGAGAAGAACTTCGTAACGGAAAAGGAGTTCTGGCCGCCGTCGACGTCGGCTTTGGCAAGGCTTGGTGGACGATTGTCGACACTCACGTTACGACCATCGTCTCTTGCGCGTTCCTTTTCATTTTCGGTACCACCGCGGTGAAAGGTTTTGCGATTACACTGGTGATCGGCCTCTTGGCGAATGTCTTTACCGCCGTCTTCGTTTCGCGCGCCATCTTTGATTGGGAATTGAGCGGCAAAGAGCAGCCCACCACCCTCAGCATCTAATTCACTCCTTTGCGCACCCGGTCAATGACCTGTCCGCAAACGAGAAACAGTAACTATTTTGGTATTTTTCAGATTAAAACGGGAACAAATGGCGTACTAATGGTGTCCAAACCCCATTACTGCCAGTAGCAACTCTGCATGGAGCTATTTAAAAACACGAATTTTGACTTTCTGGGCAAGAAATGGCCCTTCATCATCGCCTCATTGGTGTTGACGGTGGCTGGCGTGGGAAGTCTGATTGTCAAGGGCGGACCCCTCTACGGGATCGACTTTAAGGGCGGCACGGTGACCACTGTGCGCTTCCAGCAGGCCCCGAATGAAGACCAGATCCGCAAGGCGCTAGCGGCCAAGATCTCGGGCGAAATCGTGGTCCAGCAGGTCACCGGCCAGAACGAAGTGATCATCTCAACTGATCTGCGGGACGAGAAAGAGTTAAACGCGGCTCGCGCTGTGGTTTTTGACACGCTGAAAAGCACTTTCGGTTCCCAGACCGGTGGGAAAGAGGATATCAACCTCACGAGCCAGGCTGCTCTCGCGGATCGCATCCGTGGGCCACTCGCCACCGCTGGAGTCTCGTATACCGAGTCCGAACTTCAGGAACTCGTCAAGGATATCCTGGCTTTCCGCAACAGCGCCCCTCGCTCTGGCTTGTTGGGGAACTATGAGTCCCTTAGCGGTGTCAAAAATGTTACGCCCCAAGTGATCAACGTGCTGAAGCAGGAAACAGTCTCGGGACCTTATACCATCCGCGGTTTCGACTTGGTCGGACCCAAAGTCGGCAAGGAACTCCAGTCGCAGGCATTCAGTGCAACTTTGTTGGCACTCCTGGGTATGTTGGTCTACGTTGGCTTCCGCTTCGAATTCATCTACGGTCTTGCCGCGGTCATCGCGGTCTTCCATGACACGATCATCACGATCGGACTGTTCTCGCTTCTCGATAAAGAAGTCTCTCTCACTGTGATCGCAGCGCTGCTGACCTTGGTTGGCTTCTCGATGAACGACACGATTGTCGTTTTCGACCGCATACGCGAAAACTTGCCGCAAATGCGGCGGGAAAAGTTTGACACTGTCGTCAATCTCAGCATTAACCAAACGCTGAGTCGTACAATCCTCACGTCCGGATTAACCTTCTTGACGGCCTTGGCCCTGTGGCTCTTCGGTGGGCAGGTTTTGAACGGGTTTTCGTTCGCCCTGGTCGCTGGTATCGTGTTCGGAACCTACTCTTCAATTTTCATTGCTGCTCCGATCCTGATTTATTGTCGGGAGTGGATGGAAAAACGGCGGAAGGATGGCGGAACCCCCGCACCGGTCGTCGCAGCAGGAAAAACGAAGACTTCGAAGTAACTTCATCGTCCCGTGTGCTGCTCCCTTGCTCATGAGTGGTCACAATGTAGTATTGATAACCTCAACGGCGCTCCGCTACTCTAGTAGCGGGGCCGAAAGGATTGCGGAAATGTTTGAACAGACATTTGTTGATGGTACAGGCAAAACAAATAAACCCTACACCGTTCTGGTCTCGATGCTTATCCAGTCAGGCCTGATCGTTCTAGGAATTATTATTCCTATGTGGTTCTTCGAGGGTCTGCAGCCGGCTCAGTTGGCCAATATGCTGGTAGCGCCCCCGCCCCCTCCTCCGCCGCCCCCGCCCCCGCCTGCTGCTGCCCCTGTTAAGGTAGTCAAGGTAATTCCTCGTCAATTCGACGCGAATCGGCTGATGGCGCCCAAACAGATCCCGAAAGACATTGCTATGATCCGCGAAGAGGAACTTCCTCCTCCGATGGGTGGTATTCCCGGTGGTGTTCCCGGTGGTGTTCCCGGTGGCGTTGCCAGTGGAGTAATTGGTGGAATTATCGGTGGCGTGCCTAGCGCCGCTCCTCCGCCTCCGCCTCCAAAAGAAGTTCCCAAGCCGAAACCGACTGGTCCGATTCGCGTAGGCGGCAACGTCCAGGCGGCGAATCTGATTCGGCAGGTGAAGCCAAACTATCCCCCGCTCGCCAAACAGGCCCGCATTCAAGGGGTGGTTCGGTTCAATGCCGTCATCTCGAAAGATGGAACGATCCAAAATCTGCAGATGATGAGCGGTCATCCTCTGTTGGTTCCCGCCGCTACGGACGCCGTCCGCCAGTGGGTTTACAAACCCACTTTGCTGAACGGAGAGGCCGTAGAGGTTCAGACGCAGATTGACGTGAACTTTACGTTAAGCAACTAGCCGTCCCTGGTACGGCGGTCCGTTCATGGTTGCCGACCTCTCCCAAAGAGTTCGGCAACTGACCCGCCCCGGCGGGCGAATTACGGTCGGTTTTCCGGCCTCTCTATTTCCAAAAATTCAACTCGCAGGAGATTAGCATGATTGTTCTTACGCAGGTATGGGCGTTGTTCTTTATGCAAGAAGGCGCCGTTTCGTTTGACCTCCTTAATATGTGGGGGCAAATGGGACTTCTGGCACAGGCCGTCGTCGTCACGTTGTTCATCATGTCGGCTTGGTCGATCGGAGTTATGATCGACCGGTTGATTGCGTTCAACGCGGCCCGGCAACAGAGTCGCGCGTTCGCTCCGGCGGTTGCCGGCGCGCTTCGCGAAGGAAAGTTGGACGAAGCGATCAAGATCGCCGATCGCTATAAGAAGTCCCACTTGGCCAAGGTCGTCGTGGCTGGGCTCCAGGAATTCCAGGCCCACAACCAGGGTGACATCTCTGGCGAAACCATTGAAGCCTCGCGTCGCGCTCTCGAACGCGCCGAGGCAATTGTTCAGGCTGAAATGAAGCGTGGCGTTAGCGCCCTCGCCACCATCGGTTCCACCGGCCCATTCGTCGGACTGTTCGGTACCGTCATCGGCATCATCAACGCATTCAAAGGTATCGCGTCTGAGAAGTCGACCGGTCTCGGTGCCGTCGCCGGCGGTATTTCTGAAGCGCTGGTCACCACCGCTTTCGGTCTCTTCGTCGCCATCCCGGCCGTCATGATGTTCAACTACTTCGCCAGCCGGCTGGAAGCGTTCAACGTTGAAATGGGTAACTCCTCCTCCGAACTCCTTGACTATTTCATCAAGCGTTCCAACCGCGTCGTCAAGCACTAAGCGTTGTATCGGCCAGTCTGAGTTGAATTGAACACCCGGCCGGTAATTCCCGGTCGGGGCCTCATCAAGGAAGGAGATCAGCCCATGTCAATCGTCATTGGACGATCCAAAAGAAAAAAAGTGCCCGTTAAGGGTGTCGTGTCGGATATCAACGTGACCCCCCTGGTTGACGTGATGCTCGTCATGCTCATTATTTTCATGGTCATCACCCCCATGCTCTCCAAGGGTATTTCGGTTGAACTCGTCAAAACTAAGAATCCCATTGCCATGAAGGAAGCCGACAGAGAGGACGCCATTCTCATTTCGGTCAGCCGCGACGGCAAGGTTTATCTTGGTAGCGATCAGTTCAACGATCTCACCACTATGGGCTCAAAGGTGAAAGATAAGATCACGAACAAAGTCGACAAGACCGTCTACCTCAAATGTGATTCGCGCTCCCGTTACGAACGGATCGTCGAAGTGCTGGATAACCTTCGGGCGTTCCAGGTGGATCAGGTCGGCTTGTTGACCGAAAGCAACAAGGAAGGCATGGCGGCTACTACGGCCCCTGCCGGAATGTAACGCAAGTCATCCATTTCTCGAAGGAGCATTCCTATGTCCATGGCAACAGGCGGTGGCGGCGCTGGGCCGCACCCCGATATCAATATGACTCCCCTCATCGACGTGTTGCTCGTGTTGCTGATCATTTTCATGGTCATCACCCCGCTCACACCAAAGGGCCTGGATGCGCTCGTCCCGCAACCGCCTCCGAAAGATAAACCCCCTCCTCCTCCCGATCAGGACCGTACCGTGGTCATCATCATTGCAAAAGATAAGACCCTCAAAATCAATAGCGAAGATGTGCTGGAAGCCAATTTGGAATCGCGTTTGAAAGCGGTCTTTTCAACCCGCGCTGAGCGTGTCGTCTTCGTTAAGGGAGATCCTGATCTCGAGTTCCAATACGTCGCCCGGGCGATCGATATGGCTAAGGGCGCTGGCATTGACAAAGTTGGCTTGATGACTCCCAAGATGGAACAGGGACAATAGGAGAACCCGCGTATGATGAAAACTCTCCTCACCCTGGCCGCCTGCGGCGTCCTTCTGCTCTCGGCCACTGGTTGCCAAAAGCTCAAAGCCCGTGACAATCTGAACCAGGGCGTTCGGGCATACAAGGCCACCAAGTATGCGGACGCGGTAAAGTCTTTCCAATTGGCCGTGGAGCTTGATCCTGACTTCCCCACCGCCCGGCTATATCTGGCGACCGCCTACATGAGCCAATGGATCCCCGGCGCTGAATCGGACGAAAACAAGAAGTTCGCTACGGCCGCCTACGACAACTTCCAAAAGGTTCTCGAAAAAGATCCGAACGATAAGTTGGCCATCGCCTCGATCGCTTCTCTCTATTACAACCAGAAAAAGTTTCAAGAGGCGAAGGAATGGAACGAGCGCTTGCTCAAAGTCGATTCCCAGAGCAAGGAAGCGCTGTATACTCTCGGCGTTATTGCCTGGGGTAAAGCGTATCCGGTTCGTGGCGAGGCCCGCGCTAAGCTCAGCATGAAGCCCGAAGATCCGGGTCCGCTCAAAGACAAGAAAGTTCGCGCGGAAGTTCGCGAGAAAAATTTGGCCTTGGTTCAGGACGGGCTGAAACAACTCGAAGCTGCCGTTAAAGTCGATCCCGATTACGACGATGCCTACGCTTATCTCAACTTGATGCATCGCGAGTTGGCCGACATTTCCGATACTCCGGAAGAGTATAAGAAGGAACTTGAACAGGCCGATGCCTACGTCCAGCAAGCACTCGAAGCGAAGAAACGGAAAGCCGAAGCGCTAGCGAAGAAAGCTGCTGGCGGCATTACGCAAGACGCTCCTAAGAAGTAATTTATTGATGACCGGCTGGTCTCATAGCGTGTACTCTGAATGAAAGGGGTCTCGTCGTGAGTCAGCCGGTCGATCTGTTTAGCCCTGTTGATCCAGTCTTGATGGCGCGCTTTGAAGAGCTCGTTGCCAAGTACTCGAAGTTGCGTCCGCAGGAAAGTCTGGTCTCCCTTCGCCAAGCTTTTGAATACGCAGCTCTCCATCATACCGGCCAGACTCGTTCCTCTGGCGAGTCGTATATGGCTCACCCCCTCGAAGTGGCCCATATCCTCTGCGATATGTCCATGGACCTGGTTTGTCTCGAAACCGGACTCCTGCACGACACGGTCGAAGATACCGTCGTTACCGTTGAAGACGTGCGGAAACGCTTTGGTAACGATGTCGCCCGGTGCGTAGACGGCGTAACCAAACTGGCCAAGCTGAACTTCTACTCGCGGGAAGAGCGTCAGGCCGAAAGCGTCCGTAAAATGTTGCTCGCCATGGTCAATGACATCCGCGTCGTCATGGTCAAGCTGGCCGACCGCCTTCACAACATGCGGACGATGGGCTCTCTCAGCCGCGAACGTCAGGAGCGGATCTCCCAGGAAACCCTCGAGATCTATGCCCCCATCGCCCACCGCCTCGGCATGGGTAAGATGCGCGCCGAACTCGAAGATCTTGGCTTTCGCCATTTGGATCCGGCCGCCTTCGCCGAAGTGAATGAGGCCATTGAGTCCCGCCGCAAGGTCACCGGCGGAGCCCTCGAAGAGATCCGTCACGCCGTTGAAGTCAAGCTCGCCCGCGAAAACATTCCGGCCAGAATCGAAGCTAGGCTCAAACGCCCCTTTAGCGTCTACCAGAAGCTCAAACGGCAAAAAATCAGTATCGAGCAAGTTTACGACCTGCTCGCGATTCGTATCATCACCGACAGCGTCAAGAACTGCTACGGCGCTCTCGGCACCATCCACGGCGAATGGACCCCCATCCCTGGCCGCATTAAAGACTTCATCGCCATCCCTCGGCCTAATCTCTACCAGTCGCTCCACACCTCAGTCATTGGCCCCGGTGGCCAAGCCTTCGAAGTACAGATTCGGACCGAGGAGATGCATCGCATCGCCGAAGAAGGCATCGCGGCCCATTGGAAGTACAAAGAGGGCAACAAGGGAGCCCAGTCCGATGAACAACAGGTGGCCTGGCTGCGGCAGTTGGTGGAGTGGCAGCAGGACGTTCACGACCCTGGCGAGTTCATGTCGACGCTCAAGGTTGACCTGTATCCCGAGGAGGTCTACTCCTTCACCCCGCGCGGCAAAGTCATCATTCTGCCCCGCGGTGCCTCGCCCGTCGACTTCGCTTACGCCATCCATTCCGACGTCGGTCACCTCTGTGTCGGCGCCAAAGTCAACGGCCGGATCGTCCCGCTCAAGTACGAACTCAAGAATGGCGACGTCGTCGATATTCTGACCCAGCAAGGGCACGTCCCCTCGAAAGACTGGCTCAACTTCGTTAAAACTTCCAAGGCGCGCAATCGCATCAAGCACGTCGTCAACACCACCGAGCGGGCTAAGGCCGTCGAAATCGGTGAAAAGCATCTCGAAAAAGAAGCTCGCCGCCTCGGCGTACAGTGGAAGAAGATCCCTAAAGAGCACTTGGAAAAGGTCGCTCACGATTATGGCTTTGGCAAAATGGAAGACCTCCACGCCGCCCTAGGCTATGGCAAGTTCTCTCCCCGCCAGGTTCTCCTGCAACTCGCCCCGGAACAGGTCGCCGCGGCCGAGGCCGTCGAAGTAAGCTCTGCCCCTCCCGCCGTCGCCCCTACGAGTAAGATAGACGACAAAGATCTCATCCTCAAAGTCCGCGGGGTCGACGACATCATGGTCTATCGGGCCAAATGCTGCAACCCCATTCGCGGCGAGTCCATCGTCGGATACATCACCCGCGGTAAGGGCGTAGCTGTCCATTCGGTAAATTGCACCAACGTACAGAACCTCATGTACGAAGTCGAACGAAAGATTGAGGTCGAATGGGCCAAAGCCGTCTCCGAATCCTTCCTCGTCAAGCTAGTCATCTATACTGACGACCGCCCCGGCATGCTCAATCAGCTAACCAGTGCGTTGTTCAACGAAGGCACCAATATTAGGACCCTCGAAGCCCAACCCGACGCTTCCCGGAGCGACGGTAGCGCTCTCGTCAACGTGGCGATCGACGTCAAAGACAAAAAACAGCTCGAACGGATCGTCTCTTCCCTGCGTCGCATCAGCGGAATCCGGGACGTCGAACGCTCGCAATCCAGTACATGAACCCCGAACACATCGCCATATCAAAATCCAAAGGAATCGAAATCGATTGGGAGGGCGGAGAGCATTCCAGCTTCCCTGTCGAACTCCTGCGCGCCGAATGCCCCTGCGCCACCTGTACCGGGGCTCATGGAACCGAACCCCAGAAATGGACCCCTGAGCCCAACCCGTTTCAGATGTTTAAGCCCCGGATTGCCATGGAGAGCGTCGAATCGGTTGGCAATTACGCCATCCGCATCCATTGGAATGACGGCCATAAAACCGGCATCTATTCCTTCGATCTTCTCTTCAAAATCCGCCCGTCAGCGGCCGCGAAAACCTAGTCCGGTAGCTTCTCGGCCATCTCCGCCAACAGTTCCCGCTCCGCGTCCGTAAACCGGGTCTTTACCCTAGCAGCATTCAGCAGCGCCTTTCGCTCGTCCGGCTCCAGGTTGCGAAGCCTCGCCAGGATTCGCTTCCCGTCACCGCGCTTTTCCTCCGGCATCGTCTCGGAAAATTTCCGATAAAGGCCGCGAACCGTTTGTTGCTGTTCCGGCGTCAAGCTGCGAAAGGTGTCCAGAGAACCTTGCAACCGCTGTTTCTGCGCCGGTTCCAGCCGATTCCACTGCTCCAACCTTCGTTCGAACATTTGCCGCCGGGCGGGCGGCATGTTTTTCAGGATCTGCTCTCGCTCTTCCGGCGTCATCTGACGCATTTTGTCCAGAACCAACGCTTGCGTAGGAGGCGGAGCCATCAACCCCTTGCGCTGCATTTTCGTTTGCGGCTGCGGATCGGCGAGCACCACCCCGGCCAGCAGGCCAATAACTACGAACACCCGGAGCATCATAATCGCTTCTCCTCTTCTGCCGTCGGCTCCAACTGACGCAGCATCTCCATATCCTCAAGCGCCCGCTCAGCCTGCTCCAACTCCTGCGCTTCAATCTTTACCGTCGACGCCGCCAGGTCCGGACGCGCCGGATTCTGCAGGTAAATTCCTACCACGAGCGTCAAACACGCCACGCCCACCGTTAACGCCGGCTTCCAGCCAATATCGCCCGCCAGCCATTGCCGCACCGGAGCCGTCCATCGTTCCCATGCCGACGGCCGCTCTTCCGCCGCAATTCTGGCGAACAACGCATCGTCGAAACCGGCTGAAACTGGCACCGCTTCCCAACCGTCGAGCGCCGCCCACACCATCTTTTGTTGCTCGGCCAGCGCAAAACACTCTTTACACACCGCTACATGCTGCTCCAGCAACTCGGTTCGCTCTTCGTCCAGCATATGCGCACAGTACGACAAAAGGACGTCGGCGTTCCCGCTCTCCAAAGGACAACTCATTGTATTGGGATTCATCGTAATTCCTCCTCTCACCCTGCCATATGTGCCAATTTCGTCCGTAAACCCTCATAGGCCCGGAACAACAAACTCTTCACTGCTGATTCGGAACACTCCAGCGCCGCGGCAATCTGCGAATACTCCATCTCTTCGTACTTATGCATCAATACTGCCGCCCGCTGTTTGGCTGGCAAATTCTGAATCGCCTGCCGAATCTCTACAAATTTCGATTCCCGAACTAAGGATTGTTCCACCGTGGGTCCGCGAGACGCAACCTGCCGTCCCATCCCTTCGCTGATCTCCTCGTCCAAGCTCTCCTGATTGCGTTCGCGCCGGCCATCCCGAATATGATTCAACGCCAGATGGCTCGCAATCCGAAACAACCACGTCGTGAACTTCGCCGTTGGCTCATAGTTAGCACGGCTCCGGTAAACCCGCAAAAAAACTTCCTGCGCCAACTCCTCCGCCACAGCCTGATTCGAGATCATCCGGTACAGAAAATGAATCACCGGGCCCCGATACTTCTCAAGCAGCAACGCGAAGCTTTGCGTGTCGCCTTCGCGCACCCGCAACATCAGCTGCGCATCGCGTTCGAGAGTGGCCACAGCCATCATATTTGTCTGAACCCGACCATACAGAAAATGTTGCGGCCTCTGTGGTTACATTCCTAAAGTTCCCCGCCCAGCTCCCGCTCCATTAACTCCCGCAGCGCATCGTGCGGACTCTTCCCCTGACTGAAAATTGCGTGCATCGTCTCCGCAATCGGCATCGATATCCGCTGACGCCGTGCCAACTCCACCGCCGAGTAAGTGTTCTCCACCCCCTCGGCCACCATATGCATGCCTTCCTGAATCTCCTGTAAAGTCCTTCCCTTCGCTAACTCCAGCCCTACCCGCCGATTTCGACTCAAGTCCCCCGTGCACGTCAAAATCAGGTCCCCCAACCCCGCCAGTCCCATCAACGTAGGTGCCTGCGCCCCCAGCGATACCGACAATCGAATCAATTCGGCCATACCTCGCGTCAACAACCCCGCCATCGCGTTCGATCCCAATCCCAGCCCGCTGCACACCCCCGCCGCAATCGCGATCACGTTCTTCAGCGCCCCGCCCAACTCCGTCCCAATCGGATCGCTGTTCGTGTAAATCCGAAACGTCGGCCCCGCAAACTCCCGCTGCACCCGCCCCGCCAACCTCGAATCGGTCGAGCTCGCCGCCACCAGCGTAGGCTCCCCCCGCGCCAACTCCTTCGCAAACGAAGGTCCGCTCAGTACGGCCAACTGAGGCGCAAACCGAGCCCCCACCACCGCCCCGATCACTTCGCTCATCCGCAGCGAACTTCCCCGCTCAATCCCCTTCGTCGCGCTGACGATCGGCGCCGCGGGCGGCAAATACGGTAAAGCACTCGTAAATACCGCTCGCACATGCATCGAAGGAACCGCCCCCAGCACCATGTCCGCCGCCCCCAACGCCAACTCTAAGCCCGAAGTTACCCTTACGTTCGGAGGCAACCGGCTACCCTCCAAATACTTGGAGTTCTCCCGCGTCGTCTCCATCTGTTCGGCGAGCTCCCGCTCGTAGGACCACAGCACGACCCGCTCATACCGCGGCGCCAACACCATCGCCAGTGCCGTGCCATAACTACCTGCCCCCAAAATTGTCAACTGGCTCACAGCTTATTCTCCGTACCCGCCCGCAAACGAGTAATATTCCCGCGGTGCCGCCACATAACAAACCACCCACCCACCAGCGCCGCCCCCACTATCCAATTCGACGAATGATCGATCATCCAAACCGCAAACGGCACCAGCGCCGCTCCCAAAATTGATCCCAACGACACATACCGCGTCCGCCAAACCGTCGCGACGAAGACAATCGTAATCGCCAACATCGGCAGCGGAGCTAGATAAAGGAACGCCCCCACAAAGCTCGCCACCGCCTTGCCCCCCTCAAACTTCAGAAACACCGGGAACGCGTGGCCCAAAACCACCGCCAATCCCGCCAGCGCTAAATCCATCGACTCGCCGGACCCGAAACGCGCCATCAACCACACCGCCAACCAGCCCTTGCCAATGTCCAGCACCAAAGTGCCAATCCCAATCAGCTTCCCCGACGTCCGCGCCACGTTGGTCGCCCCAATGTTCCCGCTCCCCATCGCCCGCACGTCCTGCCCCGTCTTCAGACGAACCAACAGGTAACCAAACGGAATCCCTCCTAGTAAGTACCCCACCAACAGCAGCAAATAAGTCATCCCAGTGGAAACTCCTTGAGTTTGCGGTAAACCGATCCTTCCGTTCCCATCCGGCTAGCGTACAGCCAAAACGAACCCACGTGGAACTTCCCAAATTCGATCGTCGGCAAGTCCCCAATCACTTGCCGCAGTTCAACCAAAGGAACCGGGGTCTTGATCCGCGCCAACGTCAAATGCGGCGAATACCGTTTCGTCTCCCGCGGAATCCCCAGCCGGCCGCAGGCGGCATCCGTTTGATCATGCAGGTCTCCCAACTCCTCCGGTGCCGCTACCCCCGCAAAAAACACCCTCGGCTGGTGCGGATTCGGATACCAGCCCAAACCCCGAATCTCCACGTCAAACGCCGGCACCCGCACCGTCGCCAGCGCCGCCTCCATCGCCGGTCCGTCGCTGAACTCCCCCACAAACTTCGTCGTAATGTGCCAATTCGCTTCCGCACTCCAAGCCAGCGGAGCCGTCGGCATCAATTCCGCCGTCAATCCTCTCAGCTTTTCGCGAAGCTCGTCCGGAATATCAATCGCAGTAAACAAGCGCATCGTGATAACTTTCTAGTCTAACGTTGATTCCTCTTCCAGAAAGCTTCTACGCTCGCGATACCGTCACCGTCGCCCGTGCTCTCCTCGGCCAACTCCTCGTCCACGGCCACCTTCAAGCGCGAATCGTGGAGGTCGAAGCCTATCTCGGCACCGACGATCTCGCCGCCCATTCCAGCCGCGGCGTCACCCCCCGCACCCGCGTCATCTTCGGCCCTCCCGGCCGCGCGTACGTCTATCTCAACTACGGCATCCACGAATGTCTCAACGTCGTCACCGAACCGGATGGAACCCCAGGATGCGTCCTTATCCGCGGCCTCGCCCCCGTCGCTGGCCTCTCCGGCCCCCTCAACGGCCCTGGCAAACTAACCAAGGCCATGGGCATCGATCGCCGCTTCTACGGCCATCCCCTCTGGGAGCCGCCCCTTACCATCTGTGCCGCGCCACCCCCGCCGGAACCCCTTCACGTCACGCCCCGGATCGGGATCTCCCGCAGCGTAGAACTCCCCCTACGCTTCCACCTTCATCTCTAAACGCAGAAAGGGCCGGACCCAGGAAGGTTGTCCGGCCCCTTGCCACTTGCGGTGAATCTGCCTCCGAGTTCAGATCCAGCCACCCCTTCACTCTCCCATACTTACTGCACCAATCGGTAACTTGGCAGCGCAAAGCAGTACCGGATACCCCGTCCTATGCGGACCGCTTAGTTCCGGCTCGCCACCGGCTCCCGGCGTCCATGCAACGGCCGGAATACACCCGTACCGCATACGGCTACTCCCGCCTGCAACATGGCCGAAAGCAGGTTAAACACGAGGCCGTAGATCACCTGCTCGCTCACGTTCTGCCGCCCCGGCAGCTTAAAGCCCGTCGGCAACTCTTTCGCCAACCGGATCCGAACGCTCTCCAGCTCCAACCGGCCCCGCGGATCCCGCTTGTTCCCCACGCTAATCGGCGTCTGCAACACGTTCCCCGTCGCTCCGTCGATATAGAACTGGCACCGCGAAAACCAGCCCAAATTCCCCGGTTCCGCCGCGTCAAACACCAACAACGGCACCCGTCGGTCCGTCGCCGTCAGGTCGAGCAACAGCGCCATCGACGTCTCCTGGATCTCCACTTGAAACCCAGCCTGTTGGCAGACCTGCATCAGCTGGTCCACATCGTATTCGAGCAAGAGGAGCCGGTGTTTGCCAGCTTGAAGCAACTGCATGAATCTTTATTGTAGCCGCAGCACGTGCTCCAACGCGGCGATCACAATACAAATCGTCACATGCGCCAACATTCCATAGTGCAGCCAGCGGCGGGTATACCGGATTACGTCGTGTACTAGGGTCACACCCTAGTTTTGCGCCCAGCCCTCGCCAAGGGAATAGATCTGAGTAGGGTGTTCGTCCTACAACTCGGTGACTTTGGTTCCAGTACCCTATATAAGATATGCGTCTCGCCCTCCTCGCCCTCTTCCCTTTTTGCCTGCTTGCCCAAGTCCCGCCCGCCGGCCCCGACCATCGGTCCGACCAACTCTTGAAATCGATTGACGACTACATGTGGCATCTCAAGCTCAGCGACATCGCCGTCGTCGATCAGGTCTCCTACATCTCCACCCCGCCTCACTACGAAGCCAACTCCACCAGCCAGGGCGCGGGAAATGCCATGATCGTCTACGCCTACACGTTCCTCCCCAAGAACCTCGATCGCACGAAGAAGCACCCCTCGCTCGTCTACGTTCACGGTGGCGTCCACAGCAACCTCCAGAGCGGCGGTTCCGCGAACGGTGTCCACATCATCCGCGAACTCCTCGAACTCGGCTACGCCGTCATAGCGCCGGACTACCGCGGCTCCACCGGCTACGGAGCCAACTATTACAGCCGCATCGATTACGGCGGCCGTGAAAACGACGACGTCCACGCCGCCCGCGCCTGGTTTCTAGAGAAGTACGCCTTCCTCGACCCCGCCAAAGTCGGTATCCTCGGTTGGAGCCACGGCGGCATGATCACCCTGATGACCATCTTCCAGCACCCCAAGGACTACGCCGTCGCCTACGCCGGCGTCCCGGTGAGTGACCTCGTCGCCCGCCTCGGCTACAAATCAGAGACGTATCGGAAGATCTTCAGCGCCAAGAGCCACATCGGCAAAACGGTCGATGAAGACGTCCAGGCTTATCTGAAGCGTAGTCCTTTCACCTACGCCGCCAAGTTGGACACCCCGCTCTGGATTGACGGGAACACGATTGATGAGGATGTCAACGTCCTTGAGGTGCGCCGTATGATTGATGCCTTGAAGGCGGCGGGCAAGAAGTTCGAGTCCAAGATCTGGGAAGCCGCCCCGGGCGGTCATCATTTTAATCGGATTGATACCAAACTCGCCCGCGACTCCCGCGCCGAAGTCTGGCAGTTCCTCGGCCAGCATCTGAAACGCTAACCGCCCGCGGAGTCTAGCGGGGCCGCCCCGCCCGTTGAATCCAGCACCGAACCGCGCGCCAGCAAGCGGAACCGGAATCAGCCCCGCAAGGCCCACCTGACCAAGCGGAGCCTCGAAGCCCGACCCGCCCGCGCTCTTAGACTCCGCGCCGGCAGAATGAAAGTTATCCGGCTTCTGGGAACGACAAAGCTTGATGCCACAAATGCTCGCGATATCAGCGTTGTTTTTGTGATATACTGAAGAATTATTGTCCAACTTAGCGCCAGCCATTGGGGGTGAAGCCCGCCGCATTAACAAAGCCGCTACCAAAATTAATTGGCGGTTCGATAGGACAGTCGCACGGAAAGCGTTTGGGTATTAACGCAAATCTTTCAAGCGGTCGCTGCGCTCGATGATCGTTCTGTTGAATCATAGCCAATAGAAACATTTTTATGGCAGAACGGTTTTATGCCATTCGTGACGCTTCGACAACGGTTAGAGCTTTCGGCTGGGGATCGGGAGAGACTCGAGGAATATCGGCGGTCCCGAAGCGCCGAGAAGCGACAGGTACTCCATGCGGCCATTCTCTTGGATAGTGCCCAAGGCATGAGCGACAGTGCCGCCGCGATTGCCAATGGAGTAAATCGGCACACAGTGGCGTTGTGTGTTCGCAAGTTCTTTCAGTTCGGAATCGAAGCAGCGCTGGGAGAATTACCGCGTCCCGGTAAGAGTCGCCGCATCCCGGATGACGCTATTGCTTGGGTTCTGAATTGTGCCTGCCAGAAGCCGAAAGATCTCGGTGCTTCTGTCAACTCCAATTGGCCCACTTTGATGCTTTGATTTGGCCCACCCTGGGGGTAAATAGTTCTCCGTGGGGCCGGCTGGAGCCAAGCCCTGCGGCGCCCGGAGGGCGACGCGTTTA
>Ga0163144_10008334_pt1 | contig 22443 bp, 16 predicted proteins | sample OliLak19BULKMAT1_FD_123175 | JGI IMG/M metagenome (GOLD analysis project Ga0163144, IMG submission 123175) | Freshwater microbial mat bacterial communities from Lake Vanda, McMurdo Dry Valleys, Antarctica - Oligotrophic Lake LV.19.BULKMAT1 | ecosystem: Environmental > Aquatic > Freshwater >...
CATCTACTCCAACGCTTTATTTCCCAGTTAGACTTGAACCCAACCTTCATTAAATCCCATCCAAACTATCCAAATCTCCTCTCCTACGGTGTTATAGACGCTTAATTCTGTCCGAACTATTGAAGAGAACGAATTCAAAAAAATAAGAGTGGATTTGCTAAATCTCAAGAAATAGAATCAAAAGACCAAGTGCCTCAACGGTTGAGCGCCAAGAGTAGAGAGGTCAGGCATTTTGAGGTTGGTACTAGGGTTCTAGATACCTATTTGCTTAAAGAATATGTGAACTCCAATAACCTTTCATCATCCTGGAAAGCTGTTGACACTATAAGTGGACAGCAAGTAACTGTAAAAGTTTTGCATGATTATCATGCCTTAGATTCATCTAAGCAAAGGTCTTTCTTGCAAAGTGCAGAACTGATGAAATATTTATATGAATCAGGCTGTCCTAATATTACTGAAATTATTTACTTTCTTGAGTCAACTAAGAGCATAGAAAACTTTGATTCCAAAGTTGACAAGTGCTACTTCATTACGGAATTTGTTGGTAGTCGAAACTTATACAGTATTACCTTAAACGGAGATCTCTCGTCTCAAGAGAAGATCATTGAGATCATAGAGAATGTCAGTAAAACACTTGTCCATGCACATGATCAGGGAATCATACATGGGAATGTTACACCAGAAAGTATATTATTAAATGATGATGGTGTAGCATATCTAGATTTCTGTCCAACAAAATTAACGACTGAGACATCTACAGCAGCATCTGGAGTGGGGGATTATATTTACTCAGCCCCTGAAGTTATTGATTCTAATGAGGTTGATAAGAACTCTGATGTATACTCTTTAGGGATGGCAACTATTTTTTGTCTGTATGGCAAAAGACTACCAGTAAATATTTTATTGGATAGACAGAAGTTTGTTGATGAAGAATTGAATTTTACTCCACAATTTAAAGCAGCATTGCTTGAGGCAATTGAGCTGGATGAAAATAAGCGTTTCTCTAGTGTCAAAGAATTTTCTGAATCTCTCTCTGTGGCATGGAAAGATCGTGACAACCAGATTCTGCCACATGAATCTGGAGATCCTTTGCAGCTAGATCACTCATCGCCAAGGTACCGAATTGGTAAATTTACAGTTACAAATACTGAATTTAATCAATTTGTACGTGAGGGGGGGTATGAGAATGAAGGCTGCAAATGGTGGTCTTCTGAAGGTCAAAAGTATTGGAAGATGTATAAAGCAAGGGTAAGAGGAAACCCATATTGTTGGCCCCCAAATCAGGAGCGCACTGAAGACGAGTCTATTGACCACCAAAAATATTGGATGAATAAGAGCTACAATCATCCTGCCCAACCTGTAGTAGGAGTCAGTTGGTTTGAGGCAGAGGCTTACTGCAATTGGTTTCAAGCAAGACTCCGTAAGCATAACCCAGCGGTATGGAACAATAAAGTAGTCAGGCTACCGACAGAAGCGGAGTGGGAATACGCTGCGCGGGGTAATACAAATGACTTATATACTTGGGGAAACAACCCGCCAACCCCCGTTTTGGCAAATTTCAATAAGGAGCAAGGTTCCCCCGATGTTGTTGGGAAGCATCCAGAAGGAGCCTCAAGGTTTTCTGGATGTCATGATATGTGTGGAAATGTTTGGGAATGGTGTAAGGATGTTTATGATCGCGAAGATGATCCCGAATGTGAATATAGCAGAGTAGTCAAAGGCGGTTGCTTTTTTGACTGCAATGGTTTGGGAAAAGATCCAAATGCGTATAGGTACATCAATATAGCCACCCGCAGCATACGTCGTGCGGGTTATCGACATACTACTATTGGATTTCGTATTGTAGTTGAGTTTGAACTAATTTGCTCAGTTGAAGAACAGAACCTAAGCAAGGTACTGCGTTTTTAAGTAATTGACTGGATAAAAATTAGGAAACATAGATAACTCCGTTCTTTGATTAGGCAAACAATGAAAATGGAACTGTTTATAGATGCAAAGATAGCTAACTTAGTGATGAATTTCAAACAGAAATATTAACTGATTGAACATTAACCTTGCCCAAACTCGTAGTATTAATTGGGAGCATTTTACCTTATTGAGAAAAATTTAGAGGCATATAAATGCGTGTAAATTCATCACGATACAATTAGGGTTTCAGAGCTTGATTTTTTCTCTTTAGCAAGGTGAAATGCTCCTTATTAATTAGCCATTAATGCAAGTCAGCAGTGCTTTCCTACCAATAGCGATTGCGCTCTCAAAAGCATATCAATCTATAATTTACCTAAACCCTATAAAATCTTGAATTTGACTGAAAGTAGAAAACACTAATGCCAAAGCCAAAACTTTTGAAGAACAATATCCAACCATTCACCGCTTTGTTGAAGAAATTGATTCGATCGAAATTGGGCAGCATGAGATGATTTCATCTTTTGTTCGAGCATACGATTTCGGCGGCACCGTTTACGAAGGCAAAGAGAGCTATCCCAGCCTGGACGCAGCGCTTCAGGATCTGGAAGCCGGGATTAAAGCCTGTCTGGATGAGCACGGCATTTAGCGCCTAAAGCGACTCCTGACATTTGGGTTGTCAGTTCAGATTAGTTGTCAGTTCAGATTAGATGTTGATGAGAGTGGGGCGATCGCATCCACACTATAAAATGCTGGAAGCGCAATCCAAACCTACCCTCACAATGACCGACAGCAAATCGATCGCAACCCTCCACCTGAACGACCTTCGCCAGACCAACTCCGAACGTCCCGGTTGGTCGCTCACCTTTGGAGCAACCTGCGCTGAAGCTGCGGCTGTTTGCCTGGACGCTCAGGGACATCCAGAACGTGTGGTATTGCAAATCGACAGCATCCAATCCTGTACTATTGAACTCCAGTGGGATGCGATTGACGAAACTATCCGACGCTTCAACGCCGATCAGGAAGTTGCCACCGAGTACGGGGCTTACGGCATTGCCGCACTTATTATGCCTCGCCTCACTAACTTCACCGTGATTGAGCGATCGGTCAAAGGAAAAGGCTTTGGCTTTGATTTCTGGCTTGGCTCCATTGACGATCCAGATACTCTGTTCCAACGCAAAGCCCGCCTGGAAGTTTCAGGCATTCGTAAAGGTTCTGAAGCCCTTTTGCAATCCAGGGTTAACATGAAGCTAAAGCAGATTAGCCCTTCAGACACGTTGGCTCCTGGCTACATTGCAGTTGTTGAATTTGGCACCCCCAAAGCACGGATCGTGAAAAAATGCAGGACATAGAAACCCTTCATCGAGAAGCAATGGAACTGGTTGACCAGGCAGTTCTGGCTCGTCAGCGGGGTGATGCTGAAGCGGTTATTGCACTCTCCAGAGCGGCTTTCACCAAAGAACGGGCGGCGGCTGACCTGGTTGCCAACCAGTTTGACCTGGAGCCAACACGCTCTGTCTTACATCGCAGTGCCGCAGTTCTAGCGATCGAGTGCAACCAACTTCGAGATGCAGAACGCCTGATTGGACGGGCACTGGCTGGTAACCCTCCCAACGACGTTGCCGACGAACTCCGCGACCTGTTGCTTGAAGAAATTTACTCTCAACGTCAGGCGATCGGGCACTAAACCTTACCCAAACTCATAGCCCTGATTCACCCAGTAATGCCAGTCGGCGATCGCCTGCTGCGTCTCTGCATCTGCCTTGGTCGCCTCTAGCTGAATTAATGGCACTGCCAGCGTATCGCCTTCCCAAGCAATCTCTACAAACATTTCCTGCTCGCACTCGTCTGCGGGTGCAATGTCCACTACTTCAACCGTTGCGTCTTCTCTCAAAGGCGAAATGCGTCGCTTACTGATGCATTTCGCTGTAAAGGGGAACTGCATGGTGTCCTGCAAATAGTAGTACCAACCCATCGCCCGCTCTTCCGAGTCATGGGCATCCACTACAATTTCCATCATGATCCGATCTTCGCGCGCTTCGTCCCGTTTGGTCTTCGCCATAAATTAGCCCTCCTGATGAGCGATCGCCCTTACCGACCTTTCGCCAAATCTGCATAGACAACCATCTCGTATCCTAGAACAACCAGCAGCAGCAGTTCCATCCAGCACAGCAGATTCACCGCTAACGGGGGTTGCTTTACCAGAAACCAGAACGCAAAAATGGCGATCGCCCCTGCACAAACAAACGTAATTTCATCCATGACCAACTGCTGAATCTTGCGCCGCATCCGCCGGGGGTCGCTGCGGTGCGCAATTTCCCAACCAAACAGCGACTCCAGATCGGTGTAGCCCGTCTTGTCTTTTACCTTCTCCACCAGCGTCAGCCGAATATACTTGCCGATCGCCGAAATCTTCTCATCGTTGACCAGGTAAGTCCAGCCCAAAATCAGGCACACCCACGGAATGACCAGAAAGGCGTAGTAATTGGATGGATTGGAGACCGCAAACGAGACAACAGTTCCAAACAAGCCCAGCGTGACGTAGAGCAAGTTATCTCGAAACCCAATTCGCTGAGCCTGCTCCGATTTCAGCTTGTCATATTCCTTAAAAAAGATTTCAAGCACCGCGTCGTTGTCACTCATCGCTGCATCCTGCTCTGTAGACCTGCTCTGCTATTTTGGCTGATTGACGAGACGAAAACCAGCCAAGCTCGAAAAGTGGGCGATCGCTCATAAAACAGTTAAAATAGGAAAAAATGAGCCGTCACGAAAAATTATGCCCCGTGCCGTTATTCTCACTGCCCTTCCGGTCGAATACTTAGCGGTTCGCCACTATCTGACCGACCTTAAAGAGGAAACCCACCCTCAAGGCACGATCTATGAGCGGGGACGGTTCGTTGCCGAAGGTCAAACCTGGGAAATCGGGATTGTTGAAATTGGTGCAGGTAATCCAGGTGCGGCGTTAGAAGCAGAGCGGGCGATCGCCTACTTCAACCCAAACGTTATTCTCTTTGTCGGGGTCGCTGGAGGCATTAAGGATGTTGAGCTGGGGGATGTCGTTGCCTCAACCAAAGTTTACGGATACGAGTCTGGTAAGGCAGAGGAAACCTTCAAACCCAGACCTGAAATTGGGTTAAGCTCCTATGGCTTAGAACAACGCGCCAGAGCCGAAGCTCGGAAAGCTGACTGGCTAAAAAGATTACCGTCAGAACCTTCCCCAACTCCCAAAGTTTATGTCGCTCCGATCGCAGCGGGCGAAAAAGTAGTTGCCTCGATTGAATCGGAAATTTTTCAGTTTTTGCGATCGCACTATGGAGATGCGATCGCGGTGGAGATGGAAGGTCTGGGCTTTCTGGAAGCAGCCCGCGCCAATCAGCGAGTCTCAGCAATGATCATCCGGAGTATTTCTGACCTGATTTACAATAAAACCGAGGTAGATAACCAAGGCTATCAGGAGATTGCTGCAAATCATGCCAGTGCTTTCGCCTTCGAGCTTTTAACGAAGTATCGCCTTGAGCAGTCATCAGGCACAACGACCATTAGCCAAGCCACCCTATTCCCGTCTCAACAAACTGACTTGTCCCTCAATCTACCCAGTTCTGCTCAAGACAATGAACTTGGGTCTGACTCTCCCAAGGTTTTCATTAGCTACAGCCACGACTCTCAAGAACACAAGGAACGGGTGCTGGCGCTTGCCGATCGCCTGCGTGAAGACGGGATTAATTCCAATATCGACCAGTACGAAGATTCGCCCCCCGAAGGGTGGCAGCGCTGGATGCTTAACCAAGTGGAAGCAGCCGATTATGCTCTGATCGTGTGTACGCAACAATACGATCGCAGATTTCGAGGACAGGAAGAAACTGGGAAAGGGAAGGGGGTAACGTGGGAAGGAGGGGTCATCATTCAGGAACTCTATGATGCCCAAGGGAAAAATTCAAAGTTTATTCCAGTTACCTTGACCCCTGAGGATTCTGAATCTATCCCCAGCCCCCTTCGTAGTGCGACCTTCTATAGACTCGGTACATCAGATGGGTATGAACTGCTTTACCGCCGACTCACTAATCAGCCTCAAACTCACAAGCCAAACTTAGGCAAATTACGCACCTTACCGCATCGGGAACGTAAACAGCTTTTTCAGGAGGAGACTCAATCTTCTGAAAATGAGAGTTTGCTGGAATTTCAAGCTCGTCCCCTCAATTTCTTTGCCCTTGATGATAAATGGGTTGGACGAACCGACCTAATTCAAGATTTGAGGCATCGGATTCAAGAATCCTGTCGGCTCCTGATTTTGGTTGGCATGACCGGTATTGGCAAAACGGCACTGGGAGAACGACTGGCTGTAGAGTTGGAGGGCTGGATTGATAGAGATTGGTCTCGCTTTCATCAGGAAAACTTTGAGGATGAACAGCAATCTCCAGACTTCGCCAGTGTAGCTGCTCGATGGCTCGAAAAATGGGGTGAGTTGATTACTCCGGAAGACCGCAAAGATCCACAGCGCTTGCTGAACCGACTAGTTCGTCATCTCTGCGAAAATCGCTATCTGGTACAAATGGACTCGTTGGAGAACGTCTTGCAAGGGAATGAGGAAGAAGGGTGGAACGACTTTAAGGATGAATGGTGGGTCAAGTTCTTCGACAGCTATTTGAAGGCTGAAACCTGCCAAAGCTGTATTATCCTAACCTCTCAAGATCTCCCTGGACAAATTGAGACAATTGGTACACGATCGCAAAACTTCTGGCACTGCCAGCCTCTAAGCGGTCTAGATAAGCCAGAACAGATCGCGTTATTTGAGAAAACGGAACTAGACATCAGACCTACTGCGGTAGGCAGGCCCTATTTGGAGCGAATTGGAACCGCCTACGAAGGACACCCTCTAGCATTACGAATCATCGCTGGGGAAATCAAGAATAAACCGTTTGAGGGCAATGTTCTTGCCTATTGGAACAAGTACGGCAATGAGGTTGAAGAAGTCGAGAAGGCGATCACTGAAGCTCAAGAGGGGAAATCTACCGGAGCGGAGGATAAGTGGAAACTTGATCGGTTTACAAAGACGTTGAGAAGGAATGTGCGATCGCGCCTTGACAAAACTTTTGCTCGGTTGAAGGAAGATGCTAAATGGGCGTATATCCTACTCTGCGAAGTGTCGGTTTATCGATGTCCAGTTCCAGAAGATTTTTGGTTGAGTCATTTGGAGGATTGGGATCGGAATGAAGAGGAACAAAGAGCTGCTTTGGATGCATTGCGCGATCGATATCTAGTCGAAGAATTGATTGATGAAAACAATAATATACAGCTTCGACAGCACAACTTGGTTCGAAGTGTGTCTTTGGAAAATTTGAGAGGAATAGAAAAAGTTTTATGATTAATACTCAAGATTCTAATCATTCTCTTCTTTCAAAACTTGGAATTGATTTGGAGAAGTTGAAATCGGAGCCTTTTTTAATACGTGTACATAAAAGAGCCGTGATGAACTGGCTTACTAAGTACAGTGCTAAAGCAAGCTCTTCAAACTTGGAGAAAATACACGGTCTCCTAGAAGCTTTACTATCACCTTTGTGAAATTCAGGCTTGGGAAGAAGCTGGGAAAATCCTTGTTTATGAATTGGACATAACTCATGAGAAACTACATCGTCAACTAGAGAACTGGAGTTATTATTGCGAACTGATTTCACTTTGTGAAAAGCTTTTTAGCAAGGTAAATCATCAAACAGACTTCATTTGTTATACAAATGTTGGAAATGCTTATTATCATTTAGCTCAATACAGCAAAGCAATTGAGTTTTATCAAAAAAGTTTGGAGATTGCACGGGGAAACAATGATCGTCAAGCAGAGGGTGCTGCAGTAGGTAACCTTGGACTTGTATACGATTCTCTAGGGCAGTATGCTCAGGCAGTTGAACAATATCGACAGAGTCTAGAAATTGCACGCGAGATTTCCAATCGTGTAGGTGAAGGAACGGCATTAGGGAATCTGGGAGTAAGTCATTATTACTTAGGTAATTACACTGAAGCAATTGAATGTCATCAGCAACATCTTTTCATCGCAAGAGAAATTGGCAGTAGTCTAGAAGAAGGCAATGCTCTTGGGAACTTGGGGTTAGTTTATGATTCTATTGGCAAACATCTACAAGCCATTGAATGCCACGAAAAACGATTGCTAATTTGTCGCAAAATTAGCAATCGAATGGGAGAGGGTAATGCTTTGGGTGATCTTGGTGGTGCTCATTTCTACTTAGGTAACTGTGATGAAGCCATTGAATGCTACTGTCAACGCTTAGCAATCGCACAAGAACTTGGCGATCGATTAGGCGAGGCTAATGCTTTCAGTGGATTAGGACTTTCTCATAATCTGCTAGGTAATTATTACAAGGCATTTGAATATCTCAGTAAAAGCTTATTTATTTCTCAAGAGCTTGGCAATCGAAGTGCAGAAGGGATAGATCTATTAAATTTGGGAGGGACTTTAATTAAGCTTGAGAAATATCAAGAAGCAGTTCGTGAACTTGAGTTATCTTTGGAAATTTCCAAGGATATTGGCTATCGTCTTCTTGAAGCCAGTTCACTGTATGCATTGGCGGAAACATATCAGAAACTGGAAAGATATCAACTTGCTTATGAAATTTGCAATCGCGCCCTATCTCTTGCTACAGAATTAGGAATTCCCTTAGCTAAAGAGTGCCAGGAACTAGAAAATCAATTGATAAATGCAGTATCCGATAAGTGATCGTCAATGGTAAATGATCTTTCAAAACTCACTGTCAACCCCCCTGAGCAGGTTAGCTTAAATCATTCTGGAGGTCAATTATTATATGAGCTTAACATAAATCTTGATATTCAAAGCATTACAGAGCGTGCTCATTATCGAGCAGTCAAAAACTGGTTGGGAAAATACAATTCTGAAGCAAATGCTTCCAATTGGGAACAGGTACAGGGTTATCTAGAAGCTTGGCACACTTGGCATGGAGGAGGAGAGTAGGCGATGGCATATCCAGTTGAACTTTTACCATCCGGTGAATCAGTTCTAGCTCAACTGCAAATTAATCCAGATAATCTCAAACACACTCGACTCTCACCTTCTCAGCGGGGGCATTATCGAGCAGTAGTGAACTGGCTGACTAAACACAGGACTGCCTTAAATGCTTCCAACTTGGAGAGAGTTCGCGGTTATTTAGAAGCTTTCTACCATTTGTGCGAGGTGAACGCCTGGGAACTAGCTAAAATACTTTTGTTCACTCAACTCAACACTCCAACTCATGATGAATTCCATAACCAGCTAGATACCTGGAGCTACTACTACGAACTCGCTGAGCTTTACAAAACACTTCTTAAAAAGGTGAATCCTGCTACAGATGCAATATGTTTGCGTGGTTTGGGAAATTTGTACGAATCTCTTGGGAATTACTCTCAATCAATTAAATATGCTGAGGAGTGTTTGATAATTGCACAACAGCTTCAAGATCGCTCTTTGCAAGGAGCAGCACTCGGCAACATCGGCAATAATTATCTGGCTTTGGGAGATTATGCCAAGGCAATTGAATACCAAAGACAACGACTGGCTATTACTGAAGAGACTCAGGATCGTATGGGACAAGGACAAACTTTAGGGAACATAGGGCTTGTTCATTATGCTCTAGGCGATTACGCCAAGGCAATTGAATATCACCAGCAGAGCCTAGAAATTGCTCAAGAAGTTGCAGACCTGATTGGAGAGAGTGATGCATTAGGAAATTTAGGTATTGTGTACCGAATTCTGGGAGACTACAACAAAGCAATTGATTACCAGCAACGGCGATTGACTATCACCAGGGAATTAGGCAATCGACGAGGCGAGGGACAGACACTTGGGAATTTGGGTAATGCCTACTGGGCTTTAGGTGATTATCCCACAGCAATTAAGTATCAACAGAAAGCTTTAGCAATTTCCCGTGAGATTGGAAATCGACAATCAGAAGCCAATACTTTAGGCAATTTGGGGCTTGTTCACTTCACACTGCGCGAATATAACAAGGCGATCGACTTTCACCAACAACGTTTGAGGATTACCCGGGAGATTCAAGATCGACAAGGAGAAGGACAAACATTTGGAAATTTGGGCAACGCCTACTGGGCTTTAGGCGATTATGAAAAGGCAATTGAATATCACCAACAAAACCTGGAAATTGCCAGATTCATCGGAGACCGTAACGGTGAGGGAAGATCGTTAGGTAATCTGGGGCTTACTCATTTTTCAAAAGGAGACTATATCAAGGCAATTGAGCATTACCAACCTCGCTTAATAATTGCTCGTGAAATCAACGATCGCATCGGACAAGGAAACGTTCTACTAAATTTAGGCTTGGCATATCTTTCCTTAGGCGACTTTGAGAGATCGCTTGATTGCAATCGCCAAGGACTAGTGTTTAAGCGAGAAATTCAAGATCGAAATGGGGAAGGAAGTGCATTATGTAATATTGGCACTACTTTGATCAGATTGGAGCAACTATCGGAAGCACTGCAAGCCTTACAAGAGGCACTAGCTATTTGTAGAGAAATCAATAACAGCCCAACTGAATCCGAAGTTCTTATGAGGCTAGCAGAAGCTTATCGCAAATTAGGCGATCACAAGCTAGCTTTGGAGTATTGCGATCGCGCCCTATCCCTTGCAACAGAACTAGGAATTCCTTTAGCGAAAGAGTGTCAGGAACTGAGAAGTCAATTGTTGAACGAAGTATTTGATGGGTGATTATAGCAATTATCGACCTGGTGCGGTACACATCGGAGGGCGAACTGCCGCATCACCCCTACTCTAATGCACTTCACTAGCATGAGAACCGCCATATCAATGGCAAAATACTCCTCTGAGTTCACCATCAATAGTCTTTCTGAACAGGTCAGTTTAACTAATCCCGGAAGAGAATTGCTGCGCAAACTTGAGATAGAGTTTAGTGTCCGAAATACCAAAGAGTTTTCTTATCAAGAGCGTGCTCACTACCGAGCAGTCAAAAATTGGCTGGGGAAATATCAATCACAAATAAACGCTTCTAACCTGGAACAAGTACGTGGCTACCTAGAAGCTTTCCACCACCTCTGCGAAATCGAAGCTTGGGAGCAAGCCAGCAAACTGCTCGTAGTTCCCCTTAATACGCCTGCAAACAAAGAACTGCACGATCAACTCCGGATTTGGAGCTACTACCAGGAGCAAATCCAGCTTTACAAAAGGCTCCCTCTCAACCAACTACATCCCCACATTCATTTAATTTGCTTGCGGGGTCTAGGACTTGCCCATCGTGCCCTGGGAAATTACTCACAAGCGATCGCGTACCATCAGCAACACCTAACTCTGGCAAAAGAAATTGGCGATCGCACTCATGAAGGAATGGCACTAGGAAATCTGGGAAATGTTTTCTGCGCTATGGGAGATTATTCAGAAGGGATAAAGCATCACCAGCAACACCTAACACTGGCACGAGAAATTGGCGATCGCCACGGAGAAGGGTTGGCACTGGGGCATTTGGGCATTGTTTGTTACTCTCAGGGGAACTATCAGCAGGCAATTGACTACTATCAGCAGGATCTAGCAATTGCAAGAGAAGTAGGCGATCGCCACGGAGAGGGTGCAACCCTTTGCAACCTTGGCAATGTATACCAAGAAATAGGAGATTACGACCAGGCTCTGGAACATTACCAGCAAGATTTGACTATTGTCCGGGAAATGGGCGATCGTGCCGGAGAAGGCATGACACTCAACAATTTGGGTTGTGTCCACGCCTCGCTACAAAACTACGAACTGTCCATCGAGTATCATCAACAAGCTTTGAAGATTGCTCAGGATGTTGGACATATTCCAGGACAGGCAAATGCTCTGGGCAATCTTGGTAACGCCTACTATGCATTAGGAAACTATGGTCAGGCATCTGATTACCATCAGCAGCATTTGAACATATCCCAAAGGATAGGCGATCGCGATGGAGAGAAATTAGCGATCACTCATTTAGGAAATGTCTATTTCAACTTGAAAGACTTTCATCAATCGCTTGATTACTATCGACAATCTCTAAAAATTGCACAGGATATTGGCGATCGCTCCGGCGAAGCAACCGCGCTCTGCAACTTGGGAGCCGCACTGATGGAATTGCAACAGGATTTGCAAGCCCTGGAACCATTACAACAAGCACGCGAAATTTATCGTGTTTCGGGTGCCCGCCCCAACGAAATTTTGGCACTCTATAATCTGGCAGAACTGTATCAAAAGCTGGGAAATACCAGGCTTGCCCATGAGTACTGCGATTTGGGTTTGACGCTTGCTCAAGAGATAGGCATCTTTGTCAAAGAAGGTCAGGGCTTGAAAGTCAGCTTTGGAGAAGTAGAGCAAGCTTCGGGAAGGGAAAGCAATGCCTGAGGTTTTACCCGTTGGTGAATTGGTTTTGGTAGAAATTGGGATTGAACCAACCACCATCAAATCCCTAAAATCCTCCTGGCAACGGACTCAATACAGAGCTACAGTAAACTGGCTCACCAAGTACACGCCATCCCCAGATGCTTCCAACCTGAAGAAAGTGCGCGGCTACCTGGAAGCCTGCCACCATCTGTTTGAACTTGAAAACTGGGAAGCCGCAGGTAAAATTCTCTCCACCCGACTGAACACCCCTACCAAAGATGAATTTCTCAACCAACTCAACACCTGGGGCTACTATCGTGAGCAACTCAACCTGTTCAACCCTCTTCTCGGTAGGCTCAGTCCCCATTGGGAAATGGTTCTGCTTAATGGCTTAGGCAATCTGCATAACTCTCTTGGAGACTACAACACAGCTATCCAGTATCAGCGCCAACATCTGGCAGTTGCACAAGCCAATAGCGATCGCCAAAGTGAAGGGTTAGCTCTGGGAAACATCGGGTTAAATCTCTACTTCTTGGGAGACTACCAACAGTCGATTCAATACTGCGAGCAAAGTCTAACCATTGTGCGGCAAATTGGAGACTGCCGTGCAGAAAGTGCTGCATTGGGGAATCTAGGACTGGCTTACGATGCTCTTGGAGACTATTCCCAAGCCATTGACTTTCAGCAGCAACGTCTCGCGATCGCCCAACAAATCAACGACTACCGAGGACAACGAGAAGCCTGGGGCAATTTGGGAATTGCTCACCATAGCCTAGGAGACTTCACCAAAGCCATTGAATGCCACAAGCAGAGTTTGCAAATTTCACGCACTATTGGCGATCAACTCGGTGAAGGGCAAGCATTGGGAAATTTGGGCTTGGTGTATGTCAGCCAAGGGAATCACACCAGTGCTATTGAATGTCATCAGAAAAGCTTGCAAATTGCCCGAGCCATCGGCGATCGCCGGGGGGAAGGAGCTAGTCTGGCAAACCTGGGCAACATTGCTTACTATGTGGGACAGTATCCTGAAGCTATTGACTATCAGCAGCGTAGTCTAGCGATCTCTCAGGATATTCAGGATCGTCGCGGTGAAGCAAACTCATTGGGCAGCCTGGGAAGTGTTTACGATGCATTAGGCGATTACGATAAAGCCATTGCTTATCATCAACAACAGATGGCAATCGCAAAGTCAATCGGAGACCTTGATGGAGAAGCCAGTGCATTAGGCGCTTTAGGCAACACGTCCCTTTCTATAGGTGACTATGAGCAGGCAATTGGCTTCTATCAGCAATATCTGGAAGTGACTGAAGCCATTGGCAATCCGTCAGGCAAAGGTGTAGCCTTGGGAAATTTGGGTAATGCCTACTTCTCTCTGGGAGAGTATCAACACGCAAGCGAATACTATCAGCAACGACTGGAACTTGCTAGGAAAATTGGAGATCGTCGAGGGGAAGGCAATGTTCTGTGCAACTTAGGGGCAGTATCAATTCGGTTGGAACAGTATTCGTCAGCGATCGAGTATTTGCAGTTGGCGCTAGAGATAGCGATTAGCCTGAAGACTCGTTATATTCAGGCTGTGACGCTCCAGAACCTAGCGGCTGTTTATCGCCAGTTATCCAGGTATAAAGAGGCTTTAGAATATTGCGATCGTGCTTTAGAGATTGCTACAGAACTAAAGATCCCATTGTCACAGGAATGCAAAGATCTCAAGGAAACGCTGCTAAATGAACAGTCAGAGAGGAAAGATTCTGGAAATGAGTAACCCTATCAAAGCTGCGTCAGCAATTGCATCCCAACCGGAAATGAATCCGAAGGATCTGACTGAGCCCGGTAGAGAACTTCTCCCTGAGATTGAAGCTGCTTTAGTTGAACAGGGAATTAAACAACGACACTCTCCCCATCGTGCTCATTTCACAGCCATTAAAAATTGGCTTGGAAAATATCGACCTTCGGCAGGTGTTCCCGGGCTGGAGCAGGTTCGGGGATATCTTGAAGCTTTCTATCATCTTTGTGAAATTGATGCCTGGGATCAGGCAATTAGTGTTTTTCAGATATCACTCAATACAGCAACTGCGGAAGAATTGCATAATCAATTAGCGACGTGGGGCTACTATTCAACCCAAATTGAGCTATACACCACGTTGCTAGATCAGGTCACCCTTGAATCGAAACCAACGCTACTGATGGGACTGGGTAATGCCTATGCCGATTTAGGTGATTACCAGCCGGCGTTTGAGTGCCACAAGCAGAGCCTACAAATTGCACAGAGCGCTGGTAATCGCCTTGAGGAAGGTCGTGCGCTGGGTAATCTGGGTGTGCTTCACTACAACATAGGAAACTATGACGAAGCGATTGCTTGTCAGGAGCAACGCTTAACCATTGCCCAAGCAATTCATGATCAACACGGGGAAATGAATGCTTTGACGAATTTGGGATTGAGCTATCACACTCAGGGTAACTACAACAAAGCAATTGACTTCCATCAACGGAGCCTGACTATTGCTCAGCAACTTCACGACCGTCTAGGTGAAGGACATGCTTTAGGGAATTTAGGGATTGCTTACTATTCGTCGGGGCATTATGAGAAAGCCATTGAGTATCAGCAACAGCGTCTAGCCATAGCACAGCAGATTGGTGATCGCTCAGGAGAAATGAAAGCACTGGGTAATCTGGGCAATGCCTACCAATCGGCTGGTAAATATGATGAAGCGATCGCTGTTCTTGAAGACTGCTTAAACATTGCTCGCGAAATTGATTTTCTTCAAGTCGAAGGCTACGCTTTAGGTGGTTTGGGAAGCACCTACTGGGCTTTGAACCAACGAGAGAAAGCGTTGGACTACCATCAGCGACATCTTGCAATCGCTCAAACAATTCAAGACCATTTGGGTCAAGAACAAGCGTTGAAGAATCTGTGTGATTGCAATGCAGCGAACCAGAACTATAGTAAGGTCATTCATTACGGCGAACAGCATTTGAAGTTTGTTCAGGATCAAGTTAGAGAAGCTCAGACTCTTAGTCTTCTCAATCGTGCTTATCGTGAGATGGAGCAACACGATCTCGCAATTAAGCATGGTGAGCAACTCCTCAAGATCGCCCAAGCTATTCCAGATCAGACAATAGAAATTCAGGCATTAGATGCATTAGGCCGAACCTATTTTCGGTTAAAGGGGTATGACATGGCACTTGACTTCCGGCAACGACGATTATCAATCGTACAAACTCTTGGTGATCAATCCCAGAAGATGGAAGCATTCTGGGATCTGGGAGTAACCCATGATGCTTTGGGTAACTATAGGCAGGCAGTTGAATGCTATCAGCAACAGCTGTCCCTTGTTAAAGGACTAGGCAATTTGCAGATAGAAGGTGCAGCTCTGAATAATTTAGGACATACCTTTGCTTCTCTTGAAGACTATGAGCAAGCGATTCAGTGTCATCAACAGTATTTGGCGATAGTACAGATGCTGGGCGATCGCCAAGCTGAGATTCGAGCCTTTACCAATTTAGGTAATTTCTCCTATCAGTTGGAGTATTACTCTCAGGCCATTGGGTTTCACCAACAGGGATTAGCAGTTGCCCAAGGCATCGGTGATTGCCACGAAGAGGGTAAAGCTTTTTATAATATCGCAGCTAACTTAGGAACTTTGGAGCAGTATGAAGAGGCAATAACAAATTTGGAAGGGGCATTGGGATGTCTTAAGGAGGTAGGCGATCGCCACCTTGAAGCTTTGGTGCTTTACAACATGGCAGAAATCAGCTCTGAACTCAAAAAAACTGAAAATGCTTTTGTCTACTGCGATCGCGCTTTGAACATTGCTACAGAATTAGATCTTCCCCTAGCTAAAGAATGTCAGAAGTTGAAAGAAGAGATCCTAAAAAGTTAAATTTCACACCCATGGCCCATCGAGTCTTCATCAGCTACAGCCATGATTCAGAAGAGTATCAACAGACTGTTCTGAGCCTTGCCGATCGCCTAAGAGATGAAGGTATCGACTGCATTATCGACCAGTACGAAGACTCTCCAACCGAGGGTTGGGTTCGTTGGGCAATCAACCAGATTGAAGAATCTGAGTTCGTTCTTGTTGTTTGTACCCAGCAATACAACCGACTGTTTTTAGGAAGGGAAGAAACAGTTGAGGGGAGGACAGCTAATTGGCAGGGAGCCATCATCATTCAAAGTATTTATGACTCTCAGTCAAACAATGCCAAATTTATTCCGATCGCCCTCTCTACCCAGGATCTTACTCACATTCCAGTGATTCTTCGCGGTGCTACGCCTTATGTAATCAATACAAATGAGGGCTACGAGCATCTCTACCGCCGTCTGACGAATCAGTTTGCAACTCCAATGCCAGCACTTGGTGTTATTCAGCAGCTACCGCGACTCGATCGCCAGCAGTTTTTCCTGAATGAGGATAGTCAGAATACTTTGAAGGAGGAGTTGCTGAATGCTTCAAAAGGCTTGCTGAACTGGAAAAGAACGTTGGGTAACAACCAGCAGATTACTCGTCCAGAACTAGCGCAACTGACTGACCACATTCAAGCAGAAACGTCTTCTACAACGATCGTCCTTGGTTCTCCTGGTTGTGGAAAATCAGCACTGTTGGCAACTCTGGGACATTGGGCAGTAAAAGGAAAATATGCACTGTTGGCAATTAAGGCTGATTTCCTCAGTAACTCAATTAACACAGTTGAAGACTTACAGGGCGCACTTGAGCTAAACAGGCAACCGAGAGACGCAATAAAAGCGATCGCAAATACAGAGAAAGTTGTTCTCCTGATTGATCAACTGGATGCCGTTTCAGAATTGCTCGATCGCCAACCAGGACGATTGAACGTTTTGCTGTCACTGATTCAATCCCTTGCTGGCACTAAAAACGTTCATATTGTGGCGACCTGCCGCGAATTTGAGTTTCGTCACGGAACCCAATTTGCTCGGTTGGACTATTTTGAACGGTTGGATCTTCATCTGCCGACCTGGGAGCAGATCGCTCCACTGTTGGAAAAAGAGCAGCACGACCCAGATCGGATGGGTGAACCATTACGTGAACTGCTAGAAAATCCTTTGCATTTGAAGATTTTTCTGGAAATTGCCAAACCTGGTGAAGAGTTTGAATCCTTTCCAAGACTGCTGGATCGGTTGTGGGAAGTTCGGATTAACAGCGAACCTGAGGCGCAACAACTAATCGCATTTCTCACTCAACTGGCTGAACGCATGACAGAGGAAGAAGCACTATGGCTACCATCCTCAATCGCTGATGAAAATCCTGAAATTTGCCGTACATTAGAGCGAGCTGGAATTCTGATGACCAGCCAGGAAAACTCAACACTGGGTTTCTGCCATCAAACTTTTTATGACCACACCTTGGCACGAGCCTTTGCCCGTGGTTCCAAATCGTTGGCTGACTTTGTGTTAGAACGCCAGGATGGTCTTTTCATTCGGCCAATTTTACTGAGGAGCCTTACCTACCTACGAGGCACTGCACCTCAGCAATACCAACGACAATTACAACTTCTCCTTAACACTGCTGAACAACAAGTCAGATCTCATATTCGTACCTTACTAATTGAGTTTGTAGGCGCACAACCTAATCCTGATACCGTTGAAGCAGGATTGCTCATTCCCTTGCTGAATTCAGAAACAGAGGCAATCAAAGTTCTGGATTCCATGATTGGGAGTTCCGGCTGGTTCAGAAGGTTGCGCGATCGCCCTGAATTTACTCAGTGGTTAGAAAAACCAGTAGAGCAGGCAGTTTATTGTTCTCCACTTCTGACAGCCGCTGCCAGCTATGCAGCAGAAGATGTCTGGAGTCTATTGGAGGAGTATTGGCTGGATGATAAATCCTACGATTTTCTGAGCATTCGAGTTATCTGGAATATTGGTCAATGGACTCCTGAGCGAGTTTGGCTAATACAACAAGTAATCCAACGTTCCAGCATTGATTGGCACAATGTTGCCGCGATCGCTGAAAGAATTGCTGAAACTCTACCCAACCATGCAGCAAGAGTTATTCGTGCTCATCTGGATCAGCGATTAGCGCTGGCAATCGCGGCAAGCCAGGTTCCTCCACCCGAATTACCACCTGATGCTGATGAAGTACAGCAGTATGCTCATTCGTACACCTATGACCCAAGAAATCCCCTGACGCGGTTACTGGAGAGCGAGGGTGATTTCTACGAAATTGAGAAATTCGCTCAGGCAAATCCAAAGGCTTTTCTGGATTCAATCTGGTCATGGTTCACAATTCTACTTGGTCGACTTGCAAGAGAATCTGCCTCAAATTACACAAGCTACCGTGAAGATGATTCAATCAGCCTGGGTCGCCATCATGGAAAGATTATTGAAGCACTGTTAACAGCCATTTTGGAATTAGCTCAGCAGGATAGACAGGAATTTCTGACATTCATAAGGCAAAATCTGCAATCAGATTTACTTTTAGTTCACGGATTGCTTGCTCATGGGTTGGAGACAATAGCTGGACAGGAGCCACAGTTTATTCTGGACTATCTTATGGGCGACCAGAGGCGCTTATGCCTTGGCGATAGCATCGAAGGGTATCACCATAAGACAAAACGCCTCATTTCCTCAATTTGCCCATATTTATCATCCGATGATAGAGAAAGAATCGAAAACGCTATCCATCAATTTAATTACTGTTATTTCTGGGAGAACTGTGAACCGGATACCCGCTTCCATCTTTTGCGATGCAACCGTCAACATCGACTGCGACTCTTGCTTGCATTTCCTGATGAATATTTGAGTCCGGCAAGTAGAAAGCTTAGAGATGAAGAAATTCGTGCTTTTCCCTGGGAAGCCGCAGAGGATCGATATCCAACTGTGACAGAATCTCAAATTGTCGGGCCACGCATGACGAAAGAGGAGATGAGCCGTGCAAGTGATCAGGATTTATACAACCTAATGGATGCATTACTAGGCGGAGCTATGCGAAATCGCCCTCAACAAGGGCAGAATAAAGATCTCTCTCGCTCTGGAGGTGTAAGTCAACAGTCGCGTGAATTTGGCGAACTTGCCAAAAATGATCCTGATCGCTTTCTACGACTTTTGCCCCAACTTCAACCGCAGCGCCACGAAAGTTATGTGGGGAAGGCTTTAGTCAGTCTTTCAGAAACAGATTTCCCCGCAACTCAATTGCTTCAGCTTGTTGAAGCACTGGATCAACGCGGTTTCAGTTCAGAAGATTTTCGTGATGATGCCGCCCGTGCGCTGGAAAAAATTGCAGAACGTAATCAAGGATTACCACCATCAGTCCTAGCCCTTCTGGAAAGTTGGCTACCTACGCACACCAAACCAGAGTTAGGACATTACCGGAGTAAAGAGGAGCGTCACTCGGAACTGAAATCACCTATCTTATTTGGATTGGGAGGCTCCCACATACTGCCCAGTGGTAGAGGGAATATTGTGCGGGCACTGGCGGAGGGCGATCTCAAACAAAATCCTCCCGATCTGGCAAACTGGGCAAGATTCATCCGATCCCAATTGGGAGTTGAACCCCATCCTGCTGTTTGGGTTGAGATGTTGACGAGGATGCCGCCTTTGCTGAATGGCGATCGCATTCAGGCAACCCAACTCTTCGACCAAGTTATTCGTAACTGCCCAGAAGTCCTGCAATATGCCTGGGCACTATACTTTATCTCACGCACGATCGGTTGGTTTGAACCTAAAGAGACCGCACAAGGTTGGCTGGAAATGCTTCGGGCTAACAATTCCAATTTTTCTCAACAAGCGTATGGTGAATTATTGCTGATCCAATATCTGCAATACCAGGATGAATGGTCAGTTGAGAGAATCCGCGAACATCTTGCTACCCAGGATAATGAAGCGATCCTTTGTGGACTCGCCCATGCAGCCAGCCATTTGTGGGTTCAACGTAGATGCAGGGCGATCGCGGCAGAAATTCTTTACACCCTTGCTTCCTCTTCTTATGCATCTGTTCAACATGGTGTAGCAGCAGTTTTCCGATGGAGTCGAGACAACTTTAGGTTGGATCCAGGAATGTTAAAGATCATTCAAGCAGTTTGCCAGAATCAAGCTGTACTGCTGGAAGCCGCTGATGATCTGACTGAAATCATTGAAACAGAGGAACTTGTAGAGACTCATCCTGAAATTGTTGCAGAAGTTTGTGAGAGTCTAGTTGGGATCGGAGCAGAACTGAGCAATCCATCACTGGTCAAAGGACTCATTGCTGAGAGTTTAACTACGATCGCTATTACGTTACATCGCCAAACTCAATACCGCAAAGTTGGTCTAAAAATCTTCGAGCAGCTACTTGCCCTCAATTTAAGAGAAACCAGGTCGGCATTGGAGACACTCGATCGCAAACCGAATCGACCTACTTTGTACATTGCTCCTAGAAGAAGATTACGCAGTCGCCGTACCCGTCGCCCGTGACTTTAAAGCGGCTGCGCCTGTCGTGTTAGCTACGGTTGCATAAGTTGTACCTTTGGAATCCAACCGTGTTACAGCAGTTTGCAGTGTCATGAGGGACAGTAACAGCAGTGAGCAAACCAGTTGTGCAAATGTTGAGGATCAATCAAATCCATCGCTGTCGCAATAAGCGTATCTACCCTGTTCGAGGTTGTCGGCGAGAACTGTCTGAAGAAAGCCTTTAACTGTGACCACCAATGCTCAATGGGATTAAATTCTGGCGAGTAAGGAGACATGTAGAGCACTTTCGCTCTCACCAAACAGTAACTCACAATATTCTGCCAAGGTCGCATCGGTTTGCTTCTCGAAGATTGCTATCAACTGGTCTTGATGCTCCATCACCGAACTCACCGACCCACCCTGCTTGCGGGGAATCACATGACCTTGTGTCCGCTTCTGTGTCACCCACCGCTCGACGCAGTTTTTGCTGACACAGAAGCGCTGCGCTACTTCTCTGAAAGAGCCATTGCCTTGTTCAATCGCACTGACAACTTGTTCTCGCAAGTCTATGGAATACGGCTTCATTCGTCACCTACTTTGGCAATCCCTCATTGTCCCCTATCTGAACGCAAACCGCTGTAAGTATCAGGGCGGCTTTGGGAAGGAGGAGGGCAAAGCTTATCAAGTCACAATGCGACGGATTATGCTGCGGATGTTGACCCTGGAAGGTGGAGAAACTGCACGACGACGAGTGCCTGATTCTGAATTGATTTATCCCACTCAGGAAGAGAGCGATCGCATCAAAGCGGTAGTCGATCGTCTCGTGAATGCTCGTCTAATGGTCAAAGGGCAACTGGAGACTGGAGACTGGAGAACCATACATCGAACCTGCCCACGGCTTCCTGATATGGGGCTGGGGAATGTTACAGAATTGGATTGACGAAGAAAAGGCAAATGAAATTCTGGAATTACAGCAACGATTAACTGCACGGGCAAACGATTGGGATGGTAACAATCGCCCTGAAAGGTTGCCGTGGGATCTTCCTTCGGATATTGGTTGATACGCCTTGGTTGAGAAGTTATTTCAGCTTATGCATTTGTCAACAACAATTCGCAAAAAGTATCAGTCTATTCAGAGCTGATAAGGAGAAAACAACCCTAAAATTTAACGCAAGGAGTGTAGTCAATACTATTCGGTTAAGCCTTATGCCGTACTATGAATAGTGAAAGCTCTTACTTAAAAAGTTTTGCTTTCAAACACTCTCAATGTGGGATTTTACCGAAACAAATGTGCTAAATCTCTGTAAGGATTGTTGAGGATCAACTAATTCATGGATACCTCTGGGATGAATTTACTGCCGAGACGAAACCGAACTGTAAAACATCTCCGTGAATCTTCCCAACGATAACTTCTAGGCAGTACAGTGTGGGCTTCTCTCGGACAAAAGCCCAAGAGCCGTCTTGACTAAAATCTAAATCAGAAATATAAAAAAATGTATGATTATCGGCAGAAAAGCATTGCATTTACTTATTAATAAAGTTATAATAACTTCATAATAAAATAAATTTTTCATTTGAAATAATGCGAGAGCTACTTCTCGCGATCGCCGCCGTTGCGCTCATCGGACTGACTATTGATTTGTTGATCAAAGTCATGAGCGCCGTCATTAAAATCGCGATCGCCATCAGCAAATGACCCGAAAGGTTAAGTTAATCCGAGGAGCCACGGGACGTTTGGTTTTAGGGATGTGATGCTGCCAGTACTGCTGCGTGGTTCCCTGCATTAGCAACAAGCTGC
>Ga0163144_10008335_pt1 | contig 22439 bp, 5 predicted proteins | sample OliLak19BULKMAT1_FD_123175 | JGI IMG/M metagenome (GOLD analysis project Ga0163144, IMG submission 123175) | Freshwater microbial mat bacterial communities from Lake Vanda, McMurdo Dry Valleys, Antarctica - Oligotrophic Lake LV.19.BULKMAT1 | ecosystem: Environmental > Aquatic > Freshwater > Lake...
GCAAATGCCAAGCGTCCTGGCTAACGTGTATTTTTTCATTTCACACCATCAACGTTTTGAAACCGTCCCACCCCTCGCGGACTCGAAAAAAAGTTGGAATGCCAGTGCGCGGGCGTGGGGATGGGGAGTCGCGACATTCGTGTCGCGGCTTTAGCTCCATTCTTGTGGCGACAGGAATGTCGCCACTCCTCAAGGCTTGGCACCGAGCTGGAGCTGCAGGAAGGAACCTTCTATCCAAAGGATCGCACCGAAAAACTTCCCTTGTGCCCTTCCCCTTCCGCAGGTGAAATCAGATAGGCCATGTCGAAATTCCGCTACCTCCTTCTCCAGCTCCGCACGAAGCTCTGGATCAAGCCCGCGCTGACCGGGCTTGGCGCGGTGCTGTGGGTGGAAATCGCGCTGTTCAGCAGCCGCTACGATCAACACGAGCCACCGCTCTATATCGACCGCGACGTGCTGCTCAGCCTGCTGCAGATCCTCGCCTCGACCATGCTCACCGTGGCGATCTTCTCAGTCTCCGCGATGGTCGCCGCGTTTTCCTCCGTCACCACCACCGCCACGCCGCGAGCCACGCGGATCGTGATGCAGGACCGCAGCTCGCAGAACGCGCTGGCGGCATTTCTATCAGCATTCATCTACGCCATCGTCGCGCTGGTGGCGCTGAGCGCGATCCCATATGGACCGTTCGGGCGCTTCACGCTTTTTGCGGGATATGTCTTCATCATCGGCTGGGTGCTGTTCGGTTTCGTCCGCTGGGTGGACAAGATTTCAAAACTCGGCCGGATGCATGACACCATCCGGCGGGTGGAGGACGAATGTCTCGACGCCTTCCAAGATCCGTTGATCGCGGGCACCCTGGGTGCCAGGAAAGCCGGGTCCGATGATATCGAAGGCGAACCCGTCAAAGGTCCGAAGATCGGTTATATCCAGCACATTGATGTGGCCGATCTCGATGAGGTGGCCGAGAAACTCGGGACCATCATCCGGGTGCTCGTTAGACCCGGGGCATTCATCGACCGCCATCGCCCGCTGGTGGTCATCGGCGGGAACCCGAAGCTGGACGACAAGCAACGGGAAAAGATCGTGAAAGCCTTCACCATCGGCGACGAGCGTCATATCGAGTCGGATCCCCGCTTCGGCCTGCTGATGCTCTCGGAGATCGGTGACCGCGCGTTGTCGCCCGCCGTCAATGATCCCGGCACCGCCATCGCCATCATCGGCTCGCTGATCCGCCTGCTCGACCGCTGGGTGGATGCCACGAGGGAGGAAACCGGATGCAAGTTTCCGCATGTCGAGGTTCCCGCGCTTTCCGCCCATGATCTGCTGGATGACGGATTCACGGCGATCGCCCGGGACGGAGCCGCGATGTTCGAGGTTGGGATGCATCTGCAGAAGGCCTTCCGTGCCCTCCACCATCTGGGTCATCCCGATCTGTCAGCCGCCGCGGAACTCCATTCCAAACTCGCCTTCGAGCAAGCCGTCGCCAAGCTCCCGACGAGTTATCATCGCGAGCGCGTCCGGCAGGTCGCGGCCGAGGCATTTGCGGACGGGCAGGAGTGACTCGGGAGAACTCCACCGCCTGGCCAATTCCACGCCAACCATGAATACGGTTGCGGACTGCGGGGGCAGGCCATTTACTTGGGAGATATGGAGCAAGACGGGCAATCAACGGTCATGAGGTCAGGAAAATTCCTGCTGCTTCTCGCGGCCCTTGTGGTGGTCATCGGGGGCATGAAGATCGCCCAAGGTTTCTGCGTGCCGGTGCTGCTCGCATTCTTCATCGCGACGGTCAGTTTCCCGATCACCAACTGGCTGCGCAAGCGCAAGGTGCCGCGGTTCCTGGCGGTCTGGTTGACCGTGCTTTTCGACTTCTCGTTCATCGCATGGGTCGTTGTGCTGGCGGCCAACCTTGTCGGCGACCTGCAACGGAAGTGGGACGAGCGCTATGCGGCGCAGTTTTCCCAACAGATCCGCGGTTGGTCGGAGTCGCTCGCGTTGTTGTTGGAAAAATGGGGGGTGCAGCAATCGCACGACAAGATCCGCCAGGCGGTGGAAAACAATCTGGCGAATCTGCAGCAGGTGCGGTTCGAGCGAGTCTGGGATCTGGGCACCGGACTGCTCGGTCATGTGGTGGGATTCTTCGGCACCTCGCTGGTGGTCCTCATCCTCACTGTCTTCATGCTTTCCGAGGCCCGGATGTTCGGCCGCAGGTTCAATGCCATCAGCCTGGCGCGCGGTCCCGACATGGAACGGATGCTCAGCGCCACCCGCGACATCCAGCGCTATCTCGCGATCAAGACGGCGATCAGCCTCGTCACCGGATTCCTGGCCGGCCTGCTCTGCTGGGCCGCAGGATTGGATTTCTATATCTTGTGGGGCATCCTCGCGTTCGCGCTGAACTTCATCCCGGTCATCGGCTCGTTGATTGCCGGCGTGCCGCCGGTGATCCTCGCATTGCTCGTTTCCGGATTCCCCACGGCGGTGCTGGTGGCGGTGGGCTACCTGATCATTAACAATTTCCTCGGCAACTTTCTGGAGCCCATGCTCGTCGGCCGCCGCTTCGGCATCTCATCTCTGGTGGTGGTGATTTCCGTCTTCTTCTGGGGTTGGGTCTGGGGGCCGCTGGGAATGCTTCTCGCCGTCCCGCTCACCATGGTGCTCAAGGTGATCCTTGATGGCAGCGAGGAATTCCGCTGGATCGGCGTCGCCATTTCCGCCGAACAACCCGGTGCGGTGGCGGAGAGGGAACTGCTGGAAATCACCCCGCCCAAGCCGGAGCCGCCGGAAGTGACGCCGGATCAGGTGAAGACTTGATAGAGTTGCGGGTCGCTTGAAATGAGGCAGAGCGCATCCATTCCTCAAAGGTTGCTTCAGTCATTGAGACAAGTTGCTCCATCACTGGTGTGGATAAAACCTGGCGAGCATGTTCCCAAACTTTCGAGAATGGGTCGGTTCGATCAAATGACACAGTTCGCGAGCAACGACGTGCTGGATGAACTGAGGGTTCTGCGTTGCCCCTATTGAAGAGGGAGTGGACCGGAGTCGATTCCCGCTATCAGGCTATCAGAACGCGAGGGAGGCTCCGATGCCGACGGACTGGGTCGATTCCGAAGCGGAGGAGCGGAACTCGCCACGGTAGGTGAGGCCGACGCGGAAGCTGTCGCTGATGTCGTAGTAGGCTCCGGCACCGAGGACGAAGGCGTCGTTGTCGATGCCCGGGGCGTTGACCGGGAACGGCAGGCCACCGGCAGCGGTGCTTCTGGCGGTCACGGACTCATTCGAATCGTCGAGATCAAAGATATAGCCAAGGTGACCGACGAGAGTGAGCTTGGGTTGCACGACATAGTCGAAGTCCACTCCAAGTTCCAGGAGCGGCGAGTTGATGTCCTGGGAGGCGACGGCGAGTCCGGAACCGGCACCGCTTTCCTTGAATCCATCCACGCGGCCGTCCAGGTAGCGGAACATGGCACTTGGGATCACCCGGAAGCCGTCCTTTTCGTAGGCAACGGTGCTCATGCCGAGGGTCAGCTCGATCGCGTCGGAGCCGATGCCATTGGCATGGACATCGCCGCCGGCGCTGTGGCGTGTGGCATCATAGTCGTAAACGCCGTAGGTGGCGCTTGCGGTGAGTTTGGTCCTGGTGCGCTCGTCCAACAGATAGCTGCCGAAGGTTCCGAGGACGAATCCCGAGCCGTCGGTGTCGATGAGGTTGCCATTGATGCTTCCGTCATCATAGCCGAGCAATCCGCCAATCTGGGCACGTCCGTCGAAGTTGTGGCGGGCACCGACAGTGACGCTAACCGAATCGATGTCGTAGCCTGCATTGGTGGCGGACCCATCGACACCGGATGAGTTGTAGCTGGTGGTGGCGAAGCCTTGGGTCGTGCCTGCGCGGGAAGCCGGAGCTTGTTCCATGGCTTCCCTGACATGGGCGCGCAACGACTGCTCGGTGTAGTCTGCCATGCTGCGGTAAACCTCGGGGGACGTGCGGTTGGTGACGGGGGCGGCGGGAGCGGGCGCGGCGGATGTTGCCTGGCTGAGAGCGCTTGCCGACAGGGGACCGGCATCGGACTTCGCGCTCGCTAACGGGGTGGCATTTGCCTTGGTCTGGTTTGCCCCGAGTTTGAGGAATGCTTCGCCCGCCTTTGACTTGCCACCCACCTTGGTGATCTTGCCGGTCTCGGCGTTGAAAAGGATTCCTGTGTCAAATCCGATCGCCTTGAAGGATTCGAAATTGCCTGAATAGGTGTCGGCGTCGAAGATCGTGACCTTCCCCCTGACCAGTCCGGCACCGGTGTTGACCAGGACCAATTTGCCTCCGAACGAGATGGAGTCCGCCTTGATTTTCTCGAATTTGGAGCGGTTGTTGAGGTTCAACTCAACCAGGCCGTCGGTCACAAGATTTCCCGAGATCTTCAGGGAGTTCCCGGGGGAGTCCACGGCGAGTTTGCCGGAATTGAACAAATCGCCCTTGACCGTGCCATTTCCCATGAGTGTGCCCTTGGCACTGATGGTGGTATCGGCATCGGCAGTTCCATTCAATATCAGGCTGCCCTTTTTCACGCGGAGGAAGCCATCACCCACCGCACCCGTGATGCGGACCAGTCCGGTGCTTGTCGTGTCGCCGGAGAGGTGGCCGGAAACCGTTCCGCCTTTGAGTTTAGCGATGCCCGTGACGGTCAGTTCCCCGCTGCCTGAGAGACTGCCGCCGCCGGCCTGCACGTATTTTTCAACGGTTTCATCGGACGCGCCCAGCTTGAGGGATCCTGTGCCGAGGACCTTGATGACTGCCTTGTCATCAAGGCGGTCCGCGGCGCCGAGAACAAGCGTGCCGGCGGTCACCTTGATCGACCTCGCGCCCGAGGTGCCGTTGAGCAGGCTGACCCCGCCAATCTGAACCAACTTGCCGGTGCCAAGATTGGCGTCCACGGTGCCGCCGCCCAAGTGGTATTTCCGCGCGGTTAGAGTGCCAGTACCTGCCAGCAGGGCGCCATTCCGCTGCGTATAGGTTCCGACCGTGTCGTTGAAAGTGCCGATATCGAGGATGCCGGCAGCCTCGGAAATCACCGCCGCGCCGTCATTGAGCCGGTTGGACGAACCGAGCCTCAACGAACCGGCTTTCACAACCACCGTGTTCGCCCCCGAGGACCCATTGAGGGTGGTGGTGTTAGCAAGTTGGTTCAATCGGCCTGTGCCGAGATTGGCATTCACCGTGCCTCCGGAGAGGTTGTAGCTGGCGGCGGTCAAGGTGCCGGTGCCTGCCAGGGTTCCGCCGTTGCCCTGGGTGTAGTTTCTAACGGTGTCGTTGAAGGCACCGACATCGAGCATGGCGGTATTTCCGACGAAAACCGCCGCGTTGTCGGCGAGGCGGGCGGATGCGCCGAGGACCAGTTTGCCACTGCCGATGTTGACCGTCGCAGCACCTGTCGAGCCGCGGAGCAGCGTGGTGTTTGAAATCTGGTTCAATGCGCCCGCGCCGAGATTGGCGTTCACCGTGCCACCGTTGAGGTTGTAGTTCGTGGCGGTCAGCGTGCCGGTTCCCTTGAGGGTTCCGGAATTCAGGTTGAAGGTTAGAACCCGGTCGCTGGAAGTTCCCATGTCGAGTGTTCCGGTGGCGTCAACCCTGATTTCCGATCCATCGGCGAGGCGGTCGGATGCGCCAAGGACAAGCGAACCCGCAGTGACCCGGATCGTCGCGGCTCCTGATGTTCCGTTGAGTATCGTGGTTCCTCCTAGCTGGTTCAACTGGCCTGCGCCGAGATTCGCGTTCACGGTGCCGCCGTGAAGATCGTAGGTGCTGGCGGTTAGAATTCCTGTTCCGTCGAGGGTGCCTGCGGTCAGGGTGAAACTTCCGACCGTGTCGGTGGCGGCCCCGATGTCGAGCGTGGCGGTTGCGATTACGACCGCCGCGCCATCGAGCAGGCGGTCGGATGCACCGAGCTTGAGGGTGCCGCCGCTGACGTTGATGATGGAGGATCCCGAAGTGCCGTTGAGCGTGGTCGTGTTGGATGTTTGGGTAAACTGACCTGCGGCGAGATTCGCATTCACCGAACCACCATTGAGTTCATAAGACGCCGCCGTTAGGGTTCCGGTTCCTGCCAATGTGCCGGAGTTCAAAACGAGTGTCCCCACTGTTTCGCTGAACGTTCCCAGACTGAATGTTCCTGCCCCTACCTTGAGATCCGAGGTATCGAGCAAACGATTCGAATTCCCCAGGCTGAGTGTGCCGCCTGTCACATTGACCGTGACTGATCCCGAAGTGCCATTGAGGGCGGTGGTGCCGCCAATCTGGTTGAGGATTCCCGCGGCGAGATTGGCATTCGCCGAACCACCGTTGAGCTGATAGGTTGCGGCGGTCAGGGTGCCGGTGCCGTCCAGCACGCCGGAATTGAGGGTGAAGTTTCCAACCGTTTCAGCGAACGACCCCAGATTGAGGGTGGACCCGCCAACGGTCACCGTCGCGTTATCCATCAAGCGTTCCGCAGCACCGAGCGTGAGCGTTCCACCGCTGAGGACGACCGTGCCGGCAGCGGATGTGTTGTTGAGCGTCGTGGTGTTGCCGGTCTGGTTCAAGATGCCCGCACCCAGCTTGGCATTCACCGCGCCACCGTTGAGATGGTAGGTGGCTGCGGACAACGTGCCGCTACCCGCCAAGGTGCCGGAGTTCAGGGTGAAGCTTCCGACGGTGTCGTTGAAGGCTCCGAGGTCGAGGGTGGCGGAACCCACCTTGACCGCGGCGGTATTGGCCAGGCGGTCGGATTTACCCAGCGTGAGTGTGCCACCGTTGACATTGACCATGGTCGCCGCAGAGGTCCCGTTGAGCGTGGTGGTGCTGCCCGTCTGGTTCAATGTGCCGGTCCCGAGCTTGGCATCCACCGTGCCACCGCCCAGATTGTAGGAAGTGGCGGTTAGAGTGGCGGTGCCAGCGAGGATCCCGGTGTCATTCTGGTTGTAGGTTCCAACCACATTGTTGAAGGTGCCGATGTTGAGCGTTGTGCCACCAAAGACCGTTAGAGCGCCGACGGACAACTGGTTTCCTGCGGAAAGCACGAGCGAACCCTTTTGCACATCGACAGCGCCCGCGCTCAAGGTGGCTCCGGCCGCGAGCGTGGCTGCGCCGCTGGTATTCCATGCGAAGGTCCCGGCCGTATTGGCACCGGTGATGGAGATGCCTGCCACCAGATTGACGGTGACATTTCCGGCGGAATTGAAATTGAGGGAACCCACCGAGGCGGTTCCCAACCCGCCACCGAGATTGATCGACGCGCCGCTGAATGTGGCCAAGCCACTGACCGTGAGGTTGCCCGAATTTACGATCGCGCCGCCTGAGGTGCTCACAAGACTGGTCCCGCTCACGCTGGCGAAGTCGGTGCCGTTGATCTCATTGACCGTGAGCGCCCCGCCTTTCAGATTGAGGCTGCCGAAACTGTTGGCCTGCCCCAGATTGATAGAATTGGTTCCCGCGTCGAATTTCGCCAGACCTCCCACCACCGCGGCACCGGTGCCCGTGACCGCGCCGCTTGATGTTAGATCGAGGCTCGCCGCATTGACACCGGTCAACTGCGTGGGGCTCCCTTCCTTGATCGTCACCGCGCCACCTTTCAGATTGAGGCTGCCGAAATTATTGAGGGTGCTTGTGAGCGTGATCGCGGAGGCACCCGCGTCGAAGGTGGCGAGTCCGCCAACGGTGAGGATATGGGTATTGTCCTGGGTGATGCCCGAGGTGGCCTTCACAAGAAGTGTTGAGGTTCCGGCACCGGTGAGTTCCACCACACCGTTCAGGGCGACACTGCCGTTGTTAGCGACGAGGTTGAGTGTTCCGCCCGCGTCATTGCCAATCGCCGCCGACACCGCGATTTGGGTGTTCGCCTCAAGGGTTAGGGAATTCGCATTCAACCACGCGAGCGGGCTGTTGACGGTAATCTTACCGCCCGCCGGATTGCCGGTATTGGTGACGACCACCGGTGGAACGGAACCGAGCGCTCCCACGACGTTGAATTCAGATAGAGTTGAATCGAGGCCGTAGTTCACGGGGGAGTACGGCGTGGTTGGAGTGACGTTGAAATCTCCTCCGCCGATGGTGATGTCCCCCGCGCCATGCAGCAGTTGCGCACCCATGGAGAAGAAGAAAACGGAGCAAAGCAGTTGGCGGGATGGTTTCATGGAAGAGCGTGGTTGCTGGATTGGGGATTTATTGCAGCAGCGGTGCCACCGGATATTTCGCTTGGATGATCGCGTCGAACTCCGCTTCTGCGGTGTGGCGCAGGCGTTGGCGTTCGGTGTGCTCGAGTTCGGCGGAGACGGCTTCAAACGGGCGGAGGGAGGCCGGTTTCAAGGCCATGTAGCGGACCAGAAAAATTCCCTCGGGGCGTGAAATCACCTCGCTGACCTCACCGGGTGTTTTCAATGAGAATGCGATATCCGCGACGGCCTTGCTCCAGCCGTCCATGCCGCCCGCGGCTTCGAGCCATCCCGCCACCCCGTTCTTGTAGCGGCTTGCGGCGTGTTCTGAATAATCGACCCCGAGCACGGAGAATCCCTGGTCCGGATGCGCTGCCAGATCGGCGTTAGAGAAATACCATTCGCGGGCCTGGGTCATTTTCTCCTGATACATCCGCGACCGTTCCGGGTCGGCACCCGGATTCAGCCAGAGCACGGCGACCTGGCGTTTCTCGGCGGACTGGAAGCTGCCTTTCCGCGATTCATAAATCTCACGCAGGCGTGCTTCGGAAATCGATCCTGCGGCAGCTTCCTTAAGATGTGGAGAGAGTTGCTTCTCCTTGAGCCGGGTGATGAGGATACGGGCGATTTCGGCCCGGGCCACGGGGTCGTCATCGAGTCCGGCGTCGTGCGCGGCCTGGGTGAGACGCGCCCGCTCGGTCAGTTCGTCAAGCGCCTTCCGGCGTGACACGTCATCGGTGCGGCCCGCGTGCCTCTCCTTGAGCTGATAGTCGAGATCCGCCTGGGTGACCGTCGCCGAACCGACCCGCAACAGCGTTCCGTCGTCAGCCGGTGGCGTGGACCGGACGACGTGATCCGCAGTTTCCTGCTTGCAGGAAACCATGGCCAGCACGAAGGCGGTTAGAGCGGTCTTGATGAGCTGTGTCCTCATGGGGCGAGATTGCGGATCACCGCGTTGCCGGTGCCGCGTTTGAATTCCCACATCAGCAGGTGGCTGCCCGGACCTGTCAGTTGCTTTTGGATAGCCACCGTTCCACCAGATGTCTGGGATTGTTTCACGCCGTCGATATAGAATGCGAGCAGGTCTCCCGCGCCACCGCCGGCGACTTGCATTTCAAAGTCCAAGCCGACCTGACCGGTGACTTCGGCGATGATCCGGCTGGTGCCGCCGGGATTGCCGCCGGAGCTGGTTAGATCACCGGTCGCCTGGTTGGGCTTCCAGGCGGCGTTGCCGCTGATTCCGAATTTGCTGCTTTTGGCCAGCGCGGTGATGCTGCTGGTCGCGAGTTGGCCGGGATCCAGGTTCATGCCCAGCCGGTAGAACCGGCTCGTGGCTTCCGGAGGCAACGGTTGACCGACGAGCTTGTCACCGGTCACGTCCGTGGCCTCGTTGAAAGTGGCGCTGGCATCGGTCCATTGGCCAAGGCTTGAGGATGCCTCGACACCCCAGCGGACATCGGCGGCCTTCAACGAGCCGTGGGTTAGAATCTCCGGCCTGCCATTGGCGATGCGGAATGAGATGTGATGGGATGGAAGATCGCTAACCGATCCGAGGCCGAACGCATAGGCCTGGAGGTACTTCGCCATTTCCTCACGCGACATTCCGGAGAGGTCCGCGAGGCGGTTCATGGCACCGTTGGTGGACGCTTGGAGCCAGCGGTCGAATCCGGCACCGTTCGCCTCCGCTGCGGTGGTCGCGGCATACACAACGGCTTCGTTCGGATTTCCAAGTTGATAGAGATCGCTGGAGGCGAGCTTGAGGAGGACCACTTTCGGACCTTTGACCAGACCGCCCGCAAGTGCCGTAATCAGGATTTCGCCGGACTCCTGGCCGGCGGGAATGACGAGGGAATCCGGGACATCCTGGATGTGAACCCCTTCCTTGGCGGTGCCACCGAGATGGATCGCGACTCCCAAGCCTTGGGCCAGGTCACCATCGCGATGGACCAGCAGGCGTGCGGGTTGGGCGATGCCCGAAACGGCGTTGGCCTGCATCACCTCCAGCCAGACCATCGGGCGATCGGTGATGGTCCGTTGGACGGGTGCCCCGCCGACGGTGTACTTGAACTGTGGCAGGACCGCGACCTGCACCGTCTTGATGCCTGCAGTATCGAGATCGGGAACCGGACGCACGGTTAGAGTTTTGCTGGTCACGCCGCGGGCGAAGCGCACCACGGAACGATGGCTTTCGCTCTGGATCGCGCCATCAATGACAAAGTGACCGCCGAGCGCGTCCTCGAAAAAGCCGAGCGGCAGGTCAAGCGCGGCGGCGGTTCCGGCTCCGCTGCGGGTGACGACGATGCTGAACGGCTGGTCGAGCGATTCCGTGAGCGGCCCGGTCGGACTGCCGGGTGCGAGCGCGATCTGCACGCTTGATGGGATGCTCAGGCCACCCATGCGGATGCGGCCCTCGACGATGAGCTGGATCAACTGGGTGCTGCCGACGACGACATTTTCCAAGATGACTTCGCGGGTGCCTCCGGCCGGATTCTTGACGATGAGCGCGGTGTCGAGTGTTGGAACCGAGGTGGTGAAATTGGCATCCAGCCGAACCGAGATGGATTGGCGGGCATCGCCGGTCTTGCCCCAGAAGAGGGCGGATAGATCGATGATGTCTTTCTCGATTTCGAAGTCGGTGATCCGGTCATTTCCCGTATCCACGCCGCCGAACACGAAGCGGTCAACCCCTCCCCCGCCGGTCATGATGTCGGCACCCGGACCACCTGATAGAGTGTCATCCTGCGGGCCGCCGCCGAGGTGGTCGGCACCGTGGCCGCCGCGGATGATTTGCGGACGCGCACCGGAAGAGGCAACCAGGTTGATCGCCTTGAGCTCGGTGCTTAAGTCCCAGATGACCGAGCCGCCCCATTTTGATTCCAGATAGTCATGGACGTCGCGGAGTTTTTGTTCGGGCAAGGCGGTGGGAAAAACGAGGAGTTCGTGAAGCTGACCGCCGAAGGATTGATCGACGGGTTCAGTGCCGTTGGGAATCGCCGAACGGCGGCCACCGATGGTCGGCAGGACGGGTTCGATGGCAGCGGCGGCGATGTTCTCACCATCGTAGGAAAGTCCGAAGACATTCTGGAGCAGGCTGCCCTCGCGGCGGAAGATCGAGGTGGATTCCTTGCCAGCGATGTTCTGATAGCCCTGTGCGGCAGCACCATCCATCTGATAGGTGGGAGCGCCCGGATAGGAAATCGCCTGGCTGGTGGGGGCGATCTGGAGGAAACCGCGGTTGGTGGCGAGCAGGGTTTGAGGCGCGTCGGACGATTCTGCCGCCCGATAGGATGCGAGCACCGTGTGATTGCCGGTGGAGATGGCGACATCCTGGAAAAACAGGTGCGCGTTGGCGGAAGCGGAGAAGTCCGCCGAGTGATTCGCGACGAGCGGCTTGTGGGCGGGAAGCGGCTGCGAGGCATTGCGTCCGTTTCCAGAACGATCCGTCCAGATTCCGATCGCCGCTCCAGCGGCGGTTAGGTCCATGCCGTCGAGCCAGAGGCTGGAATCATTTCCATCCCGGGTGCTGGGGGAAACGACGCGCACGATCACCTGGCCGGTGGCCACCGCGCCACCATCGTTCCAACTAACAGGCAGGGCGAGCTGGCTCAGGGCGCGATCCGTGTGGTGGATCGTCAGATGACCTGAGCGCAGATCTTCGAGCGTGAAATCGCGAAGTTCACCGGGTGTTAGCGGGGTGCCATCGACGTTGAGGGAGAAGCCCGCATTCTGGAGTCCGGTGAACGCGAGATTGATTCCGGCAGGTGCGGTGTCGGAGTCGAGGATGTGCAGATAGACGCCGGCTTCGCCCGATTCGGGGACGAGGATTTCGGCGGTGGCAAGCCGCGGATCGCGGTTGCTGACGAGGGGATCTCCGCCCCGTTGGAATTCCTCAAGATTGGTCCAGCCGTCGCCGTCGGAGTCGGTGTTGGAATCGGTGAGATCTTCGTCGAGGCCATAGAGCTTTTCCCACCAGTCGGGCAGTCCGTCACCATCGGTGTCGGTGCTGTCGCCCGCGACCAGAAGGTCGAGGCGGTAGTCGGTGGCGCGGCTGGCGAAGCTGAGTCCGTAGAATTCCTTGCTGCCGTCCGGCAAGGTGGCGGCGGTGCCGTTGATGGTGATTTGCTGGATCCTGAAGTTGGTGGACGTCGCGCCGATGGATAGAAACTCACCGATGCGGGGAGCTTCCGGCAGATAGGCGAGCGGCACATTGAGCGAGTAGGAGTACAGCTTGTTAGCGCCTTGGCCGGTGGGACGCAATTGGGTCTTGAGCTTCACGCGGTTGGCGGGGTTGGTCTGATTGACGAAGGTCATTTCCAGTTTCCCCGACTGAAGGAGGACCGTCTGGGCGCCGCCGACCTGGCGGACCTCGCCGTAGAAGGTGACCACGGAGTCGGTGAATCCGGGTGTGGATGTTGCGGCGCCGGCCAGCAGGCATTGGAAGACCGCTGCGGTCATGAGGAAGAGTAAGTTTTTCATCGGATGGCGTTGATAGAAATTGGGAGCCACGGGGTTTCTACTGGCCCTGATGGGAGTAGGTTTTGAAATACAGTTTGATGTCGGCGACGGACTCCGCGAACTTGGTCAAGCCGGTGGCAGGATCCGCCTCAAGGCTCGATCCCGGGATGATGAGCATCCATTCCGAGTTCCAGACCGAGCGGCCTATCAGGCGGGAGTCGAGGATCAGCTCGCTGTCATCGGCGTCCGGATCCCCGTTGTCATGATAGATGCGGAAGGCCGAGTGGCGTCGCTGCTCACCGTATCCGCCGTCAACCCCGTTGAGGGTGGGGATGAAACCGGGGGATGTCAGGTTGCTCTGATTGATCACGAAGGGAGTCGGGATGCGCTGTTCATTGACACTCCACAGGCGGGTGAAGGGCTGCGCGGAAGTGGAAGCGCGCAGGAAGTCATCCCCGACCGGGACGAGATAGGCCCGCGGGGTGGACGCGAGTCCCGCAGCATTGTAATTCTCCAGCCAGACTCCGAAGCCGCGTACCTTGGTGGCGAAGTTAGAGGCACTGTAGTTGTGATCTCCGGCGATGAGGGAGCGGCCGAAGATATTGAGACCGGGTTCGATGCTGGTGGCGAAGCGGATGACGAGTCCCGGCTGCGCGCCGGCGGACGTGCTGGCGAACGGGCGGCAATGGCGGATAAACTCCGGCATCTGGTTGAGATCGGGCACGATCCTGGCCTTCATCGCATCCTTCCAGCGGTCGTCACTCGCGGCGGTGCCACCGTTGGCCACGCCCTCGCCGATGCGGAACAGCTCGCTCCTCATGGAGATTTTCTCGGTCTCATATTGCGGGTTGTTGAGACCTAACTGCCCCTTGAGCACCTGGAAGTTTCCATTCAAATGGTTGAGGATTTCTGCCAGACCGCCTTGACCGGCCTGTGGTTCGCCACCCGTCCAAAGCCCGAGCTGGCGTTCCTTGACGATCTTGTCCAGCAAGGGGCCGGGAGCAGCGGGATGCCCCGGATCCAGGCTGGTCTCGTAGTCGTAGGCCTTTGTCGCGAGCCAGGTGTAACGCGCGGCGTTGTTGAAGGTGGTTTGGTATTTGCTCATCGCCTCGTTGCGGGAAAGGCGGAAGATCATGTCCTGATAGCGGTTCTTCTGCACCTTGGATGCGAGCACCTTGTTGAAGGCCTCCCGCTCGCGCAGCAGGCGGAAACCCTCGGCCTGGGCGGTGAAGAATTCCTGGCGCAGGATCTCCAGGTTTTGCAGGCGCTCGCCGATCCCGGCCCTGAGCGGGCCGTCGTTGCCGATGTGCTGCTCGATCTCGGCCATCATGCCCTCGATTTCGGAAATGTAGTCCACACGGGTGCCACTGCGCTCGAGTGCGGCGATCGTTTCGTCACGGGTGAGTTCCGCGATCCGCTTGACGATTTCCTCCACGCTCTTGGCGATGGCGAGCGGCGTGGAGGCGGCGATGTCCGCCGCTTCGCCGATGCCGCGCGGAATGGCACCGATGTCGTTGGAGAATCCGATGGCCCGGGGCGACACCTCGTTGATGAGATCCGCGATCTTCTCGACGAAGAGCACGGCGATCTCGAGTCCGCCGATGACGGACTCGGCGGTCACGATGGCGGTGTTGATGCCGGACCGCACTCCCGTGATCGCGTCCGCCAGATCCTCCTTTTTGTCGATCAGCTCGATTTGATTCTGAAGCCGGAGGGCCAGCGTCTCAAAGTCGCCAAGGAAACCGATGTAGTTGTCGATTTCACCTTTCAGGGCGACCTGTTCGCGCAGCATGTCTTCGAGGGTTCGTTGGATTTTGCCATAACTGGTGCGCTGGCCCCATCCGGCCGGAGCTTGGAAACCATAGTCGGAGGCCCTGGCGACCGGCATGCTGAACGAGGTGGTCACATCCACGTAGGTGTTGCCGAGGATGAAGGTTTGCACCGCGTTGGTGAGTTCGGAGCTTCCGTTAGGCCTTGAGGCATAGAGACCCAACAGCGTGGCGTCCGAGGCAAGGCCGGCGACGGGGCTCTTGATGTCATCGAAGTCGATGGTGGCCGTATCATCCGGAGTGATGTTTCCGGTAGGGATGATCTGATCCACCGTGGTCCGGTCAAGATAGGCATAGAGGAAATTGTCGGGGCCCTCGTAGCCTTCGGGATATGCCTTGCCGAAGCCGATGGTGCCGTCGTAAGGGCGGCCGAAGATCTCGATGAGCCGGTTGCGATAGTCCAGGTCCTGGCGCATCGCCTCAACTGTCAGATCATTGGTGTCGTCGGCGATGCGCCGCAGCTTGTTCTCCGCTTTGGTGGCGAAATCGAGGGTGGCGACCGCGTTGGCGCTGGCTGCCACCGCACGCTCGTAGATTTGCTCGAAGTGGGTCCGGCGCTCCCATGACTCGCCATCGTAAAACGGATCGATGTCGAAGGTGATGGCATCCGAGTCGAAGCCGAGCGGATTAACACCGCCGTCCGCCTCGTCCATGGCAATTTGAATTTCATAAAAACCTGCCGCGATTTCCGCGATTTCATCGATCGCGCCGAGGCGGTCGATGCGGTCGAGGCCTTCCGGATTGGGCACCGGGGTGGCGCCGGAAGCGTCGGCAGGGAGCAATGAATTGGCGACGGCCCAGTCGAAATAGGCGGCTTGTCCGGCGCGGTGTGCCCATTCCGAGACTCCCCAGGCGCGGGCGGGATCGGCGCCGTCGGTGTAGCCCTGCCATTGGCCGTCAGGGTTCTGCGTGTAGTTGAGGCGGTAGGTGTCCCGGACGATGTCACGCCCTGCGCGGGCTTTGGCGGCAGCCAGTTTGGCGAAGGTTTTCTCGTCGAGGAAATCGACCTCCAGGACATTCTGCATCAGGGAATACAACTCCGAACGGGTTCTCCAGCCGAAGTTAGGGGCGCGCAGCAAATCGTAATGCTTGTTCAGCGCGTTGACAAAGTGTCCCCACGCATCTCCATGGCCCTGCGGGTAGAGGGCACGGGCGTCATCCTCGTTGATGAAACCATCGATGTTCTCATCATAGATGTTGTAATTGATGTTATAGGCAGCCTCGCCGACTCCCTTGGCATAGTTCCAGAAGAGCCTGTTATAGACCGGATAACTCTTGCGGAAATCCGTGCCGCGGAGAAGCGAGAGCCCTTCATGCATCAGATCCGGCTCGAAGTTCTGGAAGGCGTGGGTAAACGAGGCCACACTCGCCAGACCGTCACCATCGGTCACGGTGATGGTGGAGTCCTGGGCATCGCTGTAGGCCTCGCGGGCTAACAACTCATAGAGAACGGACAAGCGGGTGGCGGCCAGCAGAAGTGCCTGGTTGATGCCGTCGGTGCTGACGGGGTTGGAGGAATTGTCGATGGACAGTTCCTTGGCCCGTTGCAGGACGGTTTCATAGAGTTCGATCAGGCCGGTGTTTTCGATGACATTCTTGTCGGAGTTCAGGGCGACCTTTCCGGCGAAGGGTCCGCCGGCGATCTGGATCTGGCTGCTGTAGGTGGCCGGGCTTTCGTTGGAGAAGAAATCCGTGTAGCGCGCCTCGTAGGGATTGATGCGGTCAAGGACGCGCTTGACCCATCCCATGACGAGTTGCGGGATGTAGCGCGTGCTGCCATCCGCCTGGAGCTGCGGTGAATTCGCCGCGCCGGCCCACTGGAATGGCGCGGGATTTCCCGGCTTCCAGGAGAGCGATGGATTGGAGAACTCGAAGGGAACCAGGGTCCAGTTGCTCTCGCTCATGTGGCGGTAGCGCACGAGCACCAGCTTGTCCGCCAGCGTGACATCGGGACGGCCCTCGAAGACGATGCTGTTGAGTCCGAGATGCTTCTGGGTGTCGGTTAGCGAGCCGTTCTCAATGCGGCTCTGCGGCAGATACTGCTGCCAGAGCGTGCTTCCGCTGGAGTCGGTTTCGGCGAGATTTCCATTGGGCAGGATTTCGTTGGCGACGAGGTCGAGCGGTGCGGAATCGCGGATCCACCATTCATAATAGAGATCCCCGGTATTCGCGCCGAACTCGCCGTTGTGGAGCAACATGACCTTCTCGCTGAAGGCGTCGGCGCTTTCGACCACCTTGATCGCGCCCCGGTAGCGGTCCGGGACAATCTCGATGATATGGAGTGAAATCGCAGATCCTCCCAGTTCGGGGCGGTTGTTTTCGGCGATGGTGACGTAAAGCGATCCGTTGGGATTCTTCGTTAGAAGACCGGGACTCGGCACGAGCGCGGAACCGACACCGAAGCTGTCCAGGTGATCAAGCTCGGAATTCAAAAGCGCGGTGATGGGCGCAAGTGCATTCGCAAACACGCTCCAGAAATCCCTCTTTTCCGAAGGGGGACTTGCTGGAGCAGCCTTGATACCTTGGAGATTCACCGGGTTGGTCGTGCTTGCGGCCAAGGCGGTGACGGCGTTCGGATTCTGTGAAAGCAGGTAAATGTCACCGATGGCGGTCTGCCACACCGCGTTCGTCGAAAGGTTCCGGATCTGTGCGAACTCGTCCGGAGTCATGACATTGGGTTCGAGCAGATTCAGGGGATCAGGACCCGCCGTTAGATCGGAGGCCCCGCTTTCCTTGTCATTGAGGCGTCCGCGGAAAACGAGTTTCTGCGCAAGCGTGTCATAGTAGAACCGGTTCCCCAGCGAGCCGGGCAGCGCCTTGAAATACCAGCGCTCGGCGATGATGAGCAGCTTGTCCGTTTGCGCGGGGGTGAATCCTGCGGTGGCCATCTTGGCGGAAGTGAAGAGTCCCTCCCTGCGGTCGAGAGGTCGCATGACGCGTGCCGAGACATCGGCCAAGCCGTGGATGTTCGGGAATGGGCTGTTCTGCGCCCGGATCACCATGCTTGGCGTGGATGAATCGTAGATCAGCTCGGCGGCTTTCATGGCCACGAGCGCCGGCAGGCCGTTGGATCCGGGGTTCTCGTTGAAATACTCGCCGCCCTGATAGGTGAGGGTCTCGCCGCGCTTGAGCTTGGGATAGTCCGATCTCCATTTGCTGTTATAGACCACCTTGACGGGTTCCAGGCTGGTGCCGGTGCCGGTGAACACCTTGACGTCCGGGACCCATGCGACCGGTGTCCCGGCGGCCGGGCCGGTGGCGAGATAGAAGTCGCCGCGCATCGGATAGAAAAACTGGTTGAAGAACCTGCCATTGCCGGAGACCACCCACGCTTTCTTGTTCACGTCGCGCCAGAGGGTGCGTTGGTTGAGTCCGCTCACCTGGATGTTTCCTCCGCGCTCGTCCTGCATCGCAACGTTGCCGATGACGAGATTGAGCGGATAGGGCGGGATCACGAGGTCGCCGGCGAAGACCGGGTAGTCGAACTTGTATTCAAATGGGAAGGTCCTGGCGGGATCCAGCGTGAGGAAGCGATCCTCCGGATTTGCCGCGCTCTCGTAGGCAAGTCCGGGGGTGGATTGGACCTGGGCATCGGTGGGGCGCGGGAATGGAATCGTCCCGGGCCGCGTTTTCCTAACGGCATACGCGGCCATTTCCGGCTCGCCGGTCTTGAGGTTGTTGACCTGCACTAGGACCCAGGTGTCGGAGGTGTAGCCTGTCAGGTTGTTGGCATCCGCCTGCAGGGCGAACGCGGCCAGCGGAGGATTGTTAGGAATCCCGTCGCCGAAATTCTTCACCTTGACCGCAGCCCGGCCGGAGGCTGCCACGAGGGCATGTTCCTCGTTGGGATTGTAGCCGGCGCTGGTGATGACCGGTTGGTTGTAGATTTTCAGACCTGAGAATTCCGCGAGGTCGAAGACTTTTTGCGGGCTGCCACTCTGGTCCACGCCTTCCGACCCGATCCGGCTGGCGATGAAGATCCGCTTGTTTTTGTCCGGGCCGAGGGTGGGGAAAACGACATCCTTGAATTCCGTAGCGACATAAGGCCATGCGACGTTGGGATTGGGAAGCCGATCGACGAGATAGGGGTTCTCGTAATAGGCGATCTCCAGCTTGCGGGTCGCTGCGGTGAAGAGTTGGTTGTGGTTGACCGGAAACACAGAACCCCAGGTGCCGACTTCCGCGTTGCGGTTGTAGAGTTCGGCGTTGTAGTTGGAAACTCCATTGATGATGTAGCCGCTGCCGCCGAAGGCTGCGTTGTCCAAGGTGCAGTCGATGCGGGTCGCCACTTCCTGAAGGTCCGCGTTTGACCAGGTTTCCGCAAAGGGCGTCGAACCGGTGACCGGGCCGACCGCCACATTCGCGAGCGTCCCGAGGTTGGGGAATTTCCCGCCCGATGGTGACGATTCGAAGCTGAACCACAATTGGGGACTTGCCGAGCGGAGTTGTTTTCCGACGAGTGTCATGTCGCGTTCGGTTCTCATCCGGCGGAGCTCTCCGCCGCTCAGATAGCCCTTGAGATCGCCTCCGAGACTGAAGAGCCGGAATTGGTCAAACTGCAATTCGTTGCCCGGATCCGCATTCACACCGATGCGCAGCGAACTGTCACCCACCGTGGGTGCGACGGTGGAATCCGACGATCCGGGGAACCAGCTCGTCACGAAGCTCTGCTCCTTGCGGACGCCGTCTCGATAGAAATCCACCACCGTCACGCCGGTCCCGAACAGGGTGCTCGTGAAGACGTGGATGGCATAGTGCCTCCATCCGGCACCGGCCTTGGCCAGCGGGTGGGTGACTGGAACTCCGCGGAAATTGGCGGTGATGGTGGAAGCTTGGGAATCCAGGGTGACCTTGAGGCCGCCGGTGCCGGTGTTCAGCACGATCACCGGTTTGTTGGATGCGGTGAATGCGAGCCCGGTCGTGGTGCCGGTGGCGGCAGCGCTGAGCACGAGCGTGGTCCCGTTGGTGACGGATTTGATCTTGGATCCGGCGGGAATGTTGGTCCCGGTGATCTTCATGTCCGCGACGAGGCCCGCGGTGCTGGCACAGGTGACGGTGGCCGAGCCGGCGACCGTCGCGCCACCGGTCAGGGTCACGGGAGCGGACGTTTTCAGGCCTTTCGCATTGAGCCAGAAATCGATGACAAACTTGTCTCCGGGAACCACGCTGGTGGTGACGGGACTCAGACCGTTTTGAATGACGCCGTAAGCGCCGCCCGAGGTGGGTGAGCCATTTCCAAGGATCAGCCCGTGTTGGCCGAGAACCAGCTTGGAGTCCGTGCGGGGAACCACCGTCAGCGGGCTCGATCTGACAATCCGGACGGCAAGCCTTTCCTTGGTGAGTGTGCCGTCGGCCGCTTCGTCGGGATTGGGCCGGTAACTGTAGAGAAGGACGCTGCGGCCGTTGCCTGTCACCTTGAAACCCTTGGTGCTGGTGGTATCCACACTCGCGCCGGTGGCGGCATCCGTGTAGGGCATTTCACGGTATGACCATTCGTCGCTGGTTCTGATATCCAGCTTGGTGGGCACCTGACGGGCCGGATTGGTGTCGTAAAGATGGCGGTAGTGGGCATCCGGCAATGGCGAGGCGACGCTGCCGGGGAATTCCGAATCCACCCGCGGGAGCAGGGTATTGAAAACGTAAGCCGTGCCGGAAACCTCGCGGACGGAATCCCCGCTGGGCAACTGCGTCTCGCGGGCTGACGCGAGCTGGGCATTGTCACCCGGATAGCCGGTCACCACCTCGATCTTGTAAGTGGACGCCGGAGTGTTCGAGTCCGGCCAGTCGAGTTGGAAACTGCCGGGCTGCACCGGCAACAGGCTCTTGCCGAGACGATCCCAGCGCACCGCTTGACCGATCGCCAGACCGCTGGCCAGCGGGCCGACGCGGGTGAAAGTCTCGGTGGGACCGAGGTCGGCGGCGCGCAGCAGCGCATTGCCAGGAAGGTCGGGGACAAGCTGGACGTTTGGATTTGCCGAGTCAAAAGCCTGGCCGAGCGCGACCTCGGCCCTGAAGACCGTCGGCGTGTAGAGGAAGTGAATCTCGGACGGAGCCGAAGCCCCGGCAACGCTGTAAATGCGGGCCACACGATCCACCGCAGCGCCGTCCGCCATGACCTCGTCCTTGAAAATCGAGATGTCAGAGCCGATGGCGCTGAGATTTCCACCCGGAAAGCTCACGAAGTTCCCCAAGGTGAAACGACGGTCAACGGTGCGATAGAAAGCTCCCACGTCCACCTTGCGGCCGGCGTCGATCCAGATCTCGTTCATGGTGCCGTTCCCGAATTGCGGATTGGGGCCATTGACCGGATTGCTGACCTCGAACTCGGTGGTGGAACCCACTTTGTAAACCCTCACGAACGACTGTCCGAGGAATGCGGCACTGCCATCCGCGCCATTGAGTCCCGCGGAGTCGAATCGGTAGCGAACCTGGGCGGCCATGGTCCATTTCACCCGCACCCAGTCGGTGATGGTGACGGAAGAGGTGGAAACCCGGTTGCCGGTGGGGCCCAGCGGCACGGCAGGTGATTCGGTGCGGGTTCCCTGTCCGCCCGAGGACGGCAGGTTGAATCCATAGCTCTTGGCGGTGTAGCGGAAACCGGCGATGTCCAGCCCCAGCGAATCATTGCCCACCGCGCGGTCGATGGAGGCGCTGAACGCGGTGTCCTTGGGCACCCAGTTGCGTCCGAGCGCAGGAAGCGGGTTGCCCACTCCCGCGCCCACCTGAAGCGGCAGCCCGTCGATGCCGAAGGCTTGGACGATCGCCGCGTATTCGAGTTTCCACCGCCAGATGACGGTGATGTCGCGGGTGAGCGTGGCCGTGAAGAAGGTTTGTGTGCCTTGGATCACCTGGCCGTCGATCGCGTAGCCGTCATTGACCAGGCGGTAGAGCGCGGTGCCGGGCTGGTTCTCATCAATGAATTGGCCGACGCCGGGGAGTTCGTTGAAATTTCTATCCAGGTAGATGAATTCGGGGGCCTCGAAACGTTTCACGGATCCGTATGGCTCGGAGATGGTTCCAATTCCAGGAACGAGTCCTCCGGTCGGAGTCCCGACATCGGCGGGAGTGGGCAGGTTGACGGTGCAGTTGGTGAGCGAGTTGGATCCGCCCGCGATCAGGGTGATCCCCGCGCCATCGCCCGTGGCCCGCTGGCTGAGGACGATGTGGGTCTCGCTGGTGATCGCGGTGATGGTGGATCCGGCCTGGACGTTGGTGCCGGTGACCGTCATGCCGACAGTCAGTCCTGCGGTGCTGTTGCACGCCACGGTCCGGCCGTCCGGCTTCAGGTATTTGCTTTCCACGTCCACGACCACCGGGCGGGTGAACGTGATGGCCTTGGGAAAGGTGGGCAATGGGTAGGGCGACGCATTTCCGGAGTTGGAAGGATAACGGATGCCGATGGTGCCGAGGGGGTTCTCGATGCCGACCGTGATCGGGCGGGTCATGTCGAAAGCAGCATTCTTCGCCTTGAGTTGGATCTCAATGGCGTTGGTGCCTTCGTAGAGCAGCACTTGGAACGAGACGGTTTCCGCCGCCGCATTTGCGTATTGCTCCATGTTCTGGTAATCGATGATGAAGATGCGGTTCGGTGCCGTGCCGCGGGTGGCGTAGAGGATTTTGCTGCCGGTTCCCTTGATGAGATCGGTCCAGAACGGGGCGATGTAGTTGTTCGGAGAGTTGTTGCTGGGAATCGGGTCCGGGCTGTAGTCGCTGGAAAGCCCGCCGAAGGTGATCAGGCCGTTGGTGGAAGCGGCGCAGCTCGAATAGGCGTTTTCATAAAAGTAGAAGGTGAAACCGAGGTTGATGGCCTGGGCGGTGTCGTCGCCGACGAGGTTGGTTGCGACGACGACGTCAGGGTCCAAGTCGTTCAGGACGACGGAGTTCGAGAGGGTTTCCGTGTAGCGGTAGCCAAAGGAATCGGAACCTGCGGCAGGAGTGCCGCCGGTGCCGGAGAGATTGAGGGTGAACGGAGCC
>Ga0163144_10008336_pt1 | contig 22439 bp, 17 predicted proteins | sample OliLak19BULKMAT1_FD_123175 | JGI IMG/M metagenome (GOLD analysis project Ga0163144, IMG submission 123175) | Freshwater microbial mat bacterial communities from Lake Vanda, McMurdo Dry Valleys, Antarctica - Oligotrophic Lake LV.19.BULKMAT1 | ecosystem: Environmental > Aquatic > Freshwater >...
AGCCGCCGTCATTGGCGAGCCGCCGTCATTGGCGAGCCGCCGGTGGTAACCGGCGGATTCTATGACCGGCAAAGACTCGGCGGATTACCATCCGCCGCTCGCCGTCATTGGCGAGCCGCCGGTGGTAACCGGCGGATTCTATCGACAAAGACTCGGCGGATTACCATCCGCCGCTCGCCCGGTCCGCCGCTCGCCCGGTCCGCCGCTCGCCTTCATTTACGAAAGATGCGCTTCCAAGAAGTACAGGTTCATATCCAGGTTCCGCGAGATGTCGGTGAGGAGGTCGGCCGTGTCCGCATCGCCGAGTTCATCGGCGGCGTCGATGCCGGCCCGTACGCTTTTACCGACCGAGGCGTAGCGTTCGGCCAGGGCTTCGACGACTGCTCGATCCGCGTTCACTTCGATTGGGAACTCGGCCACCTGCGATGCGGCGGCGCACTGCCTGACCGTACCCAGTGCTGCGAACCCCAGGGCGGTCACGCGTTCGGCCGTCGTGTCGATATCTTTCTCGACGATTTCCGCGAACTCGTCGAACATCTTGTGCAGCCCGATGAAGGACATCCCCTTGATGTTCCAATGGGCGAACTTGGTCTGCGTGTAAAGGTCGGTCAGGTCCGCGAGGTGCTGATTCAGCAGCCCAACGACTTGCTTGCGGGTCTCGATGGGCAGGTCGTTGCGGGTCGCGGTCGTCTTGCGGGGAGTCGGCGTACTCATGGTCGATTCTCATGGGGATCGGTCGTCGCCGTGGGACACCCGGCGTCGGTCACCACCCATACCGCAGATTCGATGCCGGCCGAACGTCGGCGAGTCGAGTAAAACGATACCCGATATCCACTTCCCGCAGTTGTCGGAGACGGCCCCGTGAGCATCATTGTCGACAAGAACACGAAAGTCCTTTGCCAGGGCATCACTGGGACCGCGGGGTCGTTCCATACCGATCAATGCTTGGCCTACGGCAGCCGGTTCGTCGGCGGGGTCACACCCAAGAAGGGCGGCACAACCTGGACCGGCAAGGACTCCGGCAAGAGTCTGCCCGTATTCAACACGGTGGCCGAAGCGGTGCGGGCCACGGGTGCGGATGCGACCATGATCTTCGTCCCCGCCGCTGGGGCCGCCGACGCGATCATGGAAGCGGCCGATGCGGGCATCAGGACGATCGTAGCCATCACCGAAGGGATTCCGGTGCTCGACATGGCGCGGGCCAAGCGCTACGTGCAATCGAAGCCGGGCCTGCGGCTGATCGGGCCGAACTGCCCCGGCATCATCACGCCCGGCCAATGCAAGATCGGCATCATGCCCGGCTACATCCACAAGCCGACCGAAGCGGGCAAGAAGGGCATCGGCATCATCAGTCGCTCGGGGACCCTGACTTACGAAGCCGTCTGGCAGCTTTCGGCGCTGGGCTTCACGCAATCGACCTGTGTGGGCATCGGCGGCGACCCCATCATCGGCACGATCCAGACCGATCTGCTCGAACTCTTCGAGGCGGACGAGGGGACCGAAGCGATCCTGATGATCGGTGAAATCGGCGGCACGGCCGAGGAAGTCGCAGCCCAATACATCGCGAAGCACGTGAAGAAGCCCGTGGCCGCATTCATCGCCGGGCAGACCGCCCCACCCGGCCGCCGCATGGGCCACGCCGGCGCGATCATCAGCGGCGGCTCCGGCAGCGCCGCCGACAAGATCGCGGCACTGAAGGCCGCCAACATCGAAGTGGCACCAACGCCCGCCGACCTGGGCACGGCGGTCCAGAAAGCCATCGCCGGGAAGAAGTAATCACAGAGTATATACCATAAAGACCGCAAAGATCGTCACGGACAACAAAATCATGATCGATGAATTTTGCGTTGTCCGCTTTGTGGTCTTTGTGGTGACTATGATTCGGACATTACCATGATCGACGTACCGGGGACGCCGTTCGATTCGATGCTGGAGCAGGCGGAGCCGACGCGGCCTGTCGTGCGGCGCGAGAGTGCGGCTGAGAGCATTGCTCTGCTGCGCGAGTTGGCGGACAAGCTCGAAACCGACGGCGCGGCACCGGGAGACGTGAAGCTTCTGGCCTTCGCACTGCGGGAATTGCGGCATTGTTTCCGGGTGTTCAGTCCTTATCGCGGCATCCGCAAGGTTACGATCTTCGGCTCGGCGCGCACCCCGCCGGCTCATCCCGCTTATGTTGCGGCCGTGGACTTCGGGAAAAAGATCGCGGACGCGGGCTGGATGGTCATCACCGGGGCGGCCGCGGGAATCATGGAGGCCGGGCACGTCGGCGCGGGGCGCGACAAGAGTTTCGGGCTGAATATTTTACTGCCCTTTGAACAGTCCGCGAATGCCGTGATTCATGGTGATGCCAAGCTCGTCAATATGCGGTATTTCTTTACACGTAAGTTGATGCTGATTAAAGAGTCGGATGCCATCATCTTATTCCCCGGCGGCTTCGGCACGCACGATGAAGCCTTCGAGGCGCTCACCCTCATCCAGACCGGCAAGTCCCACTTGTTCCCGATCGTCATGATCGACGAACCCGGCGGGACTTACTGGCACCGCTTCCGCGACTTCCTGCGCGAAGACCTGCTGAACCGCGGCTACATCGGTCCGGCGGACGAGTCGCTCTTTTTCATCGCCGACTCGGTCGATGCCGCGGTGCGGGAGGTCGTCGATTTTTACCGCGTGTACCACTCGATGCGATATGTGAAAAAGGAACTGATCCTGCGGCTGACGCGGCCGATCGGTGACGTCACCCTCGCCTTGCTGCGGGCCGAGTTTCAGGATCTGCTTACGGGCGGGGACTTCGTCCTGAGCGCTGCCTTACCGGAGGAAGCGAACGAGCCGAGCTTGGCGGGCCTGCCGCGGCTGCGCTTCCGATTCCGCCGCACCGATCAGGGCCGGCTGCGGCAGCTCATAAACGTGTTGAACCGGGACGAAACCACGGAAACGCAGAATGCTTCGTAGTCTGGTGCTGCTCGTGCTGAGCGCGGCCGTAGGCCGAGCCGACACCCTCGGCGACCTCGCCGCCAAGGCACTCGGCGACAAGCGCAAGCCCGGCATCGGCCTGGTGGTCGGCGTGCTCCGGGACGGCAAATCCACAGTCCGCGGTTTCGGCAAGGTTGCGACCCCGCGACCGGACCAAGTGCCGGGCCACGATGCGGACGGCGAACCGACCGACTTTCGGGACTTTGCCGCGATCGAAGGTTGCGGGGCGTTGCGATCCACGGCGGACGACCTGTTGAAGTACGCCGCCGCAAACCTCGGCGAAGCCGATACGCCGTTGAAGACGAGTCTGGCCGATGCTCGGACGCCGCGGCGCGATTCGTCCGGAAGCAGCCGTATCGGACTGTTCTGGGTCACCATGAAACTGCCGAAGTCCGAGGTTGAGATCGTCCGGCACAACGGCGGCACCGGCGGCTTCCGCTCGATGCTCCTCGTTTGCCCGGAGCACAAGTTTGCGGTTGTGGTCCTCTGCCATGCCGAGTTCGGCAAGCGGATCGACCGCTTGGCGATCGACCTGGCGGTGTCGTTTCTTCCGGCGAAATAGGGTGACCATGGCCATCGATGTATCCGTCGTCGTGTCCCGGATGTTCGATCAGAACTGCTTTGTCTTGGGCCTCAGCGGCTCAGCGGATGTCGTGGTCGTCGATCCGGGCTTCGACTTCGCCGCCGTGCTGAAGGCCCTCCGAGGCAAGTCGCTCAAGGCCATCCTGCTGACGCACGGCCACATCGACCACATCGCCGGCGTGAAGGCCGTCAAGGAAGCGCATCCGGATGCGCCCATCGTCATCGGTCGCGGCGATGCGGCGATGCTCACCGATGCGGGCAAGAACCTCAGCGCCAAGTTCGGCCTGCCCCTGATGAGTTTGCCTGCCGAACGGCTGTTGGACGACGGGGAAACCATCGAATACGCCGGTCTCGCATGTCTGGTCCGGGAGATTCCCGGCCATTCGCCGGGCCACGTCGTGTTCATCCTGCAGGATGAACTGCGGACGGTCGTGGTCGGCGGCGATGTCCTGTTCGCGGGCAGCATCGGCCGCACCGACTTCCCCGGCGGCAGCGAAACGACCCTGCTGGAAGGCATTCGCGCCAAACTCCTGCCGCTGCCCGCCGACACCCGCGTGCTCACCGGTCACGGCCCCGAAACCACCATCGGCCGCGAAGCGGCGACGAATCCCTACCTTCGTTGAGAGGGATGTTTGTTCATGGCCCGCTGAACTGAAATTCGTGTCGGTCGGAGGATGCGATATCGTTCATTGTGAAATTGAGGCGAAGCTCAACTAACCACTAACAACCATCGACGAACTCGATTATGATTCCCCGTGTTCGGTCGGGTTCCGTCGCCGGGGGTCGCCATGTCGAACGCATCGCACTTTTCGCGGGACGCTTGGGAAGACGCCGTTCCGCCTCCGGTGTTGAAGAGCTACCGGGTGATGATGCACCGGGTCGCTGGGCAAAGCCTGCTCTTCGTCGTCGCGGCCTTGCGGGAACTGACCCGCTTCGGCGAAGCGGAGGCGATGATCCTCATGTGGCAGGCCTACCACGAAGGCCGCTCGTCGATCACCATCACCCACCTCGAACGGGCAGAACTGTACGTCGAGCAGTTCGCCGACCGCGGCCTGTTCGCCACCATCGAGCCGTTGTGACTCAAGGCGAGCGGGGGACGTCAGTCCCCCTGAGCGCTTCTTGTTTCAATGGCTTCGCGCCGCTCAGGGGACTGACGTCCCCCGCTCGCCTTCGAAGTGTGGAGGGTTCTCGTGGATCGCTTATGGTTGCTGACATGGACGACCTACGGAAGCTGGTTGCCGGGTGATGAACGCGGTTCGGTGACGACGACGACCAACCAGTTCGGCGATACCCGCGTTCGTCGCAACAGTCCCGGAACGGATTACGACGGAGCCATGGACGGTCTTCATCGTGCCGCGCGGTCGGCGATGAAGGGCAATCCGGTTCGACTCGAGGCCGAGCAGGCCCGGGTCGTATCGGAACAGCTGCATTCCACGGCTCGTTTTCGTGGCTGGACCGTCATCGCTTAGGCCATCATGTCGAATCACATTCACCTGATTGTCGGCGTGCCCGATGATCCGGATTCCGCAAATCTTCTCAGAGATTTCAAAAGCTACGCTTCGCGATCCCTGAACGCGAAGTACTGCAGGCCGTCCTCGGGAACGACACCATCGACGACCTCTGGGATGCCAAGCGCGAACGATGGGTGGTCACCCGTCCGAGCATCCGGCACAGTGCTGCCGTCCGCGAAGAGGCCTACAATGACTTCTCACCGCAACCGAGGCTCTTCGACATGCCCGTGGACTGGTCTTCTCTGGTGCGTACGATTCAGGCGCACAAGTCGTTTCTGCTCATGACGCACATCCGGCCGGATGCGGATGGGTTGGGGTCGCAGTTGGCGCTGGCGGCAGGGATGCGGTCGTTGGGAAAGTCGGTGCGGGTATCGATCGCCTCGCCCCTGCCGGAGCGGTACAGGTTTCTGGATCGGGACGGCTCGGCCATCGAGCAGTTTCGCTTGCCGGGCGACGGGTTCCGCGACGTCGATTGCGTTTTCGTCATGGACACGGGGACGTGGAATCAGCTCGGGGACTTCGGGCCGTTCCTCCAATCGCTGAACTGCACCAAGGCCGTCATCGACCATCACCGCACCCAGGATGACCTCGGCGGCGAGCGCTATGTGGACGTCTCCGCAGAGGCGACCGGTCGGCTGAGTTGGGAAATTCTCAACGCGTTGAATGCGACCATCACCCCGGGCATGGCCAATCACCTGTTCATGGCTCTGGCACTCGACACGGGCTGGTTCCGCCATCCGAACACCACCGCAGCGAGCCTTGCGCTCGCGGCCGAGTTGGTCGGCCTCGGGGCCGAACCGTCGCCGCTGTACGAGCAGCTCTTCGAAGCCGCGCCGATCGGCCGATTGAAGCTCAGCGGCCGGGCCCTCGAACGCCTGACCGTCCACCCCGGCGGCCGCATCGCCTACACCGAGATCAAACTCACCGACTACGCCGACTGCGGGGCCGTGCCGGGCGACACCGAAGAACTCATCAATTACCCGCGGGCCATTGAAGGCGTCGAAGTGGCGCTGGTGTTCATCGAGCAGCCCGAGGGCGGGACCAAGGTCAGCTTCCGGGCCCGCAGCAAGGTCGACGTCTCCAAGGTCGCCGAAGCCTTCGGCGGCGGCGGGCACAAACTCGCGTCCGGGGCGAAGACGGCGACCGACTTGACGACCACCAAGGCGGCCGTGCTGCTTGCGGTGGAAGCGGCGCCGGGATTGGCGTAGAATGAGACTCCCGCCGGGTCGCTCTTCGAGGGTTCTCGTCATGGCCGAACAGTTCACGCTCCGCGCGCTGCCGTTGCCCGCCAAGCTCGTACTCAGCACGTTCCTGATCGCCGTCGGCATCGGCTACTTCTCGGCGATGGTCCAACTGCACATGCAGCACGGAAATCGGGACGGCAACCCGCTGCCCACGCCGGACGACGTGGTCGAGCATTTCTCGGGCGTGAAGCCCTACGACGGCAAAGCTCCGGTCAGCAAGCTCGAAGCGATCCTGACCGGGCCGATCGACGGCGGCTTCAACAAGAACAATATGGTGCCCGCCTTCCACGCCAAGGCGACCGGCTACGAGAAGGAAACGAAGGAACGTGGGAAGGAAGTCGTCGATGCCGAACGCGACGCCGAACGCCGGCTGCTGATTTCCTGGTTCAACATCGAACCGGAAGCTCGGAAGAAGACCTACGAAGCCGCGCCGGTGCCCGCCGAGTTCCTCGGCAAGCCGATCACCGAGGACGTGATCGATGGGGAGAAAAAAACCTTCAACCCAGCCGCGGTGGTCGAAGCCCGCTGTCTGAAGTGCCACGGTGAAGGCGGCAGCAACAAGCCCGAGTTCGACACTTTCGCCAAGCTCGAACCCCTCATCACCGCGCCGCCGCTGGAGATCCTGCCCGGCAACTACGTCCGCAGTTCGAAGAAGGCGAGTGTGGAAGGGCTGACGCAATCGACGCATGCCCACCTGCTCAGCTTCGCCGTGCTCTTCACGCTCACGGGCATGACTTTCGCGTTCACGTCTTACCCAGGATATCTGCGCGGCTTCCTCGGGCCGATCGTGCTGATCGCCCAACTCTGCGACATCGCCTGCTGGTGGCTGGCCCGCATCGACGGCATCGGCCCCTACTTCGCCCAAGCCATCCTCGCCACGGGTGGGGTCGTCGGCCTGGGGCTGACGGCGCAGATCGTGCTGAGCCTGTTCAACCTCTACGGTGCGAAAGGCAAGCTCGTGCTGCTGATTATGGCGGGCGTCTTTGCCGCAGCCTTCGCAGTCCTGACGATCCAAGTCATCGAGCCAACGCTGCGGGCGGAGAAGCTCTCAGCAAGCGCGGGGCGTTAGAGCCGTTTCAGTTTCAGACGTGTGACCCCAACATGAGCCGCGCACGAAGTAAGCGGTTGGTTTTTGACCACTTACTTCGTGCGCGGCTCATTCGAGTCGTTAAGATCGCTTTCTTCGGTTTCTGACCGCTTACTTCGTGCGCGGCTCATTCGAGTCGCAAGGGTGATACGGAAACTGCTCTAGCCGGGATGGTTGACCGCGATCGCTTTCGGTTCGCACAACAGTTCGCATGCCCCGCAGGCTGTGCAGGCTCCCGGTCGGGCCACCCACGGGCCGAGGATGGGCGACCAAGCGAAGCAATGCGTTGGGCAGATCAGCACGCACACGCCGCAGACGTTGCACTTGGTTTCGTCCAACGTCAGCGGCAGTTCGATCACGATTTCAACACCCGCACCGCAAAGGCCCAACCCGCCAACACGCCGCCGGCGTCGATCAGCACGTCCCGCACGCTGCCGACCCGATGCGGCACGAACGTCTGCCCGATCTCGGTGCCGATGCCGTGCAGGACCATGCCGATCGCGATGCCGATCCGCCACCGCGGCGAGACCGCGAGCCGACCGAGTACCGTACACCAGGCGTAGGCCCCGGCATGGAGCGCCTTCGCAAGAATGAACATCAGCCACTCGGACCAACCGACGAAGTCCTTCACCACCGGCGGTAACGGATTCGATTCCAGCAGCTTCCACGTCCACACGGCGAGGCTGAGGATGAACAGGACGCCAAATGCAACGCGATACTTCATGATCAGGTTTTATGTCTTTCCTTCGGCATTCCACATGCCGGCGTTCCGAAATCATCTTGAAGTGTAGCCGCCATCGACCACCAAAGTCTGGCCCGTGATGTAGCTGCCGGCATCCGAGGCGAGCAGCAGACAAGGGCCGACGAGTTCGCCCGGCTCGGCCCAGCGGTTCAGGCAGGTGTGCGCCGCAAACTCGGCCTTCTCGGCGTCGTTGAGCATGGACTTGGGCATGTCCGTCAGGAACGGGCCGGGGGCGAGGCAATTGACGGTGATGCCGAACGGCCCGAGGTCGATGGCACTCGGTCGGGCCAGGCCGATGAGCGCGGCCTTGGTCGCGGAGTAGGCGTTGCGGCGTTCCTTGGAGACGATGCCGAAGATCGAGGCGATGTGAATGATCCGCCCCCAGCGGTTCGCCTTCATGCCCGGCACCACGGCCCGCGTCAGCGCCATGACGGCGCTGAGGTTCACTTCCAGCACGCGATCCCAAGTGGCGTCGTCGATGGCGTCGATCGCCTGCGGCGCATTCATCCCCGCGTTGTTCACGAGAATGTCGATGCGAACCATCCGACTCAGTGCCTCGGCCCCGAGTGCGGCCACGCTCCGACGGTCCGCCGCATCGAAGGCGATGCACTCGCCCCGGGACTTGGTGCCGAGGAGAATCGCCGGCAGCGCCGCTTCCAACTCCGGCAACTTGCGGGACGCGATCACGACGTTGGCCCCCGCCAGCGCCAGCCCCCGCGCCATCGCGAAGCCGAGGCCCTTGTTGCCGCCGGTCACGAGTGCTGTCCGTCCGGTGAGGTCAAAAGGGGACGTGGGCATTGGGTCGCTTCCGGTAATCGGGTTACCTGAAAAATTGATCGCGGCGGGCAAATCGGTCACGGTTGACTCTCCGGCGATTGTCGTTCGGGCAACTCTACCCGGAGAACGCCGGCAGCGGAATGATTCACTCCGGCAGGGTGATCGCGATCTTCGCCTCGGCGGTCAGCTTCTTGAGGTGTTGGTCCATGACCTCGACCATGCAGCGGCTGCGGGCGACGTCCTTGACCATTTCGTAGCTCGTCGGCTTGCCGGGGTCGCGCTCGGTAACGGTGACCAGATGGACACCGAACTCGGTCTCGATGGGGTCGGAGACCTTGCCGACGGGCACGGCAAAGGCGGCACGAAGCAGGGCATCGTCCCAGCGGCCGTCGTCGCGGGTCAGGAAGCCGTAGTCGCCGCCGAGGGGCGCTTTCGGATCGACGGAATGCTTCTTGGCGAGCTCGTCGAAGCTTGCGGTCCCCGCTTCGATCGTTGCCTTGAACTGCCGGACCTTGTCGCGGGCGGCGATGCGGTCTCCGTTCCGAGCCGTTGCCGACAGGCGGATCGTAATGAGCTTGGCCTTGATCCGTGCGCCGGCGTAATAGTCCTTGTTGGCCTCGAAGTGCTCCTTCACCTTCGCTTCGGTGATGCGGGTTTCGAGGAAGGTCGCCAACTGGGCTTCGAGCAACCAGCGGCCGCGGGCTTGCGTTTCGGTTTGTCGCCACTCTTTACAGTAATCGGCGAAGGTTTGGTTGCGGCTCTTAAGTACGACGAGGTTGGCCTGGATGATCGTCTCGCCTTCGATGCTCGTGATCTTCGGGCCGTGTTTCCGGAAGAACTGCATCCAGAGCCGTTCCTGAATCAGGTTCTCCAGCACCATCGGCCGCATCAGTTTGAGGTCCGGCACCTCGATGCCCGGATTGCCCGGCGGGTTCTTCGCCAAAGCATCGACGACGGCGAGCGGAATCCGTTCGCCGTTGACCGTCGCCGCGATGGCCTCACCCATCGGTGCCGCCGGCGGCGCTTGAAGGAGGAACAACAAGGCAATGAGCATGGCACAGACTCCAGGGAAGATGCCGATGCGTTAGCCGAATCCCGGGCGAAGTGCAACCGAAGAATTCCGACGATTCCCGCGATTCTCTTGTTATGTCGACGGCACTCCGATCGACTGCTTTCGTAGGGAACGTTCTCGTGCGTTGCGTCGGGAACCAAACATCATGGTCGATTGGCCGAGCATCCTTCGCGAGCATGGACCGTTGGTTTGGCGGACGGCTTACCGACTGCTGAACCACGATGCCGATGCCCACGATTGCTTTCAGCGCACGTTCGTTGCCGCGGTCGCCTTGGCTGAGAAGGAATCCGTGAGCCACTGGCCGGCACTGCTCAAGCGTTTGGCAACGGCGCGGGGTTTGGAAGCGTTGCGAACGAGGCTAAGGGAGCGGAACCGTCGGGAACCGCTCCCCGATGATCTCGCGGATCCGAGTCTCGATTCACCGTCCTTCACGGCCGGGCATCGGGAACTTGAAGGTCGACTGCGCGACGCCTTGGCGGAGATCGATCCGAACCAGGCGGAGGTCTTCTGTCTGGTTTGCCTCGAAGGCTTGTCGAACCGGGAAGCCGCGGCGGCACTCGGCATCCGCGCCGATCACCTCGGGGTCATGCTCCATCGGGCACGGCAAGCCCTGCGCGGGAAGCTCGCCGAATTCGCCCCCATCACACCGGAAGGGAAGGACCCGTCATGAACGATCGCGACCCCCGGCCCGAGCCGGACCTTCTGGAGCAGGCCGTGCGGGAACTCCGCGATGGCGTGCCCCCGCCCGGCCCACCCGAAAACCTGATCGCGGCCACGCTCGCCGCGATCCAAGGAACACCCGCCGGCATTGTGCCGGCGGAGCATCATCGGAATCTGCAACAGAGGAAATGGATCATGCGCATCACGAAGTATGGAAGTCTCACCGTCGCCCTTGCCGCGGCTGTCGCCTTGGCGATCGTCGTCTGGACGCCGGCCCAATCCGCGGCCGACGACGTCCGCAAGGCTCTGCGGAAGTTCGAGCAGATCAAGTCGAATCGAGTGCTGATGGAGGTTGAAGCCGGCATGGTCGCGAAGATGACCTCGCGGATGTATTACGCCGAGGGCAACGCCCGGATCGTCGATGAGACCAACGGCTTTACGGTCATCTCGAACGCCAAGGAGAAGAAAACGATCATGCTGTTCGCGAAGACGAAGATGTACCGCTGGATCGACCTCGAAAAGGACCCCGCCATTGCCGGGATGACGAAATCCACGACCAAGCTCCTCGGCGGCTTCAAAATCCCCGCGGACGACAAGATCAAGGAACTGGCCGACGAGTATCTCGACGGCCGCCGCACCAAGGTCTACGAAATCAAGGACGTCGAATTCGAACTGACCCTGCCGAAGGTCGAAGTCGCCCCGAATCTCGGGAGGGACCTGAAGACCACCATCGACCTGAAGATGTGGATCGACCCGAAGACCGACCTGCCGATCAAGACCCGCGTCGTCAGCCGCATCGGGGAGATCACCGCCAACGCCGAGTCGACCTTCCTCGGCTTCAACGAGGACCTCGACCCCAAGCTGTTCGAGTTGACCATCCCGGAAGGCTTCACCGAGATGAAGTAGTGGTGGAAAGCCGATCGGATAAGATGGCAGGAATGACGACCCTACCCACCACCCCCGATGCCGCGCGGCACCGCACGAGACTGCTCGACGGTGTCCCCCGCGGCGAATTGCTCATTCACGAGATATACGCCAGCATCCAAGGGGAATCGACCTTCGCGGGTTTGCCGTGCACCTTCGTGCGGACCAGCGTTTGCGACTTGCGCTGCACCTACTGCGACACGCCCTACGCCTTCAACCGCGGCGAACGGATGACCCGGTCGGCGGTACGGGACGCGGTATTGGCCCTCGGCATTCCCTTGGTCGAGATCACTGGGGGTGAACCGCTGCTGCAGGGCGACGTCCTTCCCCTGATGTGCGAACTGGCGGACGCCGGCTGCACGGTCCTGCTCGAAACCAGCGGTGCCCACGATGTCTCGGGCATCGACCCGCGTGTTCACATCATCATGGATCTGAAGACCCCGGACTCGGGCGAAGCGGACCGCAACCTGTGGGCGAATCTGGAACACCTGAAACCCGGCGATCAGATCAAGTTCGTGATCGCTTCGGAAGCTGACTGGGCGTGGGCGGTCGACGCGATCCGCACGCACAAACTGGACAACCGCTTCACGGTGCTCGTGAGCACCGCCTTCCGCGAGTTGCCGCCGGCGCGCCTCGTGGACCTGCTGCTCGCGGCACGGCTGCCGAAGGTGCGGATGCAACTGCAACTGCACAAGTACATCTGGGATCCCGCGACCCGAGGAGTGTGACCTGTGTACGGAGACCGCCCATGACTGTGACCGTCGAAGAAGCCCAAGCCGATTCGGCAGGCCTGATCCGCAGACTTCATCCCGGCGAAGCAGTGACGCTGACCGACGCCGGTCTGCCTGCAGCCGAACTCAGCTCGAAAGCATCGACTTCAAGCCGCCTCGTGAACTCGGCACACTCAAGGGAAGCGTGTTGCATATGGCTCCGGACTTCAACGATTCCTTCGTCAGCGTGGACGAGAAGTTCGACGACTGCGGCGTTCATCGTATTTGGAACTGAAACGATCAGGTTCTGTCCCGTCGCGGAAAACTTCCCCGCTACCCCACGTAGATGCCGTCCAAGTTGGTGGTGTTGAAGGGCGTCAGTGAGGTTTCGGTGAACAGGCTTCGGCCGTCGAGGCTGGTGAGTTGGCCGCCTTGGCCGCTGCCGGTGACGATCTCGACCTGGCCGTCGCCGTCGAAATCCTTGGCGACCACGCGGACGCCGCCGCGCTGGTTCACATCGCCGACGAAGGCGTTGCCAAGCTTGTCGCTGAGTGCCGCCAACGAGCCTTGTTGAAGGAGCGTTTTTCCGCTCAGGGTGATGATGCGGGGGCCGCCGCCGGGGCCGGCGCCGAAGACGAGGTCATCCATGCCGTCCGCATTGATGTCCGCCACCGTCAGGTAGACGCCGTTGCGGAGGCTCGGCTCGAAGGCGAAGAAGTCGGCGGTGAGTTGCTGCCGGACGTTGCGGGCCACGGCTTTGCCGTCGAGCACGCTGACGCGCGGGCCGCCGCCGAACCCGGCTGCAACGACCAGATCATCCGCACCATCGCCGTTGATGTCGCCGACGGAAACGCGGGCGCCGCCGCGGAAGCTGGAGTCGTCCAATCCGAAGAAATCGGCGACGGTGTTCAGCCGGCCGCTGTCGAGTGCGAGTACCCGCACCCGCGGGCCGCCGCCCTGATCCGGGCTGATGATGATGTCGTCCTTACCGTCCTGATTCAAGTCACCCGAGGCGAGAAACACTCCGCCGTTGAAGCCGACCTCGAAAGCCCAGAATTCGGGAATCAGGTCGGCATACGTGCGGCCGTCCAGCACCCGGATCCGCGAACCGCCGCCCGGGCCGGTTCCCAAGACGATGTCCGCGATCCGGTCCCCGTTCACGTCGCCCACGGCACTGCGGACCGCACCGTTGAAGTTGGAGAAGGGTCGGAATGGTGTGGCGCTGAGCGTGAAAGCCCCGCCGGTCACGGTGTAAATCTGCACGGTGCCGTCGTTGGCCCCGGAGACGACGAGCGTGGTGGCCGCACTCGGGGCGGCCGTTTGCGCCGAACTGTTCGGCGGCACCACGGTGACGATCGGAACCGGCGCCTGCGGTACGGTCGGCTGCGGCACGACGGGCACAGTCGGCACCACGGGAGTCGACGGCAGTTCGACACGCGGCGCGGCGTTCACGATCCAGCCGATGTCCTTGAGCACGGCGTAGTCGAGTTCGGTCGGGTGGATTCGTCCGGATATGTCCAGGATCGGCTGCATCGACACGGATTGGCCGCCGGACTTGGTGCCCTGCGCGAAGTGGGCCTGATCGGGTGAAACGAACACGGTTCCGCCGACGGCGTTCGTGTTCGAACCGACGAGCCGACCGCTTTGCACGAGCGCGCTGAACTGATTGGAGGTGCCGAAGCCGAGAGCGTGAATGAGTTCGTGAACAGCGACGCTCTGGAAGTCGATCTGGCCCAATGCACGGCCGTTGGGGTCTTGGCCGTAGTACCAGTTCGTACCGGTATCGAAGGAGACCGTACCGCCCCAACTGCTGAAGCCGGAGACGCCGCGGGTCGCGACGTTGGCTTGGAAGGCCCGCGACCCCGAAGCCCAATAGCCGCCGGGGCCGCCGAGGCCCGCTTCGGTGCCGGGCAGGCTCATCGAACCGGCGAAGATGATGATCGTGTCCGCAGGCACGTTGAGATTCGGAAGATCCAGTTGTCCGCCGGTGCTGGGGTGCACGGCGATGGCCCGCCACTGGTTGACGCCGCCGGCGGCGATCGGCGCGAGCGTCGAGTCGATTCGGCTTTCCAGTTCATCCGCGGCCCGTTCGAGCGAGGCTCGATGCGCGGGATCGGCGAACAGCCCATTGAGGTCGTACTCGTAGCTGACTTGAATCGTCAGCGCCGGCGTGAGCCGGTCCTCGAGGGCGAGGAGTTGGAGCGAGCAGGGGCGTGAGGCAATCGGAGCCGCGCCGAAGCGACGACCGGTTCGGCCGAGAGTATGCAGCATGGTGGTTGGTCGATCGACGAATAGGCGATGCGAGCGGCGAATCCTGCCGTTCCGGTGCGTCCTGCGGCTCGAATGCACGACCCGCCGGCCCGCGATGATGGGGTGAGCCGGATGAAAGGCGGTCGTGGTCGGCGGGGAACGATGCGTAGGGGTCGCACGGGTCCATCGCTTCAAACCGATTGTAACTTAGAACGGAGAAGCGCGAACATCGGCAAAACTTTGTGTGATTTCGCGCGATCCGACGCGGACTGAAGTCGAAATTTCGGACAGGTCAATCTTTTCCCGAAGTGGGGCGTCGGAATTCAGGATTCGGCGCGATGGACGAATGCGCTTCATTCTTCCGACCGTGGCGCGTCGGAGAACTGCGCGAGAAGCATCGGGGACGTGTTGGTTGAATCCGGGGCACGAAGGATTCCGCTGCGGTCAACATCAGGCATACTGGTTCCAAGGATATCGTCTCTCTCGGCCCGCGACCCGGCCCGACCGGACATGCAAACGAGGATGTTATGGCGAAGAAGCAAAAGCCGAAGCCCGGCGTAATCACACTCTCCTTCAAGCCGAGCTTCGAGTCGCTCGAAAACCGCACGATGCCGGACGCCACCATCCTGACGCGCCAGCCGGACTTCACTTCCGAATTCGACTTTCTCGATGTTCCCGCCGACGCCAAGGTCGAAGTGCTGGGTTCGAGCGGCAACGGCCGCTACCTGCTCCTGCAGAGCAAGGCGACGAATCTCGTCCGAGTGATCGACGCCACCGGGACCATTCGCCCGCAGGTCAGCCCGCCCGGCCAGACCAACCTTTTCTGGATGGAACGCCGCGAGGACGGCACCAACGACCTTCGGCTGATCTCGTCCTACGATCCGCCGACCGGTACCGACGATAAGTTTGCCCCGGGCCAAAAGGGCCTGGGCGTCGCCGAATCGGTCCCCGGGCGGTTCCTCAACGCCGTGATCGCGGACGACGGCAAGTCGATCGCATTCCTCTCCGGAGTCAATGCCGCGCTGTTCGACGCAGGCATTTACGACGTGAGCGGGTTCGGCATCGACGGCGGTGGGCAGGACGCATTCGTGTGGCGGGAATCGACCGGCCAGGTCGAACTGGTGAGCAAGACTGCCAACGGATTCGCGATCGGTGCCTCAGGCGGCGTGACCAACCCGTCGATTTCGCCGGACGGCAAGGTGGTCACATTCGTGTCCGACTTCAACGCCCAATCGATCGCGGGCCGGACGACGGGCGATGGTCCCTACCCTCTGTTCGTGGATTCGAACGGTACGCCGGATCTTTTCCGCTATCAGCAGGGCGACGCCGTTCCGGAACCCGTGAGCGTGCTCCGCGTGCAGCGTCCGCCGACACCGGTCGACAACGACGACAATCAGTTCGTCATGCACCAAAACGTGCAGGTCGATCCGCTCGGCCGTTACGTGACTGCCGGCGGCGCGGGCTTCATCGCGCTTCGGCCCGCCCCGAACGGCAACCTCGACGCGTTCCGATACACCTACGACGCCACGGCGGGTACGCCTGCCAAGGACAACGCGTCGATGTACCAGGTCGACGTGTCCAACGTCGACTTCTCGAACTTCATCTTCTTCCAGGGCTTCTTCCTCGGGCAGATCGCCACCAACCTGCTGCCCGCAACGGTGACCGCGCCGACGACCGGCAATGTGTTCGCCACGCCGACACTGACGACCGCCGTCGATGCCGGCAGCGTGATCATCGACAACGCGATCGTATCGCTGTACAACTCCGACGTGGTGTTCACCTATCGCCAGGTCGCACCGATCGCGAACGGCAAGTTGAACATCGTTCCGGGCTACACGCCGAGCGCTTCGGCGACCGGCAACGATCAGTTCGACCTCATGCAGCGCGGCTTCATCAACGGCAAGCTGAGCTTCCGTCTCGCGACCTCGCAGGTGGGAACAACGACCCAAGGCACAGGCTTCCTCGATCTGCGGCCGGGGGCCTACTCGATCACGCCGGACGCGACCAAGCTGCTCTTCACCAGTGCGGCTCCCGCGAATCTCTTCGTGAACGATCCCGATCAGCTCGCCTTCGGTTCGATCGTGGACACGAACAAGCAGTTCGACATCTTCCAACGGGACAGCAGCAGCGACAACGTCACCAGCCTGATCAGCGCCGTCGACCGCGCGCCGAACACAACCGGCTTGGGTGCCTCGACCCTGCCGACGATGACTCCGGACGGCATCGCCATCGCGTTCCAATCGACGGTACTTTCCTCGACGCTGGCCAACACGCCGGACGCCAACGGAACATTGTCCGACATCTTCGTGCGGGACCGCGTGACCAAGAACACGATCCTGGCGAGCGGCGTCGCCGGCAACGTCTCCTCGGGCAACGGCGAATCGACGACGGCCATTGTCGTCCGCAGTGCCCAAGCCAATGCGGAGTTCTTCCGCAGCTTCGAGGCGATCTTCACCAGTTCCGCGACCGATCTCGATCCGACGGTCCCGCTCAACCCGGCCAACCCGCAGATTTTCAGCGCGAAGTTCCCGATCTTCATCTCGGGCCTGTCGCGGGCCGTCAGCTTCTCGGGCGGGGACAACGGCTTCGTGACGATCAGCCGCGTCGACAACGCCGGCAACATCATCGGCACCAAGCAGGTCACGCCGTTCGCAGGCTACAAGGGAGAAATCCGGGTCGCCACGGCGGACTTCAACGGCGACGGCGTTGCGGATGTCGCCGTCGGGGCGGGGCCGGGCGGCGGCCCTCGCGTCAGCATTCTGGACGGCTTCACCGGCCGCGTGTTGGACAACTTCTTCGCCTTCGAGAGCAGCTTCACCGGCGGCGTCTACGTCGGTGCCGGGGACATGAACGGGGACGGCGTGCCGGAGCTGATCGTCGGGGCGGGTGAACTCGGCGGGCCGCGGGTGCAGGTCTACGATTTCGCCACCGGCATCCGCATCTTCGACCAGTTCGCCTACGAATCGTCGAGCCGCACCGGCGTCCGCGTCTCCGCGGGAGACTTCAACGGCGACGGCCGGGCGGACATCATCATCGGGGCGGGCACCGGCGGCGGACCGCGGGTTCGGGTGCTCAGCGGCGTCGGCGCGATCGCAGGCGTGCAGACCGTCTTGGCGGACTTCTTCGCCTTCGACTCGAACGAACGCAACGGCGTGAACATTTCCGCGGCCGACTACGATTCGGACGGCAAGGCCGACCTCATCGCCGGCACCGGCAACGGTTCGCGGCCGCGCGTCATCGTCTACAACGCGGCCTATGCCACGCTCAGCGATCCGAACTTCTCTCCGTTCAGAGCGCCGCTCTCGAATCCCCTCCGGGTCGAGATTCCCGTGAAGTTCCTCGACTTCTTCCCCTTCCGCCAGACCGATGACGTCGGCGCCCGGGCCGTGCTGCGGAACATCGAAGGCGGCAAGTTCGGCGGCCTGATCGTTTCCGCGGGCGGCCAACTGCCGATCATCCAAACCTTCTCCGGCGCCCGTCGCGGCGACACGACTCAGGATTCGATCAACACCCCGCTGCTCCTGAACGAGGATATCGCCTACGACTCGCTCTTCGGCAGCTTCGGCGCCTGGGTCGGCTAAGACGAGGGTCGGCTAAGACGAGGGTCGGCTGAGACGAGACGAATGGGACCACTTTAACCAGCTTCGGCATCGGCTGCGCTTCCCTGAGAAGCGTTGCGGATGCCGAGGCTGGTTCGCTTGAATGCCGATCTCCGGATGGCCTTCCCGCGGCGGTGATCCACTTGCGGTGATCTGCGGTTCGGTGCATAATCAGCATCATTCCATTACGTTGTCCGGTACCGATCATGCTTCCTCTCCCTTCGGATGCGGCTCCGCCCGTCGTCGTCCGGAAAGTCATCGTTCGTCCGCCCTACGTGCCCGTACTCGGGCCGTCGCTGCGGATGCTCCTGTACGTGAACTTCGCTTCCGTTGCGTTGTTGGGGGCGACCGGCGCTTACCTTGGGGCGATCTCGCTGCTCGATTGGGCGATGAAGCCGCAGAGTTATTCAACGACCTTCACCGTCAGCATGTTTCTGGTTCACGGCATCATCGGGGCGATCCTGTTCGTCCCCTTCGTGGTGTTTGGAATCCGGCACTTTGCAACCTCCCGGAAGCGGCCCAACCGGGCGGCGGTGCGGCGCGGCATCTTCACGTTCGCCTTCGGATTGCTCGTCGGCGGCACGGGCCTGGCGCTGTTTCAGTTTGAAGGCTTGCCGCAACTTCCGACGGGAACGCTGTCCCGCTCAGCGATCTACTGGCTGCACGTGGCGATTCCGCTCGCGGCGATTTTCGCCTACGTCGGTCACCGTAAAGCCGGGCCGCGGATCAAGTGGGGCGTGGCGAAGTGGTGGGCGGCGGGTACGGCCCTGTTTGCCGGCGGCATGGTCGTCCTGCACAGCTACAGCCCGAGCCGCTGGTATGCCGAAGGCCCGGTCGACGGCGAAGCCTATTTTCACCCCTCGGAAGCGCGCACGGCGGACGGCAAGTTCATCCCCGCCGAGTCGTTGATGAGCGACACCTACTGCATGCGTTGCCACCCGGGCATTTATCAGGATCACCTGCATTCGTCGCACCGCTTCAGCAGTTTCAACAACCCGGCCTATCTGGTCAGCGTGGCCGAGACGCGCAGAGTGGCGCAGGAGCGGGACGGCTCGCCGAAGGCCTCGCGTTGGTGTGCGGGTTGCCACGACCCGGTGCCGCTGTTCACCGGTGCCTTCGACGACCCCAACTTCAGCATGAACGACCACCCGACCGCCCACGCCGGCGTGACCTGCGTGGCCTGCCACAGCATGACGCACATCCACGGCACGAGCGGCAACGGCGGCTACACCATCGAGGCGCCCAACCACTACCCCTTCGCCTTCAGCGACAACGCGATGATGAGGGCGCTCAGCGACCAGACCATCAAAGCCAAGCCGGACGTGCACAAGAAGACCTTCCTGAAGCCCTTCCACAAGAGCGCGGAGTTCTGCTCCACGTGCCACAAGGTCGGGCTGCCGGTGGAACTGAATCACTACAAGGACTTCCTGCGCGGGCAGAACCACTACGACAGCTACCTGCTCTCGGGTGCGTCGGGTCATGGGGCGCGGAGCTTCTACTACCCGCCGAAGGCCTTTGCGAACTGCAACTCGTGCCACATGCCGTTGAAGGAAAGCTCGGACTTCGGTGCCAAGGACTTCGACGGCTCGGGCGTGCGGAAGACGCACAACCACCTCTTCCCCGGGGCGAACACCGGCCTGCCGACGCTGATGAAGTTCGACCCCAAGTACAATCACATGGCCGAAGGCTGGGATGCCGCCATTGCGACCCACGAAGGCTTCCTGAAGGACAAGCGGCTTCGCATCGACCTGTTCGCGTTGAAGGACGGCGCGACCACGAGCCACGAGAAACTGCTGCCGTTGAAGCCCGAGCTTCCCGTACTCGTGCCCGGCAGGCGCTACGTCGTCGAAGTCGTGGTCCGCACGCTGCTCATCGGTCACCACTTCAGCCAGGGAACCGTCGACAGCAACGAAATTTGGGTCGACTTCAAGGCGACTTCCGGCGGAAAGGAAATCGCCCGCAACGGTGCTCTGTCCGACGAAGCGAAGCAGGACGGCACCGTCGACCCGTGGTCTCACTTCATCAACGTCCACATGTTGGACCGGTACGGAAATCGCGTCAATCGCCGCAACGCGCAGGACATCTTCACCCCGCTCTACGACCACCAGATTCCCCCCGGTGCGGCGAACGTGATGCACTACCGGCTCGATGTGCCCGAAGGGCTGACGGCGCCGATCGAGTTGACCGCGACCCTGCGCTATCGCAAGTTCGACCACGAATACATGACCATCGTCCACGACGGCAAAGCCCCGCCGAAGCTGCCGATCATCGACATCTGCGCGGATAAAGTGACGCTGCCCGTCCGCGGCGTCCGTGTGAGCGTACCGCCGCAGGAATCCGGCATCGCAGCCGAGAAGCGTTGGGAGCGCTGGAACGACTACGGCATCGCCTGCCTGATCGAGGGCGGGGTGGGGATGAAGAAGGGCCACTTCCGCCAAGCCGAGGCGGCGTTCCGCAAGCTGACCACTCTCGGCGTGCCGGAAGCCGTCGCCCAAGGGCACACGAACCTGGCGCGGGTGCTGATCGACGAAGGCCGCTACAACGAGGCTGCCGAGCAGTTGAAGCTCGCCGGTGCCGCGCCGGTGCCGACACCGTGGTGGACCCGCGCCTGGCTGACGGCCACCGTGAACAGCGAGAACGCCAACCGCGGCCGGGACGGCTTGGATGCCGCCATCGGTGACCTCGAACGCATCATCGCGGCTGAAAATCAGCCGCAGGAACGCGGCTTCGATTTCTCGAAGGATTACGTGATCCTGAACATGCTCGCCAACCGCCTGTTCAAGCGTCGTCTCTTCGAGGTCGAAGGAAGCGACGCCGAGCGGGCCTATGTGTTGCGGGCCGTCGCCGCCGGCGAAGCGGTGTTGAAACTCGAAGCGGAGGACGTGCAGGCCCACGATTTGCTCAAGCAGTGCTACGCCTACCTCGCCGGCGCCCAGCCGACCGAAGTGCCGTCGAACGACGTGCCCAACTTCGCTGACCTGCCCAAGCTGGCCGCCGACCTGAGTGCGAACCGCGGCAACCGCCGTGCCACCATCGACCGCCTCCGCCGCGGCTTCGACGCCATCGGCTCGCCCGCCCCCGGCGGCCCGCCGCGCCTGGCACTTCTGCGCGACGTCTGGAGAACCCTGCAGCCGCTCCACCAAACCGAGCAAGACGGTGAAACCAAACTCGCACTGGCGCGAATGATGGCCTCGCTGCACCGCGAGTTCCACATCCTCTTCAAGCCGGACGAAGTGGCCCGCAGCTACGCGACCCGCATCTATCGCGGCAAAAACCCCGCCGCCAACTACGCCGCCCGCGATCGGGTCGTCTACCCGACGACCGCCGAGCACCGCGAGCGAATCCTGCAGGGCGGCGAACTGACCGGGGATTAAACCGCGTTCACTTGCGACCCAAAGGAGCCGCGCACGAAGTAAGCGTTGGTTGACTTCGGGCGACTTCAAGGAGCCGCGCACGAAGAAAGCGTAGGTTCTTGAAGTCGCACGAAGTAAGCGTTGGTTCTTGACCGCTTACTTCGTGCGCGGCTCTTCTAAGGCGCCGTCAAGATCCAAGCGGTACCGTCGGGTTGGGCGGCGATCAGGGTTTTGCCGTCGGGAGCGAAGGCGACGGTCCCGGCTTGGGAGGGCAGTTTCCAGGTCCGCAGCGTTTTCCCGGTGTTGTCGCACAGGGTTACGGTGCCGTCGTCGTGGATCACGGCATGGCGGCCCCTCTTGGCTTCCATCATCAGGCTTGCGGTGGGTTTGAGCGTCTCGGGTTTGCCGGAGGACCGGGCGACCGCGTCGCCGATCTTCCGACGGCCGCGCGGATCGAGCGCAACCAACGCGACGCCATCGGCGGCAAGCCCGAGGTCGAGGATCGCGTCGTCGAACAGCGGCCAATCGCCGCCGGATTGTTCCTTCTTCACCAAGTCCCAAATGCGGATCGAGCCGTCCTCGCCGCCGCTGAGGCCGAAGCGCAGGTCTGCGGAGATCGACAGCGACCGGATCTTACGGCCGCGCTCCCGGACTTCGCCCGTCGACTTGCCGTCCTCATCGTAAAGCAGGAAACCGGCGGTCGTGTCCGCGCCTTCGCTGCGCGTTACGGCGACGGCGATGCGTCGGCTTGCCGCATCGACGACCAAGGTCACGGGAATCTCGCCGACGGGCACGCTGCGGACCTCGTGCCGGTCGGCGACCGACCAGATCCGCAGGCGACCGTCGTCACCGGTGGAAACGAGCCGATCGTCGCTGAGGAAGCCCAAGCCGGCGATGGCTCCGGTCGAACCGACCAGTGTCGCTTCCGGTCGGCCGTCGGCCGTCCAGAGGCGGATGG
>Ga0163144_10008337_pt1 | contig 22438 bp, 18 predicted proteins | sample OliLak19BULKMAT1_FD_123175 | JGI IMG/M metagenome (GOLD analysis project Ga0163144, IMG submission 123175) | Freshwater microbial mat bacterial communities from Lake Vanda, McMurdo Dry Valleys, Antarctica - Oligotrophic Lake LV.19.BULKMAT1 | ecosystem: Environmental > Aquatic > Freshwater >...
GCAAGGTCATTGGCCGTGCATTCGGATCGTCCTCCGCTGGTCTTTCGGGCGAAATCCAGCAGACCTTGCACGATTTTTTTACAGCGCCGCGCCTGGTCTTCAATAACCAGGAGTTCCTTGCGCGGCGTGTCGTCCTCCAGGAGCATTTGCGCGTAACCCAGAATCGTCGCCAGAGGCGTGTTCAGTTCATGGGCCAGTCCGGCCGCTAGATTGCCGAGCGCATGTAGCTTTTCCGAGTGAAAGACCTGGCGCTCAAGGGAATGGCGTTCGGTGATGTCGCGGGACACGATGACGATGCCCATCGTTTCGTGGTCGCTGGTGCGCACGGCGCTGACGGTATTTTCAAAGCGTCTGCCCTTGAGTTCGATCTGCGCCAGCTTCGGCGTTTTTGGCGGCGTGAGCGCCTGTGCCAGAGTAGGCTTGGGTGAATCGGCACCCAGCAGAGCGAGTGTCGCGGGACATAGAAATCCACCCTTGTTCAAGGCATCTTCAAGACACGCCGCTGGATTGCCCAAGGGACATTCCGCGCTTTTTTCGTCAGGGTCGTGATGGTGCTGTTGCCGGCATTCTTCCATCTCGTCAGTGTGGCAGCCGGCCTGCTTGAGCGTGTCGCCCAGCGCCGTCAGCGCGCTCTTCTGAGCCGCCGTGTTGGCTAACAGAACTTGGCCCTGCAGGTCGACGACGACGACGCCCTCTTCCATGCACTCCAAAATGGCGCGCGCGCGCTGATGCTCGGCCGCCAGTTTGGATTCCGCCGCAGCCAGTTTTTCGACGCGGTCAGCCAGATCGGCGTTCAAGCGCCGCACATCGCGGGAGTGTGCGCGCAGCCGCTCCATGATGTTCGTGGCCAGAAATACAGAGATCAGCAGGGTGGTGCTGATCGCGAAGATCAGCGCAATCTTGGCCAGCCGCGTCGGCACTTCGAGCGATCCCTCCAGAGGCCAGGCGTAATTCAGTCCCAGAATATCGGCCAGCCCCAGGAACAAGACCACTCCGGTTGTCAGCATCGCGACGGTGTAAGCACGCTTTTTTTCGAGAAGAATGGCGGCGATCACGACGTGAAAGGTGAAATAGAACGCAAAGGGATTCGACAGCCCGCCCGAGAAAAAGATCAATAGTCCCAGCCCGATGATATCCATGCCGCTCTGCAGCAGCGCTTCGGCCAGCAGTGCGCGCAGAGTGCGCGGCGGCAAGGTTCGATGCAGCCCGAAAAAACCCGCGTTGAACAGCGCCATCGTGGCCGCGATGATCACCAGCGGCCACACCGACAGCACCAGATTCAGCGCATAAGCCGCGACGCTCGCGAGGCCCACGCCAGCCAGCGCGATCCAGCGCAGGTTGACCAGCCAGCGCAGCCGCTCGGCCAGTTCATCGCGGCGAGACATTTCATCGGCGGCCGCCGTATCGACTGTCAGATCCAGAATCATGGCCGCATTATCGGTCAATCAAAGCCTCGATGCAAGGTCGTCGTCGTTCGGCCGAGCGGAGTCGAAGGTGTTCTAAGAAATGAAGTCCAACGTGTCTACCGTTCCGCCGCCAGTTCCTTGCGGATCGCCGCGGCGGTGTCGCGAATGCAGTCGTCCAACGAACGCGTCGGCGCGTAGCCAATCAGGCGCTGTGCTTTCTCCAGACAGGGCACGCGGCGAAACATGTCTTCAAAACCTTCGACATACGCGTCATCGTAAGGAATGAGCGTGATCGCCGACTCGCTAGCCAGCACACGCTTGACGCGTTCGGCCAGAGTCAAAATCGTGACTTCGTCGCTCGTTCCTATATTGATCACTTCACCGCGCGCCGCCGGAGTCTGCATCATCGTCGCGAGCGCCTCCACGACATCTAGCACGTGGCAAAAACAGCGCGCCTGCTGCCCATCGCCAAAGACGGAAATCGGCTGGCCCGTCAAGGCCTGGCGCACAATCGTCGGCAGCACCATGCCGTAACGCCCCGTCTGGCGCGGTCCGACGGTATTGAAAAGCCGCGTGATCATCACCGGAAGACGCGTCTCGCGGAAATGCGCCAGCGCCAGAAATTCCTCGAGCGCCTTCGCCGACGCATACGCCCAGCGTTGCTTGTCCGTCGCGCCCATCACCTGATCCCCGTCTTCCCGAAACGGGATCGCCGTGGATTTTCCGTACACTTCGCTCGTCGAAGTAATCAGCACCGGCGTGCGGTAACGGTTGGCGTATGTCAACACCGCGTTGGTGCCGCGCACAATGGTCTCGATGGACTGCACGGGCTTTTCAAGAATCAGTTTCACGCCCACCGCACTGGCGAGATGAAAGACCGAATCGCTCTGGCGAATCAGCGTTTCCAGCAGCGCCTCATCCATTACCGAGCCGATCAGGAGTTTGACGCGCGGGTGATTCTCCAGATGTTCCACATTGGGATAGCGGCCCGTCGACAGGTTATCGAGCAGCGTCACATGGGTATCGGGCGCCCGCGCAAGCAGGTGGTCCGCCAGATGAGAACCGATGAAACCCGCGCCGCCAGTAATCAGATATCGCATTAGAATTCCCGTCGCCTGATCCAAACTTTATCACGCTCCTACGTCGCCTGCATCGCCCAAATAGCGGCACGCCCGACCACGCACTTCAGGCGCACGGCGGTTGTACGTGCAAGCAAGCAGAGCAGATCGCTTTTTTTTATGTCCCGACATGACCGAGCGGAGGCGTTCAGGGCGCCTCCGCTCGGTCGTGTCGCTGGGATATTCTAGAAGACCTTAGCCAGAAGCCAGATCAACAGGAGCAATCCCAGCGGCACACCCAGTAACCAACCCACGATATACGGCATGATCTGTACTCCTTAGTGGTTTGAGTTTAGCACCTTTACACGGAACCAGACGGATTAATCGGAACCCCGCGCCGCCTGTCCTCGTCCTGCAGATCGTCTTCGTCGTAGTAGCGTTGTTTCCAGCCCATGTAGGCACCACCGATGGACGCACCCAGCGCCAGCAATGACAATCCGGTCATGGTCCAAGCCAACCTCGAAGCCGCTTTCCGAACTTTTTCAGCTTCCGCCAGTTCCTTCTTGTGGCTTTCATGCCAGCGTTTTTGCGCCTGATTCTGAGCCTGGGCGATGGCGTTTTGTTCCTTCTTTAGGAACTCCTCCGCTTGGTTTTCAGACATATTCGCGTTCACGGCCACAAACGTGATGAGCGCGTCGTTGTCGGCCACGTCTTCCGGCTTTATGGATCGGTCTTTCATATCCGGAGTTGCCGCTTGATCCGCGGAGACGTTGACGGCTTGTCCATCCTTTGACGGATTGGCCGCCGCGAACGTTTTTGCGCGCTGTGTCAGAAAGGATGTGAAACGTTGATCGTCCAGACTGCTGAACGACAGTGCCTTGCCATACGTCTGAGCGGCTCCGCGGTTCTGCGCCGTGTCGGCGCCCATCTGTGCGGCGGCTTGCGCACCCTGTGCGGTGGCCTGAGCGGCTGTCGCGCCCATTTGAAACAGCGAACCGATGCCCAGCGCCAGGAACAACGACGCCAGCGCCCACGTCAACGCGCCATGTATGACAGCGTCTTCAGCCTCATGCAAATTCGCCCAATGTCCCGCGACCCACGCACCGAAGAATGACGAACCCAGTGCGGTGATCAGCAGAAAGAGGACAGGCAACGTGTACGACGATCCCTCCGACTGCGACATTTGGTACGGATCAAACGCAGAAAGCCCGATGGCTCCCGCAAACCACATCATCAACATTTGAAGTCCGATCGTCGCCAGAGTTCCTGCAACAATCGCGCCCCAATTCAGCTTCCGCCGCTCAGCCGCGACGATCCTCGACGCCCCAAACTCATCTCTTCCTTCTCGTGCCAGATCCATACTATATATTCCTCCCGCTAATCCCTCCTGATTCGGGTAGGTGCAAAAAGCAGTCCATGTCGTGAGCGCGTTAATACGTCCTGAATGGCATCCAAGTTGGCAATTGGGAGCTCAACCGTGAACGCATTTGCGTAACGCCCCTGTTTCCAACGCTCTTCTTTTTGAGTCTATGGTTTAAGGCGAAACGGTGTGTCTGTTGCGTCCGTTGGATTTGTTGTCTCGGAGACAGAATGGCGTCGGGAGAGGCGGCGTGCGATGTCGCGTTGCTGCTGTGTCTGTGGAGCGGCGATGTCACGGTCACCAGCTCCCCTTTCGCCGCTCAGCTCGGCTGCACCTTTGAGGAGGCCGGCTGCGTGGCCGTCGGAAAATACCAGGTGACCAACGTGCCCCATCTCTTCGTCGCCGGCGACGCCTCCGGCTCCATTCAGTTGGCCATCGTTGCGGCCTCCGAGGGCACTCAAGCGGCGATCGCCATCAACAAGGCGCTGCTGACTGAAGACAATTAATAAAGTGAGGTAAAGTTCACACACGGCGTAAAATCGGATACACTTATTTCTTGACGGACCTTGTCGAGCGGAATCGGGCCGCTCAAGTGAAAGTATTTTCACCTGGGATTGGAGCCGTTCACGATTGAATGAAGTTGTCTGGGCGAGACGCCCAGACAACGGTACGACCGAAGGGCTCAGTCCATATTCAAAAGTGAATGCTCTAAACATCGCGTGTAACAAGCCATTGAAAATGGCGAATGATTTTATTTGAAAGGTTTCAAATATGCTTGAAGCGATTCGCAGTATAACGCCCCGGTATGATTTAAAGGAAGACCTACGCTTTCGCGGGTGGATGCTGGATATTGTTTTCAAAAGTGGAATTGAAATCACCATACCTGCGCCGCTCTCTGTCGTGTTTGAGCGCATGGATTTTCCGCCGGACATGTTGATTCGAGTCACCCGTGACTGGTTGCAGGATAAGCATCGGACCAACCCGCGAGCCGCAATCGAACTCTGAGCGACCCCAACGAATTTATACTTCCGAAACCCGCGTGATTCACAGGGTCGTAGAGTGATTGAGCGTCGTGTCGGGCTTTTCATGATTTGCTCTCCCACCCTAAAAATGTACAGTGATGTTATATTCCGGCGCTGGAAAGCCACTGGCCGTCGCCCGTGCTCTAGTTGGAGACTTTACCCATCAATTCACTCATCGGAAAAGCCGCGGGCCAATGGAGCGCCAACAGCACCTTTCGCGTGATGGTGGTTGATGACGGCGACGAACTTAGAAAAACGTATGCCGATGGATTGCATCTCCTCGGGTATGAAGTCACACAGGCCAGCAATGGCCAGGAGGCCGTCGACAAAGTTCGCAGCGAGACCATCGATGCCGTCGTGCTGGATCTGCACATGCCCGGTATGGATGGCTTAGCCTGCCTCAAACTGCTGAAAGAAGAAAAGAGCGAGATCGAAGTTCTGATCGTGACCGGATTCGGCACCATTCCCTCCGCGGTCGAAGCGATGCGCCTTGGCGCGTACGACTACATCGCCAAGCCATTTTCGTTTGAAGAACTGGATCAGCGCTTGAAGCGCTGCGTGCTGGCGCGCGACCTGCGCCGCGAAAATGTGCATCTGCGCGGCCTGCTGAAAGAAAAATACCACTACGAAAATCTGGTTGGAAAATCCGAAGCCATGCAGCGCGTATTTGCCATGATCCGCCAGGTGGCGCAGAGCCGATCGACCGTGCTGTTGCAGGGAAAATCGGGCACGGGAAAAGAACTCGTGGCGCGTGCGATCCATTTCAACAGCCCCGTGGCCGCGGGACCGATTATTGCCGTGGATTGCGGAGCGATCGCGCCGTCGGTCATTGAAAGCGAACTGTTCGGGCACGTCAAAGGCGCCTTCACCGGCGCGCACCAGGCCAAGGAAGGACTCTTCCGTGTCGCGCGGGGCGGAACGCTGTTCTTCGATGAAATCGGCGAATTGCCGCTGGAGATGCAGACTAAATTATTGCGCGCGCTGCAGGAGCGTGAGATTCGCCCGGTCGGCTCCGACCGTTCGTTCCCTGTCGACGTGCGCGTTGTCGCGGCCACGCATCGCGATCTGACCGCGGCGGTAAAAGACGGCAAGTTCCGCGAAGATCTGTTCTACCGCCTGAACGTCATCACCATCCTCGTTCCGACCCTGGCCGAACGCCGTGAAGACGTCCCGCTCCTGCTGGCGCATTTTTTGAAAAAGCACGCGCGGCCCGAACGCCAGGTGGCGCGTGTCGAAGCACAGGCCATGCGCGCCCTGAGCAGCTACGATTGGCCGGGAAATGTGCGCGAACTGGAAAACACGGTCGAACGCGCGCTGGCCCTCGGGTACGGACCGGTCATTGTCGAAGCCGATCTGCCCCAGCACATCGCGAACGCCGGACGCCGCGGCAGCCGCGCGAATCTGTCCGCGCTGATCCTCTCTGATGCGGAAGCGAAAGAACTGGACGAAGAGAATTTCGCGCGCGATATGGTGCTCGCGCCTGCCCTGCCCGAAACGCCAGCGAACGGCGGTGTGGCGGCGCTTCCATCGCCGCAAACGACCGGGGCGGACGCAGCGCCCCTGGCGACCGGCACGGTATCGCTGGACGAAATCGAGCGGCAGGCCATCTTGGCCACGCTGCGCAACACCAATGGCGATCGCACGGCATGCGCGCGAATTTTAGGCATCGATAAATCGACGCTCTATCGAAAACTAAAACGCTACAACCTTCTCATCGGTCCCGACGGCGAGGCCGACATGGGAAAGAGTGAATAAAGCGGAGGCCGCCCGTCGTGAGCTTCGGGGTGAAATCGGTGCTGCCGTTTAAACGCCCGCATTCAATACCCGCAAAATCTCCTGCAGATCGTTTTTCACCTGGATGGGCTTGTTCGCGTACGGATTGCTGCGAATGCCGAACTCACGGAACTCGTGCCGCAATTCCTCGCCATGCAGGCTGTGGTAGCCAACCGTTGTGCTCGCCGCCTTGAGCTGATGGCCGGTGATAATGCAGACCACGCGATCAGTCTTGCCGATGACGCCCTGTTCCACCAGCCGCCGCGTGCCCGCGACGCTCGCCGCGCTCGCCGGTTCGCAGCCGATTCCGCCGCGGCCCACGATGGCCTTGGCATCCACGATTTCCTGGTCGTCCACTTCGGTGACGACGCCGTTGAGCGCGTCCAGCGCGCGCAGGCATTTGGTCAGATTTACCGGACGATTGATCTCGATGGCGCTGGCGATCGTGTTGGCCTCGCGATGCTCCGCGTCCATTTGTTTATAAAAGGAGTCGATCTTCGCGCTGTCCAAATGTCCGCCATTCCAGCGCAGGCCGGAATCGTTGTACAGGCGATTGAGCGTATTGGCCCCGGCCGCATTGATGACCGCAAGGCGCGGAAGTTTTTTTATCAGGCCGAGGTCGTAAAGTTCTTTAAACGCTTTGCCGAACGCGGAACTGTTTCCCAGATTTCCGCCCGGCACCACGATCCAGTCCGGCACATCCCAGTTCATCGCTTCCAGGACGCGGTACATGATCGTCTTCTGGCCTTCGAGCCGGAACGGGTTCACGGAATTCAGCAGATAGATGCCCAGCGACGCGCTGACCTCTTTAACGCGCTTCATTGCGTCATCAAACAAGCCGACGATCTGAATGGTTTTCGAACCGTAGTCAAGGCCCTGCGACAGCTTGCCCATCGCAATGCGGCCGGACCCCACGAAAACGATCGCCTCCAGTTTTCCGCCGGGCTGGGACGCCGACGACGCAGCGTAAGCCGCGAGACTGGAGGAGGTATTCCCGGTGCTCGCACAGGCCACTTTTCGCGCACCGACGACGCGAGCATGCGTAAACCCCGCCGTCATTCCGTTATCCTTAAAGGAGCCGGACGGATTCAAGCCTTCGTATTGCAGCAATATATCTTTCACGCCCGTGTAGGCCGCGACCTCGGGCTCCGGGCGCAGCAGCGTCTGGCCTTCGCCGATGGTGACAACCTGTTCGTCAGAGGCGAAATCGAGCAACTCTTTAAAACGCCAGACGCCGGAGAAACTCAGCGGATTGCGGCGCTGCGACCACTTTTTCTCGAAGTCGCTCAGCCGCGAGGGCACAAGCGCGCGGTCCCACTCGTAACCAATATCGAGCAGCGAGCCGCAGGTTTTGCAGGCGGTCAGAGTCTCGCTGACGCCGTAAGTCGCGGCGCAAGACGGATTGATGCAGCGTTGGAATGCGATTTCTTTTTTCACTTCAGTATTATAACGCGTGCGGAAAAACTTTCGATTGCGAAAGTGCGAGGCTCACGGCTTCTTGACGGTCTCCAGCATCTTCAAATTCGCCTTTAAATCATGCTTCACATACGGCTGAGTCGCGGCCGGCTGGCGGCCCTTCGTGCTGGCGTGGGCCACATGGTACGTCAGATCTTCGGGCACGAACAAAACGTTGTGAAGATTGCTCCCCATCGCCACCGGACGGGCCATCAATTCCAGTGCAGCCTGCTCGTCCAATTTTCCATAGCCGTCCTTCGTGCGCTGCGATAGCAATTTGTAGCGATCCCCCGCCGACAGCAGCACGCAGCCGCCCAGCGCGTTGGGCAATTGCGGATGCGCCTCGCCCTGCTTGATAAATTCAATCTTCTCCGGCCACGCCGCGACACCCACGGCGCGGCGCGTTTTGCCATCGGCGATCAAGTAATAATATTCGCAGGTGCGTTTGGCATTCTTGAAAATAGCCTGCGCCTCTTCGAGCGTGGTGGCCTTCTCCAGAACGCGCCGCATCAGGAACGCCATGGGCGTGCCATCCCAGTTCCCCTCGCCGCGCCCGCCCATTTCTCCGAGCGAAATCTGCGTGTCGTTCATGCCACTGACGCAGCCGATGAATCCCGCGTAGCCGACATTCACGATGCCGTTGCAGCCGTCGCGCCGGGTGATGAAATCCACCTGCACGCCCTGCAGCCCGATCTCCGTCATGTAGTCCAGCACGCGGCCGTGATACATTTTTCCGCCCACCGTCGCCTCGCCCGAAATCGCGAAGCCCGAACAGTGAAACAGTTCAGGAAAAACATTCGCCAGCTTCATCTCTTCGTGAGCGATGCCGGCGCCTTCGGCAAGACCTTTCAATTCGTCGAGATAGTCTTTGTCGCAATGCGGTTCGAGGCGCCGCCACGCGTCGCGAATGTCGTTCATGAACCAACTGCCCTTTCCCACGCTGTAAATAAATCCGACCACGTACAGCGTCGAATCGGTCAGCTTGCGGATCTCAGGCGCGAACAACTTTCCATGCGCCAGCCCCATGTCGCGGGGCGCGCCAGTGAGCCAACAGGTGCGCTGCCCGTCCTTCACTTCCAGCCGCGCGCCGGAAATTTCGACCACGCCATCCGTCAGGGACTTCGAACTGGCTTCGTCGGCGCGAATGCCGATGGCGCGCATCAGCCCGCGCTGCAGGGAGCGTTCCATTTCCTCACGAGGCACTTTCACAATCTTGCGGTCCAATCCCATCTCGGGCAGCGTGCAGTTCGTCAGGATCGACATTTCAGCGTTGCCGGAATTTTTTTCGTCCGTCTTGCCCCACGCCACTTTCAAGCTCGGCTGCGCGCCGGACTTTAAGGAGAACCGCAGTGGCTCCTTCGCGTTCATCGGGCGCAGCAGCACGTTCTCGACGCCTGGCACTTTCGACGCGTTCTCGCCTTCGGCGTACGTCGTCGTTACAAACGCGCTGAGCGCACCGATCAGCGCTTTCGAATCTTCCTGTTGGATGATCCCCGGCCAGAGCGCCTGCACCATTGAATTCATTCTCAACGCTTCATTAAAAATTCCCTCTGGATTGAGCGCCTCCGCGCCCGCCGGCAGCACTCCTTCCGCGAGGAACACCACATTTTTAGCCGGCAGTTCGATCACAATTTTTTCAGGCGTATAGCAGAGTGTTGCTTTGCCATCGCCGGGGCCGTCGAGGCTGAAATAAAATTCGCGCGCGCTTTTCTTCCCAATCCTTATCGCCGCCTTATCCGCCAGGCCTTTGATGCCGCCATCGATCTGCAGCGTGAACGTCTCCTGCTTGCCCTTCGCCATTTTCAGCAACGCGTCCAGATGCGGCACCAGCGCGAGACTCGCATCGCGCTCAGCAGCCGAGAGATACTGAAGGGTGAGACAGAAAACGAGAACCGGAACTATCGCGCGAGATCGTGCCATGGAAAAACCCCTCCCAAACCAGAAGTCTAAATCTTCCCCCCTGCCGCATTTTTTCGCAAGCTAAAAGGTTTCATACAGTGATATGGCGTCAACCTCGATAAGACGCTACAATTCCCGCAGACTCGCTGAAAAGGAAACGTAGTCGCCACGATGAAAAACGTAGACCGCATCCTCGCAAAACTTGCCGAACTCGTCTCACAGAGTCGCTACGAGCCACTTGAAACGGAGGGACTGGAGATAAAGCCAGTTCCATCCGACGGTGGAAGCTGGAAAGAACGCTACAAAACAGTTAATGCCTTTCTTAATACGCGCGGCGGGATTTTGATTTTGGGAGTTTCCGAGCGTCAATCCGGCAACAGAAAATTTTATGAGATCACCGGGTACCGCGAAGATTCCGAACCGAAGATAAAGGAAATGGCCAAGGTTTTCAGTGACAAAAATGGCACATTAATCAATGTTCAGGAATCAATGCCTCAGTTGGAAATTAAAGATTTTTTGACTGCGCGAGTAGCGGTGCTTTACATTGATGAGCTACCTCTGGAACAAAAATATTGTTATCTGAATGGCGAAGTCTGGTTGCGCCGAGGCACCGGTGACCACAAAGCTACTGAGCAGGAAATTTCACGACAAGAAAAATTGAAAGAGGAGATGGTTCATGCGAGAGAACTTAAGCCGGAACCAAATACGGCACTAAATGACATTAATTTGGATCAGTTAAATGAATACATCTCGATCCTTAATCGACAGATACGCATCGAATCCCTGAAGCCGACGCTGGAATCCGCCAAGCCATTTCTTGTTCGCAAAGGATTTCTCCTGTCTGAAGAAGTGACGACGCTGGGAATGTTGGTTTGCGGCTTTAATCCCGAAGATCGGCTCAATTTTCGAGCACAGGTCCATGGCTATGTTCAGACAGGGCGAAGTAACGAAGCTGATCGTGCTCAGGTCGCGCGGGATCGGAAGATTATCGCCGGGAATATTTTGCCGCTAATGGAAGGCGGAATAAATTACATTTATCAGAATATCCAAGTGGGCATTCGTTCAGAGGGGGGAGGAAAAAGCGATCCTGAATATCCCGAAGAGCTGATTCGCGAAACGGTGAATAATGCACTCGCTCATCGCGACTACTCTATAGACCGTTACGTATGTATCACAATTATACCTGGCGTTTCAATCGAAGTTCGAAATCCCGGATCGTTTACAAGTTATCAGCTAATCGAAGCCATTGACGACGAGATCCCGATCAGAAGAATTATCCCCGATCCAAAGCCGCGCAATCCAAAGCTGGCGCAAGTGCTGATGGTTTATAGCAAATGGGAAGGGCGTGGCATAGGTATGGCGACCCTCACCAACCTATGTTTAAATAATAAAATTGATCTGCCTTACTACCGTTTTTACACAGAGTCTGATATTGGACTTTTCTTATGTAGCGGAAAACTATTAGATGACGGCATGGTTTACCTGTTTCGGTCCTTTGATGCCTACATGCATCAAAAGTTAGGTCACGAGCCGTCTTTGCCGCAAAGTCTAGTCTTGGCGTACCTGATCAAATCGGAATTGGCAAATGTACAGCATCGATACACAATTACACTTACGCCAGACAACAATCACTTCGATAGTATTCGAGCCCTTGAGCAAGCTGGCTTAATCCAGGCCCATGGATCCAGCAAGCCGCTTCATCCGATTTACGTTGCGGATCGGATCCTGATGCAACACGACTACCGCGCCGAATTAGAACTGTTGTTCGGTGATGCCTATGACTCGCTGGACGAATTCTCTCAGCAAATCCTTGGCACCGTCTATCGGTATAATAAGTTTTCGAAGGCGCGCGTTGCCAGCGCAAAAAGTGTTAGTTTTAATCTTTACTTCTCCCCGTCTCGAAAAGGAGAGGACGTCAAGGAATTCGACTTGTTTTATCGTCGCGTTAGATACTTCTTCAATAAACTCCAAAAAGCTGAATTCTTAGTAAAACAGGATAAGCGAGGATATCTTTTGAATGAGACGTTTCGAGAAACGCATCTTTGTTAGAATCGTTCTTCAAAATCCAATGGCTATCGCCGCCTATCACTCCTCCAGCGTCTTCTCCAGCGTTTTGCACACTGTCTTCAATATCTTGATGCGGGCCCAATACTTGTCGTTGGCTTCGACCAGAATCCACGGCGCCACTTCGGTGCTCGTTTTCTCGATCATGTCGCAGGCTGCCGCGGTATAGGCGTCGAATTTTTCGCGGTTGCGCCAATCCTCTTCGGTCAGTTTGTACTGCTTATAAGGAGTGATCTCGCGGTCGTTGAAGCGGCGCAGTTGTTCGTCGGCCGTCACATCCAGCCAGAATTTCACGACATGAATGCCAAAGCGGGCGACCTGTTCTTCGAATGCGTTAATCTCCGAATAGGCGCGCTTCCAGTCCTCGGGCGCGCAGAACCCTTCAATGCGCTCCACCAGCACGCGCCCGTACCAGGAACGGTCGAAAATCGTGACTCGCCCCAGCCGCGGAATATTCCGCCAGAAGCGCCACAGGTACGGCCGCACGCGCTCTTCGTCGGTCGGCGCGGCGACGGAATGAACCGTGTATTGCCGCGCGTCGATCGCTCCGATCAGGCGCCGGATCGCTCCGCCCTTGCCGGCGGCGTCGGGGCCTTCGAAAACACAGATCAGAGAGCGCCGTTTTTCATACAGCTTGCGCGTCAGCCGGTTGATCTTTTCATAGAGCCGGTCGAGTTCCCCGCCATACTCTTTTGCACCGAGTTTCAAGGCGTTGTCGAGATGGCTGATCAAGTTCCGGCGCGCGGGCTTGGGTCTGTCCGGCTGCGCCTTGATCGCGGGCTGGCCGCGCGATTGCTCCATTTTTTTGCTGAGCGTTTCAAGAATTGTTTTCGCCACGGTCAGCGTGCGATAGCGCTCGTCGCTGGCTTCCACGATATGCCACGGCGCTTCGCTGGTGCTGGTCTTGCGCAGCGCGTGTTCCGAACTTTCCCGGAACGAATCGTATTTATCGAAATACTGCCAATCCGTTTTGTTGACGCGCCAGCGTGTGCGTTTGTCCGCTTCCAATTCTTTCAGCCGCATTTTTTGAAACGATTTTGAGACATGCATCCAGAATTTCAGAACGATCACGTTCTCGCGCACGAGCATCTCTTCGAAGTCCGCGATATCGCTGAGTTCCTGATCGAATTCCGCCTGATCTGTTCGCTTGAAAACGCGATTGATAATCGGCGACGTGTACCACGAATCGAAAAAAACCGCCATGCGCCCGCGCGGCGGCAGCACGCGCCAGAAGCGCCAGTACGGCGGCCGCTCGCGCTCTTCGTCGGACGGATTCCACATCGAATGCGTTTCGATGCCGCGCGCATCCATCCATTCCAGCAGCAGATTCACCAGTTCCGGCTTGCCCGTGCCTTCGACACCCGCCACGATCACCACGACCGAATGCTTGGAACCCGCCAGTTCCCGCTGCACGTTCAATAAGGCCTCGCGGATTTTCACCGCCGCCTTTTTGTAGGTGGCCTTATCGATTGTGTTGCCCACTTCCGCTGCTTCAAACATGACTGGTCCTCACGTGTCACGCCTCATTCGTCTTTTCGGTTCTCAAAGCATAAACCGCCAACCCGTGCAAACGCCAAGAACATTTTTAATTCCAAGCGGAGCGCCGCGTGTGAAAAAAAGCGCGGCATGAGCGATATCGCCCATGCCGCTTTAAATTTTAGAAAACCAGAGACACCCATCCCGGTCGTTATTTCTTCAACAGCGCCTGGAATGCGTCGACGCCGGCCTTGGCTACTTCTTCGTCGCGCTCCACCGTGTCGCCGCTCACGCCGATCGCGCCGATGCAGTTGCCGTTCGCGTCCATGATCGGCAATCCGCCCGGGAAGCTGATCAATCCGCCATTGGAAAATTCAATGCCGTACAGCGGACCCTTCGCGGCCTGCTCCGAACGCGAGAGGTCGCCGATCACCCGCGTCGGCAGCTTGAACAGCAGCGCCGTCTTCGCCTTTTTGCTGGCGATGTCATCGCTGCCCGGCCACGCGTTATCCGCCTGCGCCGCCGCCAACAGGGTGCCTTCAACACCGATGACGTGAATGTGCATTTTGGTCGGCTTCTTATAGATGGGGCTCTCGAGCTCCGCAGCCTTCTTCATCGCCGCGTGCACAATGGCGCCGGCGCCGGCCTGGCTCAGTCCCGGCAGATCCACCACCGCATTTTTCGCGGTCTTCAATGCTTCAACGCCGGCCTTGGCGACTTCTTCGTCGCGGTCGACCGTATCGCCGCTCACGCCGATCGCGCCGACCAGTTCGCCGTCCACCATCAGCGGCAAGCCGCCGGGGAAGGTGATCAAGCCGCCATTGGAATGTTCGATGCCGTACAGCGGACCTTTCGCGGCCATTTCCGAGCGCGAGAGTTCGCCGATCGTGCGCGTCGGCAACTTGAAGAACCACGAGGTGCGAGCCTTGCGCGTGGCGATGTCGGCGCTGCCCGGCCAAGCGCCGAGCGCCTGCGTGGCGGCCATCAAGGTGCCTTCGCGGCCGATGACGTGGACGTGCATCTTGGTGGGCTTCTTATAGATGGGGCTTTCGAGCTTCGTCGCCGCTGTTTTGGCCGCGTCGGCGATGGCTTCGGCGCCTTCCTGCGTTAACGTTTTGTACATGATGATGGGCGCTTCGCCGGCCATGCCGCGGAAACCGAGCACGGCGCAAACGAGCGTAATGACGTGAAACAACTTCATCTCAATTCTCCCCCTAAAAATGTATGACAAAAATGAGTGCGAGCCCAGAAGTGTGCTCAATGCCCGCCGAAAGTCAATTCCGTTTCCCACGCCGGCGCCGCGGTTCGCCCCGGCCGGAGGGCACGCTCCTAATCGACAACGGACACTCGCTGTGTATACTTCCCCCTTATTGATCTTTTCCGCCTGACCCGTTCACGGGGGACACATGTCGCGCACGACCGCCATTCTGCCGCAGCTTCCCGCCCCAGTTCTTCTCTACGAACGCATGCTGCTCATCCGCACCTTCGAAACCGTGATGGAAGACGAGGCCAAAGCCGGCCGACTTCCTGGCACGTTCCACAGTTCCGTCGGGCAGGAAGCCGTCGCCGTCGGCGCGTGCGCCAGCCTCACGCACGATGATATGGTGGTCAGCAACCATCGCGGCCACGGCCATTTCCTGGCGAAGGGCGGCGACGTGTTCCGCTTGATGGCCGAACTTTACGGGCGCGAAGCGGGCTACAGCGGCGGCAAGGGCGGGACGCAGCACGTCGCCGGAGTCGAGGTCGGTTTCATGGGCTCGAACGGAATCACATCGGGCGGCATTCCCATCGCCACTGGCCTTGCGTACGCGATGATGCGCCGCCAGCAGCCCAACGCGGTGATCAGTTTTTTCGGCGATGGCGCGGCCAACCAGGGCATCTTCCACGAGAGCCTGAATATGGCGGCGATTTATAAATTGCCGATCGTTTTTCTCTGTGAGAACAACGGTTGGGGCATGTCGACTCCCGTGAAGGCCGTCACGTCGGGCGTCAGCATCGCGCACCGCGGCGAGGCGTATGGCCTCCTTTATAAGACGATCGACGGCAACGACGTGGAAGTGGTTCTCGATAATGTCCGCGCGGCGTTGACGATGGTGCTGCACGGCGAATCCCCGACGCTGATCGAATGCCGGACGTGGCGCGCCAAGGGCCACAGCCGCAGCGACAAGAACGAATACCGCGCCAAGGACGTCGAGGAGTTCTGGCGGCAGCGCGATCCCCTCCGTTTATTGAAAGGCCGGTTGCTTGAAAAATACCACGTTCCGGCCACGGAGTTGGAAGCGGTTGAGACGCGGGTGCAGAAAAAAGTGGACGACGCGCTAAAACGCTGTCAGGATCTGCCGCCCGTCCGGCCTGAGACCGCCTTCGAGAATGTGTACGTCACCGTGCCCGCCGTGATCTCCAGCCCAGCCGCCGCGGTGAAAGGGGCCGCCGCGCTCGCCGAACCGCCGTGCACGATCAAGCCGTATTGGCAAGCCATTCAGGAAGCCATGTGCGAAGCGATGGACCGCGACGAACGCTATTACGTTTTCGGCGAGGACGTGGCGGAATACGGCGGCTGCTTCAAAGTGACGCGCGGCATGTTTGAAAAATACGGGCCGGCGCGCATCGTTAATACCCCTGTCAGCGAAGCGGGAATCATCGGGCTTTCCACGGGCGCGGCGATGGCCGGCCTGCGCCCAATCGCTGAAATCATGTTCATGGATTTCATTCTGCTCGCGTTCGACCAGTTATTAAATCACGCGGCGAAGTTCCATTACATCTACAACGGGCAGGTGAAAATTCCCCTGGTCGTGCGCACGCCGATGGGCGGGTACCGCGGCTACGGCGCCACGCACAGCCAGTGTTTCGACACGCTGTTGATGAAGTTTCCCGGCATCCGCGTGGTCACGCCGTGGAGTCCGCGCGACGCGAAGGGCTTGTTGAAGACCGCGCTGGCGAGCGAAGATCCCGTCGTGTTCGTTGAACACAAGGCGCTTTACGGAACGACCGGACCCGTGCCGGACACCGAAGAATACATTCCGCTGGGCAAAGCAAAAATCGTCCGCGCCGGCAGCGACATCACACTCTGCGCGCATTCGTACATGGTGTCGCTCTGCCTGCAGGCGGCGGAGATTCTGGCGAAGGAGGGCATCGACGCGGAGATCGTGGATCTGCGCTGCCTCGCGCCGCTGGACCGCGAGACCGTCGCGCAGTCCGCCGCGCGCACGCAGGCGCTCGTGATCGTTGAGGAGGGCCATTACACGCTGGGGGTGGGAGCCGAAATCGCGGCGAGCGTTCAGGAAATGGCGTTCGGGTATCTGGACGCGCCGATTCTGCGCGTTGCCGCCGCCGACGTGCCGATTCCCAGCGCGATTGAACTGGAACGCGCCGTGCTTCCCAACGTCGAAAAAATCATCGCCACCGTCAAGAAAGCGCTGCAGTCGCGCGGATGATAAAAATTCAGTAGGCAGCAGGAACAGCCCCGCCGCCCTACTCGAGCGTTTCACCTTTGAATGGGGACTGCCTTACCGATGGTCTGGCGTCTCGCCCAGACCATCGGCATGGAGTCGTCTGTCCGGGCGAGACGCCCGGATGCACACATTAATCGTGAACTGCTTTAGAGCTGGTCCGCAGTGGGAATCGCCGCCCTACTTTTTGGAAAGGTCGGGGACCGCGGAACGGCCCGTGGGGAGGCCGGGGCCGGTGCCGGGCATGAAGACGCGCACGAGCTGGCCGTAGCTAAGGCGGCTGACGACGCGGGAGTTGGTCACCAGGGTTAATCTCTGACGGCTGTCGACGGATTGCGTGGAGGTGACGACGGCGGCGAACGGTTTGGATCCGTCCACGGGTTGGATGGCGAAGGTGTCGTTCGGTTTGAGTTTGCTGGCGCGGCCCTGGCTGCCGCGGGCGACGGTGACGACGAGCAGTCCTGTCAGCGGATCGAAGTCGGTGACGTAGGACGGCAGACCGAGCGTGTCTTCGTCTTTCTTGTGTTTGGCATCCTGCACGGCACGGACGGCGGCGTCGCCCTTGCGGTCGAGAATTTCGACGGCGACTTTCTTTCCCTCTTTTTCGACGAGCTGCTGAATGACGTCGTCGCCGAGCAGCAGCGTGTCGATGGCGCCGGCGGTGTCGCTCTTCCAGATTTTTACGGCGGGGTCGTAAGGGTGAGTGGCCTCGATGGTTTTAATGACTTTGCCGTCTTTGTCTTTTTCTTCGCGCCGCGTGGAAAAGGTTTTCAGGGCGGTATCGATGGCGGTGACTTTCGCGTACCAGTTGTGGCCGGCAGAGACGTGGATGTCGTCCTGAATGGCGCGCGGGTAGGTCCATTTTTTATCGTCATCGACGTAGACGAAGAGCATCACGTGCTGGCCGGGGAAGTAGTCGGAAAGTTCGCACCACGAATCGCGAATGTGCAGTTCGGTGTCGTAGAGAATGGGCAGTGTGACGAGCGAGCCGTCTTTGTCGAGCTTGCAGGTGAGGGTCTGCGCTTTGACATCGGTGGAGACGACGCAGGCGAACGCGCGGGCCATTTCGCCGAAGAAGTCGCCCTGAAATCGGGGCTGCGGGCCGGGGGCGTCCGCGGCGGAAAGCGGGAGGGCGGCGAGGGCGAGGACGAGAGTGAATGTGCGGTACATGGTGGCTCCTGGGTTGATCAGGATTACACCGGGCGGAACAGAAACGGATTACGGATTTCAGTTGTCCGGCGGCGGCACAGGCGTTCGCGAGCCACCCGTGCACCCTTTGGGGAACGTACCGCGGATCAGCCGGCGACGCGGACTTGGGTCGGCTGAGCGGATTGGGGCGCGGAGGTTTTTCCTTTTTTGAGCGACTTGAAGCGGACGGATTTGGCTTTTCGCGGAGCGGGTTTAATTGCCTGGGGGGTGAGCGCGAATGCGGCGGCACTACCGGGTTGCGGGACAAGGACACATTCCGTGGCGGCGAAATTTTCAGCGAGCTCGGTGGCCGGGATGGCTTCGGGCACCAGAGCGGCATCAGGCGGATCGGCGATAGGTTTGGGAAGCGATTGAAGCGCTTCAGCGGCCGGTTGAGCCAATTCCACCGGCGCGGCGGCGAGCACGAATTCGCGCGCTTCTGGAATTGAGGCGAGCACCCAGGCGGCGCCCCAGGCGATGCGGCGTTCGCGGTGGTGCCGGGCTTTCAGAAGAGCGGGGATGGCCTGAGCGCCCATTTTGCGCAGGGTCACGGCGGCGAACTTGGGGGTGTGATCGTCGTCGTACTGGAATGTATGGATGAGCGCGGGAATGGCATCGGCGCCGATGGCGGCGAGGCGCTTGATGGCGTAATCGCACAAGCCTTTGCGGTAGTCGCGAAACACTTTGATGAGCGTTTGAATTTCGTGTTGTCTATCCACTTTTTTCAATCCCTGTTTGAGTGACACGGAAACCACGACGCGTATGCGTTGGAGTAAGGCGCAAGCGCTTGGCCATTGCACATGAGCGTGCTTCACGCAGCATGGATTTTTTTTCGCTGTGTCGTGCGGTATCAGTGGCGGGTGGAAAGCGTAAAGAGGCTGCACAGGCGGCTTGATTCTAAACCGGTCAGAGGGGCCACGCCGTTCATCGCGAAAAATGAGCAGACGCAAAAGAGGCCGGGATAAAATAAAGAAAAAATTAGCATTGTTGCACAATGTGTGATTTACTCCCAAGCTGCGATCCGAATCGCGACGTTGAACGCTTAAGAACGGGACTTGAAGGAGGCCGCGGATGTTCAATCTCGGAGCCCGAACACGAACAGGTCTTGCGACGACAAGTGCGTTGTGGAGCGCGGTCGGAGGACACCCGTTGGACGAAGTACTCCGGACGATGAAGCATGAAGGCTGGATCGAAGAGTCGTCCTCTGAAGGAACACTTCGCACCATCGGCATGGTGCGAGAGAGCAAGCATGCCACGTTGTATATATCCAACAACAAGGTTGGAATGGTTCGCGTCCAATAGTACCCATCGCAAAATGAGAAAAAGAGCACATTCCTCGAGTAAACTTGATGCGCTTATGCAAAATGGGTACTATAAGTCATTATAAGTATAGCATAATGCGACATTTTCAATGCAGGATCGAAATTTGCGGCGAATGCACGTATTAAGGAATGGGAGGCATTCATGGCGACAATGACAGCCTTAAAACAAGTAATCGTGTGCGATAACGAGTGCGACATCCGCGAGATGCTGGGTAAAGTCGTCGAGTTTGCCGGGTATCAACCCCTTTTAGCTGAGAATATGGCCGAGGTGATCGGCTACATCCGCACGGAGAAGCCGGAGTTGCTGCTACTGGATATCCGCATGCCCGATAACGATGGGTTCGATGTGGCGGAGTTGCTCCGGCGGCACGGGAACAATATCCCGATTATTTTTATTACGGCTCATGACAATCTGTTCTGCCGCACCTATTCCCCGGCGGTCGGCGCGGTGGGGTACCTGACCAAACCCATCGATGTGGACTTGCTGTTGGATCGTTTGAATGCGGTATTGAGCACGCGGACGACTGCGAAGGATTAAGCGCATTTCATTCACCGCCAAATCCAAAACGTACTCAAAGATCAGAGGATGGATGTCCATCCCTCTGGTGCGGGCGTTACTCCTTTTTTTTGATCGGCAAAAAAGTGTGTTTCGCGGTTCGCTGGCGCTGCTTTTTATTACGGCGGGCGTCACTCATTTTATGCGGCCACAGCCTTTTGTGGAAATCGTGCCGGACTACCTGCCCTATCCGCTGGCGCTGGTTTATGTGAGCGGATTTTTTGAAATCCTGGGCGGCGTGGGATTGTTTATTCCGCGCGTGCGACGCCCGGCGGCGTGGGGTTTGGTCGCGCTATTGATTGCTGTATTTCCAGCCAACATTTATATGGCTATCCACCGCTTGCCGATCATGGGCGAGGTCCATGAGATTGGAAACTGGGTGCGGCTGCCCATTCAAGGCGTACTGATCCTGTGGGTCTGGTGGGTGAGACAGGATTAGTCGTTCACCCCAAGCTCGCAATTTTCTCTAAAAAAAGGGCGTGATAAAACATAAGCGGACACGTCCATCTTAGGGTCGGATTTGGTGCGATGTGGCGGCGGCATTTGATGGCGAAAAAAGATTCGCAAGGTGCATTTTTTACAGAACTGTGGCTGAGGTGGGGAGTCTAAAGGTTAAGTAGATGACACGATGTGCGTTTAATTACAGAATGGCTGAGGACGAAACGCAATTCGTTGGAACATAGTGCGCCAGTTCAGGCTGGTTTGAGCGTTGTTAAGTTAGGAAACGGGGTAGTGTGTCAGTGGCAGGTCCGTGCGTGCAGTTCGGCTGCGCTCCTTTAATAAGGCTCAACGGGGTTTGATCATGAAAAATTCCAAGTGGCTCTGGTCGGTTCCGATGCTCGCGGTGGTGTTGAGCGGATGCGGCAGCCCGCCGCGGCAGGCACCGAGCGCGAAGAAGGATATCGAAGAAGCGCAGATGGCGATGGACGGATCGCGAATGAATGAGCGCCGGTTGCAGTACGATGCGGCGATTGGCGACATGCGGCGCGCACGCGAAGCGATCAGCAAAGGAAAGGGCTATGCGGAAGACACCGATCTGAGCAAGCTCAACAGCATGGACGACGAGGTCCGCAAGCGCCTGATGGAACTTGAAACCAAGAAGATGACGTACGTGCCGGAGCCCGAGAAACTGAAGGCGGTCACGGCAGTGAAAAGCGAAGATCCGGAAGAGAAAAAGAAGCGGGAGGCCGACGCGCTGGAATCCAAGCGCATGGCGCTCGCGGCCAAGGACAAGGCAGCCTTGGACGCCACCTTTAAAGTGCAGGAGAAGTCGACGGCCAAGGCACAGCCCAAAGATGACGACGACGTCGTGGCCGAGAAGCCCGCGGCCAAAAAAGACAAGGCCGTGGACGGCGAAGAACCCGCTGAGGGCGAAACACCCAAGCCTAAAAAAGCAGCGGTGGGTCCGTACCCTGAACAGAACGAGACCAGCGAGCCGCTGCAGGTCGTGAAGCTGACCAAGCGCGGGCAATTCGCGATCGCCTATTTTCAGATTTTCAACAAGGGAAGCGCCGGCAAGCGCATTGGCAACATCGGCGTGATTTTTAAAAACGCCAACGGGCAGGAGATCATCAATCCGCTGTCGGTGGCGACGTTTCAGTACAGCGGTTTCAAACCCGATATTGCTGATCCCACGCAGCAGAGCACGGCGGCGGCGGTGACGGCGGGATCGCATCAGATCACAGGCAATGAGAGCATTCAACTCGTAGCGGTGGGCGATCATTCGAAGGCGCCGGACGTGAAGAGCGTCGGCGTGATCGTGGTGTTCGACGACGGCACCCGGCTCTCCTCGTCGGGACCGAAAGACGGCGCGGTCGATGTCGTCGCGCCAGTGGTTAAGGGTCTAAAGTTGAAATAGAGAGGACGCTCAGGCGCGCGAAGTGCCAGAAGTCGCCGTCCTGAATAAACTTCAGCAGGCATTCCTTCACTTGCTCGGCCACCAGCGTGGAGCTCTGCCCGTCATAGGGGCAGAGCATCGTCTGGTGGCCGTTCAATTTTTTAAGGACGAGGGTGGTGGTCAACATATCTTTCTTGCGCATCAGATTGTGCGTGTGCGTCGCGCGGCGCAGCAACAACACCGGACAGCCGCCCATCAGTTTCTCAACATCGTCCAGAAGCGGCTCGGCCAGGTAGGTATTGATCACGAAAACGGCCGGCTTGATATGCCGAATTTTTAAGCTGGAATGAACCTGTTGCGCTTCGCGGGCGCTGCTGGCGAAGGGCAGCGGAAAAATGCGCTGGCCTAAAAGTGACGCCATGACTTTGCGGCAGATCTGGAACGGGTTGGCGGCGCCGTTGTCGCCGGCTTCGATGAAAAAGGGCATGTGCATGATTGCAGTCCTCCGGCGCGTCAGCAAACAGCCGCTTCGATATGGCGAAATTCGCCATCGCGAACATAGCGTTCAAGAAC
>Ga0163144_10008338_pt1 | contig 22437 bp, 18 predicted proteins | sample OliLak19BULKMAT1_FD_123175 | JGI IMG/M metagenome (GOLD analysis project Ga0163144, IMG submission 123175) | Freshwater microbial mat bacterial communities from Lake Vanda, McMurdo Dry Valleys, Antarctica - Oligotrophic Lake LV.19.BULKMAT1 | ecosystem: Environmental > Aquatic > Freshwater >...
CACCACCAAGCCATCACGCAAACCAAAACGCCGATGGACGCTGCAAAGGAACAGGCTTGCAGGAGAGTACCCTTGTTCAGTTCATTGAATTGCACTTGTTGATAAAGGGACTCTGTCATTGTGGGGACTTGAAATAAATTGGTAACGACCATGTCGTTTCCTGTCGTGGCGACACACCAGACTGCAGCAGCTGCAATCCACGGCCAGCTTCGCGGAATGAGCACCCAAAACAAAGCGTGCCATGGGCCAAAATCCAATAACGCCTGACGCGTGTTTGTGTCAAACGCACGCCTTAATCCCAATGCGCTAAACAGAAAACAAATGGGAGTTGCAGCCATCGCGTGAATCCAAACGACCGATCCGATTGCCGTGATCGGGGAAATTGCAGCCGACACTTGACTCAATCGAAACCATCCCTGCACGCCAAATCCTGCGCTCCATGCGGTCGCTTGAACATAGAGTGGGATCAGGATCAAGCTCAAAACGAGCTTGGACATCCACCGGTGAAGTGGGACTTGCAAGCAAACGACCAGGATGGCCAAAATTAGCCCAAGCGATGTCGCGAGGGAGGCGGTTCCAAAACACACGACCAGCGTATTGAGAAATGGCGAGCTCAAGTGTCGGTCAGCCTCGCTGCGGTCAAGACTGCCTGAACCAATCCCGACGACTCGGCTCGATTTTGCCAAGCGATATCATGGGCCGTTCCATGAGCCACACTGGTTCGAATAATGGGCAAGCCGAGTGTTACGTTCACGGCATCGAACATATCCAATAGCTTCACTGCGATATGCCCCTGGTCATGATACATGGCAACCACCGCATCGAATCCGCCATCAACCGCTTTGGGCATGAGTGTATCGACAGGCAGCGGCCCGACCACATCCACGTGGTTCTCCCTAGCTCTTTGCACCGCGGGTGCGATAATCGTTTGCTCCTCGGAACCGAATCGACCACTTTCGCCAGCATGCGGATTCAATGCCGCAACTGCGATCCGCGGGGGGCCAGGCAACTCCAACGACCGTCGAATCCGCGTGAAAACATCATGCGCAAGTTGAATCTTTTCTTCGATCGCTTCCATGGTCAGATGCTGAAAGACTTCTCTAAGTGCCATATGCAACGTCACGTGCACGACTCCAAAACCTGCAGCACCTCCGTGCCTAGGACGCCCGGGAGGCAAGTACAACATCATCGCATGTTCCTTGACGCCACAAAGATGCGCTAATAGCTCGGTATGTCCAGGCCAATCGTGCCCTGCCGCATGCAGAGCGACCTTATGCAACGGTGCCGTGACGATCGCGTCTACCTCGCCCTGAATTGCGAACTCAGTTGCACGAACCAAGCAATCAAATGCCAATTGGCCTCCGCGTGGATCGATGACGGGTTGGGTCGCGGTATCCGCTTCTGCACTTCCAGTTGCCAAACACCAGATTGCAGGCGTTCTTGCATCGCCCACGAGACTAGAAGCCATCCGCCACTCTTCGATAGAATTCACTTCGAAAACATCGAGAGCGAGTGAGGAAACAATCGCCGCTTGCCTAAGAATCTCTGGGCGTCCCAGAACGAGCGGTTTGCAATGCGAATCGAGTTGTCCACCAGAGATCGCCTTAACGATGATTTCAGGACCGACACCAGTCGGATCGCCCATTGTAATTGCGATGGTCGGCTTGACTTTGTCTCTCATATTAGGGTCGCAGCGTTTTGTTGGCTAGCTTTGCTTTTTCTATTGCTTTGCCCAACGCATTTAACGGTACGGCAGCACGCCAGACATCGACGACCTTGCCCTCACCATCAATCACGAGAGTTGTTGGATAAGCGAATCCGCCTTTCGTCAGAAGTTGACTGATGCGAGCACGCGAAAATTCAGCGGGATCGCTGTAGGTGGGTAGGTCATTGCCTTCGACGTCGAGCAAAAATTTGTTGGTATAAAACTTAAGCGAATCTTGTGATTCATCGCTTCTGTTGCTGCAAGCGATACTGGCAAAAAGGACATCGGGATCGTTCAAGTAGCTTCGTTGCGTTTTGACGAAATCACCAAGCTCCTTAACGCAATCAGGGCACCAATAGCCCCAAAAATACAGTACGACTACCTTTCCTTTCATGTCGGCATCGGTGATTGGGCGGTCTGCATTGAGCAGCGGCTGTATATCCATTTCAGTAATGGTTTGGCCGATAATACGTGCCTTTTCCCGACCGATGAGGAGCAGGACACAAATTCCGCAGATCATAAACAATCCCGCAAACATCAGCGGGGCAAAGGCAGGAGGATTTCGTTTGACCGGTACGTTTGTCAGTTCGGCAGATTCGATGGGTTTCATGATGGATGTCAGAATGAATAGGTTGTTTTTCGCTGATGAATTGTAGCCGTGAACCGTAGCGAGTGCGATCTCAAACTCGCTAACGTTGTGTTCCGCTCGAATAGCTTTGGCTTACTGGGCCAATTCCATGTGCAGCGGGTTGATCAATTGACATCGGCCTGCGAAAATGGGCTAAGTCCTTGGGGAACGATTTTTTCAAGTCAACGTGCTCGTTGAATTAAGTTGACTGCAATCCCGCTAGCGTTTCAACCCATTTTTCTATGCGATGCCCCTACTGCTACAGTGATAACGACGGAGTCCGAGACTCCCGAATTGTTGAGGACGGCAAGGCGATTCGGCGAAGAAGATTCTGCAATCACTGTCGACGGCGGTTTACGACCTATGAACGGGTCGAGGGGTTATTGCAAGTTCGGAAACGCGACCAGACGCATCAAGACTTCAGCCGGTTGAAAATCGAGCGGGGCCTCAGGGCGGCCTGTTGGAAAAGAAAAATCGACGCAGATGCGATACAAAAACTAGCGGGTGATATTGAATCGCATATTTTGGACAACTATGAAAAGGAAGTGACTAGCCAAGAGATCGGCAACTTGTGCATGGAATTTCTCCGAGATTTAGACCAAGTTGCGTTCGTCCGATTTGCGAGCGTCTACCGAAGTTTTAGCGACGCTCAAGACTTTGTTAACGAACTAACACCTATCCTGAAGATCAAAGCAAAGGCCAAAAAGAAAAAACCCCCCAAAGAGGACTCGGCTGGGTAACGGCAAGCGTAGAGCGATTATCCTCAATCGCTTATCGAGCCTTACTGAGTGGCGTTCGTGTAATGGATTGTTCCATTTCAGCGATCACTTTAGTTTGCTGTTCCGCATCGTCCAACATCCCCAGGGCTTTGTACGCAGCTACCAGTTTCTGTCGAGTCTCGATACGACCGAGATCCAAACGGATCGCTAGTTCGAACTTGTTGATGGCTTCTTTGGGCCGATTTGCTAAAACCAATACTTCCCCCCAAGTATCCAAGATATCGGGGTTACCCGGAGCAATTGCATTCGCCTTGGTAACGAGCTCTAGAGCACGATCGACGTGCGATGACGATATCGCAATCAAACAGGAAGCCAAATTGTTCAATGCGGCAAAATTGTCAGGTTCCTTGACCAATGCCAGCTCCCAATACTTTTGCGCTTCCGTGAAATTGCTATTTGCGAAGTGGCCCTCGCCCAACATAAGAAGCGAGGGTACACCAATAAAATCGCGAGTGATCTGATCCTTGAGTACGTCCAATAGCTTCGTGGTTGGCTTGACTTTCAACACAAGCAATTTAGCAATCTCACCCGAAACGTTTGGGTTGGTGGGATCTGTGTCAGCCATTGCCTCTAAAAGGTTGAGGTTCGATTCAATTTCTCCATCCGAATTTTTCGTGATTGTTTTCAAGTAGATTAGTCGCTGAACTTCAGACAGTTGCCGCACGGTTGAAGCCCCGCCCCGTTTTAGACGCAATCCTTCCTGTAGCACGTCAGCGGCTGATTCCATTCGATTGTTTAAAAGCCTTGCGTCAGCGAGCGACTGTCGATCCACTTCTTTTTCGCTGGGGAAATTGATCTTGGCCGCAAAGTAGTTTTCCGCTCGATTCGCTGCCGCTATCCTACCTTCGTCATCTCCAATCCTGGCGCAGAGTTTAGCAAGTTCCAAAATCAGTTCCGGCTTCACCACAACCACTTGCTTTACCATTTCGACCGACTTCTTATTTTCCCCTTGTTCTTCCAACAAGCGAGCGTAGAGCAGGAGCAATCTATAATCCGCGTCCTTCCATTTGGAAGCTTTGTCCAAATGGTCCATTAGATCATATTTGGCAACCTCGTCCCCGGAACTTTTTTTAATGACGAGCGATTTTGCGAGCCAAGCGTTTGCCTGCGGAAATTCGCGGAACTGGTTCCCGGTAAGGTCTTTCATTTCAAGCTCCGCTCGCTCGTACCGATCATTCAGAGTTGCGATCAATCCAAGTCGATACCTTGTAATCTGGTGGTTTGGCTCGATCTCAAGGACCTGACGACATAGCAAGTCCAAGTAGCGTTTCGAGGCATCCGACAAAATTTCGAGGGGGGCATCAAACTCGCCCCTCGCTACCGCTCCGATGGCTTTGCTAAATTCTGGCTCCTGCAGACGTTCACATGCTAACTCCAGAGTCTTTGTCGGGCAGAGCTGCAAACTCTCTTCGATAAGCGATTTCGCTTGAATGTCTTTGCGATTGAACATCGAAAGACCAAGGACACTGTAAAACGCCATGAGCAATATCAATGAAGTGCTATTCAGAAAAAATCCACGCCATTGCCGCGACCCTCGCCAGCCGCGAGCCCAATCGATCGCACTCCCAATCGCAGCTAAGGGGTGGTACAACCAATCAAAAAACTCTAGCTTCATCCAATCAAAATCTGTTTGAATCGACGGTTTCTTGCCAGCCAACTTCACCACAGTTCGCCATCGAAGTGCAATCTTGTGGTCTTTCGGAATGCGAAGCACGATTCTTGGCAATCCGCATATCCAGTTCCAAGCGAACGCAACCAACGGAGCCTCCGGATTGAATAGTTCGAAAGGAACTGGCTTAAAGGTAATGGCGAAAAACTGACCCAGGCTTACCACCAATAATGCCCCGATGAAAAGTCCGCACCACCCGATTTCCTCCGTCCAAGGGGTCCAGGTTAAATTGCGACTAGCAGAGCTAGCGAGCATCACCCAAAGAGCCCCCCGTACCGAAATCCATACGCAAACGCTTGAGAGGATGGTAGCTGCCGACACCATTAAACCACGTCGGAAAGCAAGAACACAAAGAACGGAAACACCGAAGAGACTGACTACGCTATCACTCTCCCCAATACTCGCAAAATGGTCCGCAACCCCATGCTTAAATTGAATCGTTCCCTCTGACACAACATGGGGAAGCCCCAACGCATTCGCCAAAAGCGAGGTTGCTGAAACGGTCTTAAAAGCCAACCGTTCAAAGAAACCGCGATACTCAAACAGATCGATGGCCAACGGAATGGTCAAAGCAGCCCCAAGCGTCAACGACTGCAAAATGGCCTCGCCGCGAATTCGAAAAGCACTCCAGCCAATCACCACCGCAACCAAGGCCAATTGGCTCCATCGCGGACTGGCAATCGCAACACCTAAACAAACCATCGACAATGCGATTGCCATCCCCGCAATCGCGATACGAAATCGTTGTCGAGTCAAATGCCCCCGCCAATGCGATCGCAACAACGCTACGAAAAGACCGATGGCAACTAAGGCGCAGCAAAGTGTTCGGTCTGGCGTAGAAAACGCCGTCCGAAATGCCTCCCAGCCCATGTAGATCGAAAGACCCCCAATAGCCAACGCCACCACATCCACCGGTTCAATCGGTCTTGGATCTACCTGAATTGCAGCATCCAGCTTAGGTGATAACTTTGAATCTGAAACTGTCGTTTTCTTCATCAGACCCTAATTGAATCAAATCCCAAAATAGCCAGTATCGCACATGCAAAAGGATGTGAAAACGAAATCCCATTATACACTCAAATCAGCCGCAAGTCTCTGAACGAAAAAAACAGATAATTGAGACTTTTCGTTCATCGCCACCATTCTTAATTCTCGTTCCCTGGCTCCGCCTGGGAACGCACTGCTCCCGAGGCTCTGCCTCGCATCGCAATGAGGGCCGAGAGCGAGTAATCGCAGGCTCTCTCGGCTTTTCGTCCCTGCAATTTGTTGGGCTTTTGCGATTCGCCCCGAATGGGGCAGCAACAATTTAGCCCAGGGCAAAGCGAAGCGCCGCCCGGGCGGCGCTTCGCTCTGCCCTGGGCTAAAATGTTTAAGCCCGTTGGGCTAAAAACGCAAGAACGCAACACGGCTCACAATTTAATCCACTCATTTTTCAGCATGCATTAAGGCCAACGCGGAACAAAAAGCGCATAAACATAATTCCTGCGATCTGCTATTTGTCGCACAGCCAAGGCAGAGCCCTGGAACCAGTTGGCGGCGTTAGCCGAGAAGCGTCGATAAATTCTTAACACTCTTTGCGTTGAATCACAAAACCGTAGAAGGGCGGAGGCCAACTAGCTCTAGCAATTTTAGAGCGTTCGTCGTCGGTGTTACTCCAGCTCGCATAACGTAGTCGAATCGCATGACCTGTTGCCCATCCACCATTTCGAAATGCTCTCGAAAATGGACAACCTGCGCGATGCGCTGAATACTTGCATTTCCTGCCATCTCCAAATCATGCGTGCTAGTCATCACAATGCATCCGCACTCAACCAGCTTATCCAGCACATGTTCCACTGCGATCTGACGCTCACGGGAATTCGTACCCTGCAGGATTTCATCGAGCAAGATCAACATCTGCTTGCCACCCGGATGGTTTTCTTTCTGTGCCGTGTCCACCACGCTCCTCAACCTCTTGAGTTCAGCCATGAAAAACGAAACTCCGTCCTGCAAGCTATCCTGCACGCGAATACTTGAGGCCAATTCGCAAACGGCTCCTGACCAACTCCTAGCGCAAACGGGAGCACCGAGCCGGGACAAAATGGAGTTCACACCAACCGAACGCAATAATGTCGACTTGCCCGCCATGTTGCTACCTGTTACCAACAACAACGGCTTCTCTTTGGAGATACTTAGACTATTGGGAACCTGACTGTCATCCTTCAGCAAAGGATGCGCCACCCCTATGATCTCCAACAAATTCGCATTCGACAAAGCACTTGACTTCTTGTCGATCGATTTTGGATACACCCACGACGGATACTCGTCCGCGATCGTTGCTGCCGAAAACAGCGTTTCTGTTATGCCAATTGCTTCTAACCAACCTGCAGCACGACTGCCGTAATGCAACTTCCATCTCTCAAGCAGCTCGAGTATTCGAACGTCCCAAAGAAACACGATTTGTAGCAATAGGTAAGGAATGAACATCAATGGGCTACGCTGCATTCCGGCCATAGCCATGATGCGTTGCAATTGCGACAACGCTTGTTCGGCGGAATGCTGTTCGTCAAAACACTTTCCGCGAATGCGAAACAACAACGTTTGCTTTGAGTCCAGTTTCTTGATCGCGAGAATGATGTTTACGAGTGATTGCAACTCTCGATTTGCCGTTCCAATCTTGATAAAGATGTCATGAATCGGACCCGTGATCACCATGGTCACCAAGAAGTTCACCGCCGCCCCGCCAAGAAACATGCCTAAGCCAACGAATTGTCCATACTCGTTTTCCTCTATTTTACAATAAACAACTACCGCAACTCCGCTCAGCATCACAGCAGGGCTCAACCAAGTTAACCAATGCACCCACTGGCGCTTTGCAAAATACAGTCCCTCTTGACACCACTGTGCTAATCCCTCGGGACTGGCTTGCTGGTTTCGATAGCCGCATGTTGTTTCAAAAAAAGCCTCACGCCACAACCGATCGGCTGCAATTTCCTGAACGGCTAATTGACGTTCCGTCACGGTTTCTTCAGGCACCCAACTCGTCAACCACTCGCACAGAGTCTTCGCTCCCGTTTGCGTCATGGCTAGAGAACACCACCGATAAAGACTGCGGTCCCCGAACAGGTCGAGATCCCGACTAAGCTCGGAATAGTATTCTTTGCAATTTTCCTCAGTTGGCAATGCATTCAACTCACCCCAATTGCGTTTGCATCGCGCAAGCAATCGTTGGTAACCGTAGAGCTTTTGCCTCATCTGCGAAATCAACCAGAGGTTCGTTTCGTGCCAAGTCGCCGCCCCCAAAAATCCGACGATAAGCGCAACGCCAATCATCCAACACAAAGGGCTAGCTTCCCGGGCAGTAAGCCCAATCAAAGTCAGCAATAGACCAGGCAGTGCGAGCCCCAATCGAACCCACACCAGCCGCTGCGTGATGCTGGATCTTTCTCGAATTCGGGACTCGAGGGACTGGATTTGAAGCAGGTAGCCGTCGGCTGCCCGGATAACTTGAGAGTTTTCGGAATGCATAGACCACGATTCTAAAAGTGATGCGGCTTTTCCAAAATGGCACTTCGGAACTACTTGGATCTATTTCCTCTTGTATTTGAATGGCAATTCCTGGTATTGCCTTTCGTTAATACGCTCCACTGCTTCGTAAACTCAATACCAGCGATCATTGGCTCGTCAATCGAAAAGAATCAGTGGAAAAAAGCAAAAATCCAAATCATGAACTCAATATCCACCAACCAACCCGCTTTTGCAGCGTCCGTACTTCTTTGCGGGCTGCTCGTTTTCGGTTTGAGCGGCTGTTCGAGATTCGCTCAAAATGGTTCGGGCGTCGCACTGTACCAACAAGGCCGATATGCCGAAGCGCTGCACACCTTCGAACAAGCAAAACAATCCGACCCCACCAATCCAGACACACACTACAATCTGGCTTCCACATACCACCGGTTGGGCACTGCGGCAAAAGACCAAAAAATGCTCGACAATGCCGAATCGATCTACAATCAAGCTCTCGAACTATCGCCCAACCATGTGGAATGCCATCGTGCTCTCGCGGTACTCCTTGTCGAAACGGGAAGATCCGATAAAGCCTTTACACTGCTAAAAAGATGGGCACAAAGAAGCCCCAACGTTTCCGATGCCCGTGTCGAATTGGCTAAACTCCATCAAGAGTTCAACCAAACCAAAATCTCAGAACAGTATCTCGATGAAGCTCTAGCGATGGATCCTAACAACTCGCGTGCATGGGCCGAACGCGGTCGTCTACGCGAAAACTCCGGCGAACTGATGCAGGCCATGCAAAACTACCAGCAAAGCATTGCCCTCAATTCTCTACAACCGGACCTTTACCAGAGAATTGGAGCACTCAACGTTCGACTGACTCAAAACGTACTTTCAACGACCGGAAACAACTTCATCGCCGGTGCACCAGGATCTCCCGGCAACCCAGGCCTCAAACCGGATTCACCTGCTCCCAACTTGAACGCTTCCGCTCCGTCATCCACGAACTCCGCTTCAAATACAGCAATTCCACCGGCACCAGCTCGCTATTAAACCCGCTGCAGTACCGGCGAATTCTTCTGGTCCAAACAGGCTGCAATATGCCGAACCGCTTGACGCAACCTAGCCTCATTCTCGACTAGCGACATTCTCAAATATCCTTCACCCACCGGTCCAAATCCCCCGCCAGGACTTACAGCCACATTGCCATGCTCTAACAAATGCATGGCAAACTCGACCGAAGTCATTTGCGATGCCCAAGGCTCAGGTATCTTGGCCCAAAGAAACATGCCTGCCTTCGGAACGTTGACTTGCCATCCAATTCGTCGCAATCCATCGACGAGCACATCGCGTCTCCCCTGGTAAATCAAGGACTGCTTCTCAACCGTAGCTTCGGTGTCGCGCAGGGCAACGATCGCTGCTATTTGGATCGCTTGGAACATGCCGTAGTCATAGTAACCCTTAATCGTCGCTAACCCCTTGATCATGTCCGCATTGCCAGCACAAAAGCCAACTCGCCAGCCAGCCATGTTATACCCCTTGCTCATCGTCGTGAACTCAACTCCAACATCCTTTGCACCAGGAGCCGACAAGAACGACGGCGGAACATAACCATCGTAAGCCACATCCGCATACGCAAAGTCGCTGATCACCATCAAGCCATACTTCTTAGCAAGCCTTACAACATCCACGAAGAATTCCGGCTCCACTGTCACCGTCGACGGATTGTGCGGATAGTTGATGATCAGAAGCTTGGGCCGCGGATAAAAATGCTCACAAGCGTACGCGATGTTGGAAAGGTACTTTTCCGTATTCGACACGTCGAGCGCCACAACATTGCCCGAAGCCAGAATGACCGCGTACATGTGAGCAGGGAAATAAGGTGCTGGAATAATCGCAGTGTCACCCGCACCCATGAGCGCGAGACACATATGTGAAAAACCTTCCTTGGATCCCAAACACACAATCGCTTCGGATTCCGGATCCAATCTCACGCCATACTTCCGCAGATACTTGCTCGTGAACTCACGACGCAAATTCAAGATTCCATTGGCTTTAGAATACCCGTGGTTGCTGACATCTGCCGCAGCCTCAGTTAGCTTTGCAATCACCAATGGGTCCGGCGGATCGGATGGATTCCCCATCCCCATGTCGATGACATCCTGCCCAGAACGCCTTTTTTGATACAGCAAATTATTGATGCGGCCAAAAAGATAGGGAGGAAGTCGGTGAACTCGAGGAGCCCACTCTACTTTGAAATTGCTATCGCTCATTGAAATGCTATGTTCGCTGCAAATGTGTTCGTATCAGCCTACCCTGGCTCATGGACTAGATAAGATAAGGCACTAAAGGGTTCGAATAAAGGTCACTCCTCTGGGCAGGCCAGCGGGATTCCCAAAAAAATCCCATCGGCTTGCCCGATGGATCTTTCGGCTACGTGCTAAGTCCTGTAGTCAGAAACCGAAAGTACCGATGGGCAAGCCAGCGGGATTCATTCAATCTCAGCATTACAGTTTTTTATGCTGAGGTAGCAATTGCCCGCGCTTGCTCGATATCCAATGTTAGCTGAGCAAGCAATTGCTCCCTGGACTCAAATTTTCGAACATCACGCAGTTTTTCAAACAGTTCAATCGAAAGCTCGCAACCATAGATGTCCCCTGAAAAACCGATGATGTGCGCTTCGACTTTGAACTGGTCTTCACCAAAAGTTGGGTTGGGCCCGATATGAATTGCGACAGGCATGCCTACGGGAGTTGGTACGATTGCCTCGCCATCCTTTTTCGTACAGCCAGTGACTCGACCTGCGTAAACACTCAACGGTGGACACAAGACTGCGATCCTCTCAAGATTCGCCGTCGGAAACCCCAATGTTCTGCCTCGCTGTGCCCCTTGCCCCACGACTCCTGCAATGCGATAGGGTTCGATCAGGAGCCGGTTGGCACCCTGGATATCACCTCCATCAATCAGTGTGCGGATGCGCGTGCTGGAAATCCATTCACCCGCATCCTGCTGCGGTGCGAGCAATGAAAACTCAATATTGTGCAACTCGCAAAGCTGTCTCAACAGCGGAACATCCCCGCGTCGCTGCTTACCAAACCGAAAGTTTTCGCCTTCTGCTATGGCCTTGGCTTGTAACGACCGCACCAGAATGTTTTCAAAGAACGCCTCCGGCTCCAAATCCAACAGCGCTCTATCCGTCGGATACACAATGACCGCATCCATACCGAGCTTCTTCAACAGTTCGGTTCTTCGTTCCGTCCCCGTCAGCAACGCAGGAGCAAAGTCGGGACGCAGCAATTGCGACGGTGGTGGATCAAAGGTAAACACAACTGCCGGCCCCGATACCGCGTCCGCCAGCCTTCGAACCTGATGCAATATCGCTTGATGGCCACGATGGACACCATCAAAATTTCCGATCGTGACAGCGCCGCCCTGAGCAGTCGATGGAAAAAGAAGCTTATCGGGTGAACTCATTCAATCGTCAACTTAGTCGGTTTCTGGATCAATTCGTCATACTCGCAATCGTTATCGTCTGTCGAGCGGCTAAGTCTTTTCCAATACCATATCGAAAGCATCATTGTAATCACCACCCCTCCCATAATATCCGAAAGGAAATGAGCGCTCGACTCAAGCCGTTGAAAGCACGCGAAAGCAGCTATTGTCGCAAATATCCATTTTCCTCTTGGATAAACATGCGTCAAACCGATCGCCAACGCAACTGCGGTCGCTGAATGCCCAGACGGGAAACTTCGAAATTGCTCTTCAAACCAAGAGCCCGTCCAGGGAACCCCCCATGTTTGCCAACCGCTTGCAATTTCGTATTCCGCTTGATCCAGCGAATGAGGCCGAACCCTTGGCACAAATAGCTTGGCCGCATTCGCCGCCAAACCACAAATCAATGTAAAGAGCACCGCTCGCCACAGTTGCAATCGGTTTTTAATATCGATCCATAGCAAGGTTGAGAATATTACTATCCCGCCGCTCGAGTGCCCAAAGGCCTCGGTAAGACCGATCGCTTTCCGGAAATCGCCAGGAATCTTGATCTTCTGGACGCTCTGGGAAATTTCAAGATCCCAATATTGGCAGCCTAAACCCACCGCACATGCCGCAATCGCCCCGATTGCCATCTTCACTTGAAATGTGCGCTGCTTGTTCATCCGGGAGGTTTTGTCGCGTAAGTGATTCCGATGCCGTGCCTGGTGTTGTCCCGAAATAATATGCGGTTTTGCAAAACGTAAGATGGACTTCCAGTCCGTCTTTTTTCGGACGGACTGGAAGTCCATCCTACCGCAAATTACGGAAATTATTTCAGGACAATTTCTTAGTTGAGCGTACCGTAACGGATTTCTCTCTATTTCAGAAGACAGAATCCTTTCCGCTCCGGCCAATCGTCAAGTTGCAAAAATGGCTCAGCAACCGCTTTGACAGGCCGATTTCCTAATTAGCCTGACAATTTCTGATCGGTTTGACCACCCGTGTCAACTCTCCACGTTCTTTTGTTCATGGACGACAGAAACCGCTAATGCTAGCATTGGATGCAGACAACAACATAACGTGCGAAGCCGCTCCATGACTCCCGATTTACCACTCTTTGAATTGCCGCTCAGCGCTCCGCCCAGCGTTCTGTTAGCAGAACAGCCCACGCAAGACATTACCGAACAGCCCGAGTCTTCTGCTTTTCAAAAGCTGGAGCAACTGTCTCGCCAGATTCGCGAAATGGAGACAGCCGGTCGCCCTGACAAAGAACGCATTTCGAGTGGTTGCGCTACCATGGATCGGCATCTGCCGGGAGGTGGCCACGCGCGCGGCAGCATGCTGGAACTGCTCCGCAGCGGACCCGGCACTGGCCTCTCGTCCCTCGCTCTGATGATGGCTCGACAAGCGATCGTCGAGGGAAAGTATTTGGTATTGGTCGACCCGCAACGCCAATTCTATCCTCCTGCAATGAAATCGCTCGGGATACCGCTGGAACGTGTGATCGCATTGCAACCTGCCAATCATGCCGACGCTATTTGGGGACTGGCTCAAGTGCTTCGGTGCCCTGCAGTGGGTGCCGTCATCGCCGAGATTGGGACGCTGGATGATCGTGCTGCGAGGAAATTGCAATTGGCTGCCGAACAAGGTGGCGGGCTCGGTCTCTTTTTGCGAGATGCAAGATCCGCCCGCACCCAACCGAGCTGGGCCGATGTCCAGTGGCTGGTCCGCTCAGCATCGCGACAAGACCAAAACACTCGCTGGTTCCACTTAGAATTGGCTCGATGCAGTGGTGGCCGCACCGGTGCACGCCTCACTGTCGGCGTGAACAGTCACGGCCAATGGATCGAAGCACCAACAACCCAAGGGGCTCGTCATGAGCATGCGAGTACTTTGCATCTGGCTGCCCAATTGGCCCAGCCAACGCGTCGCCGCCACGATATCGCAGGCTGATCGCGGAGCCATACCAACCGGCATCGGACCGATCATCCTCCACTCTCGCGACGCCCGCCGAGGTCGTTTGGTGTCTGCCGCCAACGCAACCGCTCGAGCACTGGGTGTCGTGCCGCAAATGCAACTCGCCCAAGCCGACACGCTCTGCCCCAACGCACACCTTATCGAACACGATCTCCAAGCGGACATCGAATCCCTATGCTCATTAGCTGAGTCATCGCAGTGCTTCAGCCCAATCGTTGGCATCGAACAAATCGATACTCAGCCATGGGCCGGCCGATCGCTCCACCAACCCCAATCCATCTTCCTCGATATCACCGGCATCGCACCGCTCTTCGGTGGCGATATCAAACTCGCAGCCGCCGTCCATCAATGGGTCCTAGATCAAGGCTACTGGTCCTCGATCGCCATCGCGAACAGCGTCGGTACCGCCTGGGCTCTTTCAAACTACTCACGACGTTCACAAATCGCAACCGATCTCGCTAAGATCGAAAAGACTCAAAGCACCCAGTCTCTTATTCCTGCGATCACAATCACAGAGCCCAATGAACCGATCGGTGCCGCCACCTACCCACTCCCCATCGAAGCGCTGCGGCTAGAGCAATCGACCGTGACCAAACTGCACCGCTTGGGCATCCGAAAAATTGCACAACTCGTTGAACTGCCCCGCGCCGGTTTGGCTTCTCGTTTCAACGAACAACTGCTTCAGCGTATCGATCAAACACTTCACAACCGATACGAGCCGATCCTTACTCTTCACGCCTCCCCGGAACTTGCTATTGAAGAGAGCTTAGAGCACCCCACCCCACTGCGCACCACTATCGATGCGATCATCACCGAACAAATCCATCGCCTAAAACGCGTTCTCGACGGAATCGGACACGGAGTCGTGCGGTTGGTTTGCCGAATCGAAATGGAACTCAATGCTATCCCCATCGAATCCGATATTGAAAACCAAAGCGGCCAGCCACCGGTTGCACGTATCTTTCAAATCGGACTTTACCAACCGTCCAACGAACCAAAGCATCTGATTTGGTTACTACAAGGCCAACTCGATGCCCATTACTCCAAGGGCCCAAGTCATTATTGGGCCCGCTCGATCTCGATCCAAGCGACCCTCACCGCTCCGCTGACCTGGCAACAAAGCGACCTATTCGATCGCCACTCCACCATGCACCGCGACGCTATCGCCAAACTCGTCGACAGTCTCAGCGCCCGAATGGGACGCGGTGCCGTCGTCGCACCCTCGATTCAACGCGACCCACAGCCAGAACTCGCATACTCATGGCGGCCCCTCACCGGATGGCGGAAAGATGGCAAGACACAGGAGACCAAACGTAAACTAGCTCGTGCACCGAAGCGTAATTTTTCGGAGCAGCAAGGACTTGAGCCCGACGCTGACGAACTTTGGCGGCGACCCATACGATTGTTGCATCCGCCAAAGAAGATCGATATGCAACAAGTCGATCAAGATGGCGTCCCCCTTCGAATGGTCTATCAGGGATCTCCGCTCGCCGTGGTACGAGCGACCGGCCCTGAACGCATCGACACAGGCTGGTGGCAAGGTGCCACGCAACAGCGAGACTACTTCCGCATCGAACTATCCACATCGACCTGGCTTTGGGTCTATCGCGACCGCCGTGAAAAAACTTGGTTCTTGCACGGCGAATTCGACTGAAGAGTTACTCATACATCCAAGCCGCATGCCGACGATGATCAAATGCTCGTTCCTCGGATTCCCATTGGGCAGCGATCTCTCGCCACGGACGGCCTTGCTCAATTTGTGTCCGCTCCCGGTCGGAACCGAAAAGCAAATCGATCGCGATTGGCTTGCTGACAAACTCATAGACTTCGGTCCGCCAAGCGAATTGATCGCCGGACATGTCACGCATTGCAGACAACAATGCCAAACTCGTTCGCACCGATTGAAACACGGAACGATCTGTTACGTGCAGTTGCACACCGCCGCAATCCTTGCCCGCATGCTTTTGGAATGTGGGTCGAAACCAAACTGGACGAAACGTGACACCCGCAATCTTTTCGGAATTCATTTTGTTCGCCAGCTTGCCAGCATCCAACCAAGGTGCGCCGCAGATCTCGAACGGTCGTGTCGTTCCACGTCCCTCACTCAAATTGGTCCCCTCGATCAAGCACTGACCCGGGTAAACGATCGCCGTTTCCAAGGTCGGCATGTTCGGCGACGGCATGACCCATGGGAGCCCCGTTGCATCGAACATGTCTTTCCGCTTCCAACCCTCGCACGGTATCACACGCACTTCGCCCGGTCCAAGCTTCAGTTCTCTTTGATAGAGCATAGCCAATTCGCCGACGGTCAGGCCATGTCGAATCGCAATGTCATGCGCACCGACGAAGCTATCGTAACCCGCTCGCATTGCTGGCCCCTCAACGCGAATGCCACCCAATGGGTTCGGACGATCAAGAACAATGACCAATAGCCCGAGTGGCAACGCAACTTCCAAACAGTACCGCATCGTCGCTTGAAACGTATAGTAACGGCTTCCAATGTCTTGAAGATCCACGACCAGGACATCCAATCCCTTTAGCTGTTCGGCGGTCGGACGCAGACTGGCGGCCGAGGTTCCATAGAGACTGAAGACGGCAGCTGGAACTGCTTTCGATTCGTTGCCAGCAACGCTAATCAGGTCCTGCGCTTGGCCATGTAAGCCATGTTCCGGGCCAAAAATGGAAACGAGCTTGACGCCGTCGGCAGCTGCCAGCAGTTCGACCGCACTTCGCAATTGTGAGTCGACAGCAGCTGGATGCGTGACGAGTCCGACGCGTTTTCCACGCAATGGCGCAAATTGTTGAGCGACCAATAGATCGAGTCCCGATTGAACTTGTCCCATGACTGGATACCCTGCGTAAACGAAAGTGATGATGTTGATTTTCAGCCCATTGTAAGGCAAACCGACTTTTTGAAGTGGGATAGGCTTCCAGCCTGTCGGTTTTTCAATGCGACAGGCTGGAAGCCTATCCCACGAATTGATCGAAGTATCCTTTGAGAAATCCCAACGAATATTGAACAGGTGATGTCGAATCACAAAGAGAATGCAAACTCGCACCGCTGCCTTGGGCCAGTAGTCACAGCTAGAAGACGCGATAGAATGGAGACCGGATCACTCCCCGCATGCCTGCGTACCGATCGTTCTATCCCCTACACCTACACCCCAACGAGTTTTATCTTGAATCGAATGCTACTTTCTCTCAGCCTTTCAACACTTTTGGCAATCGGTTTTGCGGGTTGCGAAACAGCCAAGCCCAAGGTTTCTATCCCAAGCAAAAGTGACAGCGTTACCCAGGAGACGGAGCCAAAACGCGAGCCAAAACGCGAGCCGGACCGCATAACCGTTCAGCACTGCCTAATCGGGTTCAAGGGATCGGTGAGAGACAAACCCATCACCAGAACTGAAGACGAAGCGAAAGAGCTTGCAACCAAATTGCTGGCGGAACTGAAAGCAGGAGCCAACTTCGATGAAGTCATTCGTACCCATACGGACGACTCACCTCCCGGCATTTACAAGATGGCAAACAAAGGCATTAAGGTGGACAGTTCAAGTGGCGAGATGGGCCGTGGACAAATGGTTCCTGCGTTCGGAGACACGGGCTTTCCCTTGGAGATCGGCGAATACGGATTAGCTGAATACGACTCGGATAAGAGCCCATATGGTTGGCACATCGTCAAACGCACTGAGTAGCGTATTCGGAGCAACTAAGGGTCAGTCGACTTTTTGAAGTGGGATAGGCTTCCAGCCTGTCGCTTTAAAAATGACAGGCTGGAAGCCTATCCCACTAATTTCGAGACAATTACTAAGCCAAGACCGTATTTTATTTAAGCCATTGGGCTGCTTGAATCGCATAGTAACTCAAAACACTTGTTGCACCTGCTCGACGAAATGCCAGGAGACTCTCAAGCACGCATTCCCGTTCCTGAATGGCTCCGTTTTGGCTTGCGAATTTGAGCATCGCATATTCCCCGGAGACTTGATACGCTGCAACAGGGACTTGAAACGTTTCATGGATTCGACGAATGATATCCAGGTAGGGCATTCCTGGTTTGACCATCACAATGTCCGCCCCTTCCCTTAGGTCCAAAGCCACTTCGCGTAACGCTTCATCCGTGTTGGCTGGATCCATTTGATATATTTTCTTATCACCTTTGCCAAGACTATTTGCCGATCCAACCGCGTCTCGAAACGGGCCATAAAACGCAGATGCATACTTGGCCGCATAAGACATAATCACCACATCAATGAACCCGGCATTGTCCAACGCTTTGCGGATCGCTCCGATTCGACCGTCCATCATGTCGGACGGAGCGATCACGGTTGCACCGGCTACTGCTTGATTGATAGCTTGTTTGCAAAGGACCGTAGTTGTTTCATCGTTTAACACATAACCATCGACCAACAAACCGTCATGGCCATGCGTTGTGTAAGGATCGAGGGCTACATCGCAAACAATGCCGATACCAGTACCGAGCTTCTCGGTAATCGCACGGGTTGTACGGCAAATGAGATTATCCGGATCGAAAGCGTGTTCGGCATCTTCCGACTTTTTCTCTACGGGTGTCACAGGGAAAATGGCAACGGAGGAAATGCCAAGCTCTGCCGCTTGTTCCGCGCCGCGAACCGCTAAATCGACACTGATGCGATCCACCCCCGGCATGCTTGAGATCGGTTGTCGCTGATTCTGGCCCTCGGTCACGAAAATCGGCCAAATCAGATTGCTCGCAGAAAAATGGGTTTCTCGCAACATGTCCCGTAGCCACGGCCAACGGCGATTTCGCCTCATGCGGGTTTCTGGAAAGGAACCGGAGCCATTGATTTCAGTCATTAGCGATCGCTGGGTAGAAAAAAGAGTCAGGGCGAGATAAACTGATCCCATACGAGACTTTATCCTCCCACCTACCACAAGTCGAGGTCTTCTGTGATCCGCTCCCTGTTCAAATCAGCCGCTTTTTCCTCTTTTCTATGTGCAGCATTTTGTCAGGCCTATGCTGACGATCCCAAGCCGACGGACAAGGTTGTGGTTCGGAACACCAACGCAACTCCGCCAGCTGTCCCCAGCGGCGAGGGTTGGACGCCATTGTTCAATGGAAAAGATCTATCCGGTTGGACTCAGCGCAATGGCTGGGCCACGTACCGAATTGAGGGAGACAGCATCTTGGGAACCACCGCCAAGGATAGTCCGAACTCATTCCTGTGCACAGAAAAGGATTATTCCGATTTTGAGTTGCGATTCGAAGTCCAAGTGGACCCGGCTTTAAACTCCGGATGTCAGATCCGCTCCAAGAGCTTGCCGGAAAAAGACAATGGCCGCGTCCATGGACCGCAGGTTGAAATCATGCGAGGGCCCGGCGAGTCCGGTTACATTTACGGCGAGTCAACGGGCAGAAATTGGATTTCACCTAGCCAACCAACACACGCCAATCACAAGAATAACGAATGGAATCAATACAATATCCGAGCCGTCGGTAACAACATCCAAACCTGGATCAACGGCAAATTGATCGAGGACATTACCGATCCGCAGTCGCATATGTCAGGTTTCATCGGTCTCCAAGTGCACGGCATCGGCAAGGACCAAGGACCATTTCAAGTGAAATGGCGGAAAATCGAAATTCGCGACCTTTCGAAAAAATAAAGACGCACAACGTAATGAAGATTAGTTCGCTCTATCAAGTCCTGTCGGGAATCGCTGTGAGTCTTTCGCTCATGGCGTCAGGCTGCAAGCCCGCCAACACTGCGACCGCACTGCATGAACCAAACTACCTGTACGCGTATGCACTGCATCTCAAGGAAGATGTGTCGTTGGAGCAGCCACTCTCCGATTCGCAGGAATTGCTGACAGAGTGGTTTGGCACTCTCGATGAACCGAAGTTACCACCGCTCTTTGCAGACGATGACTACAAAGAGCTCGTTTCTTTGGCGAACGTTGAAAGGGCCGCGGGACCTCCGGCAAACAGCGTGGAGCCCGGTGAAAAAGGTCTGTACCGTCAGCTCTGTGCATCCTGCCATGGTGAATCGGGCCAGGGGCGCGGACCAGTTGCTGCATCACAAAATCCTTACCCACGCGAGTTCCGGCACGGCGTATTCAAATACAAGAGCACTGCCCGCAACAACAAACCTGTTAAAGCCGACATCGCTCGTGATCTAAGCAAAGGTCTATCTGGATCTCAGATGCCTTTGTTCAGTAAACTTCCAAAGGACAAGACCGACGCACTCGTTGACTATGTGATCTTTTTGTCGATTCGCGGCGAATTTGAACGCAAGCTTTTGTATGCCGCCGCTTACGAACTCGATTTGGAGAAAGATCGAATCTACACAGCTTCCTTTAAAGGGAGCAGCGACGCGGAATCGAAAAAACAATTGGATGGCCAAATCGAAACCGCAACAGAAATTCTCACCGGTATTGCGGACGCTTGGGTCGAATCGGTAGACAGCATTGAGGAGTTTGAATTACCAAGCTTTCCGCTTTTTGGTTCAGAAACGGCAGACAATAAATCGGAATTAGAATTATCTGTTGCCAAGGGACGGAAGCTTTTCTTGAGCGAAGAAGCCGCTTGTGCAAAATGCCATGGTGAGTCCGCAAAAGGGGATGGAAAGCAACTGCCCGACTACGATGACTGGACAAAAGATTGGACTTCAAAGATGGACATCAACCCAACAAATCTCGACGAAATCCTACCGCTCATGGCCCGAGGCGGATTGAAGCCTCAACCGCTGAAACCGAGAAACATCGTTGAGGGTAAATTCCGGGGAGGCCGCGAACCGTTGGACATTTACCGCCGAATTCGGTACGGCATTTTGGGTGCACCGATGCCTGCCGCCGCAATCATAAAGTCAAGCGACGACAAGGGTATTCACGAGGAAGACATCTGGCATCTAGTCAACTACGTACTCTCGATCGCCGAGCCGGGGTAGCGCGCCGAGAGACTGTGATTTTTTTATTGTCGCCTTTCGCTCCGCGAAAGAACGCGTCGTTAACGCACTTTTGCGGAGCAAAAGTAGACGATGTTTTGTACCTCGCGAATAAAATCACAGCCTCCCTGAGTGGTGGCACGCGTGGCACGCCCTGAGGGGTGGCTCGCCCTGAGGTACGAAGGGCGTGTGAGTCGCTAGAAATCTACGCCGCGATTTCCACGCCCATCGCGATCGCTTTAAGAGGCTGTGATTTTATTCTATTCGACTCACCGGACGGCTTGCGCCGTTCCGCTGCCAAACCATAGCAGCAGGGCGCGAGCCCTCCGGTGATGCCCCACGCATTTTTTCACAGCCTCTGAGCGTGCCACCCGATGGCCTAGTACCATTCAGTCTGCCCGTCGCCTCAATTATCCAAACCGGCCGGTGATATAGTCCTCGGTTTCCTTGAGCTTTGGCTTCGTGAAAATCCTCGACGTTAACCCAAGTTCGACGAGCCGACCCAAATACATGAACGCGGTGAAGTCGCTGATGCGAGACGCTTGCTGCATGTTGTGCGTCACGATCAGAATCGAATAGTCCCCCTTGAGACGTTCGATGAGATCCTCAATCTTGCCCGTCGCCAGCGGATCCAGGGCCGAACAAGGCTCATCCAGCAGCAGAACTTCGGGATCACTGGCGATAGCCCGAGCGATGCACAATCGCTGTTGCTGACCGCCAGAGAGCCCAAGCCCACTCTCGTTCAAACGATCCTTGACCTCTTCCCACAACGCCGCCCCGCGCAACGATTGCTCACAGACTTGCATCAACCGCTGCTTATTTCTTTCACCATCGATTCGGAGGGGATAGACTACGTTCTCAAAGATACTCATCGGGAACGGATTCGGCTTTTGAAACACCATCCCCATCCGTTTGCGGAGCTGAATCACATCGACCCCTGGAGCAAAGATCGAGTCTTCACCGAGTAGCATGTCTCCCTCGATCCGAACCGTGTCGATGAGATCGTTCATCCGATTAACACTTCGCAGGAGAGTTGACTTGCCGCAACCGCTCGGGCCGATCAATGCAGTCACCTTGCCGCGTGCGATTGGCATTGAGATGTTGTGAATCGCTTGCTTGCGACCATAGAAAAGGTTAAAGCCCACGATCCGCAAGACTGGGTCTTCCTGCAATACTTCGTCATGCAAAACCGACTCAACTCGTTGGCCGTCGGCGATCTGCTTTAGTCTGTCCATAAATTCAATCGATATATTTTTAGAACTGGCTGCCTTGGAATCGTTTGCGAAGTCTCGCACGGAGCCATATGGCTGTCACGTTGAGCAAAGTGACGATGGTCAACAATAGTAGGGTCGCCGTAAACACCATCGGCTTAGCTGCTTCGCTGTTCTGGCTTTGAAAACCAAGCGAGTAGATTTGAAAGCCAAGGTGCATAAACGATCGCGAACCGTGAAAAAATGGGAACTCTAAGTCGAGTGGCAATTCGGTTACCAACGGAATGGCACCGACCAACATCATCGGTGCCACTTCGCCCGCCCCGCGCGCCATCGCCAAGATAAAGCCCGTGATGATGCCTGGCCTCGCATAGGGCAGGACGATGCGTTGTAGAGTTTGCCATTTCCCGGCACCGCACGCATACGAGCCCTCGCGAATCGAATTCGGTACCGCCGCTAATGCTTCTTCCGTTGCCACAATAACGACAGGCAAGGTCAACAGGGCCAACGTACAAGAAGCCCAAAGCAAGCACCCCTTGCCAAACGTCGGGTTAGGCAACGTTGCTTCATAGTAACCATGAAAGAAGGGGG
>Ga0163144_10008339_pt1 | contig 22436 bp, 20 predicted proteins | sample OliLak19BULKMAT1_FD_123175 | JGI IMG/M metagenome (GOLD analysis project Ga0163144, IMG submission 123175) | Freshwater microbial mat bacterial communities from Lake Vanda, McMurdo Dry Valleys, Antarctica - Oligotrophic Lake LV.19.BULKMAT1 | ecosystem: Environmental > Aquatic > Freshwater >...
ACCTGATCCATGAAGATCGGGTTATCGAACATGCCGGGGCAGACCACGTCGCCGGGGGCGACCAGGCCGATGGTCGCACGAAGCTCGATGCGGCCGGCGTAGTTCCTGCGAATCGTATCGATGAGCCGCGCGGGGTGACCGAGGCCGGTCGTTTCGATGAGAAGGCGATCGGGTTTCGTTTCCGTCAGCAGAAAGTGGAGCGCCACCGGCAGTTCCGGGGCCGCGGCACAGCAGACGCAACCGCCGGCGATCTCGCGGACCGAGACGCCGCGGGTGCCGGCGCCTTCGATGAGTGCCCCGTCGATGCCGACCTCGCCATATTCGTTGACGAGGACAGCCCACCGTTCGCGTTCGGGCTTGGTGCGGAGCAGATCAACGACGGCCGTGGTCTTGCCGACGCCGAGGAAACCGGTGAAGAGATTGGCGGGGATCATGAAACTATTCCAGCGGCGTATGCGATGGCCCGGGGGTTGCGACCGGGGTTTCAACCCGGTAGCTTACTTTGCCCGTTTGCACTTTTCGGAGCAGTATTTGACTTGCTCCCACACCTTGGCCCACTTTTTTCGCCACGCGAACGGCCGACCGCAGGTCGCGCAGATCTTCGAGGGGAGGTCGGCTTTCGCGATGGTCTTGGCCATGCGGGGTCAGACGTCCTTGCGGCCGTAGCCCACGAGGCCGACGGCCGCAGCGGCGAGGCACAAGGCACCGGTCGCGATCGCCGGCTGCAGCACCGTCGATGGGTCATATTGGCCGCGAAGAACATACGGCAGCGCCTCCATCATCCGTTCCGGCGACGGGTATGGTTTCGGCACCAGCGACAAGGCGATGATGCCCCCGTAGATGATCAGCCAAAACGTCGTGATGGCGATGACGGTGCCGTTGGCCAAAGCGCCGATCGTGACACCCCATGATACGACCACCGCCAGCACGGCAGCGATCAAAAGTAGGGCCGTCAACCCGCCCATGGCGGTGATGTCCGGATCGAGGAAAAAGTGGTAGGCGCACAGAATGCCCGTGCCCATGACCAGAAACGTCCCGACCACGACCAGGACGCGGGCATGCCATTTCGCCAAAAAGTATTGGTAGCGACTGATGCCGCGGCTCAGCACGGCATCGGCCACGCTGCTCCGTTCCGAACTGATTGCGGAGACGGCGATCAGGGCCACCAAGCCAACCCCGGCGATGACCAGCCCGCGCAGCAGATTCTGCGTCTGCGAGGAGGCGGTCTGCACGATGCCGGTTTCCTCCTTGATGCCGACGCGATAGATCAGCGAGCCGCATGCCCCGAGGACGGACATAAGCACCCAGAGTCGGTAGACCCAACTCCGCAGTGTCTGCCGCAGGTCGGTCTGGAGCACGGCCCAATACGGCAGGAAGCGGTTGAAGCGGATGCCCGCATTCGCCGGGGACAGTTCGATCATGTGTCCGCGCATCACGCCGCCTCCGAGTTCTGGTAGAGCCGGGTGAAGCCGCGTTGTTCTTCGCGTTCGACCAGATCGAGATAGGCCTGCTCGGTCGCCATGCCGACGCTGCGGACGCTGATGAGCGTCACCTTGCCGTCCGAGAGCGTCTGGAAGATCATCGCCAACACCTGGGTGTTGCCGACTTCATCCGTCAGCTTCAGGTCGAGCCGGCGATGTCGGAGCGTCGCCGAGAGCACTTCCTTCATCGCCTTCAACTGCACGACCATCTTGGTGATCGCCTTCTGATCGCCTTCGAGATCGAGTTCGTAGTGGTTCTTGCGGATGCGGCCTTTCAAGTCCTGCAGGGTGCCGTGGAAGATCATCTGCCCTTTGTTCAGCACCGAGGCGTGATTGCAGACTTCATCCACATCCGACAGGTTGTGGCTGGAGAGGATCATCGTCTTCTCGGCGGCGAGCGTCTTGATCAGTTCCAGCATGCTGCGGCGGGCTTCGATGTCCAAGCCGTGCGTCGGTTCGTCCCAGATCAGCAGATCCGGCTCGTTGATGAGGCTCGCGGCCACGGCCAGGCGAGCGGTCATCCCCGGTGTGAAGTGCTGGATCGGCTCACCCGAATGCGGCAGCAGATCAACGGCGCGAATCAGGGAAGCAAGTTTCGGCTTGCGGACGTCGCTCGGGATGCCGAAAAGCCGCGCGATGTAATCGAGATACGTGATCGGTGTCATGCCCTTTGGGAACTGCGGATTCGTGGGAATGTAGCCGATGCGGCGCCGCAGTTCCGCGGCATTCGGGTGCATGACGCGACCGAAGACCTTGGCATAGCCCGCCGTGGGGCGATGGAGGCCGAGGATGAGGCGAAGGAAGGTGGTCTTACCCGCGCCGTTCGGCCCGAGCAGGCCGAGGATCGCGCCCGGCTCGATCGACATGCTGGCGTCGTTGAGCGCGATCTGGCGGTTCTGATAGATTTTGGTGAGGTGGGCCGTTTCCACGACCGGACCCGCTTTTTTGTCCGCCATCTTCGCCCCCCTCGCTCCGGCCCCCCGACCGTTGCAACGACGCGAATAGCGTTCCACCATCCGGAACGCAATGCCGAAATGCGACGAAGTCCCATGCAGCCGGGACGGCCGCACCACAATCCTGGCCGACTCTTCTTTTCTGATTGTGGTGCGGTCGTCCCGGCTGCAAAGGGATTTGGAAACGAAAAGGCCGGGCGGGAACAGATGTTCCCGCCCGGCCTCCGCACTGCAATTCACTTCTTGGCAGCCTTCTTCGTGACGATGTCGAAGTCGGCTTTGTCCGTGCCGCCGGCCGGTACGACGAATTCCTTAACGCTGGTTGCGTTCCACTCGGGCGGAATCGGATCGACTTCGCGCTTGGCCGGGGCGCCGTCGTCCGATGATCCGTTGGGATCCTGGCCGAGGACGTTGTTTCCGCGGGTCATGATGCGGATCAGGTGCTTGCCGACGACGGCTCCGTCGTTGCCGTCGTCGCAGTGAAGGACGAAGCGACCGCTTTCGTCGGTGTAGGAACTGGAACCGCGGCCGGGGTTGGGATTCTCCGGTCCGCCGATCGGTTGAAAGCTGACGACCGCCTTGCCGTAAGGCTTGCCGTCGATGGTGATGATGCCGGACACTGGGGCGAAACTGGTACCGCCGGAGCAGCCCAACCCTATCAGCGCCGCGAGTAATCCCGCGGCCGCGAACGAACGTACTGAGCGCATGGCTTACCTTTCACTGGCAGGGGTTTAAGGAAGCACGGCCACTTCGCCGCCCGCCATGGTGGCGGAGTTCTGCAGGATGTTGATGTCCACGTTGTAACTGACGAAGCGGACCGAGCCGTCGCCCATGGTGAAGTTGCCGCCTTGGGTGTGTTCGCTGTTGAAGGCGCGCTTGCACATCTGGTCACCGTAAAGACCCGGAGTCGTCGCGCACTTCGTGTAGTCGCTGCCGAGCAGTCGGCTCTCGGCACCAATGGAGGATTGGTTGTAGGAAGCGTACGTGTAGGCCCAGAACGTCCCGCGGGTTGTGACGGTGCGGCTGGTGTATTCACCGACCATCAGCGTGTTGGAGAGGCCATCGGTGGCGTTTGTCAGGCGTTCGGGGCCGCCCATGCCGGAGACCTGCATGTTGCCTTGGGTGACGTTGTTGACCGGCGCGCCGTTGTAGCTGATCCCGGTTGCGTGCAGGAAGGACTTGAACTGGTGGTCCATTCTGCCGCCCGGCCACAGATTCGGTTCGAAGGAATCCCAAGCGCCATGACCGATGGCCATGTTGCCCTTGCCGCTCACGGCGCGATAGCTGCCGCGCATCCACTGCTGGCCGCCTGGGCGCGGGCCGGACGCAGGAACTTCCAGTCTGCCGATGAGCGTGTCGGACGGGCATTCATACGCCTTCACGCGCTGCCGACCGACGAGATTGTTGGCCGTCGACACGTTGACTTGGCTTTGCTGGTACTGGCGGTAGAGGTTGTCCTGCTCCATATAGGGGAGGATCTCGATGGCCCAGTTGGTGTACGTCGGCGGGGCGCAACAGATTCCGAAGTACGTGCTGCCGGGCGGCAGAGTTCCCAGTGCATCGTGGTGGTTGTGGAGTGCCAGGCCGATCTGCTTCATGTTGTTTTGGCAACTCAGCCGTGCGGCCGCTTCGCGGACCTTTTGGACCGCGGGCAAAAGCAGCCCGATGAGAATGGCGATGATCGCGATGACCACGAGCAGTTCGATGAGCGTGAACGCACGACGGCGCATCACGTCTCGGGGAGAAAGACGCATACGGCACCTGAAATCAAAAAAGGAGAGGAAACGGAAGCATAAGCCCGAATCGAAAGGGAGTTTCGGATTCGGTCTGCGTTATTTTGTAACCGAATTCTCAAGATTGTGCAAATCGAAATGATTCGGAAACGCGTAGGGCATTCTTCGCATGCATGAAGCCGACTGCACCCGCAGGGTGTGTAAAGTCGATCGCACTTGGCAGCCCTACCGAAATCGGGGTATACCGCCGTCTCGTTTTAAGTTCCAAGTCGACAGGACCGTCGGCCATGCCCGGATTGCAGGATCGTTTCTATTGGGGCACGCTGGCGATCCTTGCGATCGTCTATGCGATCCTGGCCGCCATGCTGCCGCCGTTGGACGACGAACTCTACTATTGGTGCTGGTCGAAGAAGCCGCAACTCAGTTACTTCGATCATGCGCCACTCTCGGCCTATATGATCGCCGCGTCCACGGCCGTGTTCGGCGATTCGGTGTTCGCACTGCGGCTTCCGGCACTCCTGTCGTCACTTGTGGTCGTCGGCGTTCTGGGTGCGTGGATGAGGCCGCGCTGGTTGTGGCCTTACGTCATCTCAACGCCGCTGTTCACATTCGGCGCGGTGCTGATCACGCCCGATACGCCGCTCTTGTTGTTTTGGACGCTTTATCTGGCTTGGCTCATCGATGTTCACAAACGCCTGAAGCCCGCGGAAGGTTGCGACCCCGGCACAATATCCTTGGGACGCTGGGCCTTGGGCGGTGCACTCCTGGGACTCGGAGCGTTGGGAAAATACACGATGGCGCTCGCGGTACCCGCGGCCTTCCTGACATTCGTGGTCGCATTGCCGCGCGATCCGCTTCGTTGGTTGCCGGGGTATCTTTTCCACGGTTTCGTCTCGTTCCTGGTGTTTCTGCCGGTGCTGATCTTCAACATCGAACAGGAGTTCGTGCCGATCCGCTTTCAATGGGATCATGCCAATGTCGAGAACGGCGGCGGCGTGAAGGGCCTGCTGGAGTTCGCTGCGATTCAGGTCGTGCTTTTCGGGGTGCTTCCGATCGCGATGCTGCCGTGGACGTGGTGGAACATCCGCCGGCTGATCGCGGACCCGAAGCTCCGGGTCTGCTCGCTGTTCTTCGCGGTGCCGATGACGTTCTTTCTTTACAAGGCCTGCCGCGGACCGCTCGAAGGGAATTGGGCCTTGGCTGCCTACCTCGGGTTCTGGCCGGTCGCGGCCGATTGGCATGGCCGCATCAGCACGGAGCGCAAGCGAAGGATCGTCCGCATCGTCGGACTCGGCGTGCCGACGGGTCTGGTCATCCTTATGGCCATTCACATGCTTCATCCGCTGCCGCTGCTGAAGCCGCGGCAGGACCGCATCACCCGCCTCGGTGCAAGGCTTGAAGCGGCGAAATGCGGTGCAAGCGAAGCCAAGCGGCTGGCGCCGGGACTGCCGATCTACACGCCGACGTATCAGTGGGCGGCGATGATGAACTTCGCCGGGGCCGAGTGTTTTCAGATGCGGGAGATCTCCCGACCGAGCCATTTCACACTGCCCGGCACCTTACCGGTGAGCGGCGTCGAAGAGATTCTGGTTTGGAATGAAGCGCCGGTGCCGACGCATCTGCTGCCCGACTATGAGTTGATTGAAATGCTCGGCCACTACCCGATCGTCGTTCGTGGGGAATGGGTCTCCTGCCTGACGCTGTTCCGCTACAAACTCGCGACCCATGACGGCGGTTCGTGCCCGGTCCTTGGGCTTTCCTCCTACGGATATGCCGCGGCACCTTGACCGCGACCCGGTCGAATGCCGACAATAGGCATCAACAATCACTCCGGATGTCCCCACGCCGATGGCCCGCCGCCGCACCAACGAATTGACCCCAATGCCCGAACGGATGATCGCGTCGCCGGCCGAGCTGCGCGAAGCCGTCACGCGTCTGGAACGGGCCGACATCATTGGCCTGGATACGGAATTCATCGGCGAGGAAAGCTACCGGCCGGAACTCTGCCTGATTCAGATCGCGACATCGAGCGAACTGCTCCTGATCGATCCGTATGCCTGCGGAGAGTTGAAACCGTTCTGGGATGCGATCCACGATCCATCGAAAACCGTCGTCGTCCATGCCGGGCGCGAGGAGGTCCGCATGGCCTACTTCGCCTCCGGCAACAAGCCGCGGAATGTCTTCGACCTTCAGATTGCAGCAGGCCTCGTCGGTTACCTCTACCCGATCGGCTATGCGGGACTCGTGCAGGAAGTCCTTCACCAACGGATGACCAAAAGCGAAACGCTGACCGATTGGCGGCGTCGCCCGCTCAGCCCGAATCAGGTGCGATACGCCTACGACGATGTGCGTTACCTCATTCCGATCCATCGGCAGCTTCACGCCAAACTGGTGAAGTGGGACCGCACGGCGTGGGCAGCCGAGGAGTTCCACGAGTTCATCGAGCATTCGACCAACGAAGAAGTCGCGGTCGAAAAGTGGCGGAAGGTGAAAGGCTTAGGCGTGCTCGCCCGACGCGAATTGGCCGTGGCCCGCGAGTTGTTCGCCTGGCGCGAAGGCTTCGCATCCCGAACCAATCGTCCGGTGCGGTATCTGATGCGCGACGATCTGATGCTGGAAATCTGCCGAAAGATCCCCGCCGGTCTCGAAGAACTGCAGGCCTTCCGGGGCTTGCCCCGTTCCGAGTTGAATGCGATCGTCGACGCCGTGCGCCGCGGTGCGACGTTGCCGCAGACCGAGTGGCCCGCCCCCATGAGCCGGGACGGCGATCCGCCGCACGTGACGGCCTTGGCGAATCTGCTCAGCATCGCCTTGGGCGAATTGTGCCGAAATCTGAAGCTCGCACCTAACCTGGCGGCAACGCAGACCGATCTCAAAGTCCTCGTCCGCACCAGCGGGGCCGCCAACCGGGAAGCCGCGGAATGCGGCTTACGTTACGGTTGGCGCGCCGCAGCGATCCTGCCCTATCTGGAGCAGATTCTGGCAGGCTCGCTGGTCTTGCGCGTCGGCAATCCCAACAGCCGCTACCCGGTCCGCTTCGAGCCGTACCTTGCTGCCGGGAGCGAAGACCGGATGCCGAAAACGTTGGAAGACGACGATGAACCTGCGGACGACCACGAACCGATTCACGATGAGAACAGCGACGATTCGGAACTGTAGTCGACGTGGCGGATCCAAGGTCGTCCTTGGCAGTCGTTCCATCCTGCCACTATCCAGCCCGCATGCGGAGGCCGATTCATGGCGGCGATGAAATGTCCGAATCCGGTCTGCACCTTCCACTTCGATCCCGCGCTCGTGCCGCCGGGTGCGACCATCACCTGCCCCACCTGTGCCTCGCGATTCACCCTCGCCGCCCCACAACCCTACGATCCTTACGCCGGCTCCCCCATCGCCCCGGACTTTCAGGCGACACTGCCGCTGAGTGCGGCAAGCGTCAACACGCCCGGGCCGATCGCGTTCGCTTCGCCATCGCAACGGGAACGGGCAAAACCCGCCGTCGACCGCAAACGCACGGCACCGGCCGCCTGGAAGCAGTCTCTGAAAATCGGCCTGATCGCCGGCGGGCTGACGGCACTCGTCGTGGTACCTGTGGCCGCACTCGTGATTTCCAAGCGCGGCGCCGTCGAGGATCGCGCCAAGTCCGGCACCAAGGAGACCGCGGTCGCGGACAAGAACTTCGCCTTCCGCATGCCGGAGGCCCCTTGGAAGAAGGATGTCGAACTGCAGAGCGAACTCGGCGTCAACGTCGTGGCGATGACCCGGACCGAAGCACCGAACGCGGGTATGGCCCTGCACGTCTGCGATTACGACACCCGGCAGCCGCTGACGACCGAACTTCGCGAGGAATTGCATCGGATTCTGAATCGGCTTTTCCTTTACATCCCTGCTGAACTGCCGCTCGAAGCCGCGAAATGGGGCAGGCATACCGCGAAGAAAGCGTTGTTCCGCGGCGAGCACAAGTCGACCGGCGTCGTCAACCTCGGCGAAGTTTACATCCTCAGCCACAAGGGCTTGGCCTATTGGTTCTTCACTTGGACCGCCGAAGCCGACGCCGCCGCCGCGGCGGAAGAACTCGGGCGACTGCGCGAGCGGTTCCGCACGCTCGACCTGCGCGACAAATGGAGCGAGACGAAATCCAACGAGCAGGTTTTTCGAAGCGGCAAGGGCAGCGGTCGCTTCCGGCTCAGCACAACCGAGCCGATCTGGACGGAAGCCGCCGTCGAGGCGACCTCCGAAGACCCCAAGGCCGAACTGCTTCTCAAAGGGAAATTGAAAGCGCGAAGAAGCAACGACTTCGCCCCGGAGGCAACGCTCGTCGCACTCGTGCTGCCCGGGACCGATGCCGACGGCGCCTTGACCTATCTCAAAGCCCGCTGGACGAAGGACGCGGAACTGTTCGGCCCGACGATCATCACCGAACTCTCCGGTGAGTCCGAAGGGGACCCGACCGACAAGCCAGCCGCCGGATTGCCTACGGTCCGCTGGAAGGTGGCCGTGGGCGGACCGAATGCCTCAAAGTCCTCCGAAAAGTTGGTCGTCTTCACGACGATGCCGACTGGAGCCGACACGATCGTCGCCGAGGGAAGCGCTCCATGGAAGGAGCGCGAGGCCTGGGAACGCCGACTGATGCAGTTCGTCGGCACATTGAGACCGTGACGCGAACCACAGAATGCGGATTACGGACCGAATTCTGCAATTTGGTTGATGCTTCTCGACCCGATATCACGCTGATGAGGTCAAGGAGACCATCATGACCGAAGAAACGCTGTTCGATCTCGTCGTGCAAACCCCGGCCGCAGAACGCGACGCTCTGATCGACCGCCCAGGGCCAAGAAGGTAACTTACCGCGTTGGGCCGATGGGGATCGGCGTAATTGGGGTTTGGTAGCCCGGCGGCAGGCTGACTGGGGCGCCGTCCGGCGTGGTGCCGGTGCCGGGGACCGGCAGTTGCCCGCCGGGGATGATGCCGGGGGTCGAGCCGGTGCCTGGTGCGGGGGCGGGTGTCGGGGCGGTGCCGGTCTTGGTTCCCTTGTCGTCCGGGATGCGGGACGGCGGCAGTGCCTTGCCCTCGGCCCGCAGCCGCTCGGCGTTGCCGATGAGTTCCTCATCGCTGATCGGCCGCTTCGGCTGCATCGTCACTTCGATCCGTCGAACGTCCTCGATCCGGCCCGGGTACAGCAATTCGGCAAGGATGTCCAGCGGCGGGTACTGATACCACTTCGGCTTGAGCCGCACACGTTCGTTGTAAGGCTCGTAGCCGGGTGCGAGTGCGGTGACGGTGTACTCGCCCGCGTAGATCCAACTCGAATCGACCGGTGCCGGCCCCAGTGCTTTCCCGTCGACGTAAATCTGCGCCGCCGGCACGTTGGACGTGACCACGAAGCGACGATCGACGCAGCCCACCGCAGCAGCCAGAGCGAACGGCACGGTCAGGATCCGCAAGAAACGACAGCAATGCATAGCCGGCCCTCCTCGATTCGTGCCGCTCCATAGCCGGGGTGTCGACGCGAGGCAACGGCACTTCGATTCCATGCTGGTTCTGCCGGCCCGACAGTTGCTGTGGACATTCCTCCGGTTCGCCGTTTCGTCTCGAAACGACTAGCATTGGAATGTGTTGAAACTGGTCGGCTTCCCAACTGTTTCCCCCTGAGGATGACCCCATGATTCGCCGCGAATTCCTGCGTGCTGCCGCGATCGGTGCCGGCGCTGCTGCCCTGCCGCTGTCTGCCTCGGGCCGAACCGCTTCCGCGGTCGAAGGCTTTGTGCTGAGCAAACTCCCCTACGGCTACGACGCCTTGGAGCCGATCATCGACGCCGAGACGATGACGATCCACCACACCAAGCACCACCAAGCCTACGTCGACAATCTGAATAAGGCGCTCGCAGGCAAAGCCGACTGGCTCGCGATGCCGATCGAGCAGATCCTCAAGAAGCTTGCCGAAGTCCCCGAAGCGATTCGCCCGGCCGTGCGCAACAATGGCGGTGGGCATTGGAACCACGACTTCTTCTGGAGCATCATGGCCAAGCCGGGCACGGGCGGGGCGGGGCCAGGCGGTGAATTCCTGAAGAGCATCGATGAGAGCTTCGGCTCCGTCGACGCGATGAAAAAGCAGTTTCTCGCCGCCGCCACGGGCCGCTTCGGCAGCGGCTGGGCTTGGCTCATCCGCGGCAAGATGAAGCCGTTGGAAATCGTCAGTTCGCCGAATCAGGACAATCCGCTCATGGGCGGCGGACCGCGGCCGATCCTCGGCATCGACGTCTGGGAGCATGCCTACTACCTGAAGTACCGCAACCTTCGGGCGAAGTACGTCGAAGCCTGGTTCGGCGTCGTCAACTGGCAGGTTGTGGGCGAGAACTACGCGAAATCAGCGGCGTAACCGCTACGGCCCGCAAGGTTTACCCAACCTGCCGGGTTCGTTCGACAATCGCTTTCGATCGGCTTCGTTTCGAGTCCCGCCGCATTCGATGATGACTCCTGTTCCCCCGGAACTGGAGCGGTCATCCTATGCGAGTTGGGGCTTGGATCCTCGGAGCCTCCCTCGCCGGCATCGTCGGCTGCTTAGCGCCGTTCACTTGGCCGGACGAACGAGCACTTCCTACTGTCGCCGTAGTTGTGGAGACACCGGCCGATAACGCGTTGGAGCGGGCCGCCGAGTCGTTGGAGCGTGGCGACTTTCGGTCGGCGGTGCCGCAATTCCGGACGTATCTCCTAACATTTCCCGAAGCGACGGTCGTCCGCTTCCAACTGGCGGAACTGTTGTACCGGCTGAATCAGCCTCACGATGCCCGCACGGAATTTGAACTGTGCGTCGAAGAGTACGCCAAACCTGAAACACCCTCCCCGCAGTCGGTGCAGTGCCACACGCGGCTCATGACCTTGGCCGAGGATCGCGGCGACGACTTTGCAGAGAACTTCCATCGCGGAATCGGACTGTTCCAGTTGGTCAAGCGATGGGATGCCGACGCCGAACGACGCGATGAAGTCGCCGCCGAGCAGACGCTTTCACGAGCCTTGGATGCCTTCACCGCCGCCGCGGCCTTGCGTCCCGGCGAAACCGAAGTCGCGCTCTATCGCAGCCGAGTGCTCGAGCGCCTCGGTCTGCCGGGCGGTGGTTCGCGTTTCCTTGCTCGATGACCGGATGAAGTTTGGACTCCATTCCGCTTTCATCATTTTTAAATTCCCCATTCAACAAAGACGTCTTGACCGGTTAGGGTGCGATCTGCCACAACTAGGGCAGTATCGGCAAAAACCCGCACCAGGATGGTTCCGGCCATGACCACGGATCACGCTCCCGTTTCGTCTCGTCGGAGCCACTACTGGCAGCTTCCCTTGTTCGTCCTCGGTGTCGTTGCGGCGGCCGCTGCCTACGCCGGTTTCCCGCCGCAGCCGAAGAATCCGGCTGAGCGGTTCGCCTACAACCTCAAAGCCTTGAAGTCTGCTCTGGAGCGGAAGCCGGTCGATGCGGCAAATCTCGAAGGCTTGGCGGTGGGCCTGGTCGCCGAACTGACGCCGGAGACGGAGGATGCCGCGACGATCTGCCGGCTGTGCGGCTCGGCGTTCGTTGCCGCCGCCGAGGCCGATCCGGCTCGGAGCGACCGCTGGACGCAGGCGGCCGAACTGTTCGGCAAGATCAATCCGGACTTGATCGCGGACCCGCAGGAGAAGAAACTGTTCCTGTTTCGCCATGCCAAGGTGCAGGCTGCGCTGGGGCAGGGCGATCCCCTTGCCGTCGTCAATGCATTGATTGAAGTACCGGGTGGTGAGGAAAGCGAAGGGGAACGCCGCCGGCTGCTCGCGGAAACTTATCTGCGTCTGTCCCCGCCGAATCTGAAGGCGGCCCAAACCGAGTTCACCGCTTACTTGTCAGGCCCGACCCGTCGCCCCGCGGCACAACTCGCGAAGGATCGCCGCGGCTTGGCCCAGCTTTGCCTCACCCTCGGCGAGCCTGAGAAAGCCCGTGCCGTGCTGAAAGACATTTCCGCAAGTGCCCCGAATGATGTGTATGCCGCCGCCAGGATACAACTCGCCCGCTTGTCCGGCGCCGAGAACAACTGGAAGGATGCCGTCGCCCAGTACGACGCGGTTTTGAAGAACCCGAACACGCCGCCCGAACAACTTCCGGTGGTCCAACTGCTCCTGGCCGAAGCCTACCGCAAGGCCGGCACCCCGGATGCGGGTCGCCCTTTGCTCGAACAGGCCGCCGCCGGCACCGGATCAATCGGCCAGGCCGCCAACTTTCAACTCGCTGAGATGCTGCTGAATCAACCCGCAACGCCGACGGGCCGCGGCGACGTGGTGGCGGCACTGCAGGCCGCCGACAAGGCCTTGCCTGCAACTTCGGACTACGATGCCACCTACTTCACCTTGGAACAGGTGCGGGACCTCTTCGAACGCACCATCCAGACCAGCACCAACGAAGGCGACTTGGCCTCCGCCGTAAAGGCGGCAACCTCGTATGCCCCGTGGGCCAACCCGGGCCGGGCGACCGAACGCAAGGCGGACACGAACGCGGCGTGGGGTGCTCTTCTGAAGTCCAGCCCGACGACGGCGACCCAAGCGGCCGAGAAGTATCGTGAGGCCGCAGCCGACTATGTTGCGCTGGCGGGCACGTTCCCGACGCCCGCCGGCCAAGCCGAATTCCTGAAGCGTGCGGCACAATGCTACCGCAATGCCGGAGACGACGCTGCGGCCACCGCCACGCTCGACCGCCTCACGCAGACGCCCGGCCTGCCGGACGACATCATCGCCTCGGCGTGGGTGGAAAAGGGCGAGTCCCTGCTGGCGGGCAAACAGTTCACCGAAGGCTCGGCCGCACTTCGCCAAGCCATGCTGAAGACTTCGCCGACGGCTGCAACCGCCCGGGTACGCCTTGCCGTTGCCTACTTGGACGAAGCCCGCACCAAGGCCCGCACCCCGGCCACGCAGACGGAAGCAATGGCGATGTTGAAGAACGGCCAGGAACTGCTGCTCGCCGCCGTCGCGGCTCCGGGCGACACGGCGATCGAGAAGGATGCCCAGAATCAGGCCCAGTTTGAACTCGGCAAGTTTCTGCTGAACCAGAATCAGGTCGCCGACGCCGAGGCCCGCTTCCGCCAAGTCGTTCAGGCCCGCCCCGGCGAGAAACTGTTGCATCAGGCACAACTCTACCTCGGCAGCACGCTCCTGGTCGCCGCCCGCGGCGATGCGGCGTCCCGACCGCCTGCCGATGCCGAGACCAAACTGACCGAAGCCGCCAATCTCTTCGCCGAACTTTCCGCCGGTGTCGACAGCCCCCTGCGGGCCCAAGCGGACATCCGGCTGGCGAACACGACCCTGCTGCTCCGCAAGTATGCGGACATGCCGGAACTCTGCGAACGCCTGTCGACGCGTTACACCGGCAAGGTCGAAGAACTCATCATCCGCAGCATGCTGTACACGGCCTATCGTTTCGCCGACCGCACCGAACAGGCTGCCACTGTCCTCGCCCGCATGGAGGAACTTTTCTTGCGTCTGCCGGACGACGCCTTCCCCGGCGGCGCCGATGAATACACCCGCGACTACTGGCAGAAGCAATGGTTTGCCCCACTCAAAGCGAAGCCCTAATGGTACGATACAGCTCATCTGAGCCTCGGTATCTCATTGTGGTGCGGCCGTCTCGGCTGCATCTCTCCCGCTAAGAATGCAGCCGAGACGGCCGGCCCCATGACAAATCAACTGCAATGGTCCACCAGATGAGGCAATGAGCGACAACTTGCGGATGGGCGGGCGGGCGGATAACCTTGGCTTGTCGAAACCCGCCCCGCTTCCCATCGTCCGTCGGAGTCGCATTGTGCCAACCCGGTTGCTGCTTGTCGCTGTGTTCATTCTTTCCTCCGCATCGATTCTTGCCGAGGACTGGCTGCAATGGCGCGGGCCCGCCAACGACGGCCGCAGCCCGGCGACAAAACTTCCGGCTTCCTGGAAGGCCGACAGTGCGAACGTGACGAAGGTGGACATGCCCGGCCCGGGGGCGAGCACGCCCTGCATCGTCGGCGACCGAATGGTGATGACGGCCCAGGTTAAAGCCGATGTCGTGCTGTTCTGCATCAGCCGCGACGGCAAGCCTCTGTGGCAGCGCATGTTGGGTCGCGGGGAAGACAAATACCGCGGCGACGAAGGCAATCTCGCCTCCGCCTCGTGCAGTTCGGACGGCAAACTCACCTTCGCGTTCTCCGGCACCGGTATGCTCGGTGCCTATGCGATCGAGGACGGCAAGCCCGCTTGGGAAATCGACTGCAAGCAAGTCTATGGGGCCTTCAAAATCCAGTTCGGCGGTCACTGGACGCCGGTACTGCACAAGGGCATTCTCTACGTTACGCTGATGCACCGCGAGCGGCAGACGATCTTCGCCTTCGACGCCGCGACCGGCAAGGAACTCTGGAAGGCCGAACGCAAGAGCGACGGCAAGGGCGAATCGCCGGACGTTTACTGTTCGCCGTTTCTGTGGCAAAAAGGGGACAAGGCTCTGCTCATCGTCCACGGCAACGACTACTGCACCGCCCACGACCTCAAGGACGGCAGCGAAGTCTGGCGCGTCTCCGAACTCAACCCGAAGGCGAACTACAACCGCGCCTGGCGGGCCGTCTCCAGCCCACTGGTGACCCCCGACCTGATCGTGATCCCGAGTTGCAAGCAACATCCCACCGTCGCGGTGAAGCCCGAAGGTCTGAGAGGCAACATCCCGGCTTCGGGTGAAGCCTGGCGCTTTCCCAAAACGCCGGACGTGCCGTCGCCTTTGTTGGTGGATGATGTCGTTTATCTCATGGGTGCCGGCGGCCAACTCAACGCCCTCGATGCCGCAACCGGCAAGTTGCTTTACGACGAGTCGCTGACCAACGAACGCCATCGCTCCAACCCGATGTTCGCCGACGGCAAGCTTTATCTCCTCGGCCGTGAAGGCACCTGCCCAGTTCTGAAAGCCGGCCGCACTTTCGAGGAACTCGCCAAGAACAAACTGCCGGACACCTTCACCGCGTCCCCCGTGGCCGTGGACGGCAAACTGTACCTGCGCGGCTGGAAGCACCTGTGGATCGTCTCGGGCAACTGAGTCAGTGCAGCAGCGTCCGGGACACCGTCCGGAAGACGGCGACGTAGGCATTGCCCCAATCGCCGTCGCGCAGCAACGTCGTCTTCAATCCCGGATAGCCGACGAACGGCCGCAGCACCCAGGCCATTCGGATCGCAGTGACACAGTAAAGCGACAGCCACAACGGAATCATCGAACCATGCCGACGGTTGCGGGCAATCAGTTCGGCATAGCTGCGGCGTAGCACCAACTGGGACGACAACCCTGCCGCCATTCCGGCCCTTCGGGTCGAACGAGACCAAAGACACCGATGCAAACGCCGTAGAACGCGGCGAGCAGCAGATTGATCCGCAACAACGGCGAGAGCCAAACCGGCGTTGGATCGCCCCGAAGAACGCGATCCAATTCCTGCAGGCCATGCATGGGCCACTCCCGGTCATCGAGGGAAACGATGTCGAAGAGAGTCTAAGTGAATAAGCTTTGTTTCGCAAAGTAATTTTGCTTTGAATCGCAAAGTTCGACTTGGCATGCGACGAAGTGTCGATGATTTCGACTTGGTTTACTTCGGCTTCCCCGAGTACTGATCCGGGTGGACGTTACGCTTCATGGCCGGAGTTTTCGGCATTTTTTCAGCGTCTTTTGCTGCCTGTTCGTCGGAGTCCGCCGGTCCGGCGGCGCCGTCCGGCGTTGGGGGAGTCTCCAGTTTCTGATCGGCGTCCGTATCACCGCTTTCGCCGAATTTCACTTTGTAACGGAAAGCGGCAATGCCGAGATGGTCGCCGGGAAGCAGGGCGGCCCGGCGGACGCGTTGACCGTTCACGCGGGTGCCGTTGGTGCTGCCGAGGTCGCGAATCAGAATCAGACCGTCGGTTTTGACCAGGACGCAATGCAGTTTCGACACGCTCTTGTGATCGATCGTCGCATCGCAATCGGCCGTGCGGCCGATGACCGTCATGTCCTTGACGAGTTCAATCAGCGGCGAGGCATCAATGGGAACCAGACGTGCCTTCATGCGATGCTCGGGCGATTGGAGAGATATTAAGCGTATCGTCGCAGTTGCTCAGCGGGCACGCAAGTCGGCGATTTTGGCTTCGGCCCGCTCCCGCAGTTTTTTGGCATGCTCGGCCCGACCGAGAAAGTACAGCGATTGCGTCGCGGCAAACGGCTCGTAGCGGGTCCACCAGCCTAGGGCCTCGCTCCATTCCTGCAGGGCCGACTCCTTCACGCGCGTCGCGGTGCCGGCCGTGCGGGGATCGGCGACGAGGCGTTCGTACCGGCGATGGGCCTGCTCGGCCCGTTCGTGCATGCCGCAGGCGAGTAGGTAGGTCGCTTCGGCGTTGCCGGCTTCGGCGAAGGCCGTATCGAAGAGCGCTTCGAGTTTGGTCGAGTCGTTCTTCATCAGCTGCTCGACTTTTGCCTGGGCTTCGAGGACGGCGCTGGGGTTGGTCGCCTGTTTGTCCCGTGCCCGCAACAGTTGCGTGTAGGCGTCGCGGATGGCCTTGGCCCATTCGGCGAGTTGTTCGCCGCGGTTACGGTCGGTGCGGAGGCGTTCCATGCCGGCCGTCAGGGACTTCCGCTTCTCGATGAGCACGGGAATCGTCTCGGTGAATTGACCCCGCTGAAAGCGTTCCCGCGGCGTCGGTGCCTTCAGAAAGAGTTCGTCATAGGCGGCGACGCAACGACCGCGGAGCAGGTCGTACAGTTCCGGGATGCCGGGATCGCCGGCATCGTTCGGGCCGGACGAGGCCCGCGGCCGGACATTGTCCGGCATCGTAAACAGCGGCTGGGGAACCATCGAGAAGCGATAGCGATCGCGAAGTTCCGCGGTCGGGGCATTGCCGCCGTCGGTCTTGGCGATCGTTGACGAAGCGACCCGGGTCGGGGTGAACGGATCGCCCGCGGCATTCCAGACCTGCGGTGCGGGCAGTTTCGTCGCGTCCGCAAATGCGGCACGTGCAGCAGGCAGATCCAACGTCAGCCGCAGCGGCGGGGCTTCCTTGGCGAACTCCTGTTCCAAACGTTTCCACCGCGTCGCCAAGGCACTCAAGGGCGGCGCATAAAACGCGATAGCCTCGGCAATGTCCGCCGCGGACAAGGCCAACGGCAACACCTTGTCATCCCGCCAGGCCTGCACGGCTTCGGGCTTCGCCTTGAGTTGAGACAGGGAAAGCGGGAAGCGTTCGCCGCGCCACGGCTCGTAAAGGAAGACATCGCCCGCCATGCGGACGCCGACCGCCCAGAACGGCCCCGAGGGCGCCGTATCCGTTTTGCTCGGATCGATTCGGTAAGCCCAAGATCGGTTCGCCGCTTCCGGCGGTCCGATCAATACTCCTTCGAGGCCGAGTTGCTGAAGCAAGCCGAGGAAGACGTAGGCGCGCTCCAAGCCGCTGCCTGCCCCGCGACTCAGGACCGAAGTGACATCGAAGGGGGGCATGTAGGTTTTCGCATTGTTGCCGTAGGTGGTCCACGGGTCGAGCGCGACCTGCCGGCAGACCCATTCAAAGGCGGCCGCGGCCTTCTGATCCGCCGGGCGACCGTCGACATCGAGCGTTCGGACCACATCGCGCAGATACAGCACTTCCGCCAGGTAATGCGGGTCGAAACCGGTGAACGTGGACGACCGAATCTCGCGCCATTCCTGCTCGCTGAGCAACACGAGCGGCTTCAAGGCGCGCTCCACGTCCTCGCTCATCGCCTGCGGCTGGTACTGCGGATCGGAGTTGCTGCTGAGGTCGATGCGGAGTTGTTCCAGGGTCCGCCGGGTTGCGGCCACGTCGGTATCGCGGCGGAACTGCACGACCAACTTGGGCCACGGATCCTCGGTGGTCTTATCGGCGACCGCACTTTTGTTGGATGGCGGCTTGGTCGAGCAACCCATTGCGAAGAGCGTCACGACGATCGCAGCGCAGGAGCTGCCGAATCCGAGAAACGTGAAAAGCTTCGTCATCGAAAGGATCTCGGGTTCGTGTCTTAAACGACTTCGTTCAGCAGGGCCGCACGAAGTCGTAGGCAGGTCGCCAGTAAGGCGGGCAGTTCGGCGAAGGGCACCATGTTCGGCCCGTCGCTCGGGGCTTCGTCCGGGTTCGGGTGCGTCTCCAGAAACAGCCCATCGCAACCGGCCGCCACCGCGGCACGGGCCAACGGCGGGACCATGCGACGATCGCCACCGGTACGATCGCCCAGTGCCCCAGGAGTCTGTACGCTGTGTGTGGCATCATAGATCACGGGAGCACCCGTTTCCTGCATCAAGGGAATGCTGCGGAAATCGTTGACCAGCAGTCCGTACCCGAACGTGGTGCCGCGTTCGGTGAGCAGCACACGCGGATTGCCCGCCCCGCGAATCTTCGCGGCCACATTCTTCATGTCCCACGGCGCCATGAACTGGCCCTTTTTCACATTGACGACCTTGCCCGTCGCCGCCGCGGCAAGGAGCAGGTCCGTCTGCCGGGCGAGGAACGCCGGAATCTGCAGGACCTCACAGACTTGCCCGGCCGGGGACGCATGGCCGATCTCGTGAATGTCGGTCGTGGTCGGCAGGCCGGTTTCGGTGGTCACCTCCGCAAGAATCTTCAACCCTTCCTCCAGCCCGACGCCTCGGAACGACGTGCCCGAACTGCGGTTCGCCTTGTCGAAGGATGCCTTGAAGACGACGGGAATCCGCAGTCGATCCGCGAGGAGCTTGATCTTGCGCGCCAGATTCAGCGTAAAGTCCCGCGACTCGATCACGCACGGACCGAGCACAAACAGAAGCGGTGTGCCACCGCCGATGGTGTACGGACCGACCGCGACCGGCTGGGAAGTGAATGTCACAAAAGACGTCCTGAACTTTGGAGGCTTGGCTTTCCACAGGATAGGAAGCGACGCCGGTCGGGACGATGCTGGAGCCTTGGGAAACATCGGTAAGTTTGTCCGTGGGGCGGTAAAAGTTGCTCTCCCCGAATGAAAATCGTTGTGGTAGAGTCCGCCCCGACGCGGAGGAAGCGGGCTTGGCCTGACCGGCCGAAGAAGCGGAATCCGCAGGCGATGTTCGACGAACCGAAGGATCGGTTCGACCGTGATGCAGGGAGGCACCCGTGGCCCGACCATGGCGGCTGCGGCATAAACTGGTTTTCGGTTTGTCCCTGGTGGTCGGCAGCGTCGCGCTTTTGCTCGGCGGCACGATCTTCGGGTTGTCCTCGTATTTTCAGGTCATCCGCACCACCGACCGCAAGCTCGAAGAGATGCAGATCTGCGTCATTCTGCGGGAACAGATCCACCGCATGATGTTGGCCGACGCCGTCGAAGCCGACCCCACCCGCACGCCCAACCCGCTTAATGCCGAACGGGACCGGATTGCCCGCGGCATCCGGGAAGTGCGCGCCACGCTTACCGGTTACGAAGCAACCCTCCGTCTTCAATTCCCAGCCGGGACCGACGGCTCGCTGCACGACTACAAGCATATTCGGGACATGAGCGAGGCACTCCGCCACCTCGAGGAAGCCGTGACCGCGGCCGAGAGTACGCCGCCGGTGCCGGGACGACCGCGGATCATCGACCGGCCGATGGTCTCAGCCGCACACACGAAACTCGAAAAACTCTCGCTGGACCACTTCAACATGCTCGTAACCGATGTGAAGCAGTCCTTCGACCGCTCCGCCGGTACGCATCGTCGCAGTATGATCATCACCGTGGCTGCCACCGTATTGGCCATACTCTTCGTCATTGCCTTGCTCTACTATTTCCGCACCTCGGTGTTCCTACCGATTCAACTGTTGCAGGCGGGCGTGCAACGGGTCCATCGCGGTAATTTCTCCGAGCCGATCCGCTTGAACAGCCGCGATGAACTCGAAGAGGTGGCGGACGAATTCAACGCCATGACGCTTCGGCTCCGCGGCATCTACGAGGAACTCGAAGGCCGGGTCAACGAGCGGACCCGCCAGTTGGTCAACTCCGAGCGCATGGTCAGCGTCGGCTTTCTCGCCGCCGGCGTGGCCCACGAAATCAACAACCCACTGGCTTCGATCGCCTTCTGTGCCGAGTCCTTGGAACGTCGACTGCAGGACGCCATGACGCGGCCCGGCGCTGACTCGGAAGTCATCCTCAAATACCTGCGGATGATCCAGGAGGAATCGCAGCGGTGCAAGCAGATCACCCAGAAGCTGCTCGACTTCAGCCGCAACGGCGGCAAGCGCGAACCGGCCGATCTGACGCAACTCGTGGCCGATGTCGTCGAGGTCGCCAAAGTCCTGCCGAACGCCAGAAACAGGTCGATCCGCTACGAGCCGGATCACTACGTGAACGCCGCGGTCAGCGTGCCGGACATCAAGGGCGTAGTGCTTAATTTGATCGTCAACGCCCTGGACAGCATGGATGACGGCGGCCAGTTGAGCGTCGATCTCATCGCCCGAAATGATTGTGCGGAACTCCGCTTTCGGGACACGGGCTGCGGCATGTCCGCGGACACGCTCCAGCACATCTTCGAGCCGTTCTTCACCCGCAGCCGCACGGGCAACGGCACCGGCCTGGGGCTGTCGATCAGCCACCAGATCATCGACCAGCACGGCGGCACGATCGAAGCGAGCAGCAGCGGTGCGGGGCAGGGGAGTACTTTCCTGGTCCGATTGCCGTTGACGACAACCGATGCGGAACCGCATCATCCCCCCGCCCAGTTGCTCCCGTTCCCGGGACCACGCACCTCGGCGGCCTGATTCGAAATTGAAAGAGTTTCACCACAAAGCCCGCAGAGTACGATACTCGGAATTCAGCAGTTTGCTTACTCTGCGAACTTTGCAGTCTTTGTGGCGATAATATTCTGCTTCCAATAGGCAGAGCGATGGAGAGAGATTTTGAGTACGCTGCCGCACAACCGACTCCGCATTCTGTTCGTCGACGACGAACAGAAACTGCAGGAATTCATGCGCATCGAGTTGCCGCACTTGGGGCACGACGTCACGGTCTGCCCCAACGGCGAGACGGCGCTGCAGGCCTTGGCCGCGCAGAGTTACGATGTCGCGATTCTGGACATCCGCATGCCGGGCATCAGCGGCATGGACGTGCTGAAGAAGCTCAAGGAATCCAGCCCCGATACCGAAGCCATCATGATGACCGGCTACGCCGGCGAAGACACGATGGTCCAAGCCATGCGGCTCGGTGCGTGCGATTACCTCCGTAAGCCGTGTCAACTCGCCGAGATCGAAGCGGTGCTGCTGCGGATTCAGGACAAGAAGCGGCTCAAGAACAAGGCGACGGCCTTGGAATCGCGGGTGCAGGCCGCTGAAGGGCCGGGACTGCTGATCGGTTCCGGCCCGGCGATGATTCCGGTCCAACGGCTCATCGACCAGATCGCCCCGACCGATGCCCGCGTGCTCATCACAGGCGAAACGGGTACGGGCAAGGAAGTCGTCGCCCGGGCCTTGTTCACGAAGTCGAAGCGGGCCGAGATGCCGTTCGTGCCGGTGAACTGCGGAGCGCTGTCGCCGCAACTGGTCGAAAGCGAACTGTTCGGGCACAAGAAAAACTCGTTCACCGGAGCCCAGGCCGACCGCAAGGGCATGTTCGAGGTCGCCAACGGCGGAACGCTGTTTCTCGACGAACTGGGCGAACTCGACCGTAACATTCAGGTCAAGATGCTTCGCTTCCTCGAAGCGGGTGAGATTCGCCCGGTGGGTGCCAACGAAGCCAGCATCGTCGACGTCCGCGTGATCTGTGCAACCAATCGGGATTTGAAGCAGATGATCGCGGAGGGCACCTTCCGCGAGGATCTGCTGTTCCGCCTCAACCTGTTCCACATCCACCTGCCGCCGCTGCGCGAACGGCGGGAGGACATACCCGCCTTGGCCGTGCACCTGCTTGCGCGGGCCGCCAAACGACCTATGGAAATGGTTGCGGATCTGTTGAGCACCGATGCCCAGCAGGTGATGATGAACTACCATTGGCAGGGGAACGTCCGCGAGTTGGCGAACGCGATGGAGTACGCGTGGATCGTCGCGGCCGGGCAGCGGATTCAGCCGCATCATCTGCCGTTCGACGTGCGTGCCCCGCGCTTGGCACCGGCGACGCAACGCGTTGTCGAACCCATTTTGCCGATGCCGGCTGTTTTTGCTTCGCCTCCGGCCGTCCCGGTCGCGGGTGCGATCGGCGCGGTCAAGACGCTGTCCGATGTGGAAATGGACTACATTCTGCAGGTCTACGCCAAAAACAACGGCAACAAGCAGGCGACCGCAACTGAACTCGGCATCAGCCTGAA
>Ga0163144_10008341_pt1 | contig 22430 bp, 18 predicted proteins | sample OliLak19BULKMAT1_FD_123175 | JGI IMG/M metagenome (GOLD analysis project Ga0163144, IMG submission 123175) | Freshwater microbial mat bacterial communities from Lake Vanda, McMurdo Dry Valleys, Antarctica - Oligotrophic Lake LV.19.BULKMAT1 | ecosystem: Environmental > Aquatic > Freshwater >...
GCGGCGATTGTGTTTCTGCTGATACGCGCGCTGCTGAAAATGGCTCCCCAGAGCGCCGGGATCGACCGGGCGATCAACGGGGTGCCATGGATCGGCAAGGCACGGCGGGATATGGCGATGTCGCGCTTCTGCAAGGTCTATCATGCCTGCCTGCTGGCAGGGATTTCCATGGTGGAGACGGTGCGTGTCTCGGCGGATGCGGCTCAGAGCGGGCAGGTTCTGGCTGCTGGGAAACGCATCGGTGCTGTCGCCGGGGAAGGCAACGCCCTGGGGCCGCAGTTCATCGTCGAGGATGCTTTCCCGAAATCCTTTTCCCGCTCCTACGCAAACGGAGAGGAGGCGGGGACGCTCGATAAGGACATGGCGACATGGGCGCGGCTGTTCCAGGAAAACGCGGAGGACTCCATGCGAACCGCCTCGCTGATGATCCCCAAGATCCTGTATTTTGTGATCATGGGATTCGTGGCGTGGAAGATCATCGGTTTCTTCAACGGCTATTACGGTGCGCTGGATGCGATCGGGGAATAGGGAGGGAGCGGAGCTTTTGAGTGCGGGGATGGTTCACCGCTTTTGTAGGCTTTTGCCGGAAACACCGGGAAGTTCACGAACAATCGGCGGGCTGGGTGAATGAAAGCGGCGAATGATCGCCGCAGTCAAAGGCCAAGGCGGGGCGGCTGAAGCTGGGAGGTTTTAACCGCCAAGTAAGAGAAGTTCGCCAAGTTTTCTGGTTCCTGGTTCCTGGTTCTTGCCGATTGTTGATTGTTGATTGTTGATTGTTGATTTTCCTGACCTCTGACCCAAGGGAATTTGATAGAGCAAAGGATACAATTGATTGACTAATTGAATATAAGACTATGCAGATAGCCATGGATTCGAATAACTCCAGCCCAGCGCTACACCGCCCGGCTACGCTCGGGACACCCCTCCGGGGTTGTAGGTACCGGGATTTCCCTAATTGAGGAACCCTGTACGCATCGGGTCAGTTCCAACCTCTGTGAACTCAGTGTTCTCTGTGGTCAGAAATTCTTACTTCAAAAGCGAACAGACATTTGGCAGACGGTTTATTCGGATGTTGAACGGTGATCGGCACGCAGATCCAGACGGCTCGGAACGCCCTGCTGCGATGGCAGCGCCACCACTCCGCGAAGCGCATGCCGCATGGCCGAAGGCAAAGACCGTCCCTGCCTTTGGGCTGCCTGTGGCAGGGATGGCACTCAGAGCCGTCCGGAAAAGGTCGGGCAGGATCACACCGAGGGCATCACCTTCTCGTGGGAATGCGGGATGAGGATACGGGTGATTGTTGTTTGGATGTGCCCCTATGATCGGGCACGCAGATCCGGACGGCTCGGAGAGACCGTCCCTGCCCCCTGCCGATTGTTGGATTTTGAATTTTGAATTTTTGTGGGTGTGGGGAAGCTTTGCGGCACGCGCATGGAATATAAGGAAGCGATAGGTTGGCTGTTCGGGACGCAGACGTTCGGGATCAAGCTGGGGCTGGAGGGGCCGCGGAATTTGCTCAAGGAGTTTTTGGCGTTTCCGAAGCATGGGGTGAAGGTGGCGCATGTGGCGGGGACGAACGGGAAGGGCAGCACCTGTGCGATGATGGATCGGGTGGCGCGGGCTTGCGGGAGGCGGACGGGGCTTTTCACTTCGCCGCACCTGATCGACTACCGGGAGCGGATGCGGGTTTCCGGGGAAATGATTTCCGAGGAGCATTGCGCGGAGCTGCTGTCGGAGATCCGCGCGGTGTGCGAGGGGCTGGAGGTGCATCCGACGTTTTTCGAGATCTCCCTGGCGGTGGCGATGCGGTGGTTCCGCGAGAGGGAGTGCGAGCTGATTATCCTGGAAACGGGGATGGGCGGGCGGCTGGATGCGACGACGGCGGTGCCGGCGGATGTGTGCGTGGTGACGCCGATCGGGATGGATCATACGCAGTGGCTCGGGGACACGCTCGGGAAAGTGGCTGCGGAGAAGGCGGGGATTTTCTTGGAGGGAGTGCCGGCGGTTTCATCGCCGCAGGACTGGGAGGCGCGGATGGTGCTGGAGAAAGAGGCGAACGAGCGGAGGACGCCGCTTGGTTTCATCGAGGCGCCGCTGGAGGGGTATGGGATCGCGCTGGCGGGGGAGCATCAGAAATGGAATGCGGCGCTGGCGCTGGCGGCCCTGCATCATCTGGGGATGAGGCTGGGTTATGAAAGCGTGGTGGAGGGGCTGGGAAAGGTTTCATGGCCGGGGAGGTTTGAAAGGATCGTCTCGGAAGGGATCGAGATCATCCTGGACGGGGCGCACAATCCCCATGCGGCGAAGGTGCTCCGGGCGACATGGATTTCCGAGATCGGCGAGGGGCAAGGCACGCTGGTTTTCGGCGCGGTGGAGTCCAAGGATGTTTCCGGAATCCTCGCGGAGTTCAAGGGGCTGACGGCACGGATGATTTTCTGCAAGGTGGGGACGCTGCGGGGCTTGCCTACTGAGGAGCTGCGCAAAGCCCTCCCGGATGATGAGGCCGTGGAATGTTATGAAAATTTTGCCGGTGCGATGGCTGCCGCGCGGAAATGCGGCGGTCCTGTGCTAGTGGCGGGTTCGCTTTTCCTGGTGGGTGAGGCAAGGGCGGAGCTGCTGGGGGGGGATTTCCTGGCGAGTGCGCAGTGAGAGTGGCAGGGGTGGCTCTCTGAGCCGTCCGGGAAAAGGTTGGGCGGGTTCTACCGGGAAAGTGGAACCTTCCCGCGGTGAATGCGGGTTGCAGACAAGGGCGAGGGTTGTTTGGATATTGAAGTGTGATCGGGCACGCAGATCCGGACGGCTCGGAGAGGCCGTCCCTGCCCTGCGTGCTACAGCACCTCGCTGACGAAGCGGTCTTTCTCGAAAACGGAAAACTTCTCCGGCTCCTCGCCGGTGCCGATGAAACGGGGGACGATGCCGAGCTGCTCGTAGATGTTGAAGGCAATGCCGCCTTTCCCTGAGCCATCGAGCTTAGTGATGATCAGTCCGTCGAGCGGGCTGGCCTTGTGGAATTCCCTGGCCTGGTTGAGGGCGTTGCTGCCGGTTGAGGCATCTACTACAAGCATGGTAAGATGGGGGGCGGTGGGGTCCTGTTTGGCGATGGTGCGGCGGATTTTGCCGAGTTCCTCCATCAGGTTGTGGCGGGTGTGGATGCGGCCTGCGGTATCGCAGATGAGGAAATCCGCGTTTGCGGCGACAGCTTTCTCATGCGCGGCAAAGCAGACGGAGGAGGGGTCGGAGTTGGCTTTTCCGGTGACGACAGGGATATCGAGGCGGTCGCCCCAACGCTGGAGCTGCTCCACGGCGGCGGCGCGGAAGGTGTCGGCGGCGGCGAGCATCACCGAGTGACCGCGGTCTTTCAGCCACAGGCCGAGCTTGGCGCAGGAGGTGGTTTTTCCGGTGCCATTCACGCCGACGACGAGGATGACCGTCGGCTTGCCGTCGGTGCGCGGGGCTGGCGGCGGTAAGTCTGCGGGAAGGATTTCGGAAAGCCGCCTGCGGGTGATCCTGATCACATCGTCGGCGGAGATTTCACGGCCGAGGTCGTGGAGCTCGTCGGTGATCCCGGTGCTGAGTTTTGCGCCGAGGTCGGCGGCGATGAGGTTCGCCTCGAGTTCGTCCCAATCGACATCCGCCTTGTCGATGATCGCGTTGAATAGCTTTTTGAAGAAACCTGCCATGGATGCGGGAGGCTAATGGGGTTAAACTTCAAAATTCAAACTTCAAAATTCAAAATCTAAGGAAGAGGGTTGCGGGGTGATCGTGGGGTTCGCAAAGTCCGCCCATGCCGCTTGTCAAAATCCTGCCCGACATCCTAGCCAGCCAGGTGGCGGCGGGTGAGGTGGTGGAGCGGCCGGCGAGTGTGGTGAAGGAGCTGGTGGAGAACAGCCTGGATGCCGGGGCGAGGGCGGTGCTGGTGGATATCGAGAAAGGAGGGGTGAACCTGATCCGGGTTTCCGATGATGGCTGCGGTATGGCGCGGGAGGACGCGCTGCTCTCATTGGAAAGACACGCAACAAGCAAGCTTCGGACTTCCGCCGACCTTGCGACGGTGATGACCCTGGGATTTCGCGGGGAGGCGGTGCCGAGCATCGCCAGCGTGGCGAAATTCCGTATGCTGACCCGGCGGGGGGAGGATGTGATCGGGACGGAAATCATCGTCGATGGCGGGAAGGTGCGCGATGTGAGGGATGCGGGCGGTGCGCCGGGGACGGTGATCGAGGCTCGGAATCTGTTTTTCAACATGCCGGCGCGGCGGAAATTCATGCGGGCGGAGACGACCGAAGCGGCGCACGTGGAGCAGCAGATCCGGCTGCACGCGCTGGCGGCTCCCGCGGTGCGTTTTCGTTTCCGGAAAGATGACAAGGTGATCTTCGACCTGCCGGGTGTTTCGCGGACGGTGGATCGCGTGCGGCAACTTGTGGGAAATGAAATGGGAGCGGAGCTCGTGGCAATGCCGGAGCGGATGGCGGCGGGGATGAGGGTGATGGGTTTCGTGCTGCCCGCGAAACACGCGCGGAAGGGGCGGCGGCACCAATTCGTTTTCCTCAACGGCAGGCCCATCGAGGATGGGGCGGTGACCAAGGGATTGGCGGAGGGTTTCCGGGGGAATCTTCAGGAGGGCCTGCATCCGGCGGCATGGCTTTGGCTGGAGATCGAGCCGCAGCTTGTCGATGTGAACGTGCATCCGGCGAAGCGCGAGGTGCGGTTCCATCGTCCGTATGAAGTGCGGGATCTGGTTGCGGCGGCGGTCGCCGAGTGCCTGCGGCCTGCCCCTCCCATGCAGCGTGTGCCGGAATCGGAGGGCAAGGGATTCGGAAGCCGCCCGGTTTTCCATCCCATCCAGCCTGAGATGGAATTGGCGGCAAGTCCTTCGGAAACGGTTCCCGAGCAGCGTCGCAGCCCGGATTTCCGCATCGTCGGGATGTTGCAGGAGCGCTATGTGATCATGGAAAGCGGGGACGGGCTGGTGCTTTTTGATCCGAAGGCGGCGCGGGAGCGGATCGTTTTCGAGCAACTTGCGAAAGGCCGCAGCGCGGGGATGGAAACGCAGAACCTGCTCGTCCCGCTGCTTTTTGAAATGGATCCCCGCGACCTTGACCTGCTGCTGCGCGAGAAGATGGCGCTGATGGAGGCAGGGATCGAGGTCGAGGCGTTCGGCGGGAACACCCTCCAGATCCGCAGCCTGCCCGCTTGCCTTGGTATGGAGGATCCGAAGCAATTGCTCGATGGGATGCTGGAGGAACTGTTGCACGGAAGCATCGCGGCGGGCAGGTTCGCGTTCGAGCGGGTCGCGCGGATCATCGCCAACAAAGCTGCGCAGCGGGTGATCCCGCGCCTCGGCGAGGCCGGGGCCTTGCTTGAGAAGCTTTTCCACTGCGATCTTCCCTATTGTGCTGCGGATGGCAGGCCGACGCTTACCGAATACAACCGCAAGGACATCGACCGCAGGTTCGGAATCGGCAGGGGTTGAAACGAAATTTGAAAAACACCTTTCCGGGTTCGTTCAAAATTCCCAAAAATAGTTTGATTTTCCGGATAATTTTTATTAGAAAACTGCTCATCAGATGATGAAATCCCATCGGAATCGGATAAATTCTCAGCACTTCATAGAGTTCTAGCCCTAGCGGCGAGTTTTTAACTCATTGAAAATAAGTTGGTTGTAAATTTGACAAGAATGTTTCCCAAACGTTCAAAAAAAGATCAAAATAACCTTGATCAACGGATCTAAAAAGTTAAGATAACTTCAACTTAAAGGCCGTCTCAGGCCGGGTTTCCAACCGAAGCAATGAAAGTTCTCGCTCCAGCCGCCTGCATTCTAAGCCTCGCCCTTACCGGCGGAGCGACAGCGGCACGGCTTGCGGATCGCCTCAACGCAGCCCACGAGGATTTCCTAAACGACCGCCGCGAAGTGCTTTCAAGCCTTTCCGATCCCTTCGGTGTTCCGGCCGCCGCGCGGGTGGTGCTGGAGGATCCTTCGGCAAGGTTCCAGCGCGAAGCCGCCTGGAAGCGCAATGTGGTAGCCACTGTCTTCTGGATCGGCGAGCAGCCCACGGAAAACAACCCGACACCAAACAACAAGAGCGCCTGGGATCAGAACTGGCAGGAGAATTTCGGCGGCTACGACGATCCGAACAGCCGCGACGGTTTCCTTCCAAAGGGTTTCACCCCGCAGCAGAACCCTTTCTACGTCGCCCTGCCCTACAATGACATCGGCAAGGACTTCCGCCACCGCCCCGAGGCCGCCCGGGTGATCCCGTGGTTCTGGGAACGCTATCAGGGCGAGGGCATCTCCGTTTGCAAGGGCCGCTGGCTCGCCATCCATCACGAAGGCAAGATCTGTTACGCGCAGTGGGAGGATGTCGGCCCCTTCGAGACGGATCACTTCGGATATGTTTTCGGAAATGAGGACACACGCGTGAACCGCAATCAGGGCGCCGGCCTCGATGTCAGCCCCGCCGTCCGCGATTATCTTGGAATGGGTAGCGGCCAGCGCGTCGAATGGAAATTCGTCGAGGACTACGAGGTGCCGCGCGGCCCTTGGAAGTCATCCGGTTTCCGCGAAGGCTCCACTCCCGGCGAACCACCGCTTCCCACCCGCTAAAACACTCTCACCCACACCCGCAGACAACTGCTGTTACCAACACCCAACCCCGAAGATACGACGAAAATAAGATCGAAGTGAATTCATAGCATTTTTCCTGGAAACCCCTCAGTCCCGAGAGGATTTCCAGGCAGCCCGGATCGGGGTTCTGTCCCGAATTGGCATGGCCGAAGCGTTTAGCCGCGCGGAATCCCTGCCCTTGCCTGTTCCGGGCTGCCCGCCTCCTCAAGAACGTCCCATTCAAGAGGAACCACGGCGGGGAAGTGCTAGCAACCCTTACAACCAGCCCCATGAAAACAACCAGCCACCTGGCTGCCGCAAAGGCAGTCGCCATCGCATTGTGTGCGTTTGCCGCAATTCCCGCTCATCTGTCTGCCCAAGGAAACGGAAACGGAAACGGAAATAACTCAACCATGCCTTCATTTCCAAGCGGCTGGCTTACAGCCTATCCCACCGTGGTCACAACCGGCACAAAACCCACCCTGAACTGGGCGATCACTTACCCTTCTATAGTTGAGGACTACGTTACCATCATTCCTCCTGCCACCATCAGCCCCAAAGAAAAACTCGATGTCGAAGTCCGCGTCCTTGGAAACGGAGTCACCGCTCACAATTCATCAGGCCAATTCGTAAGCTGGGTGGAAGCGCAAGCGCAGATCAGTTTCAATGGTGGCTCCTACTCTGAAATTTTCCGTGGCACCAATCTCCAGGTGAATCCGAATACGGTCGTCTGGAGTCGCAAAAACGTGCTAGCAAACCAAACCGTCCGTTTCGGCGGTCGCTATCGTTGGAATAATTCCTGGGGTCCTCTGTACCATTCCACCGGCGGTACGATGAATATCCGCACCCTCGTCAATGGCAGCTACCCACCGGAACCCGCCCATCAACCCATGCACCAAAGCCCCACTTTGGAGGACTTCATTCGCCCCTACCTTGATGGCAGCGGACGCGTCAAAATCGGTCCCATGGACGTCATCGTCTTCATGGAACTCACCCATACCGACAGCCAGAACAACAACCAGGGATACGACCTTCAAGACCTCGTCCTCCTCGTCACCTTCAAAACCGACAAACCGAAGAACAACAACGGCCACGGCAACAACATCGACGGCATCGACTCCAGCAATCCTGGTAACGCACCGTTCATGAGATACGACACCGATCCCAACTTCGATGACGAGGGCTGAGAAGACGGTGCCTTCAGCAACAACCCCTGATCCATTTCGTTCCTACCAATACCAGCCACCATGAAACGACACCTCGCGATCATCGCGCTCTGCTCCACCCTCGCCGCAAGCGCCCAGCAGCCCGGAAAAAAACCCGTGTATCGCGATGCCGCGACGCATGATCAGATCGTCAGGATCGTCAAGGTGGCTTCCCAACACAACCCGATGGAAAATCTTCTCACCTCCGAGGGAGAGGACCCCTCAATTGTGAATCAGCCCACCGACATCATCTCCAGCTCGGACATCATCAGCTTCAACGGGCTCACGACGCTGGTTCCGAAACGTGCGATTCTCCAAACGCCTGCCAATTTCCAAGACCGCATCAACAACCACCAGCCTGGAAATCGTATCGTCAACTGGGTGGATTTCATGACCCGGAACCGGGGTTGGATCACCTCCGTTGAAGTCACCCGCGAGCAGGCGGAGGGTCACGCCCCCATCGCCCGGGAACTTGCCGACCAGCTCGCAAAAAGCCGCAACCTCATCGTTGCGGCCTACCAGGCGGGCCCCATCTCCGTCCTCCCTCTTAAAGAACCCGTCCTCTCAGAATCCGATACACCGGCAACCGCCCCAGAACCATGAAACACACATTCATTCGTGCTCTTTTAGTTTGTTATCTTCTCGTTACCGCGTCCGCGCAGAACCCCGGAGACGGCTACGTGAATTTTATCCGCCAGGTCCAGCTCGCCGAAGGCGGAATCGGGACGGTTTGGAACATGCAGGTTCCGCCTGACGGCCAGGTATTTTCCCCCCTTGCCATCAATCCGTATGGTGCGCGTTTCGAAGTGCACACCGTTCTGGAGGATTCCCTCGTCGGGTTCCTCCTTGATTCGAAATACGTGGCCTCCTACATCCCAGTGGCGGAGGTAATGATCTACTCCGAGGATCCCCACAACATCATCCCGCGAACCCGAGCCGACCGCCCCTTCAACGTCCAGATCACCACCAACGGCCTCCGCAACGGCGTGGATGACCCTGAGCCATCCAAGGCCGTGAAAATACTTCACCACGTCCAGGCCTATGGTGCTGGGAGTGATGGCACGGGCATCAACCGCACCCAGGCCACCTTGCTCAACCAGGGATTCATTAATTCCAACGGCGAGCAAACCCTGACCTACGCTATCACCCAGGTATCCGGAGCGGATCGCGCCAAAGTCCGCGGTGAAGAGCGTTTCTCAGTCTTTTCCATCGCCGATTACCAAGCACCCGAGTCCCAGCTTGATGCACAGTTCATCCAGATCTGGCCGGTCGCCGACGGAACCATTTCCGGGATTACCACTGGCGAAACCATCCGCTTCGCCGCCCCTGCCGTCACTTTCGCGGTCAATGATGTCTATCCGGAAGCGAGGGTTTACGCCCAGATCTATGAAGGAAACTCCGCGCTTGGTACTGAGGGATACATCATCCCCGGCTCCGCCCGGATCTATAACGAATCCATACCGCAGACCTATCTCGAAGTTGTAGAGGGTTGGGACAGGGTCATCACCGGGGACGGCATCTGGACCATGGAGCTTCTGACCTCCACCCCCTTCGGCATCGACCGACTCGCGCACGTAACCTTCAACGTGGATCGCACGATCACGGTCAACGGAACGGTCACCACCATCGAATAACCACCTTCACTTCCGCGCCTTTTTTTCCAACTCCTTCTTAAAATTGTCATTCCTATAAATCAGCGAAAACCTGGCCTGCTTCGATTTTCTGAGAAGATCCTCCACCTCGGTCCAGGCGATCAGGAGGAAAACCCCTCTCACCGGCTCCCGATGAAACGATTGAGTCCTCGTCACAAATTGGTCCTCCACCAGCTTCCGCTGTTGGTTGGCGAGGAGCGGCCCCTGTTCGAGTATGATCTGTTTCCGCATCTTCTCGAACCGCTCTTCCATGATCTGCTCGGAAACCGCCGGATCCGAATAGTGGACCGTGACTTCAAAGAGCCCGCCGTTGAGGAATTTCCCCTCCACCGCCGCAGCCGGGGAATCGGGAAGGAATCCCTTTTTCGGCCGGATACTAAGGATACGCAATCCGGGTTGATCTCCCGGGAGAAAGACATTAAGATCCAGCGAATGTTTGGCCGACCAAGATATCAACTTTTCCGGAGAGTCACCCCAACGCAACCCGAAGGGCGGCTCGATGATCGCCTGCGCCCGGAGGCCGTCGCCCGCAAGGAACAGGAAGGCCAGCGCAAGGATGCGGGCCGTCCGGGTCGTTCTGCTCGGCGTTCGGGTCACGGGCGTATCATCCCCCCGGGCGAATGCTTCCGCAAGCCGCGAACACTGCGCCGCGGTTTCGCCCTGGTGGAGGCCACCATGGCGATGTCCGTGCTTTCGATGGTCGGCCTGCTGCTGCTGAAGCTTTCGCTCAATGTCATTTCTCCCCGGCAATATTCCCTCCAGCAGGTGCTATCCGATTCCCAAATGACCTACGAGCGCGCCCGCGCCGAGAGAATCCCGTTCGAAAGCCTGGTCGCAGTCGATTCCCCGTGGCCCGCGTATCCGGCGGTGGTGTCGGAAAATGTCGTGATCGGGAAATTGCCCGGGGGAAGGGCCGTCACCGGAACCGTTTTCCGAACCCGCATTGCCGATACGGATAACTACCCGATCGACGGCGGCTCCGGCACCGTGACAAGCAACCCGGCGGCCATGAAGGTCTGGCGGGTGCAGAGCATCCTACGCTACCAGATCGCAGAACGCAGCTACGTCAAATCCCGAACCCTCGTCCGCGCCCAATGAGAATCCTTCCATACAGAGCGAGGCGCGGCTTCACCATCCTGGAGCTTACGGTCACGATCATGGTCGGCATGACCACGGGTGCGACGATCCTGGCGATGCTCAACCAGCAGGTGGCGTTCCTGAAAATTTTCCGGGCACAGAGTTTCCTCAACGAGGAGGCGCCCATCATCAGCAACCACATTGCCAAGCTGCTGCTCAATGCGGAGCGCTTCCGGCTGCACGCCTCGGTGGCGGATGCCCTCGCGGGAGTGAACCCGAGGCTGACCGACTCACCCGTCTGCGTGCTCAATTTCCGGCAGCCGGATGGCAGCGTGCGCGCCGGTATCCTCTCCTTTGAGAACCGCGGCCAGGGAAACGCCCTCTACTACTACGTCGTCCCGGTCTCCGGCATCCTCAGCACTCCCCAGTGGGCCGTCACCACCAAGCCCACGAACGTAATTTTCTTCGTGGAATCCGGCATCATCCGCACCCGCCTCACCGGCCCTGCCGGGGAGGAGCTGACCTTCTCCGGGGCGATGCAGTGAACCCCAACCGAACCTGACATGAAACCCACCAGACCAAGGAAAACAACACCCGGATACGTCTCGCTGGTCACTGTTTTCACGATATCCATGTTCATGCTTACCCTGATGCTCTTCGCCTACACGCGTGCCATCAACGCACAGGGGATACAGGCCGATATCCAGACCCAGGGCGACTACCGGGAAAAGGAAGAGACGATACTCCGCTCCATCGTTGCAATCACTCCGAACCGGGCGATCCGGGCGATGAGGAGCGGATCGAACTCCTCGACCACCGTGTCCAATCCGCTCCGCTGGCAGAACATTTTCAGCGAGGCCATCTCGCAGTCCAATGCCCGCCAGTCCATCCCGGATGCGGTTGCAGCCACGCTGAACATAACGAATTCTTTCCGCGCGAATCAGGGTGATTCGCTGCTAGGCACCGAAAGCCGGATGTTCAAACCGATCATTACAAACACGGGCTTTGTGTCCGCCGGCCTGAACAGGGATCTCGGCCTTGGGTTTCCGCCGTCCCTCAATTCCACCAATGCGATCGCCAACGACGACATTTATCCAATCATCTCCACCCAGAAACAGTACGGCGGACTTGCCTCAGGCAAGGTTGGCCTTTCGACCACGACCTACAAGAACTTCAACGTCCTGACATACCCGCAGATCAATTTCGGGTACTCGAAGCCGGGCGACCCCTTCGTCGCGAAGCGCAACTGGTGGGCGTTCACGATGGATCTGGCCGACCACGATGATAGCATCACCAAGCTCGCGCGGTTCAAGCGCCAGTTCGTGCTCTCACTCTACGAGATCCCCTCCCAGTTGCCGATTTCCGCAGGATCCTTCATGTCCCTGGGGACTTACGCGAGCGGCGATGCATGGAATGATGTGACGATCAGCGGCAACATCTTCGCGAGCCGCGCGGTCGTCGAGGGAACCACCGCCCTCTCCGGCCTCGCGACACGCCGGGGTTCCCAGCTTTCCAGCGGAACAACAGTTGCCGGGAAAACCTTCACCGGAAATCCCTTCGCCCCTGGAGTCCGCGAAACCTTCCGCCTCACGGAAGGCGAGTTTTTCCCCATCTCCCTCTCCTCCGAAAGCGGTAAGGCGGCCTTCATTCCGATCAACCGCGGCGCCGACTACTTCGACCGCTACGCACACACCACCGAGTCATCCACGGTTTCCCCGACGACATGGAACAGCTATTCCGTGGGCGCACTCCAATGTGCCATGACCCTGGACATCACCAAATGCGTGAGCGCGAGCGACCGGACGCCGACGGAGATGCGTTTCACCTACCTGAAGAACGGGAGCCGGCAGACGCTGACGATGCCCCTCAACAGCGGTGTCACCGCGAACCTGCCCGCCGGTTACATTTCTTCCGTCTCGGAGAACCAAACGGTCACATTCCCCACCGCAGTGGATACCGCCTATGGCGCGAACGGCTCTTTCTACTACAGGAACAATGTCAGCGGCCCTGTAACGTTCAACAACGCGACCTTCGGCGACCCTCTCGTCGGAACTGTCAAGAGGGGTTACTTCAAGCCCGTTTACCCTTTCGTCATCAAGAATCTCCAAAACGGCAAGATCTGTGTGGCCGTCTATCCGAAGCGGTTCGCCAATTTCATGGGCGCGCTCGGCGCGGACAATCTCGGGGTCAACAACTCGCTCGCGGTCAATGTCGATTACGTGGCCGGATCCAACCTCACCAAGCCCAACATCCCCTGCACCGAGACCGACTACGGGGTCATTCTCCAGGAATGCGACAACCTCACATCTTTCACGACAGGCTTCTCGCTCGTCACCAATCTCCGGCTCCATATCGGCGACGATTTCAACGTGGTATCGACGACCCCACCGGCAGGTTACACCCCGCCCGGCGGCAGGCCCTTCTACCCGCCCAGCTCGCTCTTCGCCCCGCAGAAGCGCTACGGCGTGGATCTCGATCCCTTCGCCATCGAGCTGTCCGGCCAGATCGGCTCCGTGGCCAGCGATAGCGCCACCAATCCCGTCCGCCCGCTCGATTCCACCGCAGTTTCAGGCACCGCGCTGACGTCGGGCCGGATCAAGGTCAACCTTTCACCGATCTCCCATCCCGCCGAGCTGCCGCCCATCTCAATGATGAACTGGCTCATCCTCATCGAGGAGAAGCGCAAGGAGTTCAACTAACCACCAGCACAAGCGGGTTGGTACACGAGGACGGGATCGAACCGCCGACCGACCCGGTGTAAACGGGTTGCTCTACCGCTGAGCTACTCGTGCGCTACGGAAAGGAGGATTCCGGCCTCCAGGCCGTCCATGCAAGCCATTAATTGCGGTTTTCCCGGATTCCGGGCGGAGAGCTTCCGGAAACGGCACCGCGAATCCAAGGAACCGGGAGTTCATGCGAAACCTTTGTTCTTGGAGGAAAATGGTTTCCCTGCTATCACAGCGGCGTGAGTCCCCCCTCCAGCGCCCCCCAAGGGCAGCTTTCCGCGTCCCTGCGATTCGTTTGTTCGGGTTGCAGGACACCCCTGATTATCCCCGGTTCCAACGTGGGAGTCAGCGGATCTTGCCCGAAATGCGGCGCATGGATCGATGCTTCGGATTTCAAAATGCAGGAGTTCCCTGCAACCACCCTCAGAGCCAAGCTCCCTCAATTGGAAACACAGAGGAAACATCGCCATGGGAATGTGATCGCAGGCAGAGGGCGCGTCCGTGCCGACGGCTATCAGGATCATGAATACAACGAGCGCCGCGAATTGTTCGGAACGCTACGCATTATCGCCGTGTCGCTGGCAGTTTTGGCGGTGATCCTGTTCATCACCCTATATATGCGCCAATGGATGTCGGCATGAAAGGATAACTTGTTGTTTTCCAATGGCTTACAGAGCCGATAAATTCCCCCTTTTTGCGGAATAAGTCCTTGTTTCCCCAAGCCAGATTTCAGACCCTTTCCCTGCCATATGTCAGAGGATAAAAAAGAGCCGGAAAAGGCCCAGACCAAGGTCGGAGCCGAGCAGGAATACAACGCCGGACAGATCGACAAGCTCGAAGGCCTTGAGGCCGTCCGCAAACGACCCGGAATGTACATCGGAGACCCCGACGAGCGCGGACTGCACCACTGTGTCTTCGAAGTCCTCGATAACTCCATCGACGAACACCTCGCGGGCTACTGCTCGAAAATCAAGATCGCCATCCACGTGGACGGCTCCATTTCCGTTTCCGACAACGGCCGGGGCATCCCTGTCGATATGCATCCGAAATTTGGCATGCCCGCCGTCGAGCTGGTGCTGACCAATCTCCACGCCGGCGGTAAGTTCGGCCAAGGCGCTTACAAATACTCCGGCGGCCTCCACGGAGTCGGCGCGAAATGCGTGAACGCCCTTGCCGATTGGTTCCGTGCGGACATCACCCGCGGCGGCCACGTCCACCGCATCGCCTTCGAGCGGGGCAAGACCACCGAGCCTCTCCACATCGTCGGCGACGCCGACCCGAAAAAATCCGGCACCGCGATTACATTCTTTCCGGACGCGACCATCTTCGTCGATACCATCACCTTTCAGTTCGATCGCCTCGCCACCCGCCTCCGCGAGCTAGCCTTCCTCAACCCCGGCCTCACCATCGAGCTGGACGACGAGCGCCCGGAGTCGGCGAAAAAAGCCTCCTTCTTCTACAAGGACGGCATCGTTGAATTCGTCGCGCAGCTCTGCGAAAACAAGAACGTCGTGCACGAAAATCCTGTTGTTATCGATGGCAAACGTGAGATCGACTACGACTACGATGGCAAGCAGACCAAAGAGGACGTCTTCTGCGACGTTGTTTTCCAATACAACGATTCCTACCAGGATCAGATCCTCTGCTTCGCGAACTCCATCCCGAACGCCGATGGCGGTACCCACCTCACCGGCTTCCGCACCGCCCTCACCCGCGCGATCAACGCCTACGCGAAGACCAACAAGATCCTCAAGGACAAGGACCCCGCCCTCTCCGGCGATGATGTCCGCGAAGGCCTCGTCTGCGTGATTTCCGTGAAAATGCCCAGCCCGCGTTTCTCGTCCCAGACGAAAGGCAAGCTGGTCAACTCCGAGATCGAAGGCGTCGTTTCCTCCATTGTTTACGAAGGTCTCAACACCTACTTCGAGGAAAATCCCGGACTCGCTAGGAAGATCATCGAGAAATCCGTCAACGCCGCCCGCGCCCGCGAGGCCGCCCGCAAAGCCCGCGAGACCGTCCGCAAATCCGCCCTATCCGGCGGCGGACTTCCCGGCAAACTCGCCGACTGCTCCGAGCGCGATCCCGCAAAATCCGAACTCTACATTGTCGAAGGAGACTCCGCCGGTGGCTCCGCCAAGCAAGGCCGCGACCGGCGGACACAAGCCATCCTCCCGCTGCGTGGCAAGGTCATCAACGTCGAGAAAGCCCGCCTCCACCGCGCCCTCCAGAACAAGGAAATCCAATCCATGATCACCGCCATCGGCGCGGGCATCGGCGATGGCGACCAGGAAGGCTCATTCAATCTCGAAAAAGTCCGCTACCACAAAATCGTCATCATGACCGATGCTGACGTGGACGGCTCCCACATCCGCACCCTCCTCCTGACGTTTTTCTGCCGCCACATGCCGCAGCTAGTGAGAAGCGGATACCTCTACATCGCCCAGCCGCCGCTGTATCTCGTCACCCGGAAAAAACGCTCCGAATACGTCCAGGACAACGACGAACTCAACAAGATCCTCATCGACCTCGGCGCCGGAGAAGTCACCCTCCGGAGCTTCGACCAGTCCCGCGAGTTTTCCGCAGACGAACTCAAAGGCATCCTCGAAAACCTCTCCTCCCTCTCCCGTTTCACAAAAGCCATCGAGGGCAACGGCGGCAACTTCCAGGCATACCTCGAAGCCCGCCGCGCCGACGGCCACCTGCCGGAATACATGATCCGCATCCGCGAGGGCAACCAGGAAGCAGTCCTCTATTTCGCCGACGAATCCGCCCTCTCCACCTACGCCGCGGAAAACCGCGACCTCCGCCTCTTCGACGAGCAACTCACCGATGAGGAACTCTCCCAGGTCACCGGCCCGTCCCGCCGCGCCGTCCTCCACGAGCTCCACGAGTCCACCGCCATCACGAAGATTTTCTCCCGCCTCAACGAGCTGGGAATCGATACGAAGGTTTTCCATTCCATGGACACCCCCATCTTCGAAATCCTCGAAGGCGACGGCGAAAAGAAAACCATCACCCCGATTTTCGTCGTTTCCGAAATCCTCAGCAAAGTCCTCGAAATCTCCGCCAAAGGCGTCCAGATCAAGCGCTTCAAAGGTCTCGGGGAAATGAACGCCAAGCAGCTTTTCTCCACCACCATGGATCCGGAAACCCGCCAGTTCCTCCGCGTCCGCTACGACGACGACAACAAACTCGAAGCCGACACCATGTTCGACGTCCTCATGGGCGACGTCGTAGAACCCCGCAAACGCTTCATCGAAGACAACGCCCTAAACGTCCGGAATTTGGATGTGTAACCGTGGCGGCGGATTGCATCCGCCATGCCAAAATTCTTCCGAAATATTCAACTGAATTACAGATGTCATCAGTCATCGAAAATGTGTTTCTTGAATGCGCCCGTGCGATTGAAACGAGCCAGCTGATCACGCGCGTTTCGACCACTGACAAGGAATACAGTTTCCAGAACTGGTTTTCGGATCGACTTACGGCACTGGGGCTAAACTTCGACGAACCATCGCGAAACGCATACCCCGATTTCCGTCTGGTCGATTTCCCGGTTGGTTTCGAGATCAAGGGACTCGAATTCCCGGGGCGAGGGGCAAATTACGACTGCAACAGCCAGGTTCCTTCCGGCCACCATAATGGCCGAGAAATTTATTACGTATTCGGGCGTTATCCCGCACAATCGAAGGACAAATCCTACCCGGTTTACGATCTGGTGATGTGCCACGGCGATTTTCTGAATGCTGATCACAACTACATCCACAAGAACAAGAATCTGAAAGGTTTCGGTAGCTACGGGGATATGATGATCCGAGACCGGAAAATGTATGTGGCACCCACGCCGTATGCACTCACCGTGGGAACCGAACGACAAATCACACTTATTGCGCCGGAGGACTTCGACGTATCAAAGTCGCTTATAGGCGCTGGGGGACTTGTCCGTGTGGAATCAGAGAGGCTAATTCGCGGTTACAGCTTCGATATGATGAGCCACGAAATCGAGCCATCATATCTTCCAAATCCAAGCGCCGGAAAAAAACACCCGTTCAAGGTTTTCCGATCCTCCAACTCAAACGGCCCGGAGGTCACCTTGGCGTAATGGCGATGTCATTTACAGGATTGTTCTCAGGAGCGGGAGGACTTGACCTCGGCTTTGAAATGGCCGGTTTCGAGCACGCTTACTCTTCCGATATCGACGAGTGGAGCGTAAGGACTTTGCAGGAGAACCGTCCTGGCTGGCATTCCACCGAAGCCGATGTCATGGAGCTTTCCCCGCAGGATTTACCCGATTCCGATGTGTTGCTCGCAGGCTTCCCCTGCCAGGGATTCTCCCTGGGTGGAAATCGCAAGGAAGGCGACGAGAGGAACTACCTTTTCAAGGAAGTCGTAAGGTTGGCAAAAGCCAAGAAGCCCCGGTTTGTGCTGATTGAGAACGTCCTCAATCTGCGCACCATGACGGAGCCGGTTAGCGGAAAACCTTTTGTTGATGTGATCTCCGATCACTTCGAGGCACTTGGTTACCATGTGAAGCACAACATTTTCAGGGTTTCTGGTTACGGGGTTCCTCAGACAAGAAGGCGGTTTATCTTCATCGCGAGTCGCGATCCATTTCCCAAAGGATTTCATTGGCCCTCGCCCGAAAAGGATACGCCCGCCTCCGATTTTCTCGCGGACATCAGGGATGACATGACGGATTCTCTTCCCAATCACAATCCGGAATGGGGTTTCAGAAGTCGCGTTCACGATGAAACCGGCGAGTCCTTTGATCCGGAGGAACTTCCGATTCCGTGTCGTTTTTCAAGAACAGGTTCCGACGGACATCCGATTCGATCACTCGACGTTCCATTTCCCGCTATCGATACAGCGACGATCTGGGGATGGGCACAAGGCAACGTGGTTGCGGAAAGACAGGAAAAGGATCGCATAAATGGCTCGTTCGTCAGGAATAAGGATACGGATCTCAAACTATGGCGCATCCGTGCAAGCCGCTTGAGAAGTTTCACAGACAGAGAATACGCCCGCCTCCAGACGTTTCCGGATTCATGGGTTTTCCACGGGGACAACAAACGCCACACTCACAAACAGATCGGAAATGCCGTTCCTGTCCAATTTGCCCTAAGAATTGGCAGTTTTTTGAAAACAGTCGGTGCCGCGCAACGGAGCGGAAAAGTTATGAAACCTGCAGGAAAAGGCCGCAGCACACAAATCGAACTCGGAATCTGATTTATGTTTTCAGCCAGCACCAACGAGAAGATAATGCCCTTGGTTCGCCGCAAAATCCCACAACCTCCGCATGATCCTCCTTCAGGAATCCCCCGCCGCCTTCCGCGTCCGCAACCTCTTCGTCTCCGCAAACGCCCTCCACCGCGCTTGACGACAGCCTGTTGCATACATTACATTGTCGTCATGACCAGAACCCAGATTCAACTCCCCGATCCGTTGTTCAAGCGTCTTCGCAGCATCGCAAAGGCGAAGGATCTCTCCCTCGCGGAAATCATCCGGCGGGAGATGGAAAAATATGCGGAAACGTTTCCCGAAGATCTCGAACCCAAAAAGCCTTGGAAATTCCCCGTCCTGCCACGCGGTAGCGGAGGTTACAAAGTTGATCCCGCAACGATCAGTCCCGAGTATGACGCGATCATGGAGCGATTCAAATGGGATGAACCAGCCAAATGCTAAGCGCCGACACCAATCTTTTTGTTTACGCAGCCGATCCGGACTCACCGCATCAGGAGGATGCGCTTCGTTTTTTCGAAGACTCAGCTCGCAGCGGTGGAGAATTCGTCCTGTGCGAACTTGTGATGGTTGAGATTTATATGCAGCTCCGTAACCGTGCCACTCTGAAGGAACCGTATTCCTCTCAGGAAGCCTCCGCATACTGCGACAGGCTCAAAACGAGCACCGGCTGGCGCCACATCGACTACCATCCCGCAGTTTCCCCAAAACTCTGGAAATGGGCGAGCACAACTAAATCCGGCATTCGCGAAATCATTGACGCCCGCCTAGCCCTCACCCTCCGCCATCACGGCGTAACCCGCTTCGCCACCGCCAATGTAAAACACTTCCAGAACTTCGGCTTCACCGAGGTCTGGAATCCGCTGGCGCAGGCAGAAGGGTCAGGAGGCAAGAGTCAGAAGTAAGAATTATGAGTAGTAGCCTGAACGATCTCGAAATCTACCGCGAAGCCATGCGCTTGGGTGAACTCGCGTGGGATTGTGTGGTAAAATGGGACTACCTCGGCAAAGACACGGTCGGAAAACAATTTATCCGCTCCGCAGACTCCATCGCTGCCAATATTTCCGAAGGCCACGGCCGTTTCCATTTCAAAGAGAACCAAAAGTTCTGCTACTACTCCCGCGGCTCTCTCACAGAAACCCAGACATGGCTTGAAAAAGCCGCCCGCCGAAAACTGATCGAAGAAGATCAGGCCCGTGAAATCTACAGCGACCTCGAAACCCTCAAAAAACGCCTCAACGCCTACACCAAATCAATAGGCCCGAAGTAAGAGAACTCCTGACCCCTGCCCAATCAACCCCTTCATGTCCGATTCCATCAAGCCCATCAACGTCGCCGACGAACTCTCCCAGTCGTTCCTCGAGTATTCGATGTCCGTCATCATCTCGCGTGCCCTCCCGGACGTGCGCGATGGCCTGAAACCATCCCAGCGCCGCGTGCTTTTCGCCATGCGCCAGCTTGGCGTGACCCCTTCCAAGTCCCACGTGAAGTGCGCGAAGATCGTCGGTGAAACGATGGGTAACTACCACCCCCACGGCGATTCCTCCATCTACTCCACCCTGGTCAACATGGGCCAGCCATGGTCCATGCGCGAACTGATCGTCGATGGACAGGGGAACTTCGGTTCCGTGGAAGGAGATGCTGCCGCATCCATGCGTTACACCGAAGCACGGCTCCACCCGCTCGGAATGGCGATGATGGACGATCTCGACAAGGACACTGTCGATTTTGTCCCGAACTACGACGGCACCCTCCAGGAGCCTTCCGTGATGCCATCCGCGTTCCCCAATTTCCTCGTCAACGGCGGCACCGGAATCGCAGTCGGCATGGCGACGAACCTCGCCCCGCACAACCTCGGCGAAGTCATCGACGGCATCTGCGCGATGATCAACGACCCGAACATCGACCTCGCAGGCCTGATGGAACACATCAAGGGGCCGGATTTCCCCGTCGCCTGCGAAGTCCGCGGCATCCGTGGCATCGAGGATTATTTCCGCACCGGACGCGGCTCCATGCGCCTTCGCGGAAAAGTGGAGATCGAGGAAAACGAGAACGGGAAATCCATGATCATCATCCGCGAGGTTCCCTACGGAGTGAACCGCGCCACCCTCCAGACCCGCATCGCGGAGCTGGTGAACGAGAAAACCCTCACCGGAATCTCCGGCATGCGCGACCTTTCCGATGAGGAAACCCGCATCGAGATCGAGCTGAAACGCGACGCCCGCCCACAAGTCGTCGTCGCCCAGCTTTTCAAGCTCACCGCCCTTGAGACATCCTTCAGTGTCAACATGCTGGCGATCCACGAAAAGCGGCCGAAACAGCTTTCGCTCAAGGAAGCGATCGACTGCTACATCGAGCACCGCCGCGAAGTCGTCATCCGCCGCACCCGTTATCTGTTAGGAAAAGCCGAGGAGCGCGCGGAACTCCTCGAAGCCTACCTCCTCGCCCTCGGCCACCTCGATGATTTCATCAAGATCATCCGCGATTCCAAGAACCGCGACGAAGCCCGCACCCGCCTCGCCGCCTACGAATTCTCCAGCGCCACAGCGGAAGGCCTCGGCATCCTCCTCCGATCCCAAGCCGCCATCCAAGGCGACAGATATGTTTTCTCCGAGCGCCAGGTGAACGCCATCCTCGAGCTGCGCCTCTATCAGCTCACCGGCCTCGAACGCGACAAAATCAAAGGCGAATATGACGGCATCCTTGTGGAAATCAAAGACCTCATGGACATCCTCGCCCGCGAGGAACGCGTCCTCACCATCATCAAGGACGAGCTCCAAGCGATCAAACTGAAGTACGCCAGTCCCCGTAAATGCCCTATCGTCGCGGAAGTCGGCGAGGTCGCCATGGAAGACCTCATCGCCAACGACGCGATGATCGTCACCCTTTCCCATCGCGGCTACATCAAGCGCACTCCCTCCACCGAATACCGTCTCCAAGGACGCGGAGGGAAAGGTCTTAAAGGCATGGAAACGAAGGCGACCGCAAAGGATGTGGAAAACGACTTCGTAGAACATCTGTTCTCCGTCCAAGCCCACGACTACGTCCTCTTCTTCACCAACACCGGCCGCCTCTACGTCGAGCGCGTTTATGAACTCCCGGAAGGTTCCCGCACATCCGTCGGACGCAGCATCAAGAACGTGCTCAATCTCCAACCGGAGGAAAGCATCGCCGCCATGCTCCGCCTTGAGCGCAAGGTTGATGAGGATGGAAATGACGTCACCTTCCGTGAGGATGCGGGTTACGTCTTCTTCGCCACCCGCACAGGAAAAGTCAAAAAAACCGCGCTGAACGAATTCCGGAATTACCGGAAAGCAGGCACCATCGCCATCATCCTTGAGGAAGCGAACGAACTCATCGGTTGCACCCTGACCTCCGGCGACAACGATGTTATCCTCGTCACCCATGAAGGCATCAGCCTGCGTTTCTCCGAGCAGGACACCCGCCCGCTCGGCCGCTCCTCACAAGGCGTCATGGGCATCCGTCCCGTCGAGGGCGATTACGTCGTCGGCCTCGCGCTCGTGGAGGAAAACCACACCCTTCTCGTCGCTTCGGAAAACGGCCTCGGCAAGCGCACCGCCTTTGAGGAATACCGCAAGCAATCGCGCGGCGGAAAAGGCATCATCACCATGAAGGTCACGGAGAAAACCGGCCCGCTCGTCGGAGCGCTTTCCGTTGAGGAGACCCACGAGCTCATGCTCATGACCTCCACCGGCCAGTCCATCCGCATCCGCGTCAACGAAGTCCGCACCACCGGAAGAAACGCCCAAGGCGTCAAACTTCTTACGCTCAAAGGGAAAGAGAAGCTCCAAGACATTTCCTTGGTCATCCCTGACGGCGAAGACGCCGAAGGCGACCCGGAAGCGGAACGCGGACTTGAGTCCGCAGCGGAACCCGAGCCACCAACCCAAGCTGCGGACTAAAGTCC